>WNFC01000400.1_pt1 | contig 52954 bp, 55 predicted proteins | sample 5400541 | NCBI WGS metagenome assembly WNFC01 (sample SAMN13153342, study PRJNA577476) | soil metagenome | isolation source: 120 cm saprolite under Douglas fir tree site 2 hole 2 replicate 1 | place: USA:California | collected 2015-04-18
CAGCGGCGGCGCCCTGAGCGCCGCGCCAGCGGCGGGCGCTACAGTTTCGGCAGCGTGATGCCCTGCTGGGCCTGATACTTGCCCTTCTTGTCGCGATAACTCACGTCGCACTCGTCGCCCTCATCCGCGGTAAAGAACAGCACTTGCGCGATCCCTTCGTTCGCATAGATGCGCGCCGGGAGCGGTGTCGTGTTCGAGATCTCGAGCGTGACGAAGCCTTCCCATTCGGGCTCGAACGGCGTGACGTTGGTGATGATGCCGCAGCGCGCGTAGGTGCTCTTGCCCACGCAGATCGTCAGCACGTTGCGGGGGATGCGGAAGTACTCGACCGAGCGCGCCAGGGCGAACGAGTTCGGCGGCACGACGCACACGTCGCCGGTGAACTCGACGAAGGACTTCGGATCGAACGCCTTCGGGTCCACGATGGCCGAGAGCGCGTTCGTGAAGATCCGGAACTCGGGGGCGACGCGCATGTCATAGCCGTAGGAGGAGACGCCGTAGGAGATGACGCCCGCGCGCGCCTTGTTCTCGGCGAACGGCTCGATCATGCGGTGCGCGGCGGCCATGCGCCGGATCCAGCGATCGGACTTGATCGACACGCGCGGCAATATATCGGCGGCATCGACACTTACGCCACTTGCTTCGGTTGACAACGCGGCGGTGCGCGAAGTACGTTTCGGGGAGTAAGTGAAATTTTTCACGAACTCATGAACTCGCCCTATATCCCCTTCCTGATCCTCCTCGGTGTCGCGGCGTTCACCGCGTTCGGGATGATCGGGGCGTCGCACCTGCTGTCGCCACACCGGCCGACCCCGACCAAGGACACCCCCTACGAGAGCGGCATGCCCCCGCTCGGCAACGCCCACGAGCGGTTCTCGGTGCAGTTCCGCATGGTGGCGATGCTGTTCATCATTTTTGATATCGAAACCGTGTTCCTGATCCCGTGGGGGGCGATCTACTGGAACGGCGGGCTCGAGGGCGGACCGGGAACCGGGTTCCTCTTGGCGGAGATGGCCGTGTTCATGTTCGTCCTCGCGGTCGGCTACGTGTATGTCTGGAAGCGCGGGGCGTTGCAGTGGGACTAGGCAGTGGGCGGGGGCAGCGGCAACGGGAGCCACCCGGGGCACAGAGGGGTAGGGGCACATGAAGCGCGTGCTTGAGACCAAGGACGTGGCGGGTCAGAGCCCCAACTACCTGCTCGCCCGGGCCCAGAACCTGGTCGACTGGGCGGTGAACGCGTCGCGCGCCAACTCGCTCTGGCCGATGCCGTTCGGCACCGCCTGTTGCGCGATCGAGTTCATGGCCACGGCCGCGAGCCGCTACGATTTCGCCCGTTTCGGGATGGAGCGCCAAGCGTTCTCGCCGCGCCAGGCGGACGTCCTGATCTGCGCCGGCCGGCTGCCATTCAAGCTGGCGCCCGTGATCCGGCGCATCTACGACCAGATGCCGCAGCCCAAGTGGGTGATCTCCATGGGCGCGTGTGCGTCGACCGGCGGGATCTTCGACAATTACGCGATGGTGCAGGGGATCGACACGATCGTTCCGGTGGACGTCTACGTGCCGGGCTGTCCGCCCCGTCCCGAAGGGCTGTTGTACGGGGTCCTGTTGTTGCACAAGAAGATCAAGGGCGAGTCGCTGTTCGACCGCGTCCCGCGCCGCGACGAGGCGGTGCTGGACGAGCGGGGCCTGCGCCTGCCCCCCGACCAGATCGACGAGATCTCCGAGCCGTTCGGAAACTCCGTTCACCAATTCCGGTCGGAGTGAACCCGTCCGTCGACGCCTTGCGAGCGACCTTCGGCAACGCGATCGGCCGCGTCGTCGAAGCCTGCGGCGACACCATTGTGTACGTGGCCCCGGCGAGTCTCGGTGCGGTGATGGCCTGGCTCCGGGACACGCCCGGGCAGGCGTACGACTACCTGGTGGACGTCACCGCGGTCGAGTACCGCGACCGCGAGCGCCCGCTCGAAGTGGTGTACTTCCTGCGCTCACTCGCGCGGCAGGCCGAGCTCCGCGTCAAGGTGGAGCTCGACCCGCGGGGGGAATTGACGCTCGACTCGGTCGTGCCACTCTGGCGCGGTGCCGATTGGCTCGAGCGCGAAGTGTACGACATGTTCGGCATCACCTTCCGGGGGCATCCCGATCTGCGCCGCATTCTGATGTGGGAGACCTACGCCGAGGGGCATCCGCTGCGCAAGGACTTCCCACTGCGGGGCCGGTTCAGTCGCGCCGAGCAGGTGCGCCAGGCGCTCACCGCCCAGCCCGAGGCCCACTACTCGATGGAGGAGCTCTCGATTGCCGACGCGTACAGCGAGCTCCCGGCCGACATGAAGGAGCGGCTGCGCCGCGGCGAGCGCGGCACGCTGCGCGACTCGGAATGAGCAAGCGCACGGTCGAGCTCGAGCTCGCGACGCCCGGGCTCGACGCGCAGGGCCAGCCGGTGCGGGTGCCGCTCGGCGTCGCCCTCCCCGCGGGCGTCGCTCCGGACGCCCCGGAGCCCGAGCTCGCGGGCGAGCACATGCTCGTCAACATCGGCCCGCAGCATCCCGCGACCCACGGCGTGCTGCGGCTCGTCGTCGAGCTCGACGGCGAGACCGTGGTGCGGGTGATTCCGCACGTCGGCTACCTCCACTCGGGCTTCGAGAAGCTAGGCGAGTATCGGCATTACAATCAGATCATTCCGCTCACCGACCGGACCGACTATCTGTCGCCGATGGCGAACAACGTCGGCTTCGCCCTCGCGGTCGAGAAGCTCATGGGTCTCGAGATCACGCCGCGCTGCACCGTCCTGCGAGTGATCGCGTGCGAGATGAGCCGGATCATTTCGCACATGGTCTGGCTCGGGACCACCTCGATCGACCTCGGGGCGTTCACGCCGTTCCTGTGGGCGTTCCAGGAGCGGGAGCGCATCTACGACCTCCAAGAGATGTGGACCGGGGCGCGGCTCACGACCAGTGTCACGCGGGTGGGCGGGATGATGGCCGACGTGACCGACGCCTTCGTCGCCGGGCTGCGCCACTTCGTCGCGACCTTTCCGAAGACGCTTGGTGAGCTCGACCGGGTGCTGACCCGCAACGCGGTGTGGGTCGGCCGCACGCAGGGCATCGGGGCGCTGACCGCGGCGCAAGCGATCAACCACTCGCTCTCGGGGCCGATGTTGCGCGCCAGCGGGGTCCCGTTCGACGTGCGCAAGGACAAGCCGTACCTGGGCTATGAGACCTACGAGTTCGAGGTCGTGGTGGGCGAGCACGGTGACGTGTACGACCGCTATCTCGTCCGGCTCGAGGAGTGCTACCAGGCGAACCGCATCCTCGCCCAGGCGCTCGACCGGCTGCCCGACGGCCCGTTGAACGTGGCCGACCCGCGCGTCATCCTACCCCCCAAGTCGCGGGCCATGAGCGACATGGAGGCGATGATCTATCACTTCAAGCAGGTCATGGAAGGCGTGAAGGCGCCGGTGGGCGAGGCGTACGTCGGCATCGAGAACCCCAAGGGCGAGCTCGGCACCTACCTCGTCTCCGACGGCACGGCGAAGCCGGTGCGCTGGCGGATTCGACCGCCGTCCTTCATCAACCTCTCCGCGCTGCCCCAGATGGCGACCGGACATCTCCTGAGCGACCTGATCGCGATCAACGCGTCGGTCGATATCGTCATGGGCGAGGTCGATCGATGAATGTCGGCGCGCAGCCGCCGCTCGCGGCGGGCATCGAGGAGCATCGACCCGTCTTCGTCGATAAGACGCTCGCGCGGCTCAACGAGATCCTGACTCGCTACCCCACGAAGCAGGCGGCGCTCTTGCCGGCGCTCTGGCTCGTGCAGGAGGCGCGCGGCTGGATCTCGGACCGCAACATGGCGGAGGTGGCTGAGGTCCTGGGGCTCACACCCGCGTACGTGAAGGGCGTGGTGACCTTCTACACCATGTACCACCAGCATCCGGTGGGGACGCACTTCGTGCAGGTGTGCACGACGTCGCCCTGCAATATCTGCGGTGCCGAGGCGGTGGTGCGGGCGCTCTTGGACGCCACCGGCGCCAAGGAGCTCGGGGCCACGAGCCCCGACGGCAAGTGGACCGTCGTCGAGGTCGAGTGCCTCGGCGCCTGCGGGTTCGCGACCCCGGTCCTCGTGGACGACGATTTGATCGAGAGCGTCACGCCGGAGACGGTGCCGCAGCTCGTGGTCCGGTACCAGTAATGGGTTACCCCCACAAGCCGCACGCCAAGGAAACGGTCATCCTGTCGAAGCATTTTGGGGAGGCCGACGCGCGCAGCTACAAGGGCTGGGTGAAGCGCGGGGGCTACCGGGCGCTCGAGCGGGCGCTCGCGACCGAGCCGGCGAAGCTGATCGACACGGTCAAGGAATCGGGGCTGCGGGGCCGCGGGGGCGCCGGGTTCCCGACGGGCCTCAAGTGGTCCTTCATGCCGCGGGAGAAGAAGAAGCCCCACTATCTGTGCGTGAACGCGGACGAATCGGAGCCGGGCACGTTCAAGGACCGCGAGATCATGCGGTGGACGCCCCATGCGCTGCTCGAAGGCACCGCCATCGCCGCGCACGCGATCCAGGCCGAAGTCGCCTACATCTACATCCGCGGCGAATTCACCGAGCCGTGGGCGGCGATGGAGAAGGCCCTCGCCGAAGCGCGCGCGGCAAAGGTCTTGGGCGGCATCCAGATCTACCTGCACCGCGGTGCGGGGGCCTACATCTGCGGCGAAGAGACCGCGCTCATGAACTCGATCGAGGGGAAGCGCGGCAACCCGCGGATCAAGCCGCCCTTTCCCGCTGCCGCCGGCCTGTTCGGCCTGCCCACCACGATCAACAACGTGGAGACGCTCGTCGCCGTGCCCCACATCCTCACGAACGGCGCGGCCTGGTACAAGGGGCTGTCGCTGTCCTCGCCGAAGAGCACCGGCACCAAGCTCTTCTCCGTGTGCGGCCACGTGCAGCAGCCCGGGAACTACGAGGTCACCATGGGCTTCCCGCTCAAGGACCTCGTGTACGAGCTGTGCGGCGGGATGCGCCCCGGCCGCACCCTCAAGGCGTGTATCCCGGGCGGTTCGTCGGTGCCGATCCTAGACCGGGCGGAGACCGAGAGCTGTCTGCTCGACTACGAGGGTGTGGTCGAGCGCGGCTCGATGCTCGGCTCGGGGGGAGTGATCGTGTTCGACGATTCGGCGGACATGGTCTACCAGATCATGCGGCTCGCCCGCTTCTACGCGCACGAATCGTGCGCCCAATGTACGCAGTGTCGCGAGGGCACCGCCTGGACGACCAAGATCCTCGAGCGCATCCTCGCGGGGCACGGCACGCTCGCCGACCTGGACCTGCTGCTCGACCTGTCGGAGAACATGACCGGCAAGACGATCTGCGTGCTCTCGGATTCGTGCGCCGCGCCGGTCGTTTCCGGAATCAAGAAGTTCAAGAGCGAGTTCGAAGACTATATCGCGGGGCGCCGCAAGCCCGTGATGGTCGCCTAGCGGAGCCCAGCGCCATGCCCGACGAACTGGTCGCGCTGACGATCGACGGCGTCCCGGTACGCGTGCCCAAGAGCACGCTCGTGATCGAGGCCGCGAAGCAAGCCGGCGTCCTCGTGCCGCACTATTGCTACCACCCGGGACTCCCGGTCGCGGGCCTGTGTCGCATGTGTTTGGTCGAGATCGAGAAGGCGCCGAAGTTGCAGATCGCCTGCGCCACCCAGGTGGCCGAGGGCATGGTGGTGCACACGCAGGCGCCGGCGGCGAAGGACGCCCGCCGCGGCGTGCTCGAGCTGCTGCTCATCAACCACCCGCTCGATTGCCCGATCTGCGACCAGGCGGGGGAGTGCGAGCTGCAGGACTTCACGTTCCAGGAGGGCCGGCCCGCGACGCGCTACAGTCCGGACTATGCGAAGCGGTTCAACCCGGTCGAGGACTTCGGGCCCGACGTCTTGTACGTGCCCAACCGCTGCATCCTGTGCACCCGCTGCGTGCGCTTCATGGAGGACGTGGCCAAGGAACCCGTGCTCAACGTCTCGGAGCGCGGCGACCGGGCCTTTATCGGGATGCACCCCGAGGCGCGCCTCGATCACCCGTGGGCGGGCAACGTGGTGGATCTCTGCCCGGTGGGCTCGCTCTTGTCCAAGGATTTCCTCCACAAGGCGCGCGCCTGGGAGCTCGACAAGACGGCGTCGATCTGCACGGGCTGTTCGCAAGGGTGCAACATCGCGCTCGATACGCGCGAGAGCGTCGTGGTGCGCGTGCGGCCCCGGCCCAACCTCGCCGTGAACCGCTACTTCATCTGCGACCACGGCCGGATGAACTACCGCTGGATGAACCGGGGCGACCGCATCGAGGCGCCGCTGGTCCGGCGGGGCAATGAGCTACACGCCACCGATTGGGACGATGCGGTGGCGCACGTCGCGACGTTAGTGCGCGGCGCCGGCCCCCGGGCGGTCGCGCTCGTGTCCGCGAAGGTATCGACCGAGGCGCTGTTCTTGGCGCGCGAGCTGTTCCGCGGCCACGACTGGACCGGCGCGTTCCAGGTCGTCATGGGTGAGGAGGCGCCGCTCGCCGGCGTGCCGGGGCTCGCGCTGCGCGCGGAGCGGGCGCCGAACGCCAAGGGAGCCGAGCTGCTCGGTTACGGTCGCGGGTACGACGCCGCGCTCGAGGCCGCCGAGAGCGCGGCCATCGTTTTGGTGCTCGACGAGCCGGACTTCGCGCTGCGGGCCGAGGGGGCGCTGATCTACGTCGGCACCGTGCTCCCCGAGCGGGCCCGCGACGCTGCGGTCGTGCTGCCGATCGCAAACGTCGCCGAGGAAGAGGGCACCTTCGTGAACCGGGACGGTCGGGTGCAGCGCTACGCCCAGGCGAAGCCGGCCCCGGGCATGGCGCGGCCCGCCTGGTGGGTGTTCGCCCAGCTCGGCGCGGCGCTCGGGCAGGGCGAGCCGGTCGCGACCGCTGCCGATGCGTTCGCGCGCCTCGCCCGCTCGGTCGACGCGTTCCGGGGCCTGGGCTACGAGCGGCTCGGGTTCGGCGGCCGGCCCGCCGCAGTCACGGTCGCGGTATGAGCTTCTTTCTCGTCAGCTCCGTCATCAAGATCGTCGCGGTCTTCACGGCGATCATGGTGGGCGTGGCGCTCTTGACCTTGGCCGAGCGCCGCATCTGCGCCTGGATGCAGGACCGGCTCGGCCCGAACCGGGTGGGCCCGCAAGGGCTGCTGCAGCCCGCGGCCGACGGGCTGAAGAACTTCATCAAGGAGGAGACCCTCCCCGCCCAGGCCGACAAGGTGCTGTTCGTGCTGGCGCCGGCGATCGCGTTCATCCCGGCGCTCCTCACGTTCGCCGTGATTCCGTTCGCGGCCCCGCTCCCCACCCCCTGGGGCACCGTCGACATGGTCGTGGCGAACCTGCCCGTGGGGTTTCTCTACATCCTCGCGTTCGGCTCACTCGGCGTGTACGGCATCGTGCTGGCCGGCTGGTCGTCGAACAACAAGTACGCGCTGCTCGGCGGCCTGCGGGCGGGTGCGCAGATGATCTCCTACGAGATCGCGATGGGGATGAGCACGGTGGCGGTGCTGCTCCTCGCCGGCAACGTCACGCTCACGGACATCGTCGCCCGCCAGTCGGCCTCGCTCCTCACCTGGAACGTGTTCCCGCTCGGGCTCGCCTTCTTCATTTTCATCGTGGCCGCGTTCGCCGAGACCAACCGCCTGCCATTCGATCTCCCGGAGGCGGAGGCCGAGCTCATCGCGGGCTATCACACCGAGTACAGCGCGATGAAATTCTCGATGTTCTATATCGCCGAGTATGCCAACATGGTCACGGCGTCGGCGCTCATGACGACGCTGTTTTTTGGGGGCTGGGACATCCCGTTCACGACATGGGACAACACGCCGCCGTGGACGCTCCTCAAGACGCTCGCGACGCTCGCGGTGTTTTCGCTCAAGGTGATGGGGTTCCTGTTCCTCTACATCTGGGTGCGCTGGACGCTGCCCCGCTTCCGCTACGATCAACTGATGGCGCTGGGCTGGCAGGTGATGCTGCCCTTGGCGCTCGGCTATCTCACGGTGCTGGCGACCACGATCTGGGTCCTGCACGATCGGTTGGGGTGGGGCTACGACCGGCGCTTCGCGTTGGCGCTGTTCGGAGTGAACGTGCTGCTCGCGGTCCCGCTGTTCTTCGTGCTCGACCGCGGGCGCGTCATTGCCGGTTCCGTGGCGGAGGAGCGCGTTTGATGGCGATCAGCGTCAAGGTGGTGCGGCGGCCCGGGGTCAAGGTCTCCTATCTCCGCGCCACGCTCCGGGCCATGGCCCTCACCTTCAGCCACCTCTGGCGGCCCAAGGTGACGATGCAGTACCCCGAGGAGAAGAGCAGCAAGGACTGGACGATCTCGCCGCGCTGGCGCGGCACACACCGCATGCTCACCGACGCGCAGGGACGCGCCAAGTGTGTGGCCTGCGGGCTCTGCCCCCAGATCTGCCCGGCGAACTGCATCAAGCTGGTGCCCGGGGAGGACGAGGAAGGGAACCGCTACCCGCTGATCTACGAGATCGACGAGTTCCGCTGCGTGTTCTGCGGCTACTGCCAGGAGGTGTGCCCCGAGGAGGCGATCCACGTCGGCGTACACTATGAGAACTCCGAGTACTCGCGCGATCGGTTCGTGTACGATCTCGAGCGGCTGTGCGCGCAAACGCACCCCGTCTCGACCTTGTGGGACCCTTCCGACCCCAAGGGCGAGTAGTGATCGACGGGACGCGGCTCCTGTTCGGCGGTTTCGCGGGGCTCGCGATCGTGAGTGCGGCCAGCTGCGTCACGCGCCGCAATCCCGTCGCGAGTGCGCTGTGGCTCGTCGTCACGCTGTTCTCGCTGGCCGCGCTGTTCGTGCTGCTCGACGCCCAGTTCCTCGCAGTGCTACAGGTGCTGGTCTACGCGGGCGCCATCATGGTGTTGTTCCTGTTCGTCATCATGCTGTTGAATCTGGGCCGGGCGGGACCGACCGACCTGAAGGGGCCCATCGGCTTGGGGCTCGGGGTCCTGCTCGCGGGACTGCTCCTCGTCCAGCTGCTCGTGCTGCGCCAGAGCTCCCTCCCGGCGCTCGGGGCCGCGGCGGGGGCGCCGCCGCGCGCGGCGGTCGGGGCCGGGATCGTCCCCGCACTCGCCCAGCCGCTCTTCACGGTGTACCTCGTGCCATTCGAGCTCACCAGCCTCTTGCTCCTCGCGGCGATCGTGGGCGCGGTCGTGCTCGCCAAGCGCAAGCTGTGACGCTCCTCGGGCCGGCGCTCGCGGTGTCCGCGATCCTGTTCGCGCTGGGGGTCTTCGGCGTGCTGTTGCGGCGCAACGCGATTGTCATCTTCATGTGCGTGGAACTGATGCTCAACGCCGTGAACCTCACGTTCGTGGCGCTGGCGCAGGCGCGCGGCGTCGCGGGCCAGATCTTCGTGTTCTTCGTGATGGCGGTCGCCGCGGCCGAGGCCGCGGTCGGACTGGCCATCATCCTCGCCATCTACCGGCACCGTCAGACCGTCGACCTGCAGCACATCAACCTGCTGAAGGGCTGATGGCGCTCGCGCCGCTCTCCGCGCTGTGGGTCGTGCCGGCGCTGCCGCTCGTGGGCTTCGCGCTGAACGGCACCCTGGCGCTCGCCGCTCCGGGCGCGAAGCGCACCGTGTCCCTGGTGGGCGTCGGGGTCCTGGTGCTCGCCTTCCTGGCGGCGGCGCTCGCCGTGGCCGAATTCGCAGCGCTCGGGCCCGCCGCCCCGCTCGTGTTCCGCTACTGGGAGTGGCTCCCCGTCGGCGATCTCCAGGTCGACGTCGCGCTCCAGCTCGACCAGCTGTCGGCGGTGATGATTCTCGTGGTGACCGGCGTCGGCGCGCTGATCCACCTGTTCAGCGTCGGCTACATGCACGAGGACCCCGGGTACGCGCGCTACTTCGCGTATCTGAACCTCTTCGTGTTCTTCATGCTGACGCTCGTCTTGGGCGCGAATTTCCCGGTCATGTTCGTCGGGTGGGAGGGGGTCGGACTCTGCTCCTACCTGTTGATCGGCTTCTGGTTCACCGAGCAGGTCAACGCCGATGCGGGCAAGAAGGCCTTCATCGTGAACCGGATCGGCGACTTCGGATTCCTGGTCGCGATGTTCCTCATCTTCCGCCAGACCGGCTCGCTCGACTTCGACGCGGTGTTCGCCAAGGCCGGGGGCGCGTTTGCCGCGGGTGGGCCGGTCATCACGGCGGTCACCTTGTTCCTGCTGCTCGGCGCGACCGGCAAGTCGGCCCAGATCCCGCTGTACGTCTGGCTCCCCGACGCGATGCAGGGTCCCACCCCCGTGTCGGCGTTGATCCACGCGGCCACCATGGTGACGGCCGGCGTCTATCTCGTGGCCCGCTGCGGCGTGCTGTTCGCGCTGTCGCCGGTGGCGAGCGCGACGGTGGCGGGGATCGGGGCCCTGACGGCGCTGTTTGCCGCGACCATCGCGCTCAAGCAGTGGGACATCAAGCGCGTGCTCGCGTATTCCACCATCTCGCAGCTCGGCTACATGTTTCTCGGCGTCGGCACCGGCGCCTACGCGGCGGGCATCTTTCACCTGACGACCCACGCGTTCTTCAAGGCGCTCTTGTTTCTCGGCTCGGGCAGCGTGATCCACGCGATGCACCGCGCCTACCACCTGACCCACGCGCACGACGACGCCCAGGACATGCGCAACATGGGCGGCCTCGCGCACTACCTGCCGTGGACGGCGGCGCTCATGTGGATCGCGACGCTCGCCATCGCCGGGATCCCGCCGCTTGCGGGCTTCTTCTCGAAGGACGCGATCCTCACGGCGGCCTTCGCCCACGGCGCTGCCCGACCCATTTGGTATGTGTTCTGGGGCATGGGAATGGCCGCCGCGTTGCTCACGGCCTTCTACATGACGCGCCTCATGCTCTACACGTTCCACGGGCCGAACCGGACGGGTGAGCGCGAGCGGACGCAGCTGCATGAGGCGCCGTGGGGGATGACGGGCCCGCTGCTCGTGCTCGGCGTCCTGACGGTGGTGGGCGGGGCGCTCAACGTGCCCACCTTGTTCGGTGGCGCCGCCCGGCTGGAGCGCTGGCTCGAGCCGGTGACGCGCCTCGCCCGCGGGGACGCCGCAGGGGTCGGGGTGGGGGTGGGGGTGGGGGTGGAGCTGGCGGCGGCGACGGAATGGGCGCTGGTGGGCAGCGCCGTGCTCGTGGCGGCGCTCGGGATCGTTGGCGCGCTCAAGCTCTTGAACCCGGCGGCGCTCGTCCCCGCGCGCCTCGCGCCCCCGGAGCGAGGGCTCGGCCGATTCCTGTGGAAGAAGTGGTACGTGGACGAGCTGTACGACGCGGTCATCGTGCGCCCGGTGGTGTGGGTCTCGCGCGAGGTCTTCTGGAAAGTGGTGGACGTGCGCCTCGTGGACCGGTTGCTCGTGAACGGCTCGGCCGTGCTGGCGCGCGTCTTGGGCTGGGTGGGGAGCCGGCTCCAGACCGGTGAAGTCGGCGTGTACGTGGTCGTGTTCGTCGTCGGCGTCTTGGTGGTGTTGGTCTCGGCGGTGCGCTAGCCGTGTACGAGCACGGCGTCCTGACCGCGCTGCTCGCCTGGCCGGTAGTGGCGAGCGCGCTCGTGCTGCTCGGCCCGGAGCGCTGGGCCAAACACGTCGCCCTGGCGGCGAGCGTGGTCGAGTTCGCGATCGCGGTCCCGTTGTGGTGGACGTTCCAGCCCGTGGCGGGCATGCAGTTCGTGCTCGATCTGCCCTGGATCCCGGCGTGGGGCATCCGCTACACCGTCGGTGTAGACGGGATCTCCCTCTTCATGGTGCTCCTGACGGCGTTCCTGGTGCCGCTCTCGGTGCTCGCCAGCTACCGCTATATCACCACGCGGCAGCGCGGCTTCTACGCCCTGCTGCTCGTCCTCACGTCGGGCATGATCGGGGTGTTCGTCGCCCTCGACCTGTTCTTCTTCTACGTCATGTGGGAGGTCATGCTCATCCCGATGTACTTCATCATCGGGGTGTGGGGCGGGGAGCGCCGCCTGTACGCGGCCCTCAAGTTCTTCGTCTACACGTTCTTCGGCTCGCTCCTGATGCTGCTCGCCATCCTCGTCCTGGTCTATCTGGTGGGCCGGAACACTGGCCAGTACTCGTTCTCGTACGCGTACTTGACCGCGTCCTTGAGCGGGCGGGGCGGCCTCGGGCCCGCCGCCTTCTGGCTGTTCGGCGCCTTCTTCCTGGCGTTCGCGATCAAGGTGCCGTTGGTCCCGTTCCACACCTGGCTCCCGGACGCCCATGTCGAGGCGCCCACGGCGGGCTCGGTGCTGCTCGCCGGGATCCTCTTGAAGATGGGGACATACGGCTTCCTGCGGTTCGCGCTGCCGTTCTTCCCGGCCGTGGCGCTGCACCCGGCGATTCAGGCCGGCATCGTGGGGCTGGCGCTCGTCGGGATCGTGTACGGCGGCCTCGTGGCGATGGTCCAGCCCGACTTCAAGAAGCTGGTCGCCTACTCCTCGGTCGCCCATCTCGGCTTCGTGATGCTGGGCATCTGGGCGCTCACGCTGCAGAGCGTGCAGGGCGCCCTCCTGATCATGATCAGCCACGGGATTTCGACCGGCGCGCTGTTCTTCCTGGTGGGCATGCTGTATGAGCGGCGCCACTCGCGGTTGATCGCGGCGTTCGGGGGCATCGCCAAGGTGGTGCCGCTGCTCGCGGCGGCGCTCACGCTCGTGTCGCTCTCGTCGATCGGCCTCCCGGCAACCAACGGGTTTGTCGGGGAGTTTCTCGTCCTGATCGGGGCGTTCCGCACCTACCCTCGGGCGACCATGGTCGCCACGGCCGGGGTGATCATCGCGGCGATGTACCTCTTGCCCGCGCTGCAGCGGGTGATCTACAACCCGCTCGACAAGGGCGCGAACGAGCAGCTCACCGACCTGTCGGCGCGCGAGCTGGCGGTGCTGGTGCCGCTGCTCGTCTGCATCGTCTGGATCGGCGTGTACCCGAAGCCGATCCTCCGCCGCACCGCGCCAGCCGCCCTGCAGCTCATTCAGTCCGTCCGGCTCGACGCCGCGGTGTTCCGGGCGGCCCGATGACGCTCGACCTGGGGCGCTACGGCGACCTCGTGTGGGCCCTCCTGCCCGAGCTCGTGTTGACCGCCGCGGCGCTGGTGTTGCTGCTCGTGGTCGCGTGGCGCCACCGGAGCGCGTCCGACCTGCGCCTCGCTGGCGGGCTGAGCCTCGCCGGGCTCGCCGCCGCTGGTGCGGCCGTGGGGTGGCTGTGGTGGCAGCGGGCGCGCGCCGGGGGTGCTCCCGCCATGATCGCGCTCGACGACTTCCGTTTCGTAACGGACGGGATCGTCCTCGGCACGGCCGCGGTCACGGTGCTCGTGTCGTTCGCCTACCTCGAGCGCGAAACGCTGCTCGCCCCGGAGTACTACGTGCTGCTCCTCTTCGCCACGCTGGGCATGATGCTCATGATCGGCGGAGCGGACCTGATGGTCGTGTTTCTCGCCCTCGAGCTGATGTCGGTCGCGGTGTACGTGCTGGCCGGAATCAACCGTAAGAGCGCGGCCGCCGCCGAGGCCGCGCTCAAGTATTTCCTCCTGGGCGCGTTCGCGTCCGGGTTTCTGCTGTACGGGATCGCGCTCGTGTACGGGGCCACGGGGACGACGAACCTGACCCAGATCGGCACCGCGATCCGCGCCGGCGGGCTCGAGCAGAACCCCATGCTCCTGATCGGGCTGGGATTGCTGCTCGTCGGCTTCGGGTTCAAGGTGGCGGCCGTGCCGTTTCACATGTGGGCGCCCGATGTGTACGACGGGGCGCCGACGCCGATCACGGGCTATATGGCGACGGCAGTGAAGGCCGCGGCGTTCGCGGCGCTGGTGCGCATCTTGAACGACGCGTTCGGCGGGGTCGCGGTGTGGCACCAAGTCGTATGGGGGCTGGCGGTGACGACGATGGTAGTCGGGAACCTGATCGCGCTGGCCCAGCGGACGTTGAAGCGGATGCTCGCCTACTCGTCCGTCGCGCACGCCGGCTACCTGCTCGTGGCCGTCGCGACCGGGACGCGCGCCGGGTCGGGGGCGCTGGTGTTCTATCTCGTCGCCTACTCGCTGGTGTCGCTCGCCGCCTTCGCCATCGTTGCCGCGACCGGGCGCGCGGGGGAGCGCGACGTGCGGATCGACGATCTCGCGGGTCTGGCCGAGCGGCGTCCCTGGCTCGCGTTCGGGCTCGCCGTCTGCATGCTGTCCCTGCTCGGGTTCCCGGGGACCGCGGGGTTCATCGGCAAGTGGTACATCCTGGTCGCCGCCACGTGGGCCGGCCAGTTCGTGCTAGCGGCGATTCTCGTCCTTACGAGCGTGGTCTCGGCGGGCTACTATCTCCCCGTGATCATGGCCATGTACATGCAGCCCGCGCCATCCGCGGCCGCGCACGCCGGGATCCGCCTCGGCCGGCTTGCCGGGGCGGCCGTGGCGGTGTCGATCGCGGGCCTGCTCGCCCTGGGGGTGCGTCCGAACCGCCTGCTCGACCTGGCGAGGGGCAGCGCGCTGGCCGCGCCCGCACCGTCTGCCGCGGCGGCGCCCACCGGCCGCTGAGCGTGGGCGGGCCCGTGAAGCTTCCCGCCACGATTTTTCGCGAGTATGACATCCGCGGCACCGTGGGCGACCAGCTCACGCCCGAGGTGGCGCGCGCCATCGGGCAGGCAGTAGCGACGCTCGGCTGGGAGAAACTCGCCCGGGCGCCGCGCATTGCCGTGGGGCGCGACAACCGCCCCTCGGGTGCCGGCTTCGCGCAGGCCGTGCTGTCGGGGATCGAGGCCGTGGGCGGCGTGGCCCTGGACGTCGGTGAGCTCCCGACCCCGGCACTCTATTTCGCCACTCACGTCTTGAACGTCGACGCCGGGGTCCAGGTCACCGGCTCGCACAATCCGCCCCAGTTCAACGGCTTCAAGATGGTGCTCGGCGGCGAGCCGATCTACGGCGCCGCCATCCAGGGCTTACGGCGTCTGATCGAGGAGGGGCGCACGCCGGGGCGACCGGGTGGCCTCCGCGGCAGCGACGCGTCGGTGCTGGCGCGCTATCGCGAGGCCATCGTGCAGCGCAACGGGCCGCTGGCGCGGCGGCTCAAGGTGGTGGTCGACTGCGGCAACGGCGTGTCGAGCCTGGTCGCGGTGGAGACGCTGCGCCAACTCGGCGCCGACGTCGTGGCCCTGTTCTGCGAGTCAGACGGCACGTTTCCGCATCACCATCCCGACCCCACGGTGCTCGAGAACCTCGCGGACCTCCAGGCCGCGGTGCGCCGCGAACACGCCGAGCTGGGCATCGCGTTCGACGGCGACGGCGACCGGATCGGGGCGGTCGACGAAGCGGGGCGGCCGCTGTTCGGCGATCAGTTGCTCATTCTGCTCGGCCGCGACCTGGCGCGCCGCCTCGGCCCCGGGCATGCCGTGATCTTCGACGTCAAGTCTTCGGAGCTGCTGCCCGCGGAGCTCGCCCGGGTGGGCCTCACCCCCATCATGTGGAAGACGGGGCACTCCCTCATCAAGCAGAAGATGAAGGAGACGCACGCGCCGCTCGCCGGCGAGATGAGCGGCCACATGTTCTTCGGCGCCGACTGGTACGGGTTTGACGACGCGTTGTTCGCGGCGGCGCGCCTGCTGTCCTACCTCGCGGCGGTGGGGGGGCCGCTCTCGCGCCACCTCGCCGACCTCCCCGTCACGGTGACCACGCCCGAGCTGCGCGTCGACTGGCCGGACGAGCTGAAGTTCGCGCTGGTGGAGCGCGCGGCCCGCCATTTCGCCGCGACCTATCCGGTCTCGACCCTGGACGGGGTCCGCATCACGTTCCCGCAGGGGTGGGGGCTCGTGCGCGCCTCCAACACCCAGCCCGTACTCGTGCTGCGCTTTGAGGCCGCGACCGCCGCGGCGCTGGCGGCGTACCGGGCGGAGGTCGAGGGCTGGCTCGCGGCCCAGCGCGGGTCGTGACGCACCGCACCCGCCGCTGGGCACTGGCCCTCGGCGTCGCGGGGTTGGTGGTGGTGCTCGTGGGCGGGCGCTGGCTGGCGTTCGAGACGGCGGAACGGATCTGGGCGGCGAGTCTCCCGGGAGGCACGGCCTACGTCACCGCCCGCGACTTCGCGCGGCTGGTGTCGGGGCTGCTGCTGCTCGTGACGGTCGCGTGGGGTACGGGCAACCTGCTGTTCGTGTACCGCGCCATCGGGTCGATGCAGCTGTCACGCCGGCTTGGCGATCTCGAGATCGTCGAGGCCGTGCCCCAACCGCTGTTGCTGGCGGGCACGATTGCCTGCGGCCTCGTGTTCGGCCTCCTCTTGGCGCTGGGCACGGGCGACTGGTGGATGAGCGCGGCGATTGCGGCCCGGGACGTCCGGTTCGGCGTCGTCGACCCCCTGCTGGGGCGGGACGTGGGCTACTACGTCGCCACGCTGCCCTGGAGCGAGCGGCTCCGGGCCCGCGCGCTCGTGGCCGAGTGCTCGGCCGTCGCGGTCGTGGCGCTCTTGTATGCCGGCATCGGATCGCTGCGCGTGCGGCGCTGGTTGCCCTACGCCAACGCCCACGTGCGTGCGCACTTGGGTCTGCTCCTGGCGCTGCTCGCCTCGACCCTCACATGGGGCGCGGTGCTCGATCCTGCCGAGAGTGTGGCCGGCCTGCACGGCGCGCTCCCGTGGAGCGCGCTCGAGGCACGACTCGCAGCAGCGCCGTTCGTGGCAGCCCTGGGTGGGGTGGCGGTGGTGGTGAGCATCGTCTGGGGACTGCGCGAGAAGCCGGCATGGCTCCTCGCCGCATGGGGTGCCTTGCTCACGGCCTCGCTGTTCGGCTTCGTGCTGATTCCCAGCTCGCTCGCGAGCGCCGGGCCCCGGGGCGCGCCGACCCCGGCGCGCGACACGGCGCGAGCGGGGGCCGAGCGGCGGATGGAGGGCCTCGCGTTTGGCGTGGTCCGACTGGCGGAGCATGCGCCCCCGGGCTTCGCGAGCCCCGCGGCAGCGGTGGGGGCGATCCCGGTGTGGAACGCGGCCCGCGTGCTGGCGGCGGCGCGCCGGCGCGATCTGCTCGGAGCGCGGGCCCAGCCCGCCGCGGCGGCTTTGTCGGCGCACTCGCTCGCTGACGGGCATGCCACCTGGGTCGTGGCGCCCGCCCCCGACGCCGAGGCGCTCGCGCACACGCAGCCGCCCCCCGACTGGGCCGCGATCCACCGCGGCGGGTGGACCCACACCGGCCGGCCACTGGCGGCCGTGGAGGACGACGCCAATCTCGAGTTTGCGCCCGTGGCGACGCGCGACTCGACCGTCTGGTTCGGGCCGGGCTTCGCCGACTTTGCGGTGGCCGCACCCGACACGTGGCCCGCGCTCGCGCACGCGGGCATCCCGCTCGCGGGCTGGTGGCGCCGCCTCGCGCTCGCCTGGGTGCTGCAGAGTCCCGTGCTCGCGCGCCGCGAGACGGACGACCTGGTGTTGCTGTGGCGGCGCGACGTCGCGGCGCGGCTCGAGCAGCTCGCGCCGTTCGCGCGCTTCGAGCCGCCCACGCCGGTCGTGGCCGATGGCACCCTGTGGTGGCTCTCCTACGGTGTGCTCGAGGCCGAGACGTTTCCCCTGGTCCGGCCCCTGGAGCCGGGCCCGCCGCCGCTGCGCTACCGGCGGGTGGCGCTGGTGGGCACGGTCAATGCCGTGAGCGGCGACACCCGTCTCTACCTCGCCCCCGGCGCCGATTCGCTCGCGACCGCTTGGGCGGCGCTCGTGGCGCCGCTGATCCGGCCGCGCGACAGCCTCCCCGCCGCGCTGCGAGCGCAGCTGCCGTTCCCGGACCGCGTCTTCCGCGCGGCGGCGCTCGCGGTCGAGCGCTGGCAGGCCGACAGCGCGCGCTGGCGGGCCCGGCCGCGCGAGCCGTTCGAGCTCGTGGCGCCCGGCGCCGACAGCCTGGGGGACGCCACCGGCCTCCACGTCTGGACGGCCCAAGGCTTCGACGCGGGCAGCACGTTCGCGGCCCTCGTCGCCGCCACGCTCTCGCCCGATGGTCCCCGGCTGTTCGTGTGGCGGCCGAGTCCGCCGGTGCGGTTGCCGCCGGTCCTCGTCGGTTCCCCCAACACGACCGCACCTGGCGTGGTCCGCTTGTGGAACGTCGGTGGCGCGCTGTTCTTCGAGCAGGCGCTCTTTCTCGAGCTCGCCACGGGCGGTCCGCCGAGCGGGATCGACACGTTGTTCCTCGCGTGGGGCGAGCGGCGCGGCCAGGGCAGGGGTGCCGCAGCCGCGCTCCGCGAGCTCGTCGCCCTGGGGGGCGGTGCGCACGCGGCAGCGGACACCGCGCTCGCGACCCGCTGGGCGCGGGCGCAGCGGCTCGCCGCCCGGGCCGATAGTGCCCTCGCGGCCGGCGACTTGGAGGCGTTCGGCCGCCTGTACACCCAGCTGAAAGCGCTGTTCGGGCTGGCGCGCGGCAAGCTTGCTCCCACCCCCGAGCGTCGCTAGGTTCGGCCGCCGTGCACACGGGCACGATCGTGGTCGCGCTGGGCGGCAACGCCGTGGCTCCGCCGGACGAACGCCCCACGATCGCGAACCAGTTCCGCCACACCCGCGCGAGTCTGGCGCCGATCGTGGAGCTGGCCCGGGCCGGCTGGCGGATCGCCCTGGTGCACGGCAACGGTCCCCAGGTCGGCGACGACTTGGCGCGCAACGAGCTCGCGGCCGACCAGATCGAGCCGCTCCCGTTGGGCGTCCTTGTGGCGGCGACGGCGGGGTGGATGGGATACATGATTCAGCAGTCGCTCCAGAATGCGCTGGCGCGCGCGGGGGTAAGCCGTCCGGTGGTGACGCTCGTGAGCCAGACCCTCTGTGCTGCTGACGACCCGGACCTTCGGGCGCCCACCAAGCCGATCGGGCACCCGCTCGATGCGGTGCGGGCGGCGCGGCTCCTGGCGCGCGCCGTCCCGGTGCGGGAGGAGCAGCCGGGCCGTTGGCGCCGCCTCGCGCCCAGCCCCAAGCCGATCGCCGTGGTCGAGCGAGAGACGATTCGGCACCTGGTCGCCGAGGGCCATATCGTCATCACGTGCGGCGGGGGTGGCCCGCCGGTGTACGACGATCCCGAGCTCCGCCTCGAAGGGCTCGACGCCGTCGCGGACAAGGATCGGGTGGCAGCGATTCTGGGGCGGGAAATCGGCGCCGACGTGCTCTTGATTCTCACCAACGTCGACGCCGTCTACCATGGCTACGGCACCAGCCACCGGCGCGCGATCCGCCGCCTCGACTTGGCCGGCGCCGACCACCTCCTGGCCGGCACGGAGCTCGGCACGGGGAGCATGCGCCCCAAGGTCGAGGCCGCCGCGGCGTTCGTGCGTTCGGGTGGCGCGCGCGCGGTCATCGCCGCGCTGTCCGAGGGCCTGGCGGCGCTGGCGGGCGAGGCGGGTACGACGATCACTTTGGAGCCAGCGTGAATCTGCACGAGTACCAGGCACGCGACATCCTGCGGCGCTACGGCATCCCCGTCCCCGCGGGCGAAGTGGCGCGCACGCCCGAGGAGGCGCGCGCCATTGCGGCGCGCTTGGGCGGCCGCGTGGTGGTGAAAGCCCAGGTCCACGCCGGCGGCCGGGGCAAGGCGGGCGGCGTGAAGCTCGCGCGGGACGCCGCCGAAGCCGGCGCCCACGCCGCGAAGATTCTCGGCATGACGATCAAGGGGCTTACGGTCGAACGGGTGCTCGTGGCTCCTGCCGTGGACATCGCGTCCGAAACCTACGTCGGCATCGTCGTCGACCGCGCCGCGCAGCGGCCCGTGCTGATGGTGAGCGCCGCGGGCGGCGTCGACATCGAGGCGGTCGCGGCCGAGCGGCCGGAACAGATTCATCGCCTGCCCGTCGACCCGCGCTACGGGCTGTTGCCGCACCAGGCGCTCGGGCTCGCGCTGCGGCTGTACCGCGATGTGGCACGGGCGCGCCTCGCCGCGGATGTGATGCAGCGGCTGTACCAGGCGTTCTACGCCGTCGGCGCCTCGCTCGCCGAGATCAATCCCCTGGCGACGGCTCCCGACGGGGCGCTGATCGCGGTGGACGCGAAGATCGTGCTCGACGACAACGAGCTCGAGCGCCATCCCGACCTCGCCGCCCTGCGCGACACCAGCGCCGAGGCGCCCGCCGAGGCGGCCGCGCGGGCGGCGGGACTCACGTTCATCAAGCTCGCCGGCTCGGTGGGCTGCTGCGTGAACGGCGCCGGGCTGGCGATGGCCACCATGGACCTCGTGAAGTACTACGGTGGCGAGGCCGCGAACTTCCTCGACATCGGCGGCAGCTCGAGTCCCCAGAAGGTCGTTGCCGCCCTCCAGATCATCGCGGCGGACCCGAGCGTCCGCGCCATCCTGTTCAACATCTTCGGCGGCATCACGCGCGGCGACGATGTGGCGAACGGCATCGTGCAGGCGACCCGACAGTTCCCGGTCACCGTGCCGCTCGTGATCCGCCTGACGGGCACGAACGAAGCCCTCGCGATGGAGATCCTGACCCGGGCCGGCTTCGCCGCGCTGACCGACATGGACGAGGCCGTCAAGCAGGCCGTGGCCAAGGCGAGGGTGGCGTGAGCATCTTCGTCGACAAGCAGACCCGCCTGGTGGTGCAGGGCATCACGGGCCGCGACGGCTCGTTCCACACGCGGCAGATGATCGCCTATGGCACCCAGGTGGTCGCGGGGGTCACGCCGGGCAAGGGCGGGCAGCGCTTCGACGACCAGGTCCCCGTGTTCGACCTCGTGGCTGACGCGGTGCGCGAGACGCAGGCGAACGCGGCGGTCATCTATGTGCCTGCCGCGGCGGCCGCGTCCGCGATCTTCGAGGCCGCGGACGCTGGCATCCCCCTGATCGTGTGCATCACCGAGGGGATTCCGGTGCTCGAGATGACGCGGGTGCTCCCCTACGTCGCGGAGCGCCGCGCCCGCCTCATCGGGCCCAACTGCCCCGGCTTGATCTCGCCGTCCCAGAGCAAGGTGGGGATCATTCCCGGCAACATCTGCCGCCCCGGCCGGATCGGCGTGGTGTCGCGGAGCGGCACCCTCACCTACGAGATCGTGCACCAGCTGACGGGGGCGGGCCACGGTCAGTCCACCTGCATCGGCATTGGCGGCGATCCCCTGATCGGCACCACCTTCCTCCAGTGCCTGTCCGCGTTCCAGGCGGACCCGGAGACCGACGCGGTCGTCCTGATTGGCGAGATCGGGGGTACCGACGAGCAGCAGGCCGCGGAGTTCGTGCAGCAGGGGATGACGAAGCCCGTGATCGGCTTTATCGCGGGTCAGACCGCGCCCCCGGGCCGGCGCATGGGGCACGCCGGGGCCATCATTTCGGGATCGAGCGGCACGGCCGCCGAGAAGATGGCGGCCTTCGCGCGCGCCGGCATCGCCGTCATGAAGCGCCCCGCGGACGTCGTGCCGCTGCTCCAGGAGCGCCTGTGAAGCTGCGCGACGTCGTGAAGCCCGAGCACGTCGTCGTCCCGCTCGTCGCGACCACGGTGAAGGAGGCGACCGAGCGGCTGGCCGAGCGCCTCATCGCGACCGGCGCCGTGGCCGAGCCGCAGCGCCTCACCGCGGTCATCCGCCACACCTGGCCCGAGGACATGGTGAGCGCCGGCGAGCATGCCTTTCTACCGCATTTCCGCACCGAGGCGGTGCGCGGTCTCGTGACGGCCCTGGGCATCTCGCCCACGCCGATCCGCTGGGAGAAGGATCCGCACCGCACGGCGCGGGTCGTCATCTTCATTGTGGCACCGATGCGCGACGCGGCCCTGTACCTGCAGGTGGTGGGCGCGTTCGCGCGCACGCTCGCGAACCCGGACACCGTGCTCGCGCTCCTCGCCGCGCGCACGGCCGAGCAGGCCCTGGCCGTGGCGGCGCTCGACGCGGTCGAGCTCCCGAGCCAGGTCACCGTTCGCGACATTATGACCCCGCATGCCGTCACCGTCGCCCCGGACCGCACGCTCGGGGACGTGGCCCGCCTCATGGTGGAGCACGACATCCGCGCCATGCCCGTGGTGGACGACTCCGGCTCGCTCATCGGCATGGTCACGCACCGCGAGCTGTTGCGCTATCTGATCCCCGACTTCGTGCAGCGCACGAAGAGTGGTGAATTCCGGGCTCCCACCCGCTCGCAGCTGCAGCGCGGGTCGGCCGACCCCCGACTCATCCCGGTGAAGGAAGCGATGGCGCGCTCGGTGCTGTGTCTGTCGGAGGACCAGACGCTCTCCGACGTCGCCAACCTCATGAGCGCGAAGGACGTCGACCGGTTCCCCGTGGTGCGCGAGGGGATCGTAGTCGGCATGCTCACGCGCGCCGACTTGATCCGTCGGTTTGTCGCGCCCGGAGCGTCCGAGGCTCCCGCGTGAAGCCCGCCCCCCCGATGTTGACACTCGCCATCATCAAGCCCGACGCGGTCCAGGCCGGCCACACCGGCAACATCCTGGCGCTGTTGGAGGGCGCGGGGTTCGTGATCCGGGCCGCGCGGCTCGTGAAGCTCACCCCGGCGCAGGCCGAGGCCTTTTACGACGTGCATCGTGAGCGCCCGTTCTATCGGTCGCTCGTGGCGTTCATGAGCTCGGGGCCGGCGCTCGCCCTGGCGCTCGAGCGCGACGACGCCGTGGCCCGGTTGCGCGCGGCGATCGGGGCGACCGACCCGGCCGAGGCCGCGCCCGGCACGGTGCGCCGGCTGTATGCCGAGTCGAAGGAGCGCAATGCGATCCACGCCTCGGACTCGACCGAGACCGCGGCGCGCGAAGTGGCGTTTTTCTTTGCCGACGGCGAGTTACGGGAGCTCGGCCGGGGTCGCTAGCAGTTCGCTTGACGCAAGTCCCACAACGGTTTAGCTTCGTTTGCCCATGTTACAGGTCGACCTACGGGAGCTCGCCCGTGGCCCGGTGGAGATGCGGGCCGATCTCGCGGGGACCGATCCCCTGTTCGAGGGTCTCGAGGTCACGCTCGCCGAACCGGTGCAGGTCGCAGGCCGCTTGCAGGATGCCGGGGACGGGCGCTTCTACTGGCGGGCCTCGCTCCGTAGCCGCATGGTCGGGGAGTGCCGGCGCTGCCTCGCCCCCGTGGCGGTGCCCATCGTGGCGGACGTCGACGCGCTGTTCTCCCAAGACCCCGATGCGCTGGAGGATCCGAGCTCCTATCCACTCGCGCGGGACGCGCTCGTGATCGATCTCCGTCCCGCGGTGCGCGAGGAGCTGCTGTTGGCCGTGCCCCGCTGGGTGGTGTGTCGGGAGGACTGTCGCGGGTTGTGCCCGCGCTGTGGCAAGGACCTCAACGCGGGCGCCTGCGGCTGCCCGGCGCCCGTGGACCCTCGGTGGGGCGGGCTCACGGCTGTTCGGCACAAGCTCCACGACTAGCAAAGGACGATTCCATGGCCGTACCGAAGCGCCGAACCTCCAAACGCAAGAAGCGGGCCCGCCGCACGCACTACAAGGCCGCGCCCATCGCGCTGCAGCCGTGTCCGCGCTGCGGCGACCTGAAGCGGCCCCACCACGTGTGCCCGACGTGCGGGTACTACCGCGACGAGCAACGGATAGCGGTCGAGGACGCCTGAGCGTGATCCGCATCGCGCTCGATGCGATGGGGGGTGACGGTGCCCCGCGCGTCGAGGTGGCCGGAGCGCTCGAGGCGCTGCGAGACCTCCCACCCACCTTTCGGATTCAGCTGGTCGGGCGCCTCGCCGACATCGAGGCCGCCCTCCGGGCCCACGGCGACGTCGACCGGAGCCGGCTCGAGCTGATCGACGCGCCCGAGGTCGTGGGGATGGGCGAGAAGCCCCTCGCCGCCGTGAAGGGCAAGCCGCGTTCGTCGATCGCCGTGGGGCTCGGGCTCCAGAAGCGGGGCGCGAGCGACGCCTTCATCTCGGCCGGGAACACCGGGGCGGTGATGGCCGCTTCGACGCTGCTGTTGCGCCTGCACGAGGGTGTGCAGCGCGCCGCGATCGGGGCGTTGTTTCCCACGCCGGTGCATCCCGTGCTGGTGCTCGACGGTGGGGCCAACGTGGACTGCGATGCACGCGAGCTGGTCGGCTTCGCCCACCTGGGCTCGGTGTACGTGCGCGATGTCCTGGGTCGCGAACAGCCGGGCGTCGGGCTCCTGAACGTCGGCGAGGAGGACGAGAAGGGCAACGCCGTGGTCAAGGAGGCGCACCAGCTCCTCAAGCACGCCCCCCTCATCCACTACGTCGGCAACGTCGAGGGCCGGGACATCCTGGCGGGTGAGTGCCGGCGGGGGCGGATCGACGTCGTCGTGTGCGACGGTTTCGTCGGGAACGTCGTCCTCAAGTTTTACGAATCCGCGGGCCGCATGTTCATGGGCATGTTACAACAATCGTTCCCCGACATCCTCGATCGGCCGCAAGCGACGCAGCTGTCGAAGTTCCTCGACTATTCCGAGTACGGCGGTGCGCCGCTGCTCGGCGTGAAGGGGGTCGTGATCATCGGGCACGGCGCCTCGCCGGCGCGGGCGATCAAGAGCGCCGTGCGGGTCGCCGCGCAGATGGTGGAGAGCCATCTCGTCCAGGACATCGGGGCGGAACTGGCCGAAGGAGGCGCCGCGCGATGAAGCGGCCCATTGCCGAGCTCGTGGGCACGGGCCGCTACACGCCCGTGCGGGTGATGACGAACGACGAGTTCTCCACGATCCTCGATACCTCGGATCAGTGGATCCGCGAGCGCACCGGGATCCGGGAGCGGCGCGTGGCGGGTCCCACGGAGTCCAACGCGTGCATGGGGAAGGCCGCAGCCCTGCAGGTGCTCGAGGAGACCGGCCTCACCCCGCTCGACATCGACGCCCTCGTCGTGGCGACCTGCTCGCCCGATCGGTTGCTGCCCTCGCAGGCGTGCGACCTCCAGGCGCTGCTCGGGGCGAAGAACGCGGCCGCCTTCGACGTGCAGGCGGCCTGCACCGGCTTCCTGTACGCGCTCAGCGTGGCCGAGGGGTTGCTGGCGGCCGAGCAGGCGGAGCGTGTGCTCGTGGTCGCGTCGGAGAAGCTGACGAGCATCATGGACTGGTCCGACCGCACCACCGCCGTGCTGTTCGGGGACGGCGCGGGCGCGACGCTCGTGCGCAGGAGCACGACCGGCCGGGGCATTCTGTCGAGCTACTTGAAGTCCGACGGCACGCTGGCGGAGCTCTTGTATCGGCCGGGGGGTGGGGCCGCGCACCCGCCCGACGCGGCGTTGCTCACGGATCACTCCTACTACATCAAGATGGCGGGGCGGGAGGTGTTCAAGGCGGCGGTGCTGTCGATGGCCGACGCCTGCGACAAGGCGCTGGAGCGCGCTCACCTGAGCGCGCGGGACATCGACCTCCTGATCCCGCACCAAGCGAATATCCGGATCATCGAGGCCACGGCGAAGCACGCCGGGCTCCCCATGGACAAGGTGTACGTGAACGTGGACCGCTACGGCAACACGTCCGCCGCGTCCGTGGCGATCGCGCTCGACGAGGCGGTGCGCTGCGGGCGACTCACACCGGGCATGAAGGTGATGTTCTGCGCGTTCGGCGCGGGCTTCACCTGGGCAAGCCTGGTGGTGCAGTGGTAGCCGGGGCCAGCACCGTCTGGCTCTGCCCCGGGCAGGGCGCGCAAAAAGTCGGGATGGCCAAGGACCTCGCCGCGCGATTCCCCGTGGCGCGGCAGGCGCTCGAGGCGGTCGACGCCGCCCTGGGCGTGTCGTTAAGTCGGCTGATGTTCGACGGGCCGGAGGACGAGCTCACGGCCACGCACAACGCACAGCCGGCGATCCTCGCCCACAGCGCCGCCGTGTTCGCCGTGGTGGGCGCGCCGGTCGACGGGACCGCGGTCGCCGCGGCGGGCCACTCGCTGGGGGAGTATTCCGCGTACGTGACCGCCGGCGCCCTCGCCGCGACCGACGCCGCGGTGCTGGTGCGGCGCCGGGGCGAGCTGATGCAGCAAGCGGGCAGCGAGCACCCGGGCACGATGGCGGCGGTGCTCGGCCTCCCCACCGACGTGGTCGAGGCCATTTGCCGCGAGGCCTCGACGGGGGACGCGGTGGTCGTGGCGGCGAACCTCAATGCTCCCGACCAGACCGTGATCTCGGGCGACCCGGACGCCGTGACCCGAGCGGGCGAGCGCTGCAAGGCGCGGGGGGCGAAGCGGGTCATGCCCCTGCGGGTGAGCGGCGCGTTCCACTCCTCGCTCATGGCGCCAGCGGCGAACCAGTTGCGCGTGGCGCTCGAGCGCGCGCCGTTTCGCGATCCCCGCTTTCCCGTCGTGGCCAACGCGACCGCCGAGCCGGTGCGCGACGCGGCGCGCGCGCGGCGCCTGCTCGCCGACCAGCTCACAGCGCCGGTGCGCTGGGTGGCCTGCATGCAGCGCGCGGCGGAGCTCGCCGGGACCGGCGCTCGTTTCCTCGAGATCGGGCCGGGCAGCGTGCTCGCCGGCCTGCTGCGCCGCATCGTGCCGGGGGCGACCGTGGCGAGCCTGGGCACGGCCGACGAGGTCACGCAGTTCCTCGAGGCCGCGGCGTGAAGATCGATCTCGCGGGGAAGATCTCCCTCGTCACCGGGGGGACGCGGGGCATCGGGTACGCGATCGCCCAGACGCTGGCTGCCCGGGGCGCGCGGGTGGCGGTGCTGGCGCGCGACGGGGCCAAGGCGGAGGAGGTCGCGCGCGGTCTGGGCGACGGCACGGGGCGCGGCTATGCCTGCGACGTGACCAATGCCCGTCAGGTCGAGACGGCGGTCGCGGCGGTGGAGCGGGATCTCGGCGCCGTCGATGTCCTCGTGAACAACGCCGGCACGACCCGCGACAATCTCCTGTTCCGACTCGGCGAGGACCAGTGGGACACGGTGATCGACACCAACCTGAAGGGCGCGTTCCTGGTCACCAAGCAGGCCGCGCGGGGCATGATCAAGCAGCGCTGGGGGCGGATCATCAACATCACGAGCGTGGTGGGCATTGCCGGGAACAAGGGGCAGGCCAACTACTCCGCGTCGAAGGCCGGCCTGATCGGATTCACCAAGTCCGTCTCCAAGGAGCTGGCCTCTCGCAACGTCCTGGTCAATGCCGTGGCCCCGGGTTTCATCGACACGGAGCTCACCCGCGCCATCGTCGGCGACGCCCGGAAGGCCTTGATCCAGGCGATCCCGCTTGATCGGCTAGGCACGGGTGCGGACATTGCCGCCGCGGTGCTCTTTCTCGCGTCCGACTTCGCGAGCTACATTACGGGTCAGGTGCTGGTGGTCGACGGCGGGATGGTGCTGTGATCCTTTTCCCCCACCTCCATTGAGGACACCCATGGCAATGGACATGAAGCAGCTCGAAGAGAAGGTGAAAGACATCATCGTCGAAGAGCTAGGGGTCGAGCGTGACAAGCTTACGTCCGACGCGAGCTTCATGGAGGACCTGGGCGCCGACAGCCTCGACACGGTGGAGTTGGTGATGGCGTTCGAAAAGGAATTCGACATCGACATCCCCGACGAGGAGGCCGAGAAGCTCCGGACGGTGGGGCAGGCGCTGCAGTACCTGCACGAGAAGATGGGGAAATAGCGGATGACGCGCCGGGTCGCGATCACGGGCCTCGGGATGGTGACGCCGCTCGGCACGGACGTGCCGAGCACGTGGGACGCCCTCATCGCGGGGCGTTCCGGGGCGGGGCCGATCACGCGGTTCGACCCGGTGCAGAGTCCCGTGAAGTTCGCCTGCGAGGTGAAGGGGTTCGACCCGGCGCAGTTCCTCGACAAGAAGGAAATCCGGCGTTACGACCTGTTCGCCCAATTCGCCATCGGCGCCGCGGAAGAGGCCGTGCGGGACGCGTGCCTCGCGTCGAGTTGGGACAAGGTGAACTTGAAGCGGGTGGGGGTGCTGATCGGCACCGGCACGGGCGGGCTCGAGACGTTTGTGGAGAACTGCCGCGCGCTGTTCGAGAAGGGGCCGAGCCGAGTGTCGCCCTTCTTCGTCCCGATGTACATGCCCAATGTGGCGGCGGCGCTCATCTCGATGCGCTACGGGGCGCAGGGCCCGAACTATTGCACCGTCTCGGCGTGTGCATCGTCGGCGCATGCGCTCGGGAACGGCATGCAGCTGATCCGCAACGACGAAGCCGACATCATCATCGCCGGTGGTGCCGAAGCGGCGATCACGTCGCTCGCGGTCGCCAGTTTCGCCAACATGAAGGCGCTCTCCGAGCGCAACGACGATCCGGCGACGGCGAGCCGCCCGTTCGACAAGGACCGCGACGGGTTTGTGCTGGGCGACGGCGCCGCGGTGCTGATCCTCGAGGCCTGGGAGCACGCGCAGCGCCGCGGTGCGAAGATCTATGCGGAGATCGTGGGGCAGGGCCAGACGGCGGACGCCTACCATATCACCGCTCCCGCCCCGGACGGCTCGGGCGCCCAAGAGGCGATGCGCCTCGCCATGAAGGACGCGGGGATCCGGCTGGACGAGGTGGGCTATATCAATGCGCACGGCACCTCGACCCCTCACGGCGATGCGGCCGAGACGGCTGCGGTGAAGGCCGTGTTCGGCGAGCAGGCCCGGCGCCTGGTCTTCGGGTCCACCAAGTCGATGACCGGCCACCTGCTCGGCGCGGCGGGGGCGCTCGAGGCGGCGGTGTGCGCCCTCGTCGTGCAGCGCGGGGTGATCCCCCCGACGATCAACCAGTTCACACCCGATCCCACGTGTGACTTGGACTCGGCCCCGAACACGGTTCGCAAACGGGCCGTGTCCGTGGCGCTGTCGAACTCCTTCGGATTCGGCGGCCACAACGTGACGCTCGCCGTCCGTCGCGCGGCGTAATGGCCGGGCCGCGCGACCCGACGCTCGGCCCTATCGCCGCGAAGCTCGAACGCGGCGAGCGTCTCTTGCGCGACGACGCGCTGGCGCTGTTTCAGTCCCCCGACCTGCTGACGATCGGCCAGCTCGCCGACCGCGCGAATCGCCGCCGGAACGGGGACCGCGTTTTCTTCGCCGCGAACCAGCACTTGAACCCGACCAACGTGTGCGTGCTACGGAACACGTGCGTGTTCTGCTCCTTCGCCCGCATGCCGCAGGAGGACGGCGCCTACACGCGGAGTCTCGACGAGGTGTTCGCCGAAGCCGACGCGGCCCGCGACAACCCGACCCGGGAGTTCCACATCGTCGGGGGCTTGCATCCCAAGCTGCGCCTGTCGTACTACGTGGACTTGTTCCGGGGCTTGCGGGCGCGCCACCCCGGGGTGCACATCAAGGCGCTCACCGCGGTCGAGGTGGCCCATCTCGCCCGCCTGGAGCGGCTGAGCGTGCGCGAGGTGCTGGTCGCGCTGCGGGAGGCGGGCGTGACGAGCCTCCCGGGTGGGGGCGCCGAGGTGTTCAGTCCCGCGGCGCGCGCCACGATCGCGGACAAGAAGCTCTCGGGGGAGGAGTGGCTCGCGGTGCACCGCGAGGCCCACCGCCTGGGCATCCCCTCGAACTGTACCATGCTCTACGGGCACGTCGAGACGATGGCCGACCGGGTGGACCACCTGCTGGCGCTGCGCGCGCTGCAGGACGAGACCGGCGGCTTCCTGACCTATATCCCGCTCGCCTATCACCCCGATCACAACGAGTTGGGTGAGGCCCTGGGGCGCACCGGCACGGCGACGTCCGGGTTTGACGACCTGAAGAACATCGCCGTGGGGCGGCTCGTGCTCGACAACATCCCCCATGTGAAGACGCACTGGCCCATGGTGACGCCGTTCATCTCGCAAGTGGCGTTCACGTTCGGGTGCGACGACGTGGAGGGCACGGTGGTGTTCGAGCGGGTCTACCACGAGGCGGGGGCGGGCACGCCGATGTGGCTCTCCTACGACCAGATCGTCGGCTTGATCCGGGGCGCGGGCAAGGAGCCTGCGGAGCGCGACTCGCTGTACCGCACGGTGCGCACATTCGAGGACTGGGTCGCGGGCGCCGCGGGGCCGGGGGCGCCGACCGGGCCGGCGCGGGCCCGGCCCGAGGGTCCCGAGGGTCCGAGTTTCCGGATCGAGCATCGCCGGGCGGCGGCGGCGCGCCCGCGGGCGCTCCCGGTGCTGGACGGCGTGGAATGAGACTCGGGCGCATCGGCTACATCAACTGCTATCCGGTCTACGGGGCGATCGACCGCGGCGTGACGCCGCTCGCGGCCGAGCTCGTAACGGGAACGCCGTCCGAGCTCAACGATCTCCTCGCCGCGGGCGAGCTCGACGTTTCGGTCGTGAGTGCCGTCGAGTACGCCCGCCACGCGCGCGACTACGTCCTCCTCCCCGATCTCGCGATTTCGTGCGACGGCCCGGTGCGGAGCGTGGCCCTCTTCTCCAAGCGGCCCGCGGCCGAGCTGGAGCATGCCACCGTGCTCGTCACCGCCTCCTCACGCACGTCGGTGTATCTGCTGGAGCTCTTGTGCCAGGACGTCTGGCAGGTCCGGCCGCGCTTCGCCCAAGTCCGGGCGGAGGCGGCCGATCTCGCCGCCCTGGCGGGGTTGCCACACGACGCCGTCCTCGTGATTGGCGATCCAGCCCTCATTCTCGGCGCTCGCCACAGCTACGGCTGGCACTACGATCTCGGCCTGGAATGGAAGCGTTGGACCGGGCTGCCGTTCGTGTTCGCGGTCTGGGCGGCCCGGCGCGACGCCGAGCCTCGCGCGACGCGGCGGGTCCATGAGGCGCTGCTCGCCGCGCGCGCCTGGGGCCTGGGGCACCTGGAGCTCCTGGCGGCGGCGGCGGCTCAGGCCACGGGCGTCGCGCCGCAAGACTGCCTGAGCTATTTCGCCGGGCTCGACTACGCCCTGGGCGCCAAGCACCTCGCCGGGTTGACGGATTTCTTCCGCCGGCTCGCGGCACGCGAGCTCGTGCCCGACGGCTCGCTCCAGTTCCTGCACGTGGCCTGACCATGGTCGACCGCGCCGCCGCTGAGTTTCGCTCCTACCTCGAGCTGTACGAGCGCGCGCCGCTGCTCGAGCTCGGCGCCCTCGCGGACGCGACGCGCTGGGCGCTGCACCCGGAGAACGTCGTCAGCTACATCATCGACCGGAACATCAACTACACGAACGTGTGTGTGGCCGACTGCAAGTTCTGCGCGTTCTATCGCCGGCCCAAGCATCGCGAGGGGTACGTCCTCTCGTTCGAGGAAATCGGGCGCAAGGTCGACGAGGTGAAAGCGCTCGGCGGGGTGCAGATCCTGATGCAGGGGGGCCACAACCCTTACATCCCATTCGGCTGGTACCTCGATCTGTTGCGCTACATCAAGCAGCACCATCCCATCCACATCCACGGCTTTTCGCCGTCGGAGGTCGACTTCTTCGCCGGCCGCTTCGGGATGACGATCGAGCAGGTGATTCGGGAGCTGGTCGCTGCGGGGCTGGACTCGATTCCTGGCGGGGGCGGCGAGATCCTCGTGCAGGACGTGCGCGACCGGGTGGCCGCCAAGAAGGCGGGCGCCGACCGGTGGCTCGAGGTCATGGAGACGGCGCACCGGTTGGGGCTCAAGACCTCCGTGACGATGATGTACGGCATCGGCGAGACCCTCGCGGACCGGATCGAGCACCTGTTCCGGGTGAAAGCCGTGCAGGCGCGGAGCGGCGGGTTCACGGCCTTCATTTGCTGGCCGCTCCAGCCCGAGCACACCGAGCTCGAGCACCTGGGGAAGACCGACGCCGTCGCCTACCTGCGCACGCAGGCGATCGCCCGCGTCGTGCTCGACAACGTGCCGAACCTGCAGGCCTCGTGGGTGACGATGGGCCCCAAGATCGGCCAGGTGGCGCTGCGCTTCGGGGCCAACGATTTCGGCTCGCTGATGATGGAGGAGAACGTGGTCTCAGCGGCCGGAACGACGTGGCGCATGACGCTGCCCGAGATGCAGCGGCTTATCGCCGACGCGGGCTACCTCCCGCGCCAGCGCCGCCAGGATTATCGCCTCATCGACGAGGCCGCCTGACCGTGGCGGACGTGCTGATCCTCGTGGGCTCGGAAACGGACAAGCCGCGCATCGAACCCGCCTTCGAGATCCTCGCGAAGGCGGGCGTCAGCTACGAGTGCCACGTCTCCTCGGCGCACCGCCAGCCCGATCAAACGACTCGGCTCGTCTCGGGGGCCCGGGGGCAGGGCTTCAAGGTGATCATCGCGGGCGCCGGGTTGTCGGCGGCGCTGCCGGGGTTCGCCGCCTCGCTCTCGGATCTGCCCGTGATCGGGGTGCCATTCGCGGTGGGGCCCTTGAACGGCCTCGACGCCCTGCTCGCCACCGCCCAGCTGCCAGCGGGGGTGCCGGTGGCCTGCGTCGGCATCGACAACGCCAAGAACGCCGCCCATCTCGCGGTCCGGATCCTCAAGGTGTGAGATGCGAGTCGGTATCGGGTACGATTCGCACCGCTTTGCTGACGAGGGGACCCGTAAGCTGATCCTCGGAGGCGTGGAGATCCCCTACCCGCGCGGCCTCGCCGGGCACTCCGACGGCGACGCCGTGGCGCACGCCCTCATCGACGCCATCCTCGGCGCCGCCGGCCTGGGCGACATCGGCACGATGTTCCCGTCGAGCGATCCCCGCTGGCAGGACGCCGATTCCTTAGGATTGCTCAAGCGCGCGTACTTGAGAGTCGTCAAAGCGGGGCACAACTTCGTGAGCGCGGACATCACCGTGATCACGGAGCAGCCGCATCTGGCGCGCTACGTGGACGACATGCGCGAGAAGCTCGCCGGCGCGCTCGTGTCGGGGTATTCGGCGGTCTCGGTGAAGGCGAAGACGAACGACGGGATGGGCTGGATCGGGCGGGGGGAGGGTGTGGCGGTGATCGCCGTGGCGCTCCTCGAGGGCGGCGGCGTGCCGCGGGCGTCGAGCGCCTAGAGCCGCGCGCACCATTCCGGCGGCCTCCGCGGACCGCCGGACGCGGGCACCGGGGGCCTCGGACCCTGCGAGCCCCGAGAGAGGAGTCCGTCATGACGACGCCGTCCCCCGATACCTCCGGCGTACGGGTGTTTCCGCCGCTCATCTACGTGGGGCTCTTCAGCGTGGGCTACACGGCGCACCGTCTCGCGCCCATGCACCTGTTCGTCGACCTGCCACCCGCGGTGCGACTCCTCGGCTGGGCCCTCGTGGCGCTGGCGCTGCTCTTGTCGGGGAGCGCTGCGTTTCTGATGTTCCGCGCGGGCACCACGCCCAACCCCAGGCGCCCCACCACGGCGCTCGTCGCGCATGGGCCCTACCGCTTCACGCGCAACCCGATGTATCTCGCGCTCGCGCTCCTCTACCTCGGCCTCTCGCTGCTCGTGAACTCCGCCTGGCCGCTCGCCCTGTTTCCGGTCGCCCTCATGCTGGTCGAGCGCTGGGTGATCGTCCGCGAGGAGGCGTATCTCGAGCGCGTGTTTGGCGAGGCGTACCGCGCCTACAAGGCGCGGGTGCGGCGTTGGCTGTGAGCAGGGAAGGGGGAGGGAAGCGGAGCGCACCCTCCCGGGCAGCGGCGTGACCGCTTCGGCTCCCTCCGACGCGTCCGCCCGCGCGTTCCGGCTCGAGCAGTTCCGCGATTACTTGGCGCTCGAGGCGGGCAACAGCGCCCACACGGTGACGAACTACCTCCGGGACGTGCGCCGGCTGGCCGGTTACGCGGCCCGGGCCGGGGCGGAGCGCCCGGAGGACGTGACCAGCGCCCAGCTGCGCGAGTTCGTCTACGCGCTGAAGGACCTCGGCCTCGCGCCCGCCACGATCCGCCGCCAGATCTCCGCCGTCCGCACCTACTACCGGTTCCTCGTCGGCGAGGGCCGCGCCACGCGCGATCCGAGCGAGCGACTCGAATCCCCGCGCCAGTGGCGCCGCCTGCCGACCGTGCTCTCGGTCGCCGAGGTCGAGCGCCTGCTCGCCGCGCCTAACACCGATGCGCCGCTCGCGATCCGCGATCGCGCGCTGCTCGAGTTCAGCTATGCCACGGGAGCGCGGGTCTCCGAGCTCGTGGGACTGACGCTCCAGGACGTCCGGTATGAAGACGGCGTCGCCCGGATCTTTGGGAAGGGGTCGAAAGAGCGCGTGGTCCCGGTGGGCCGTCGCGCCTTGGGCGCCATCGCCCTGTACGTGCGCGAGATCCGGCCCCGGTTCGACACGGGCAAGGGGCGCGGCATCGTGTTTCTCAATGCGCGCGGCACGCCCCTATCGCGCGTCGGGGCGTGGGCGATCATCAAGCAGGCGGCGCGGCTTGCGGGGCTCACCAAGCGGGTGTCGCCGCACACGTTGCGCCACACCTTCGCGACGCACCTGCTCGAGGGGGGGGCGGACCTGCGCGCCGTCCAAGAGATGCTCGGCCATGCCGATCTCGGGACGACGCAACTCTACACGCACGTGGATCGGGACTACCTCCGGACCGTTCACAAGACGTATCATCCCCGGGGGTGAGGTCCTCCACATGTCACGAGCGTTCGTCAAGGAAGACGCCGGGCAGGACGGCGCACCGCGGCGCGACTACGGGCTCCCGCCCCGGGACGACCCCGGGTTCGCCGCCGCCGCCGCCGCGGCGTTGCTCGAGGGCGCGCGCGCCGGCGAGACGGGAAGCGCCGAGCAGGCGACCGGCTACTACTGGGGAGAGCCGAAGCTGCACGCGCCGGTGCGGGCGATCCTCGAGCGCGCTCGCGTCGCCGGGGACGAGCGGCTCGTCGAGCTGGCGGAGCGGTTCCTGAGCTGAGGTCGGTTCGCCCCGGATGCCCGAGCTGCCCGACATTGCGACGTACCTCTACGCCCTCGCGCCGCGCGTCGTCGGGGCGCGGCTCGAGCAGGTGCGCGTGGTCAGCCCCTTCCTGCTGCGCTCCGCCGACCCTCCCGTCGCCGCGCTCGGGGGCCGCCGCGTGGTCGCGCTCCGGCGGCTCGGCAAGCGCATCGTGTTCGCCTTCGAGGACGAGTATTTCGCCGTCCTGCACCTGATGATCGCCGGTCGGCTGCATTGGAAGCCGCCCGCGGCGCCGATCCCCCGCCGCATGGGGCTCGCCGCGTTCGACTTCCCCGACGGCACGCTGCTCGTGACGGAGGCCGGTACGAAGCACCGGGCCTCGCTCTACGTCGTCCGTGGTGCGGCGGCGCTGGCCGCTCACGACCCCGGCGGCCAGGACGTCCTCACGGCGACGCTCGGGCAGTTCCGCGCGGCACTGGGGCGTGAGGCGCACACGCTCAAGCGGGCGCTCACCGACCCGCGGATCTTCGACGGGATCGGCAACGCCTACTCGGACGAGATCCTGCACCGGGCCCGCTTGTCCCCGCTCCGGCTCACGACGCAGCTCACGCCCGAGGAGTCCGAGCGGCTGTTTCGAGCGGCGCAGGCGACCCTGGAAGAGTGGATCGACCGCTTGCGCACCGGGGCCGGGACGGGATTTCCTGAGAAGGTGACCGCGTTCCGTGCCGAGATGGCCGTACACGGGCGGTTTCGCCAGCCGTGCCCAGTCTGCGGCTCGCCGGTGCAGCGGATCCGCTACGCCGCGAACGAGGTGAACTACTGCGCCACCTGCCAGACGGGTGGCAAGGTCCTCGCCGACCGCTCTCTCTCGCGGCTCCTGAAGGACGACTGGCCGCGCTCGCTCGACGACTGGGCCGAGCGGGCCGGGCGCTAGTGGGCGACCGGCCAGCCCGGTTCGAGCGCGTGTTCGCGGTCGAGCCGGACGACATCGATGCCCGGGGGCACGTCAACAACGTGGTGTACCTGCGCTGGGTTCAGGACGTCGCCGCGGCGCATTGGGAGTCGGCCACGACTCCCGCGGAGCGCGCCGACATCGCGTGGGTCGTGCTCCGGCACGAGATCGACTACACGCATGCCGCGCGGCCTGGCGACCAGCTGATCGCGCGCACGTGGGTCGGGCCTCCGAGCGCCGCCACGTTCGAGCGCCACACCGAGATCCTCCGGGCCCGGGATCAGCGAGTGCTCGCCCGAGCACGCTCGCTGTGGTGCCCCGTGCATCCTGGCACCGGCCGCCCGCGCCGCATCGATCCGGCGCTGCACAACCGGTTCTACGAGCGCTAATTTCCCTCGTGCGCCTCGGCGTCCACACCTTCGACTGCCTCGCGTACGCCCGAGTGGTGCCGTGAGTCGGGCGCTGCGCCTTACGGCGCTCGCCTTGGCGGCGGTCGTGGGCCTGGCCGCCGTCGGGTTTTTCGGCTTCGTGCCCGCCTACATGGACGGACGGCTCAATCGCGTCGCATCACACCCACCGTACCTCGTGTCGGAAGCGGCCACCCGGCTGCATCGCCAGATCACGATCGCCGATCTGCATTCCGATGTCCTGCTATGGGCCCGCGACCTGCTTCGTCGGAACCGCCGCGGGCACACCGACGTGCCCCGCCTGATCGAAGGCAACGTTGCCCTGCAAGTGTTTTCGGCCGTCACGAAAGTGCCCAAGCGCCTGAACTATGAACGCAACGAAGGAACATCGGACCAGCTGACGGCGCTGCTCGTCGCGCAGCGCTGGCCACCCGCGACGTGGACCAGTCTCAGCCAGCGAGCCCTGTACGAAGCCCGGAAGCTGCGCGCAGCGGCGGCCCGCTCGGGCGGGCGGCTCGTGCTCACGGAATCACGCGAGGACCTGGAACGGTTTCTCGCGCGTCGGGCGGCCGGCGGGGGAATGATCGCCGGGGTGCTCTCGATCGAGGGGCTACAGGCGCTCGACGGTCGGCTCGACATCGTCGACACGTTGTATGCCGCGGGCTACCGTATCATGGGGCTCGCTCACTTCTTCGACAACGAGGTGGCGGGCTCCGCTCACGGGGCTGCCCAGGGCGGGCTGACGCCATTGGGCCGTCAGGTCGTGCCGCGCATGGAATCGCTCGGCGTCCTGGTGGACTTGGCGCACGCATCGCCGCGCACGGTCGACGACGTGCTCGCCATCGCGAGGCGACCCGTTGTCGTGACGCACACCGGCGTGAAAGGAACCTGTCCGGGACCGCGCAACCTGAGCGACGACCAGATCCGACGCATTGCGGCCACGGAGGGAGTCATCGGGATCGGCTACTGGGACGGGGCGGTCTGCAACATCGATCCGGCGTCGATCGCGCAGGCCATTCGCTATGCGAGCCGCATCGCCGGAATCGATCACGTGGCGCTCGGGTCGGACTTCGACGGAGCCACGCAAACCTACTTCGACGCGAGCGACCTCGTGCTAGTCACCGATGCCTTGCTGACCGCAGGGTTTCGCGAGGACGAGATCCGGCGCATCATGGGTGGCAACGTTGTGCGACTGTTCCTTCAGGCGCTTCCACGATCTGGACACGTCCCCGATCGCCGTTAGCTTGCGCCCATGCTCTTCGTCCTCGACAACTACGACTCGTTCACCTACAACCTCGTGCAGCTGTTCGGCGAGCTCGGGGCCGAGCCCGTGGTGTATCGCAACGACGCGCTCACGGTAGCGCAGGTGCTGGCGCTCAAGCCCACGGCGGCCGTGCTCTCGCCCGGCCCGTGCACGCCCGCTGAGGCCGGCATCCTCGTACCGCTGGTCCGGGCGCTCGCCGGGAAGGTGCCCATGCTGGGCGTGTGCCTCGGCCATCAGGCGATCGGCGCGGCGTTCGGCGGCCGCGTGGTGCGGGCCGACCGCGTGATGCACGGCAAGACGTGCCCGGTGCTGCACGAGTCAGACGAGCTGTTCGAGGGCATCCCGAACCCCGTGACCGGCATGCGCTACCACTCGCTCGTGCTCGAGCCGGCGTCCTTGCCCGCGGATCTCGTGATCACGGCCTGGAGCGGTGATCGCCCCAAGGATGCCGAGATCATGGCCATGAAGCATCGCCGCCATCCGATCTACGGCGTGCAGTTTCACCCCGAATCGATCGGCACGGAGCACGGCAAGCGCCTGCTCGCGAACTTCCTGGCCGTGGCGCGCACGCCGCCCTGAGGGTCGGCCGGACCTAGCGCTAAGGCCCTTGCGGCGGGCCGCTTAGCACACACCGTGCCGCCCGATCTCGCTGGGGGTAGACGCCACGGCACGGATTTTGTATGTTCTCCCGTGCCCGTCCTTGGCGTGATCCCGGCGCGGCTCGGTTCGAGCCGTCTCCCCCGCAAGCCACTCCTGCCGCTAGCCGGCGAGCCTCTCATCCTTTGGGTTATCCGGCGCGTCGCCGAGGCAGGCGTGTGTGACCGCCTCGTCGTGGCGACCGATGCGCGCGAGATCGCCCAGGTGGTAGAGGCGGCGGGCCATGAGGCCGTGCTCACCTCGCCCGCGCACCAATCCGGCACCGAGCGTGTGGCGGAAGTCGTTGCCAACAAGTCGTTTAGTGGGTTCGAAATCATCTTGAACGTGCAGGGCGACGAGCCCCTCGTGGCGCGCGAGGCGCTCGCGGGCGCCGTGGCGCGAGTGCAGGAGGGCGATCCGATCGGGACGGCGGCCGGGGCGCTGGATGCGGCGCTCGCCCACGATCCGGCGCGGGTGAAGGTCGTCGTCGATGCCCGGGGGCACGCGCTCTACTTCTCGCGGGCGCCGATTCCGTTCGACCGCGACGCGACGGGGGACGTGGTGTATCGCCAGCACGTAGGCGTGTACGCCTACACCCGGGAAGCGCTCGAGCGCTGGGTGCGCCTGCCGCCGGTGCCCGAAGAGCGGTGGGAGCGGCTCGAGCAGTTGCGGCCGCTCGTGCACGGGCTGCCGATCGGCGTGGCGCTATGTGCCGCGGCCGCGGCCCCCGGCGTGGACACGCCGCACGATCTTAGCACCACGGCAGCGCAGTTAACCCGCCAGTTGAGGGAGGTGAGTCGGTGAACTCGACGAAGTACATCTTCGTGACCGGCGGCGTGGTCTCCTCGCTCGGCAAGGGCATCGCGGCCGCCTCGCTCGGCCGGCTCCTGGTGGAGCGGGGGCTGCGGGTGACGATCCAGAAGTTCGATCCCTACATCAACGTCGATCCCGGCACGATGTCGCCATTTCAACACGGCGAGGTGTACGTGACCGACGACGGTGCCGAAACCGATCTCGATCTCGGTCACTACGAGCGCTTCATCGACCGCTCGCTATCGCAGGTGAACAACGTGACCACGGGGCGGATCTACCTCGCCGTGATCACCAAGGAGCGGCGCGGCGAGTACCTCGGCTCGACGGTCCAGGTGATCCCCCACATCACGGACGAGATCAAGACGTCGATCCGCCGGCTCGCGCCTGACCACGACGTGGTGATCACCGAGATCGGCGGCACCGTGGGCGACATCGAGTCGCTGCCGTTCCTCGAGGCGATTCGCCAGTTCCGCCAGGAGGTCGGCCGCGATAACACGTTGTTCATCCACCTCACCCTCGTTCCCTTCATCGCCGCGACCGCCGAGCTCAAGACCAAGCCGACCCAGCACTCCGTCCGCGAGCTGATGCAGATCGGGATCCAGCCCGACGTGCTGATCTGCCGCACCGAGCGTCCGATCTCGGAGGACACCAAGCGCAAGATCGCCTTGTTCTGCAACGTCGACTTCGGGTGCGTGGTCGAGAGCCCCGACGTCAAGTCGATCTATCAGATCCCGCTCAAGCTGCACGAGCAAGGACTCGACCGCGAGGTCTGCCTGCGGCTCCACCTCGAGACCAAGGAGCCCGATCTGCGCGGCTGGGCGCAGATGGTGGACAAAGTCCTCCATCCGGCCGAGCGGGTCCGGATCGCGGTGGTAGGGAAGTACACCGAGCTCGCCGACAGCTACAAGAGCATTCACGAGGCGCTCGTGCACGGCGGCATCGCGCACGAGTGCGGCGTGCAGATCGACTGGATCTCCTCGGACAGCTTCACCGATCAGGCGACCGCGGGCGAGCTGCTCAAGAGCTACGACGGGCTGCTCGTGCCCGGGGGATTCGGCGTCCGCGGGGTCGATGGCATGCTGGAAGCGATCCGCTGGGCGCGCGAGCACAAGCTGCCGCTGTTGGGGATCTGCCTCGGTCTCCAGGCGGCGATCATCGAGTTCGCGCGCAATGTGGTCCGGCTCCCCGATACCAACTCGAGCGAGTTCGCCCCCGAGTGCGAGAATCCCGTGATCGCCTTGATGCGGTCGCAGGAAGGGATCCAGGAGATGGGCGGGACCATGCGGCTCGGTGCCTATCCCTGCAAGCTGCGCCCTGGCTCGCGGGTCGCCCAGGCGTACGGCGCGCTGGAGGTGAGTGAGCGGCACCGCCACCGCTACGAGGTCTCGAACGCCTACCGCGACGTGCTCGCCGAGTATGGGATGCGCTGCTCCGGCCTCTCGCCCGACGGCTCCCTCGTGGAGATGATCGAGCTTCCGGATCATCCCTGGTTCATCGGCTGCCAGTTCCACCCGGAGCTCAAGTCCCGACCCACGCGACCGCATCCCCTGTTCGCCGGCTTCATCGGGGCGGCGCGCCAGCAGCAGCGCGCGCGCGCCGGTGCCGTCGTTCCGGCGGCCGAGGGCAGCCGGTCATCCGAGCTCGCCGGCTTACACGACTGATGCCGCAGCACTTCGGGGCCAGCCCGTTCCTCATCGCGGGGCCGTGCGTCGTCGAGTCCGATGACCTGAACCTGCGGGTTGCCGAGGTGCTGGCCGAGCTCGGGGCGAAGCTCGGACTCCACGTCATCTACAAGGCATCCTATGACAAGGCCAACCGCTCCCGCATGCAGGGCCCGCGGGGCCCCGGACTGGAGCGCGGGCTTCAAGCGCTCGCCGCGGTGCGTGCCGCGAGCGGGCTGCCGATCCTCACCGACGTCCATGAGGCCGCCCAGGTGCCCGCGGCCGCACAGGTGGCGGACGTGCTCCAGATCCCGGCGTTCCTGTGCCGGCAGACGGATCTGCTCGTCGCCGCCGGGCGCGGCGGGCGTGCCGTGAACGTGAAGAAGGGCCAGTGGATGTCCGCGGAGGGGATGGCGGGGGCGGTGGAGAAGGTGCGGGCGGGGGGCGCGCCCGAGATGGCCGTGACCGAGCGTGGCACGTTCTTCGGCTACGGCGACCTGGTGGTCGACATGCGCAACTTCGTGCGCTTGCGCGCCGCCTGTGGCGTGCCGGTGGTGTACGACGCGACGCACTCGGTGCAGCAGCCGGGGCAGGGGCCCGAGGGCACGAGTGGTGGCCTGCGCGAGTTCATCCCGCCGCTCCTGTATGCCGCCGCCGCCGCCGGGGCGGACGGCTTCTTCCTCGAAACCCACCCCGATCCCGCGCACGCGCCCTCGGACGGGCCCAACATGGTGCCGCTCGACCAGCTGCCCGGTATCGTCGCCGTGGCGCTCGAGGTGTGGCAGCGCGCGCGGGAGGCGGTCCGTGCGTAACGGCGGGCGCGGGCGCGCGGCGCCCCGGGGGGCGCGTGGAGCGGCGCCCGCGGCGCTCGATCGGGCCCTCGCGCGCGGCCTCAAGCTCGTCGGCTTCGATGTCGACGGTGTGCTGACCGACAATGGCATCTACCTCGGCCTGGTCGGCGACCACCCCGTCGAGTTGAAACGGTTTCACATCCAAGACGGCCTGGGCGTGCGCCTGCTGCGGGCGGCGGGGCTCATCGTCGTGTGGCTCTCGGGACGCGAATCGGCCGCCACCGCGCTGCGCGCGCGCGAGCTGGCCGTGGACGAGCTCATCCAGGATCCCACGGCGCGCAAGCTCCCGGCGTTCGAGGCCCTCTTAGCGCGGCGCGGCCTCAACTGGGCGCAGTGCGCGTTCGTCGGCGACGACCTCGCCGATTTGCCGGTGCTCACCCGTGTGGGCCTGCCCGTGGCGGTCGCGAACGCCGTGCCCGAGGTGCAGGCCGCGGCGCGCGTGGTGACGCGCCTGCCGGGCGGGCGGGCGGCGGTCCGCGAAGTGGCCGAGCTGATCCTGCGGGCGCGTGGGGAATGGGAGCCGTTGCTCACGCAATACTTTCTCGAGCGTGGCGATGTCCCGCATGGGGCCGAGCGAGCTCGTTGAGCGCGGGCGCCGCGTGCTGGTCCTCGAAGCCGATGCGATCAAGCGCATCGCCGAGCGGCTGGGACCGGCCTTCGCCGCCGCGGTACGCCTGCTCGCGGACGCTCGCGGCCGGCTGATCGTCTCGGGTATTGGGAAGTCCGGCCTCGTCGCCCGCAAGATCGCCGCCACGTTCACCTCCACCGGCAGTCCCGCATCGTTCTTGCATCCCGTCGACTCGCTCCACGGCGACGTAGGCATCGTGGGTCGTGACGACGTCGCGATCCTCTTGTCGAAGAGCGGGGCCTCGGACGAGCTCTTCGGTCTGCTCAGCCACTTGAAGCGTCTGGGGGTGCCCGTCATCGTGCTCACCGGTGACCCTGCGTCGCCACTGGCGCGCCAGGGGGACGTCGTGCTCGACGCGAGCGTGACGGAAGAAGCGTGCCCCGAGACGCTCGCGCCCACGGCGAGCACCACGGCCGCGCTCGCGCTCGGGGACGCCCTCGCCGTCACGCTGCTCGAGGTAAAGGGGTTCCGGCGCGAGGATTTCGCCGTGCTGCATCCCGGCGGGGCGCTCGGCCGGAACCTGCTGCTGCGCGTCGCGGACGTGATGATCGCTGGGGAGCTCCCCGCACTCGCTCCCGACCGCCCGATGCGCGAGTGTGTGGTGCTCTTAGCGGAAAAGCGGGGCACGGTCGCGGTGGTCGATCGCGCGGGCAGTCTCGTCGGGGTCGTCACCGCGGGGGACCTGACCCGGTTGCTGGAGAAAACGGATCAGTTCCTCGATATCCCGGTCTCGGACGTGATGACCCGGACCCCGAAGAGCACGACGCCGGAGGAGCTCGCCGGTGCCGCCGTGCGGCTGATGGAGCGGCACGGCATCATGGCGCTCCCGGTCCTGGACGGAGGCCGTAAGGTGGTGGGGATGGTGCACCTGCACGATCTGATGCGCGCGGGGGCGGCGTGAAGGCCCAAGGGGCACGCCCCGATCGGAGGGACGGGCCTCGCGCGCCGAGCGGGCGGCCGCTCGTCGGGGCCGTGGCGCTCGCCGCCCTCGCGGCCCTCGCCGCGGCGGCCTGCGAGACCGGCGTCAGGCCGACCGCCACGATCGCCGCCGCCGACTCGGCCGACCAAGTGCTGCTCAGCATGTCGCACTTTGTGACCGACAACGGCATCCAGCGCTCCCAGGTCCGGGCCGGTTCTTTGACCCTCGCGGCGCCAAGACATCCACGCTCACGGCGCGTGAGGGCACCTACCGCTGGCGCACCGGTGACATGGAAGCGCGCGGCAACGTGGTGGTGGTGCGGATCGACGGGGCGACGCTCCGGACCGAGGTGTTGCGCTACAGCCAGGTGCGAAACCAGGTGAGCTCCGACCGGCCGTTCGTGTTCGACGAGCCCACGCGGCACATCAGGGGTGACGCCTTCACCTCGGATCCGGACTTCAAGGTCGTGACGGCGACGCGCCCCAGGGGGGTTGGTGGCAAGTTCACCCTACCGAATCAATGATGGCCGCCATGTTCCTCTTCGCCGTCGTTCGCCAGCAGCAGCCTGCGATCCCCGCCACCGCCGACACGGCCGGGGGGCGGCCCTGCAAGATCGTCATCGACTCGGTGGGTCGGCAGGGGCAGCAGGCCGACGTGCGGCCCGGCGAGACTAACGTGTTTGCGGGCGGCGGTGTCCTGGCCCATTGTGAGGGCACGGGGAGCACGCTCGCCGCGGACTCCGTTGCCTGGTTCGCCGGCGTGCGGCGCTTCGACATGATCGGGCAGCGCTACCTGGTTCACATCCGGGACACGGTCATGACGCTCGACGCCACCACGGCCTCCTACTTCACCGGCCAGGAGCGGCTCGAGGCGCACAAGAACGTCGTCGCCGTGAACCGCGGGACCGGGTCCGTGCTCCGGGGACCGAACCTGATGTACTACCGCGCGGCGAAGGGGGTGCGCGACACGCTCGAGATGTATGCGTCGAGTCGCCCGACCATTGACTATCACGCCGCGGCCGATTCGGCGGAGCCGTACATCATCGTCGCCGACCGGGTCCGGTTCAAAGGCAACGACCGCATATGGGGTGGTGGGCAGGTCACGATCGACCGCAGTGACGTCGCCGCGCGGGGTGATTCGATGCACCTCGACCAGGCGGCGAGGTCTGCCGTGCTCGTCGGCGGGCCGCGGGTCGAGGGCAAGGGCCCCCAGGCCTATACTCTGACCGGGACCCGCATCGAGCTCGGCCTGCATGGTCATGACATCCAGCGCGTCAAGGCCCTCGGCAACGGCGTGGCGACGGATGCCGACTGGCGCATGACCGCCGACACGATTCACCTGCACCTCGACCGCAAGCTGTTGCAGCAAGCGTTCGCCTGGGGTCCGAGGGACTCGGTGCGGGCCCACGCCGTCTCGACGCTCACGACCATCCAGGCCGACTCGCTCGCCCTCGACCTGCCGGACCAAGTCCTGACCGAAGCGCGCGCCTTCGGACACGCGGTCTCGACCATGAAGCGGGATTCCACCGCGAAGCAGCATTCCGTCGCGAAGCAGGATTCCGTCACGAAGAAGGACTCCGTCACGAAGAAGGACTCCGTCGCGGCCGATATGGACTGGATCACCGGCGACTCGCTCACCGCGCGCTGGACCCAGGTGACCGATTCGGGCCGGGTGAAAAAGAGCAAGCTCCGCCGGTTGATCGCCCGCGGGTCGGCGCACTCGTTCACCCATCTCTACGGCGAGCACGATACCACGACCGGGCCGTCCCTCAACTACACGCGCGGGAAGGTGATTGACCTCCTGGTCCGGGGGGACAAGGTCGAGACGGTCGTCGTGACCGGCCGGGCCGACGGCATCCAGCTCGAGCCCAAGCCGCCGGCGCCGCCTGACACGACAAAAAAGTCGCCCACGCCGGCCGCGACGACGAAGAAGAAGCCGCGCCCATGACGACGCCCGCGGTGCCGCGACCGTTGGCCGACGTGATGGCGGCGCGCGACTCCTCGCTCCCGCTCGCCGCGGCCGCGCTCGCCCGCGTGGCGGACGACCAGGGCCGGGCGGCCTTGATGGACTTGGCCGTGGCCTACCGCGAGGAGTTCCTCAAGCTCCGGGCCCACGCCCTGACGGCAGATCTGCCCGAGCTCGGGGCGTTGTCGGTCGAGGAGTTCCGCGCGAGCCTCGGGGCATCGGTGCTGCCCCGCCTGGTGCTGGGGCAGGTCGTGACCTACGCCGCCTTGGGCGATCGGGCGCCGGTCGCCTTCACGCCCGAGGCGTGGGCCGAGCTCGCATCCGACCGCGCCGGGATCGCCGATCGGCTGCTCGACGCGGCGGAACGCGCCCTGACGCGCGCCGAGTCGGCGAGCGGCCCACACGCCGCCATCTTGGGCGCCAGCCGGCTCGAGGGGCAGGGCCTTGTGAAGATCTACAAGGGCCGGCGCGTGGTGAACGACGTGAGCGTGCAGCTCGACCAAGGCGAGATCGTCGGACTCCTCGGCCCGAACGGGGCAGGGAAGACCACGACCTTCTACATGATCACGGGCCTGATTCGCCCCGATGGCGGGCAGATCGTGCTCAACGGCCGGGACCTCACCGTGGAGCCAATGTACCGGCGCGCCCGGATGGGTATTGGCTACTTGGCGCAGGAGCCGTCCGTGTTTCGTAAGCTCACGGTCGAGGAGAACTTGCGCGCCATCCTCGAGACGTTGCCGCTCAGCGCGGCCGAGCAGGCCGAGCGCCTCGAGCGGCTGCTCGACGAGCTGGCGATCAAGCATCTGCGCCGCCAGAAGGCGTTTCAGCTATCGGGCGGCGAGCGGCGGCGGCTCGAGATCACCCGCGCCCTCGTCACCGAGCCTAAGTTCATGCTGCTCGACGAGCCGTTCGCCGGCGTGGACCCGATCGCGGTGAATGACATCCAGACCATCGTGGCCGGGCTGCGGCACCGGGGCATCGGTGTGCTGATCACGGACCACAATGTCGAGCAGACGCTCGACATCGTGGACCGCGCCTACATCATGTTCGAGGGCAAAGTGCAAGTCGCCGGCACGGTCCGCGAGCTGGTGTTCGACGACCGCGTCGCGAATCTGTACCTCGGACCCACCCTCACGGCGCGGCTGCGGACGCGTCTCGGGCAGCTCCAAGCCGTATGAAGACAGGCCTGCAACAGCATATCGGCATGTCGCAGCAGCTGCGGATCAATCCGCGGCTGTACCAAGCGATGGACCTGTTGTACATGCCGTTGCTCGACTTGCAGCAGCACTTGAAGCAGGAGCTCTTGGGCAACCCGTTCCTCGAGCTGGTCGAGCCGGAGGACGAGACCGAGGTGCCGCTCGCCGAGGAGGCCAAGGAGGATACCAAGGAAGCCGAGGCCAACGACGAGCCCGACTGGGAGCGTATCCTGCTCGACGATGGCCCGGACTCGGGCCCGCCGCCCCGCGACATGAGCGAGGCGCGGGAGTACGTCGAGCCCGTACCGGTCGAGAGCAAGGATCTGTCCGACTATCTGCGCGACCAGATGCGCCTTCTCGACCTGTCACCGCGGCAGCAGTTCTTGGCCGAAGAGTTCATCGGCAACATCGCCGAGGATGGCTACTTGGGCGCCACGCTCGAGGAGATCGTCCACGGCGTGAACCAAGTGCTCCAGGCCCACGCCGATGAGTCGGAGCAAGAGGTGACGCCCCAGCTGTACACGTCGGCCGAGGCGGAGGAGATGCTGCGCATCATCCAGAAGCTCGATCCCCCGGGGGTCGGTGCCCGCGACCTGCGCGAGTGTCTGCTGTTACAGCTCGAGGCGCGGGGCGAGACCGGCACGCTCGTCCACCGCCTCGTACGGGACGCGTTCGACGATCTCAAGGCGCACCGCTGGAGCGACCTCGGCAAGCGCTTCGGACTCGACGCCGCCGCGGTCCAGAGGGTCGCCGACGACCTCGCCAAGCTCGATCCCAAGCCGGGGCTGCAGCATTCCTCCGCCAACGATGCGTACATCATTTCTGACCTGGTGGTCGACAAGATTGACGGGCAGTACAAGGTCTTCCTGAACGACTCCGGGCTGCCGCGGCTGCGGATTTCCAAGATCTACCAGGACATCGCGCGCGACAAGAAGAAATTCCAGGGCGAGAACAAGGATTTCATCAACCAGCGCATGAACAGCGCGCACTGGATGATCCAGGCGATCGAACAGCGCCGCCAGACGATGCTCAAGGTGATGAACTTCATCGTGGACCGCCAGCGCGAGTTCTTTGAGAAGGGGGTCGAGTACCTGAGACCGCTCACGCTGCGCGAGGTCGCCGACGTGATCAACATGCACGAGAGCACCGTCAGCCGCGTGACGAACGAGAAGTACGTGCAAACGCCGCGCGGGCTCTTGCCGCTCAAGTTCTTCTTCTCGAGCGGCCTAGCGACCACCACCGGCGAAGATGCCAGCGCCCGCTCCATCCGGGCCCAGATCGAGAAGATGGTGGCGGACGAGGACGCCAAGAACCCCCTGACCGACCAGCAGATCGTCGAGATGTTCGCCCAGCGGGGCGTCCGGATCGCGCGGCGCACGGTGGCCAAGTATCGCGACCAGTTGAGCATCCTCCCCGCCCGCATGCGCAAGCGGCTGTGAGCCTCGCCACCGGCGCCTCCCTGCCGGACGTGAGCGTGCTCGTCCCCGCCAAGGACGAGGCGGAGAACCTCCCGGAATTCGTGCGCCAGGCCCGCGAGGCCCTGCTCGGGGTCCCGTACGTGTGCGAGATCGTCGTGATCGACGACGGCAGCCGCGACGGCACGGCCGACGTGCTCCGGGAGCTCGCGGGGAAGCACGCCTTCCTGCGCGTCGTCACCCACCGCAGTCAGCGCGGCATCGCCGACGCCCTCGCGTCCGGGGCGGACGCGGCGCGCGGCCGCATCCTGGTCTTCTACCCGGCGGACCTCCAGTACCGCCCGAGCGACATCCCGACCCTCGTGCAGCCGATCCTCGACGATGTGGCCGACGTCGTGACCGGCACCAAGCAGGGCCACTACGAGAAGCGCTTTGTGTCGTGGGTGTACAACGGGTTGTGCCGCTGGTTGTTCGGGGTGCGGGTCACGGATCTCAACTCGGTCAAGGCATTTCGACGCGAGGTGATGGACGACCTGACGACGCGGCCCGACTGGCATCGCTTCATGGTGGTGATGGCGGCGGCGGAGGGCTTTCGACTGGCCGAGCGCCCGGTGCCGCTTTCGCCGCGCCGCGCGGGGAAATCGAAGTTCGGCCTCGGGCGCATTCCCGTCGGTGTCCTGGATCTCGTCTCGGTGTGGTTCCAGCTCCGCTTCGGCCGCAAGCCGATGTTGTTCTTCGGTCTATCGGGCGCGGTGCTCATCCTCCTCGGTGCGGTCGTGGGGGTCTACGCGCTGATCCAAAGGTACGCCTTCCAGCAGGGCAACCGGGCGTTTCTGTACCTCGTGCTGTTGCTGGTGCTGGCGGGTCTCATGCTGTTCGGGTTCGGGTTCGTGGGCGAGATGGTGGCGGGGATGCGCGAGGAGGTGCGGATGCTGCGGGGCGAGCTGGACCGTGCGCGCGAGCGGCGCACGTCCGACACCTGAGCCCGCAGGCTCGACACCCAGCTCACCCGCTGGCGGGCCACAGCCAGGCCGCCCCACGGACGCCGCTCGTGTCACCGTGGGCGGCACACGCGATACGGGTGGCAACAGGCTCCGAGCTCGCACCGGCTGCGAACACGTAGCGGGGCACCAGCGCGGCAACCGCTTCCGGCAATCCATCGGTATTCGACATGCCGCCGCCGAGTACGATGACATCGGGGTCGAGCACGTTGATCAACGACGCGAGGGCGCGCCCGAGTCGATCGTGGTAGCGGGCCAGCGTCGCTGACGCTGCCGGGTCGCCGCGCGCCGCCGCGGCCACGATTTCACGGCTCGACAGGGTGCGACCGGTATGCGCGGCGTGGTCGCGCTCGAACCCGGGGCCCGAGAGCCAGGTCTCGACACAGCCGCGCTTCCCGCAGTAGCAGGGCGGGCCGGGTAGCTCCTCGGCCGTGGGCCACGGTAGTGGATTATGCCCCCATTCGCCGGCAATGAGATTCGCGCCGGACAGCACCCGCCCGTCGACGACGATCCCGCCTCCGACTCCCGTGCCGAGGATGACGCCGAACACAACCGGCGCGCCCGCGGCGGCGCCGTCGGTTGCCTCGGAGAGCGCGAAACAGTTCGCATCGTTCATGAACCGCACCGGGCGGCCGAGCCGCGCTTCGAGATCGCGGGGAAGCGGCCGACCGTTGAGCCAGGTGGAGTTGGCGTTCTTCACGAGGCCGGTTCGGGGGACGACCGCGCCCGGGATGCCGACGCCCACCGTGCCCGTCGAGTCGGCCGCGCGCTCGATCTCCCGCACCAGCGACACGATGGCGTCGACGGAGGCCTCGTAGTCGTGCGGTGTGGTCAGCCGTCGCCGGGCGAGCTCCGCGCCAGCGGGCGACAGCGCGATGGCCTCGATCTTCGTTCCGCCGAGGTCGATACCGATGCGCACGGAGGTCACCCTTCCTGACTGACCGCGACCCTCCCAGAGTACAGCCTCACCCTTACGGTCGGGTGAAGCCGAACCCAAACCGGAACCTGTTGGTGGGATACGGGGACAGCTGCCAGGTGAAGTGGACGGCGAGGTTGATCGGTGACAGAAACGGCGTCAGGTTGCCCAACCCGAATCCCAGCTCCGTGTAGGGCTTGCGCGCGGTCGTGAAGAGTGTGTCCACCGGGTTCCGGAGATGGTCGATGAAGTCGGTCCAGAAGACTCCGCCATGCAGGCTGAACGTGAACGGCAGCTGCCGGACCAACGGCAGGCCGCTCTTGGTGAACAGGAGGCGGTCGAAGTCGTGCCGGAAGGCGAGGAGGGCGCCCCGCGTCCCGGTATAGTTGGTCTCGCGCAGCGTGTTGAAGCCGTTCCGTTGATACGTGAGGGTCTGCATCCCGAAGTCGACCGTGACGTAGCGCTGCGGCGGCACGTATCCCGTCGCGAGGCTGCCCACCGTGCGGCGACCTCGACCCCGGCGGTGATCCGTGTCCAGGTGAGGCGGCGCAGACGGTAGTCAACGCCCTTGTCCTTGAGCAGTGGACGGGAGTCGTACGTCAGGCTCGCGGCGAGCGAGCGCAGGTGTCCGTCTGTGATGGCGGGGTTCGGGCGTACCAACCGGGCGACGGAAAAGAGCGTGTAGTCCGTGGTGACGGCGAGGCTCGATTGCCTGACGTCCGTGTACTGGAGATCGAGGCGGGTGAAGGCAAACGGCCTCACGCTGACCGAGAGCCCGAGCCCGCGCTCGCGGTAGTAGTCGAGCGGATCGAGCCGGGAGGATAGAGCGCGGAACGTGGGGTTGTACGCCCCGGAGACGAGCGTCGGCCGCCGCGTGGTCTCGTCGTGGTACGACCAACCGACCCACAGTTGTCGCGCCTCCGACAGGCGTACCTCGCTCCCGAGCCGATACTGCCACCGGTCGCTCCCCTCGGCGTACCCGAGCTTGGTGGTGAACACCCAGCCGGGCGTCGCCCGCCAATTCCGCGCTGCTCCGAGGTAGGTGCCATCCACCCGGTTGAAGTGGAAGAAGTCCGGGTTGGTCGCGAGCCCGATGCCCGCGGTAACCCCCTGCTCGACCAGGCGGCCGACGCTCGCCGGCCGCCGCTCGGTCGAGTCGATGCGCGCCCACGCCGTGCGCTCCGCATCGGTGAGCGGAACCGCGCCGGGGGCCGCCCACCCGGCGCTGTCCGGACGATCCGCCCCCTCATCCACGACGATCCGATATTGGCCCACGTCCGCGGGCGGGTGCTGTTGATCGAACTGGAAGTCGCCGAGCGACGCCACGTGTTCGAACGACAGCTGCCCAGGAAACCCGGGGAGCGAGAACGCGAGATGCACCTCGCCGGTGAGACGGATGAGGTACGGCATCCATAGGCCGCCGCCGACGTCCTTGAGGCGCTGTTGGTAGTGGAGGTTGGTCACGTAGTTGAAACGGGCCGCGGCGTTAACGCCCACATCGACTGCCAGGACGTCGTAGGTCGAGTCGGCGATGTCGATCACCCCGACGAACAGGGGTGACGCTTCGGACTTCGGCTCGATGGAGAGGCGGAAGACACGCCGGCCCTCCACCACCACCGTGTCCAACATGCGGTAGTCGTAGTGATCAAGCGCGTCGTCGGCGATGGGTGACACGATCGCATACTTGCGGAGGTCGATGCGGTTGCGGTTGAAGTTCACGATCTCGCCGACGGACACCAAGTTGTTTTCCGGGTTGAGGTTGCTCGACTGGCGGCGCGATCGGATCGTCTCCTGGTAGCGATCGGGGTGCTCCCAGTACGCCGCCGTGCGCGTTTCGGTGATCAGCACGACCGACGCCGCGGAATCGCGGAGCTGACGCAGGTCGCGCACCACGAACTTGACGTACGCGTCGTAGCGGTAGTCATGGATCTTCGCGAGGACGTCACTCTTGTGAGCGATGGTGCGGGCGATGATGGCGCGGGCCGGATCTTCGACCGACGTGACCGTGACCGGTTCGAGCGCAACGGGAAGGGGCCGCAGGGAAATGTCCGTCCGACTGGTGCCACCGGGCACGGTCACGCTCAGCGACGCCGCCTCATACCCGATGCGCCGGACCTCGAGCCGCCACTCTCCTGGAGGCGCCTCCAGCCGGAAGTGGCCGTCGTCGTCGGTCAGGGCCGACGCGCTGGTCTGCGCCACCCGGACGACCGCGAACCGCACCGGCTGCCCGGACAGCGGCTCGCGGACGGTGCCCTCGAGCACGGCGGTGGAACCGGGCGAGGTCGGTTGCTGAGTGGGGGCTTGTTCTGTGAAACCGGCGAGCGTGCCTACGAGGAGGACGGCGGAGGCACACAGGCGTCGCATGATCCCAATGATACGCCGCCGCGGCGTCGCGAGTTCCGGCGCTGTCGGCGCGCCCAGCCTCACCGCTTCGCCGATGCTGCCGGCGGCATCGCGACGCTCGCGTACAGATCGAGCCAACGCTGAGCGATCGCGCGCCAGCTGAACCGGTCGTGCAGCCGGCGCCGCCCGCCCTCGCCCAGACGGCGGGCGAGCGCCGGGTCACTGAGCACGCGCCGTACGGCAGCCGCGAGGGCATCCGCATCGGCGGGTGGAACGAGCAGGCCCGAGACCCCGTCCTCCACGATGTCCGGAATGCCGCCGATGCGGCTCGCCACGACGGGCGTGCCGTGATTCATGGCCTCGAGGAGCACCACCCCTAACCCTTCAGTGTCGCCACGCGCGTCCTGCACCGACGGCAGCACACACACCGCGGCCCGCGCGTAAGTCGCCTGCAACTCGGGCGCCGAGATCCGCCCGCGAAACACCACCCGGTCGGCGAGGCCGAGCCGTTCGGCGAGCTCGGTCAGCGCGGGCCGCTCGGGGCCCTCGCCCACGATCTCGAGCCGTGGGCCGTTGGGCCCGAACTTGGCGATCGCTTCGAGCGCCTGCGCGACACCTTTGCGCTCCACCAGCCGCCCCACGAACAGCACTGGCCCCGTGCCGTCTCGGCCCGTCGGCCCCGGTTCGGGCTCAGGGAGTGACGTGCTGTAGGGAATCACCTCGATTGGTATGTCGACCAGCTCACGCAGTTCGGTCGCCGTGTAGCTCGAGATCGCCACGACCGCATCGGAACGCCGCGCGGCCCACCGGAGAAACCCGCGAAAGAAGGGCATGGCGGTCTTCACCCAGCGGAGCTCCACGCCGTAGAAGGTCGTGACGAGTCGCGCGGGGCGCGCCCGCTGGGCAGCCCAGCCGAACAACGCCAATGGGAACGGCCAGTGGATGTGGATGATGTCGTACCGCTCGCGGCGGCAGAGCCGCCAGATCGCAACCATCCCAGCGAGCACGAACGCGACTGCCATCGTCCGATAGAGCAGGGAGCGCTTCATCCGATCGGGAGCTGCCTCGTCGTGCGTCAGGCGCTCCCAGCGTCGGGGAAAGTAGCGGAACCGGCGCACCGGGATCCCGCTGACCAGCTGGTCCGGCATCCCGCGGTAGGACGAGGTGAACACCTCCACGTCGTGGCCGGCCGCTCGCAGTCGCTGCAGCAACTCGACCAACCAGGGGACGATCACGTCCTCCGGCGAGCGCGGGAACGCGGTGACCACGTGGAGGATGCGCATCTGGGCTCTCGAAGAGTAGGGGGTCAATTTGACCCGGCGGTAAGCCTTTCGACCATCCCGCGGCTCAAACTCCCAACGTGGAACTCCTGTCGAAGAGTGCGATCTCCTCAGGTGTGGGTTCTTGAAATGTCTCGACCCATCGCA
>WNFC01001566.1_pt1 | contig 52946 bp, 46 predicted proteins | sample 5400541 | NCBI WGS metagenome assembly WNFC01 (sample SAMN13153342, study PRJNA577476) | soil metagenome | isolation source: 120 cm saprolite under Douglas fir tree site 2 hole 2 replicate 1 | place: USA:California | collected 2015-04-18
GCGGCGCCAGCGCGGGAGATCCGCCTCCGCGACGTGCCCTTCCACCTCCACCTCGTAGACACGCGGGATCTCGTAGCGCGGGTGGAGGAGACGGTTGGCGAGCTCGCCGTCGTTGGTGAGCAGCAGGAGCCCCTCCGCGTCGAAGTCGAGCCGCCCGACCGGATAGACCACCGCCGCCGCGGCGGGCGGCAGCAGGTCGATCACCACCGGCCGCCCGTCGGGATCGCTCCGGGTCGTCACGTAGCCGCGCGGCTTGTGCAGGAGGACGTGCTGCAGCGGCGCCCGGGCGGGCAGCGCGCGGCCGTCGAAGGTGATGCGGTCGATCTCGGGATCCGCCTGGGCACCCGGCTCGAGCCGGACCAGCCCGTTGACGGTAACGCGCCCTTCCGCGAGCAGCGACTCAGCCGCTCGTCGAGACGCGATCCCCGCCTGGGCCAGGATCTTGCTGAGACGGATCGGGGGCAGCGGTGATCTCCTCCTCGGGCCCGGGCTCGGCGAGCTGCGCGGCGGCGGCCTGCGCGAGCTCGGGCACGATCAGCTCGCCTTCCACCTTCGGCAGATCACCCAGATCCCGCAGGCCGAAGGCGACCAGGAACTCGCGCGTGGTCTCGTAGAGGAACGGCCGGCCCGGCGACTCCTTGCGGCCCGCGATGCGGATCATCCGGCGCTCGAGCAGGTTGTCGAGGACCGCGTCCGAGTTCACTCCCCGCACCGCGTCCACCTCGGGGCGGGACACCGGCTGGCGGTAGCCGATGATGGCGAGGGTCTCGAGCGCGGGGCGCGAGAGGCGCGAGCGCGTGCGGCTGCGCGCGAGCTTGACCAGCCACGGGGCGACCTCGGGCCGGGTCACCAGGCGGAAGCCGCCGCCCACCTCCATCACCTGCAGGGCGCGCCCCTCCGCGTCGAGCCGCGCGCGCAGACCCTCCACGATCTCGCGGGCCGCGGCGGCCGACTCGAGATCGAGCACTTCCTGGATGCGCTCGGCCTCCACCGGGGTATCGGAGGCGAAGAGCAGGGCTTCGACGACGTCGATGGGCTCAGGCATTCAGGGGCTCCCCCTGTTCGGTTCGGGGTTCGTCGTCCGGTGGGGGCGTCGCGGCCGCGCGCGGTGCTTCCTCCCCCGGCATCGAGTCGCGCGGGCCCTCGGCGGCGAGCGCTTCGCCGCTCGCGTCGGCGGCGGGCCGCGACTCCTCGTCCGTCTCCACCAGCCGGGCCGGCTCGCGCACGCTGACCGCGTTCCGCTCGATCACGATCTCGCCGAACAGGTCGGCCTGGCGGGCCCGCGCCTGGCCGAGGCGCACCAGCTCGAGGAGGGCCAGGAGGGTGACCACCCACTCCGCGCGCAGCCGCTCCGCGCCCGCCACCGAGGAGAAGAGCAGCGACCACGTGCTGCGCAGGAGGTCCAGGATCTCGCTCATGCGCTCGAGCACCGAGAGCGGGTTGGGCTCGACCTGCCGCGGCACCCGGCGCTGCTGCTCCTCGATGAGGCGCTGCATCGCCCGCTGTAGCAGGTGCACCGAGAGATCCTCGAGCGGGATGTCCTCCGGGGGCGGCAGCTCCGCGGTGGTGCGGCCGTAGACCAGGGTCTGCTCGGCCTCGCGCTCGGCGAGCCAGGAGCCGAGCGCCTTCACCCGCGCGTACTCGCGCAGGCGCTCCTCCAGCTCGCGCTTGAGCAGCTCGCCTTCCTCGTCGAGCACCTCGTCCTGATCGTCCGGGTTCGCGGGCAGCAGCAGCTTCGACTTGAGGTAGATCAGGGTCGCGGCCATGACCATGAACGACCCGGCCATCTCCAGATCCTGGAATCGCACCGCCTCCAGGTGGGACAGGTACTGGTCGGTGATCGTGCGCAGCGCCAGGCGCGAGAGATCCATCTCGTTGGTGCGGCAGAGATGGAGCAGCAGGTCCAGCGGCCCCACGAACGACTCGACGCGGACGGTCAGGCCCGCGGGCTCCGGGCCGGTGGTCTGGGTAGTGGCTTCTTGGGTCATGGCTCGAGCTTGATGGCTTCGCGGACCTCGGTCATGGTGTCGATCGCCACCCGGCGCGCGCGCTTGGTGCCCTCGTGGAGGATCTCCACGATCTCGGTGGGCTTCTCCACGTAGCGCTGTCGGCGCTCCCGGATCTGGGCCAGCGGGGGCAGCATGTGCTGGAGCAGCACGCCCTTGCAGTCGAGGCAGCCGATCGCGGCGGTGCGGCAGCCGGTCGCGCACTCCTCGCGCGGCCCCTCCGGAGTGAAGATGCGATGCAGGTCGAAGACCGGGCAGATGTCCGGGTTGCCGGGATCGGTGCGCCGCTTGCGCGCGGGATCCGTCACCATCGGCTTGACCTTGGCGGTGATCTCCTCGGAGGTGTCGGACAGGTAGATGGCGTTGCCGTAGGACTTCGACATCTTCCGCCCGTCCGTGCCCGGCACCTTGGGAATCTCGGTCAGCTTGGCCTGCGGCTCCGGGAACACCGCCTTCCAGATATTGTTGAACCGGCGCGCGACCTCGCGGGTGAGCTCGATGTGCGGCACCTGGTCCGCGCCCACCGGGACCCACTGCGCCTTGTACATCAGGATGTCGGCCGCCTGCAGCAGCGGATAGCCGAGCAGGCCGTAGGACGGCGACTCGATGCCGAGCTGCTCCACCATCTCCTTGTAGGTCGGGACTCGCTCGAGCCACGCCACCGGCGTCGCCATCGAGAAGAGCAGATGCAGCTCCGCGTGCTCCGGCACCAGTGACTGGATGAAGAGGGTCGACCGCTCCGGGTCGAGCCCGGCCCCGAGCCAGTCCGCGCCCATCTCGATGGTGTCGCCCGGCACCGCCTGGATGTCTCCCGGGCTGGTGGTCAGCACGTGCCAGTTGGCCACGAAGTAGAAGCAGTCGAACTGGTCCTGCAGCTTGACCCAGTTCTCGAGCGCCCCCAGGTAGTTCCCGAGGTGGAGCTGGCCGGTCGGCCGCATTCCCGACAGCACGCGGTCCCGCGAAGGCGTCATGATCCCCTAGTCACTCCCTCCGGGCTTCGGTCCCCGCTGCGTCTCCCATACCTTGGCCATGCGCAGGAATACGTACTCGCCGTACAGGACCGCCAGCACGAACCCCCGCCAGCCGTCCAGGAAGCCCCGGTGAACAATGTACATGGAAAAGAAGCGGCCCAGCGGACGAGTCACCAGGCCGAGCAGCCCCGCCCCCTTTCCCCGCCGGATCCAGTCCTGGGCCGAGAGGGTCGAGTAGCGGTTGGAGCGGCGCACGAAGTCCTCGAGGTCGCGATAGGAGTGGTGGAGGAGCGGCTCGCCGAGCGTGTCCACCCGGCCCGTCACCGTCACCGACTCGTGCACCGCGTTCTCCACGAAGCGCCCCGCCGGCCGCCGGAAGAGCCGGAGCTGGTAGTCGGGGTAGAGCCCGCCGTGGCGCACCCAGGCGCCCCAGAAGATGTTGCGGCGCGGGATGGCGTAGCCGTCGGCGGGGCCGTCCGCCTCGAGGATGGCGCGGATGCGCTCGCGCAGCTCCGGGGTCACCCGCTCGTCGGCGTCGAGGGAGAGGATCCAGTCCCCGGTGGCCTGCTCGATCGCGAAGTTCTTCTGGATCGCGAAGCCGGGCCACACCCGCACCGACACCTTGTCGGTGAACTCGCGAGCGATCTGCACCGTCTTGTCGGCGGACTCGGCGTCGACCACCACGATCTCGTCCGCCCACGCCACGCTCTCGAGACAGGCCCGCAGCCGCTCCTCTTCGTTCCAGGCGATGATCGTCACGGTGAGCCGGCTCACCGGTCGCTCCGCGCCGAGAGGAGCACCCGCGCCGCCTCGACCGCGACCGACGGGAGGAGACCGGCCATGGTGCCGTCGGAGCTCTGCACTCCGCGGCAGTGCGGGCCGTAGGGGCCGTTGCGCTCCGCCCGGGTGGGGCCGAAGAGGCCGAGGCTCGGCGTGCCGAGGGCGGCGGCCAGGTGCAGCGGGCCGGTGTCGTTGGCGACCATCAGCGACGACCGGCGCAGCAGCGCGCCCAGCTCGTGCAGGTCGGTGGGGGGCGCCAGGATCGCGCGGGCCCGCAGGCCGTCCCGGATCTGGCGCGCCATGTGGATCTCGTCGGGCCCCCACAGCAGCAGGATGCGCGTGTTCGGGTCCTGGGCGAGCTGCGCGGCCAGCGCGCAGAAGTGGGCGACCGGCCACTGCTTGTCGACGCGGCCGGCTCCCGGATTGATCGCGACCAGCCCGTCCCGGCTCTTCACCCCCTGCTCGCCCAGGAAGTCCTCCATCCGGCGCTCGGCCGCGGTCGGGATCGGCACGTGGAACTCGACCGGGCCGGGGGCGATGCCGAGCGGCTCGAGCAGCGACAGGTACTGGTCCACCACGTGCACCGCGCTCGCGGGTGGCCGCACCCGCCGGTTGGTGAAGAGACAGTTGAGACGCTCGCGGCAGCGATCCGCGGTGAAGCCGATGCGGATCGGCGCGCCGGTGTAGGCGGTGAGCAGCCCGCTCTTCATGAGCCCCTGCAGGTCGATGGCCACGTCGAACCGGGCGGCGCGGACGCGGCTCTTGAGCCGTCTCACCTTGCCCATCACCTGGCGGGCCCCGGCCGGCCGCCAGATGAGCCGGCGCCAGAGCCGCGTGTCGACCGGCACCACCACGTCCAGATCCGGATGGCCGTTGAGCAGCGCGTACTCCCGCGCCTCCACGATCCACGTGAGGTGGAGCCCCGGCCGCGAGCGGCGCAGCGCGCGCGCTACCGGCAGCGCGTGGATGACGTCGCCGAGCGAGGAGAGCTTCACGATGGCGATCTTCAGGAGCGCGGGCCCCGAGACGCGCCCGGGCTCCGTCGCGCTCGTCCCCGGGGCGGTCATCGCGGTCATCGCGCGGGCGTCCGGCCGAAGCGGGTCAGGATGGTGGCGATCAGGTCCTTGGTCGAGTGGCTCTTCGGGTCGCCCGCGATGGCCACGGTGGCCCCCACCGCTGCCACCGTCGCGCGCTCCGGCACGCTCTGCTCGGTGTAGTCGGTGCCCTTGGCGTGCACGTCGGGGCGAAGGCGCTCGATGAGGGCGTCGGCGCTGTCCTCCTCGAAGACGACCACCGCGTCGACGCCGCTCACCGCGGCCAGCAGCTCCGCGCGCTCCACCGCCGGCATTACCGGGCGGCCCGGCCCCTTGAGCCGGCGCACCGAGGCGTCCGAGTTGAGCCCGACCACGAGCGCGTCGCCGAGGGCGCGGGCGGCCTGCAGGTAGCGCACGTGGCCCACGTGCAGGAGGTCGAAGCAGCCGTTGGCGAGGACCAGGCGCTTGCCCTGGGCGCGCCAGCCGGCGGCGAGACGGCCCGCCTCGTCAACGCTGACGACGGCCGCCATCGCTCGCCAGCGCGGCCGCCAGCTCCCGGACGGTCACGGTGGCGGTGCCGCGCTTCATGACCACCACCCCGCCGGCCACGTTGGCGAGCCACGCCGCCTCGCCCGGCGCGGTGCCCGCGGCCAGCGCCACCGTGAACGTGCTGATCACGGTGTCGCCCGCGCCGGTGACGTCCGCGATCTCGTCGGTGCCGTGGATCGGCATGAAGGTGACCGGCCCCTCCCGCTCGAAGAGCGCCATGCCGCGGCTGCCCCGCGTGAGCAGGAGGAGTCGCGCGTCGAGCCGCTCGAGCACCACGCGACCCGCCTTCTCGACCGCGGCCTCGTCGGTCAGCTCCTGCCCGGTGAGCGCCTCCACCTCGGGCTCGTTCGGGGTGGCCGCGGTGGCGCCCCGGAAGCGCGGCAGCTCGTAGCGGCTGTCGATGCTCACCGGTGCCCGGCGCGCGCGGGCCAGCTCGAGCACCGTCTCGTAGACGCGCGGGGTGATCGTCCCGTAGCCATAGTCGGAGACGAGGAATCCGTCCGCGGCGGCCCCCGCCGCGCGCAGCCCCTCGATCAGCCGCGCCTCGGCCGGGCCCGCGACGCCGCCCTCCGGCTCGCGGTCGAGGCGCACCACCTGCTGACGCGTGGCCTGGTAGCCGCCCGCCATGATGCGGGTCTTCACCGGCGTCGGGCGTCCCGGCTCGCGGGAGACGCCGTCGGTGCTCATGCCCGCCTGACGGAAGAGCGCGTGCACCTCGTCGCCCGCGGCGTCCTGCCCGAGCAGACCCACCGGCAGCACGGTGGCGCCGAGCGCGTGGACGTTGTGGGCCGCGTTGGCGGCGCCGCCGAGCCGCACCTCGCGATCGGTGAAGCGCAGGATGAGGACCGGGGCCTCGCGGGAGATGCGCGCGGGCTTGCCGTAGAGATACTCGTCGGCGATGAGATCGCCCACCACCACCACGCGGCGGCCGGCGAGCCGCGCCAGCGCGGCCTGGAGTCGCTTGAGAGGGAACACGTCAGGCCCGCGCGCCCGTCACGGTGCGGGCGAGCGCCCACTCCACCGCGTCGAGGAGATCCTCGGCCACGTGGTCCGGCTTCACGGGCCCGCGGTGGCTCTGGTACTCCCACTCCCCGCGGCCGTATCCGGTCAGCACGAGCACGCCCGCCGCGCCCACCGCGTGCCCGGCGGCCACGTCGGAGAGCTTGTCGCCGACCATCACCGAGGCGGCCAGGTCGAGGTCGAGGTCGGCCGCCGCGCGATGCAGCAGGCCCGGGCGCGGCTTGCGGCAGTCGCAGTCGGCGCGATACGGCGGCTGGCCCTCGCTCGGGTGGTGCATGCACACGTACGCGCCGTCGAGCCGCGCGCCCGCCGCGGCCAGCTCGCCCTGCATGCGCGCGTTGGTGGCGTGCAGGGTCTCTTCCGAGAAGTAGCCCCGCGCGATGCCGGTCTGATTGGTGACCATCACCGCGGGGACGCCGGCCTGGTTCAGGCGCCGGACCGCCTCCGCGGTGCGCGGCAGGAGCCGGATCCGGGTCGGGTGGTTGACGTAGCCCACCTCCTCGGTGAGGCAGCCGTCCCGGTCCATGAAGACGGCAGGTCGTGGCGCGCGGCGCTCGCGGGACATCATCTCGCAGTGTAATGCCCGCACCCTCGAATGATCAATGAAAATCGAGGGTTTGGCGCAGCCGGCGCGGCCGTCAGCGGCGCAGGCGCTCGTACAGCGCGGTGAAGGCCCGCGCCTGCGTCGCGTAGGTGAAGCCCTCCACGGACGCGCGGGCCCGGGTGCTGAAGCCGCCGGCCGGCGCATCGCGGAGGGCGGCCAGGCCGCGCGCGATCGGCTCCGCCGCGACCTCGTCGACCACCCAGCCGTTGTCTCCCGGGCGCACGATCTCCGAGCCCCCGGCGCGCGCGCTGCTGAGCACGGGCACCCCGGAGGCGAGCGCTTCGAGGTGCACGTTGCCGAACGGCTCGTAGCGGGCGGGCAGCGCGACCGCATCCGCCGCCGCGTAGAGGCGCTCCACCTCCGGCGTCGGCCCGGTCCAGACCACCCGGTCGTCGAGCCCGAGCCGGGCGGCCAGGCGGCGATGGCGCGCGACGTCGCCCTTGCCGGCCACGACGAGCCGACGACCCGGATCGGGCAGGCGCGCGAAGCCCTCGAGCAGCGGCCCCAGCCCCTTGCGCTCGAAGCCCGATCCCACGAAGAGCACCGTCCACGCCTCCTCCGCGATGCCGAGCGTCTCGCGCGTGCGCTTGCGGTGTCGCGTGCGGTTGTCGGGATGGAAGCGCTCGAGGTCGACGCCGTTGTAGACGAGCGTCACGCCCGACGGCGGGGTGCCGTACAGCCGCTCGATCTCGGCCTTGCCTTGCCGCGAGATCGCCACCACGTGCCGCGCCGCGCGCAGGCGGAAGATGCGGCGCTCGAGGGCGCAGACGAGACGATGGTAGGGATCGACTCCGGGCCTGCGACCCATGGCGGCCAGGTACGCGCGATGGGATCCCTCCCCCGCGCGGTAGAGATCCTGGCGGAGCGCGCGCTCGTGGCTCTGCACCAGATCGTAGCCCTGGCGCGCCGCCTCGCGCTGGGCCGCGAGCGCGAACGAGAGGAGCCGCAGCGTGGACGGATGGCGCAGGACGGGCACGCGCCGCACCGGCACGCCCGGCACGTCGGGCTGCCGCCGCGTGCTGATCAGCTCGACGACGTGCCCTTCGCGCCGGAGCGCACCGAGCAGCCCCGCGGTGGCGGTCTCGATGCCGCCGTGGAAGGAGAACGGCCGGCAGATCAGGCCGAGCTTCATTGAGGTGGGCGGGGGTGTGGGCGGGGGCCCGGGCGCGAGCGCCGGGCGCGGACGCGCTCCACCAGCGGGAACAGGGCGGCGCGGGCCGCCTCGAAGCTGTAGCGCTCCACCGCGCGTCGGCGGGCCGCGGCCCCGAGCGCGCGGGCCTCGTCCGGCCGATCGAGCAGCCGGGCGATCGCGCCGGCGAGGCCGGCCACGTCGCCCGGCTGGACGAGGAGGCCGCAGCCCTCGAGGATCTCCGGGATCATGGACACGCGCGTCGAGACGATCGGCCGGCCGAGGGCCATCGCGTCGAACAGCTTGGCCGGGACCTGCCCGCGGGTGTCGCTGCTGTCGCGCTGGGGAACCACCACCACGTCCGCGGCGCCGAGATAGGCGGGGACCTGCGCGATGGGGACGCGGCCGATGAGCCGGGTTCCGGGATGCTGCGCGATCACCGTCCGCCCGGTCTCCGAGTCCGGGTCCGTGCCGACCAGGGCCAGCACCACGTCCGATCGGCCGATCCGGGCCACCGCGGCGGCCAGGTCCTGGACGCCCTTGTAGGCCCGGGGCGTGCCGAGGAACATGACCACGCGCTCCTTGTCCACGCCGAGGCGCTCGCGGGCCGGCTCGGGATCGACGCGGCCGGGGGCCCAGCGATCGGTGTCGCGCACGTGCGGGATGAGCACGCCGCCGAATCGCCGCTCGAGAAAGCGGGAGGCGACCGTGACCCCGTCCGCCAGGCCCATCATGCGCTCCATGAGCCATGTCCACGTAAGGCCTGTTGGATTAGAGAGATTCAGAGCTCGCCCTACCGTTCCCCAGCGCCCGCCGCGGAGGAAGAAGCCCACCTCCCAGTCATCGACATCGAGGAGCAGCGGCCGGTGCCCGGCCAGGCGTGCGAGGTACCCGATGCCGGCGCTCGTGAGCCGGGGCTTCGAGGCGTAGAGCAGATCGCCATCGGCCATGCGAGCGAGCGCGGGCAGCCGGGCCGCGAAGACCGGGAGCCTGCCGCCGGGCAGCGAGCGCACCGGGATCGACTCCTCCGCGAGCGGCTCCCAGACCGCCGGGCCGAAGCGCGGCCCCACGATCTCCACCGCCCCGAGGGGCTCGAGCAGCCGGGCCAGGAGCCAGGCGCGCCCGACCGCATTGTCCGAGACGTCGAAGCAGAGGACCGAGACCTTCACGACGAAGGCTGGACCGAGGCCAGCGTGAGTGACAGGTAGAGTGCGGTGAGCTGCTCTGCGAGCCGGGCGCCGGAGTATCGGGCGCGGACGAGGGCCGCCCCGGCCGCGCCGATCGCGCGCCGCCGAGCCGGGTCGTCGAGCAGCCACGCGATCGCGTCCACCAGAGGCTCGGGCTCCCCGGCCGGCACCAGCCGCGCGGTGCAGCCGTCCTCCAGGATCTCGGGCACGACGCCGACGCGACTAGCCACCACCGGCACGCCGGCGGCCAGGTACTCGAAGAGCACTCGCGACATCCCATCCGACTCGAGCGCGGAGTAGAGCCCGACGTCGAGCGCCGCCATCGCGGCGGGCAGGTCGTCCACGAAGCCCAGGATCGAGATGCGGTCGCCGAGCCCGGCGGCCTCGACCTGGGCGCGCACCTTCGGAGCGAAGGGCCCCTGCCCGATCAGCAGCAGGTGGAAGCGACGGCCGCCGGCGGCGAGGCGGGCCGCCGCCTCGACCACCGTCTGGTGGCCCTTCATCACCCGGAAGCCCGACACGAGGCCGATGATGGGCACGTCGCGCGGCAGCCCGAGCGTGGCCCGGATGCCGTGGTCGCGCGGCGGCTCGGGGTCGGGTCGGAAGCGATCGACGTCCACTCCCCCCGGCATCGTCACCACGCGGTTCTCCACCCCGAGGCCTCCGGCCACGAGCTGGCGGCGGATGGCCTCGGTCACGGTGACGACCTGGTCGGTGGCGCGGCCGTAGAGCCAGCGATTGAGCGCGTGGGGCCGGACCGGCTGGACGATGTGCCGCGTGCGAACGAGGGGACGGCGCAGGTAGGACATGCGGTTCGCGAGCGCGGCCAGCCAGTGCTCCTTGCCCCGGTGGACGTGGAGGACCTGGGCCCCGGGCAGCCATGCGACCAGCCGGCGCAGGTCGAGGGCGTCGGCCACCGGGCCGAGGCCGCTCGTCAAGGTGAGGGTCTCGACCCGGCTCACGCCCGCGTCCCGCGCGCGACGGATGACACGCGCCTCGCTGCGCCGCTTGCACACCAGTGTGACGTCATGGCCGGCGCGCTCCAGCTCGACCGTCGCGCGCGCGGCCCAGTAGGCGTCGGAGGACCAGCCGCGGCACGAGACGATCTGGAGGATCGTCACCGGGCGGCCTCGCGCGGCTCCACGACCCGCCGGTAGACGCGCTCCACCTGGGCCGCGTGGACGTCAGGGCCGAAGAGCGCGCGCGCCCGCTCCCGGCCGGCTCGCCCCATGGCCGCGGCGCGCCCCGGCTGCGCCACGAGGGCGCGCAGGGCCGCCGCGACCGACTCCGGGCGATCGTCGTCGACCAGCAGCCCGGTGACGCCGTGCACCACCGTCTCGGGCAGGGCGCCCACCCGCCGGCCCACCACCGGCCGCCCCGCCGCCATCGCTTCCAGCGCCGCGCGGCAGGACTCGTCCGAGCCCGCGCCCATCAGCGCGAACGCGTCGAGGGCCTGCAGCACCGCGGGCAGGTCCGCGTCCCGGTAGCCGGCGAACAGGACCTCGCGCGCGAGGCCGAGGTCACTCACGAGCGTCTCCAGGCGGGCGCGGGCCTCGCCCTTGCCGACCAGCAGCAGTCGCGCCTGCGGGTACTCAGGCAGCAGCTGCTGGAATCCGCGGATCAGGAGCTCGTGCCCGCGGCGGGGCGCCAGGCGCGCCACGCAGCCGAGCACCGGCGCGTTTCCCAGGTCGAACTCCTTGCGGATCGCGGCGCCGTCGCCGTCTTCGAAGCGCCCGAGGTCCACCACCCCGTCGACCCGTACCAGCCGCTCGGGAGGGATCCCGGCGCGGCGGCCGCGCTCCTCGATCTCGCGGCTCACCGCGATGAGGGCGTCGGTGCGCCGGTAGAGCCAGGGGGACAGCCCGGTGAGCCGCACCGCGGGCGCGTTGTGGAAGGTGCGGACGAGGCTGGCCGATCCGAGGCCGAGCCACCCGAGCCAGTGATCGTGCGAGTGGTGGACATGCACCACGTCGACGCCCTCGGCCCGCACCGCCTGGCGCACCCGGCGCAGGTCGCCGAGCACGCGGACCGGATGGCCGCGCACCTCGAGCGAGAGGCCCGGCAGAGGCTCGAGGCCCGCCTCGCGGGCCTTCTGCTCGAAGCGGTCGCCCGCGATGAGCCCGAGCAGCACCCGGTGCCCGCGCGCGCGGAGGCCGGTCAGGAGGCGGATCACCGGCTCCGCGCTGCCGGTCCACCAGCGGTTGGCCACCAGGTGGAGGATGGTCAGGGGCCGCTCCGCGCTCATGCGAGCAGCTCGCCGTAGAGCTGGAGCAGCCGGTCGACCGCGCGCTCGTGCGAGAAGCGCGCCTCCACGAGGGCGCGCGCGGCCCGCGCGCGGCGCGCCGCCGCCTCCGGATCGTCGAGCACGCGCCCGATCGCGCCGGCCAGGGCCGGGACCGAGTCGCTCTCCACGAGGAGGCCGGTCTCCTCGTCCGTGACCACCTCCGGGATGCCGCCGATGCGGCTCGCCACCACCGGGACGCCGGTCGCGAACGCCTGGAGCAGGGCCTGCGGGACGCCCTCGGTGCGCGTCGAGGCGAGCACGAAGCAGTCCATGGTGCCGAGCAGCGCGGGGACGTCGGGCCGGAAGCCGGTGAAGACCACCGACTCCGCGAGTCCCGCGGCCTGGGCCAGCTGCTGCACCCACGCGCGGCGGATGCCGTCGCCGACCAGCAGGAGCGAGGCGGAGGGACGCTTCTCGCGCACCTGCGCGAAGGCCTGCAGGAGCTGAGGGTGACCCTTGGAGCCCCGGAACATCGCGACGGAGCCGATCACCGGCGAGCCGAGGTCGAGCTCCCGCGCGGTGTCGGGAGCCCGGCGGCCGTACGGAAATTCCTCGAGGTTCACCCCGGCCGGGATCGCGATCACGCGCTCGGGCGGCGCCCCCGCGCCCACCACCACCTGGCGGATCGCCTCCCCGCTCGTGACGACGCGGTCGGCGAGCCACCGATAGACCGGGTTGAGGCCCCGGCGGATCGCGATGGAGACGTGCCGGGTCCGCACCACCGGCACGCGACAGAGCCGCGCCGCCATCCCGCCGAGCCAGGCGTCGATCGAGCTGTGGGTGTGCACCAGGTCGACGCGCTCGCGCCGGATGAGGCGAACGAGGGCGGCGAGCCCCACCGGGTCGAGCGGACCCCGCATGCGGATCGGCGCGGTCTCGACCCCGGCCTCCCGGGCCCGCTCGAGCAGGCGCCCATCCGGCTGGCAGGCCAGCAGGACGCGCCAGCCGCGCTCCGCGGTCCAGCGCGCCTCGTTGAGGGTGCGCACCTCCTGGCCGCCCAGCCCCGGCGAGGCTTCCGTGTGGAGGACGGTCTTCACGCGACCGCGAGCCTCACCTCGCGCAGCACGGTCTCCGGATCGATCCGCGTGAGGCAGATGTGATCGATCGGACAGGTGGGCAGGAAGCACGGCGCGCACGGCACCGGCTGGTCGAGCGCCCGGGCCCCGCGCCCGCGCGGCGCGGTGAGGCGCCGGTCGGTGGGGCCGAACAGGGTCACGGTGGCTACCCCGACCGCGGCGGCCAGGTGCGCCACGCCGGTGTCCCCGCTCACCAGGCAACGCAGGCGGGCGAGCAGGCGCGCCAGCAGCCCGGGCCGGTCGCGGCCCACCAGCGAGGCCAGCGGCGTCGCGGCGGCGCGCGCCACCTCCCCCGCGGTGGCGGCGTCCTCCGCGGTGCCCAGGAGCACGGGGCACAGGCCGCCCGCGGCCAGCTCCCGCGCGAGGCGGCCGAAGGCTTCGGGAGGCCAGAGCTTCGAGCTACCGAAGGCCGCGCCGAGATGCAGGCCGACGAGCGGCGCGCTCCCGATGATCTCGGCCTCGGCGAACAGGCGCGCGACCTCGGCCTCGGCCGCCGGGGACGCGGGGAGCTTCCACTCCGGCGCCGGTCCTGCGCCGTCCAGGCCCAGCAGCGAGAGGAGGGCGGCGTACTCGTCCACCTGGTGCAGGCGCGGCGCGGGCAGCGGCATGGCGTCGGTGAGCAGCGCGCGGCGTCCGTCGGTCGCGTAGCCCACGCGGCGCCGGGCGCGCCAGCGGGTGGCGGCCAGCGCCGCTTCGAGAGAGCTCGGGAGCAGCAGGGCGACGTCGGCCCGGTCCGCCGCGAGGGCCCGGGCGAGCCGCCGCCGCGCGGCGAATGGCCGCGGATACGGGAGCAGCACGTCGCCGACTTCCTGTCCGGCCAGCAGCGGAGCCCAGCGCCCGATCAAGGTGATGCGCGCCGCTCCCGCGGCCCGGCGCAGGGCGGCCAGCATGGGCAGCGCCATCACGGTGTCCCCGAGCCAGTTCGGGGTCCGGACCACGATGTGGCCGGTGCGCGGGTCGAGATCGAGCGCGCTCACGAGCACGGCCTCCCCAGCGCGGCCGGCGCCAGGACGGCGGCGAGCAGGCGCTGCCACGTCTCCGCCCCGGACTCGATCACGAGCCGGACCGGCAGCACCCATAGCGGCAGGGGCGGTGGCGGCAGGTCGCGCACGCGCACCCAGTCCTTCTCGGTGGTGACCAGTCCCTGGGCCCCGGCCGCGCGCGCGTCGCGCGTCAGCTCGGCGAGGTCGCCCGCGGTGAACCAGTGATGGTCCGGGAACTCCGCGAAGCCCACCCGGCGGATCCCCGTCGCGTCGAGCGTGTCCGCGAATCCCTGGGGCGAGCCCAGACCCGCGAAGGCCAGCAGGCGGCGGCCGGCCAGCTCGGCCACCGGGATCCGCCGGGTTCGCGGCGTCTCGATCGCGTCCTGGAGCCGGTAGCGCGCGGCCAGCACCGCCGCGGCCGCGTTGTGGCGGCGCACCGTGGCGGTCACCTCGGCCACCGTGTCCGGGCCCGACGGATTGGTCACCACCACCACGTGGGCACGGGCCAGTCCGGAGAGCGGCTCGCGGAGCATGCCGCGGGGGAAGACACGGGCGTTGCCCCACGGCGCGCGGCCCGGCACCACCACGATCTCGAGGTTCTTGGCGAGCGTACGGTGCTGGAAGCCGTCGTCGAGCACGAGCGCGGTGGCGCCGCAGTGCTCCATCGCGACCCGCCCCGCCTCGTACCGATTCTCCCCCACCACCACCGGCACGCCGGGCAGGCGCTCGGCGAGCAGGAGCGGCTCGTCGCCCGCGCTACGCGGATCGGCGCGGATCCCGTCGCGATCGGCCACCACGTGCACGCCGCGGGTGACGCGGCCGTAGCCGCGGCTCAGCACCGCGGGGATCGACGCCCCACCGGTACGCGCGGTCGCGCACCGCGATGGCGGCCCGGTAGGCCCAGCTGAGCGCGGAGAGGCCGGCGGTCACCACCGGCGTATCGGGGTCTTCCCAGTAGCGGCGGAGCAGGACCTCGGGAGCGCGCCGCGGCGTGGTCACGAGGTGGGCGCCGATCCGCGCGCGGGCCAGAGGTGACGGGCGATGAGCTCGAGCGTCGCGTGGACCGCGCCCGCACGCCCCGCGAACGCGGCGCGGGCCGCCTCGCCGGTGCGTCGGGCGAGCTCGTGGTCCTCCAGCAGGAGCGAGAGCTCGCGCTCCAGCTCGAGGCCGTCCTTGACCACGATCCCTCCGCCGCTCCGCTGCAGCCGCTCCGCGCCCTCGCGGAAGTTGCTCGTGTGCGGCCCGTACAGCACCGGCTTGCCCCGCATCGCCGGCTCCAGCACGTTGTGGCCGCCGATCGGCACGAGGCTGCCGCCGACGAACACGACCTCGGCCAGGCCGTAGAGGGCGGCCAGCTCCCCGACGGTGTCGAGGATGACGACCGCGCCGGGCGCGCGCCCGGCGGGCAACCGGCTCCTCCGCGCCGGGGTGAGCCCACGCTCGCGGATCAGGTCCTCGACCTCCGCCGCGCGCTCCGGGTGGCGCGGAGCGACCAGCAGGGAGAGGCCGGGGCAGCGCGCCCGCGCCCGCAGGAAGGCGTCGAGGACGATCGCCTCCTCGCCCCGGTGCGTGCTGCCCGCGATCCAGAGCCGGTCGGTCGCGTCGAGCCCCAGGCGCTCGCGCCAGGCCGCGTCGGCCGGCTCCGCCTCGGGGACGAGGTCGCTCTTGAGATTGCCGGTGACCACCACGCGGGACGGTGGCGCGCCCAGGGCGACGATGCGGCGGGCGTCCTCCTCGCTCTGCATCGCGAACACCGAGATGTCGGCGAGCACCCGCCGCATGAGCCAGCGCACCCGGACGTACCGGCGGAAGGAGCGGTCCGAGATGCGGCCGTTGGCGATCATCGACGGGATGCGCCGGCGCGCGAGGGCCCGCAGGAAGTTGGGCCAGAGCTCGGTCTCGATCGCGACGAAGAAGCGGGGGCGCGCCGCCTCGAGGGCGCGGCGCACCGGGCCCGGCAGGTCGAGGGGAAAGTAGCGGTGCGCCGCGGTGCCGGCGAGCCGGTCCGCCACGATCCGCGCGCCGGTCGGGGTGATCGTGCTGACCACGATGCCGAGCTCCGGCCAGCGGCGGTGGATGGCCTCGACCAGCGGCACCGCCGCGGCCGACTCCCCCACCGAGACCGCGTGCACCCAGCAGCGCGGCTCCGTGGGCAGGCCGCCGCCGAGCCGACCGAACCGCTGCGCGAGGTCGTGACCGTATCCCGCGCGGCGCCGGCGCGCCAGGAACGCGGGCATGTACGCGAGCAGGGCCAGCCGGAGGAGGACGGAGTAGAGCGCGTACATCAGGCGCGGGCCTCCTCGTCTACCTGCCAGGTGAGGCTGCGGAGCGCGGCCTCCACGTCCTTGCGGGCGGCCTCCAGGGCGGCGCGGTCGGCGCCGGCGGGGATCCGGATCGGCTCGCCGAAGCGGACCACGCAGCGGGCGAAGGGCTTCGGGATCCGGAACTCGTCCCAGGAGCGCAGGCGCCATTCGCGCGCGGCGCCGAACGCGGTCGGCACGATCGGGGCGCCGGAGAGTCGCGCCAGCGCGATCACGCCCGCCTTGAGGACCTCGCGCGGGCCGCTGGGGCCGTCCGGGACGACCACCACCTCGCCCCCTTGCCGGAGCACCCGCGCGAGCTGGCGGAGGGCCTCGCCGCCGCCCCGGGTGGAAGAGCCGCGCACCGGAACGAGGCCGAACCGGCTGATCCAGCGCGCGACCAGCTCCCCGTCGCGGGAGCGGCTCGCGAGCGCATGGCTGCCGCGGCGACCGTAGAGCCGGGGCAGGAGCAGGATGCGCCCGTGCCAGACCGCGTAGATGATGGGCGCGTGGGCGGCCCAGAGAGGCGCTACCGCGGCTTCCTCGCGCCGGATGCGGAGCGTCAGGGCGAGCGCGCGCAGCGCGACCGCGCCGAGGGCGGGACCGAGCCCGAGGGCGAGCGGTGCCGGGATCTTCATCCGGTTTGCGCGGCAGCTCGCGCGGCGGCGAGCACCGCGCGGGCGGCCCGCCGCCCGACTCCGGGCTCGCCGAGCCGTGCCCGCAGCTCCTTGAGGGCCGCGCGCTGGGCGGTGGCCGCCACCGGGTCGTCGAGGAGCCGCGTCGCCTCGGCCGCGAGGCGCTCCCCGGTCACCTGCGCCTGGATCAGCTCGGGCACCACCAGGCGGCCGGACACCAGGTTCGGCAGCCCGATCCACGCCACCCGCGTGAGCAGGCGGGCGATGACCTCGGTGGTCCGGGAGACGCGATAGCAGAGCACCATCGGCGTACCGAGCAGGGCCGCCTCGAGGGTGGCGGTGCCGGAGGCGATGAGCAGCGTGTCCGCCGCGGCCATCACCTCGTAGGTCCTTCCCTCCACGATCTCGATCGCGGGACCGGGGCCTCGGTGGCGCAGGTGCGCCTGCACCTGCTCGCGAGGCACGGTGGGCGCCAGGCCCAGCACGAACCGCCGCCGGCCGTCGGCGGCGGCGAGCCGCCGCGCCGCCTCGAGCATCGGGGGCAGCAGCCGCTCGACCTCCTCGCGCCGGCTGCCCGGCAGGAGGCCGATCAGCGAGTGGCCGGGGTCCGCGGCGAGGCGCCGCCGCGCCTCGTCGCGCGTCAGGTCGAGCGGGAGCACGTCGAGCAGCGGGTGGCCCACGAACTCGACCGGCACGCCGGCCGCCTCGTAGAGCGCGGGCTCGAAGGGAAAGACCGCGAGCACCCGGCTCACCCGCCGGGCCATCTGGCGGACGCGGCCCTGGCGCCACGCCCAGAGCTGGGGCGGGATGAAGTAGACCACCGGCACTCCGGCCCGGCGTGCGCGGCGCGCGAGCCGCAGGTTGAACTCCGGGAAGTCGATCAGGACCAGCGCGCGGGGCCGCTCGGCGTCGAGCCGCGCCCCGAGCGCGCGGTAGGCGCGGTAGAGGGCCGGGATGCGGCCGACCGCCTCGCTCGTGCCGACCGCGGCGTGCGCGGTCGGATCCACGACGACGTCCATCCCGGCCGCGCGCATGTGTCCGCCGCCCATGCCGACGAGACGCAGCCCGGGCTCCATCTCGCGCAGGGCCCGGCAGAGCGTGCCGCCGTGGAGGTCGCCGGAGGCCTCGCCGGCCGAGAGCATGATCGGCGCGCGGCCCGTCGCGGGCTCAGCGGCCGCCATCGGCGCTCACCAGCGCGATCCCCGCGCGATCGGCGAGCCGCACGACGGGCTCGCGGTCGACGAGCAGGACGCGTCCGGCCGGAACGGCCAGCGCGGTGGCGCCGCTGTCGGCCATCGCCTCGAGCGTGGCGGTGCCGATGGTGGGGACGTCGAAGCGATAGTCGTGCGAGGCGGCCACCGTCTTCACCACCACCGCTCCGGGCCCGGCGAGCCGACCTCCGCGACGGATGGTCTCGTCGGTTCCCTCGGCCGCCTCCACCGCCACCGTCACCCCTCTCGCGCGCACGACGGTCTGCCCGATGCCGTCGTCGGCGAGGCGACCGGCGAGCCGGAAGCCCTCGCGGATCTCGTCCCACTCCTCGGGCGACGGAGCGCGGGCGCTGAGCGTACCGGCGGGGAGCAGCCACGGGGCCAGGAACTCGCGCTGGTCGAGGACGTCGATGCCCATGCCGGCGAGGGTGGCCACCACCATGTGGGCGAGTGCTCCGTCGGAGAGGCCGCCGCGGGCGAGGCCGCGGCCGGCCGCGTCCGCCTGGTCGTACTGGGAGAAGGCGCTCGACTTCCAGAACTTGCCGACGAAGACGGCGGCCTCGACCCGCTGGGCGGCCAAGCCCGCGAGCACCGCCTGGATGTCGGTGATGACCGAGGGGATGACGTGGTCGGCGGAGTCGGCCAGGCCGGGAGCCTCCTCGAAGGCGAAGGCCACGACGCGCCAGCCGTGACGCCGGGCTTCTAGGGCGGCGCGGCCGGGAAGCGTCCCGGCCCCGGCCATCAGGCCGAGCGAACGCTCCACGGAAGATCCTCCGGCCAGGCGGTCTCGCCACGGCCCTCGCGGATCATCCGCTCGATCTCCAGCGCGACGGCCAGCGATCGCAGGTCGTCCGCCTCGGGCAGCTCCACCGGCCCGCGGCTGTCGGCGGCCCGCACCGCCGAGATCAGATGGCGGATCTCGAGCTTCAAGGGGTTGTCCTTGTGAACGAGGAGGTGCTCCACGAAGGAGGCCTGGCGATAGCGGATGGATTCGCGGTTGAGGGTGTACTCCTGGGCCGCGCGCCGGTGGATCTGGATGTCCTGGTGCGAGTAGTCGAGCAGGATATAGGCGTCGGGCTGGGTGATGGCGAGAGTGCGGATCTTCTCCTCGGTGGCCCGGCTCGCGGTGATGGTGGCCATCGCCCCCGAGTCGAACACGATCTGCACGTTGGCCACGTCGGTCGCGCGCGAGTGCACCGACGAGCCCACCGCGGTGATCTTGCGCGGCTCCCCGTCGACGAGCCCGAGCACGATGTCGATGTCGTGGATCATGAGGTCCATCACCACCGAATCGTCCTGCACCCGCGGCACGAAGGGGCCGAGCCGCCGGGACTCGATCAGGATGGGCCGCTCCACGATCTTGCGCAGCTCCTGGACCGCGCCGTTGAACCGCTCGACGTGGCCGACGTGGAGCACCCGACGCTGCTGGCGGGCGAAGCGGAACAGCTCCTTGGCCTCCTCCAGGGTGGAGGTCATCGGCTTCTCGACCAGCACGTGGGCCCCCGCCTCCAGCAGGTCGCGCGCCACCGCGAAGTGCTGCTCGGTGGGGACCGCCACCGTGGCGAAGTCGACTAGGCCCGCGAGGTCGCGGTGATCGCGGAAGGCCCGCGCCCCGTAGGGCGCGGCCACCTGCTGCGCGCGCGCGAAGTCGGTGTCCACCACCCCGATCAGCTCGACGCCCCAGATCTCGGCGAGGGCCAGGATGTGGTACTGGCCCATGTGGCCGGCCCCCACCACCGCGCCCCGGATCTTGGGCTCGGTCCCGTTCGTCACGAGATCTCCTCCTCGATCGCCTCGGCGCGCGCGCGCCCGGTCCGGTCCGCGGCCGGGATCACGCCCCGCTTGGAGCCCTCGACGAACTCCACGAGGCGGGCCACCAGGGGATGGCCGCCCAGCTCCCGCTTCACGTGCTTGATCGCGGCGCCGGGAGCCATGCCGGAGCGGTAGAGCAGACGGAACGCGGCCCGCACCTTCTCGCGAGAGTCGGAGTCGATGCCGCCGCGGCGCATGCCGACCACGTTGACCGAGCGCGCCACCGCGGGGATGCCGTCCGCGATGACGAAGGGCGGGACGTCCTGGGTGACCTTGGAGCAGCCGCCGATGTAGGCGTAGGTGCCGATGCGGCTGAACGGATGGATGCCGGTGAGGCCGCCGATCGTCACCCGATCCTCGACCGTGATGTGCCCGGTCAGGCCCGCGTAGTTGATGATGATGATGTGGTCGCCGAGCACGCAGTCGTGCGCGATGTGGCTCGAGCCCATCACCAGGCAGTGGCGGCCGATGGTCGTGTCGTGGCCCTCGTGGGTGGCGCGATGGATGGTGACGTACTCGCGGACCACCGTGTCGTCGCCCAGGCTCACGCCCACCGGCGTGCCCTCGCGGAACTTGAGGTCCTGGGGCACGCCGCCGATGATGGCCCCGTGCCCGATCCGGCAGCGGGCCCCGACCCGGACCCGGCCCTCCAGCACCGCGTGGGCGCCGATCTCCGCCCCGGCCGCCACCGTCACCTCGGGGCCGATCACGGAGTACGGCCCGACGCGCGCGTCGGCGGCCAGCTCCGCGGCGCGGTCGACGACGGCGGTGGGATGGATCACGACCGGCGCTCTTCCAGCTCGCGCAGGCGCTTCTCGAGGGCGCGGACCCGCTTGATCAGCTCGGGAAGCTGGCTCTCCCCCGCCCAGATGCGCTTCTGCTCGGAGGTCGGCCGGCTCGGAATGCCGCTCCACACTTCCCCGGCCGGGACGTCGTTGGGCACGCCGGACTTGGCGGTCAGGATGGCGCCCGCCCCGATCGTCACGTGGTCGGCCACGCCGACCTGCCCGGCCAGCATGGCCCGGTTGCCCACCCGCGACGAGCCCGCGATGCCGACCTGGGAGACCAGGATCACGTCCTCGCCCACGTCGCAGTTGTGCCCGATCTGCACGAGATTGTCGATCTTGGTGCCGCGGCGCACGATCGTCTCGCCCAGGGTCGCGCGGTCGATCGCGGTGTTGGCGCCGATCTCGACGTCGTCCTCGATGCGCAGGCCGCCCACCTGCGGGATCTTGCGGTGGGCCTGTCCGTCGAAGGCGTAGCCGAAGCCGTCGGCGCCCAGCACCGCTCCCGAGTGGACGATCACCCGGTTGCCGATGCGCACGTCCTCGCGGATCACGACGTGGGGATGCAGGCGCACGTCCTCGCCGAGCACCGCCCCGCGCCCCACGAACGAGAGCGCTCCCACGCGGCTGCGCGGCCCGATGACCGCCTCCGCCTCCACCACCGCGAGCGGGCCGACGGACGCGGAGCGGTCGACGCGGGCTCCCCCGGCCACGCAGGCGGTCGGGGGGTGGTCGACCTGGAGCAGCGCTCCGGAGAGATCGGCGACGTCGCGCGCCACCAGCAGGGCGCCGGCCCGGCTCGCCTGGGCCTGCCGGAGGTACTTGCGATCGGCGAGGAAGGACACCTGGTCCGGGCCCGCGACGTCGAGCGGCGCCACCCCACGCACCACGTGGCCGGCGTCACCTTGGAGCGACGCCCCGAGCGCGTCGGCGAGCCGGCCGAGCGTGAACGAGACGTCGTCGCTCACTTACTTCGTGGCCTTCTTGGTCTGGTCGTCGTAGGCCTTGAGGACGTCGTCGGTGAGGTCAGCATCCGTCGACGCGTAGAGTACCCCGGCGCGCTGGCGCTCGACCACCACCGCGAAGCCCTTCTCTTTCCCCAAGCGCTGGATGAGGCCGGCCACGTCCTGGAGCACCTTCTGGAGGAGGGCGTCCTCCTTCTTCTGGAGCTGGGCCTGGAGATCGTCCACCAGGCGCCGTACGTCCCGGACCTTGCGCTCGAGCGCATCCTGCTTCTCGCGCCGGGCGTCTGCGGAGAGGAGCTGGCCCTTCTTCTCCAGCTCGTCGCGCATCTTCTCCAGCTCCACCTTCTGCCCGTCGAGCTGGCGCTGCATGCCCGCCTTGTCCTTCTCGAGCTGCTCGCGGGCCGCCGCTCCCGCGACCGAGCGGGCGAGGATCCGCTGGATGTCCACGATCGCGACCCGCCCGTTCGACGCCGGGGCGGGAGCGGGAGTCTGAGCCTGGGCGTGGGCCCACATCGCGCCGACGCTCGTCAAGAGCGCCAGGGCCGCCGCGGTCCACCACCCTGCCATCCGTTGACTCATGTACTGCCTCCTCAACTAGAACGAGGAGCCGGCGGAGAAGTTGAAGTTGCCGAAGCTCTCGCCCTTCTTCTGGTCGAGTTTGATCCCGTAGTCGACGCGGATGGGGCCGAAGGGCGAGTTCCACCGGAGGCCCGCCCCCGCCCCATGCCGCAGATCGCTGATGTCGATCTTGGTTCCCGCCGAGAGGTCAGGCCCCCACACCTGCCCTACATCGTAGAAGACCGCGGCCTTGATCCCGAAGAAAAGAGGGATCTGGTACTCGACGGTCCCGAGCAGTTCGCTGTTGCCGCCGATCCGGGTGCCGGTATTGTCCTTGGGGGAGACCTGGAAGGACTTGAACTGGCGCAGGGAGTTCGAGCCACCCAGGTAGAAGCGCTCGAAGAGCGGCACCGGGTTCTTGCTCCAGCCGAAGGAGTAGCCCGCCATCAACCGGAAGCTCAGGACGTGATCGAGCCACGGCAAGGGCTGGAAGTACGTGGTCGAGAAGACGCTGCGGGCGAACCTCTCTCCGAAGCCGACGCCCGCGAAGTCCATCCCGAGCGAGACGGTGGTGCCCCGGGTCGGGTCGTAGACGCTGTCGCGGGTGTCCCGGGAGAGGCTCAGCCCGACCAGAGAGGTGAGGTGGGTCCCCTCCTGGGAGATGAGCTCGGGGCTGCCAAGCGGATTGACGTTGGTGATTCGATCCTGGCTGACCCGGTAGATTGCGTTCCAGCGCGAGTACTCCCCGAGGGGATGCCCGAGCCGGATATCGGCACCCAGGGAGTTGACCGTGTAGTCGGGCAGGATCCGGCGGGTGTTGAAGATGTCGAAGCCGGCGGCCAGCGGCTGGTCGAAGAGCCAGGGCTCGGTGAAGCCGATGGTGCCGGTCTGGACATTCTGGCCGCCCCGCAGGCGGAGGAACACCTCCCAGCCCTTCCCGAGGAAGTTGCGCTGCGACAGGTCGAGGGTACCGAGGACGCCGTCCTGAGAGCTGTAGCCGCCGCCGATCGAGAAGAGCCCGGTGGGCTTCTCGGTGACCTCGATGTTGACAATGACCTTGTCCTTGGCGGACCCGGGGGCGGTCTTGGCCTCGACCTTGTCGAAGTAGTTGAGGTTGGTCAGCTTCTGCTTCGCGCGGGCGAGCTTCTGGCTCGTGAAGAGGTCCCCCTCCGCCATCGGGATCTCCCGCCGGAGGATCTTCTCCTCGCTGCGGGTGTTGCCCGAGATGTTGATCCGCTCCACGTAGGTCTCGGGACCCTCGTTGATCTCGAAGACGATGTTGACCAGCCGGCCCGGGGTGTCCTGCAGGGTGTTGGGGCTCACGTCGGCGGAGGCGCGGCCGACCGCGCTGTAGAGGTCGGTGATCCCCTTGACGCTGTCGCGGAGCTTGGACCGGGAGAAGACGTCGCCCGTCTTCAGCTCGATCCGCTTCCGGATCTCCTCCACCGGGAGCACCGCGTTGCCCATCACATCCACGCCGCCGACCTTGAACTGCGGCCCCTCGACCACCACGATCCGGATGGTGGCGCGGGCCTTTTCGCGGTCGACCTGGATCTCCGACGACTCCACCCGCGCCTGTACGTAGCCGTGGTCGTTGTAGAGCTGGATGATCCGGTCCACGTCCTCGTCGAGTCGCTGCCGCTGGACGGTTCCCCGCAGGACGATGTACTCGCGCTCCTGGGTGTCCATCGCCCCCTTCACCTGCTTGGGGGTGAGCCCCTGGGCGCCCTCGATCACGATCTGGTCGATGCTGATCCGCCGGCCCTCCGCGATGCGGTAGGTCACGGTGACATCCCCGTCGGGGAGCTTCTCGATCTCGGGGGTGATGCCGACCTCGAAGTAGCCTTCCTGCTCGTAGTACTCCTTGAGCTTGTCGGCGCCCTTGTTGACCTCCACCGGGTTGTAGACGCTTCCCAGCTTGAGCTCGATCTTCTCCTGCAGGGTGGCCGAGTCCTCCTTCTTGTTCCCGGCGAAGACGATGTCGCGGACGAACGGCCGCTCGACCACCATGAAGGTCAGCTTGACGCCCCCCTCGAAGTCCTCGACCTTCACCTGCACGTCGTCGAAGAAGCCGAGACTGAAGATGGCCCGGATATCCTCGGCGGTGCGGTTGGCGACGAAGGGACTGCCGATCTTGGCGCCGACCCGGCCGAGGATCACCGCCTCCTGCACCCGGCGGTTGCCCTGGACCGCGATCTCCTTGACGAGGATCTGCCGGTCAGTGGGGGTGGGAGCCTGCGCCAGGGCCGAGAACGGTCCTAGAAGGAGTGCAAAAAAAATGAGGAGAGCGCATCTCCCCCGAGCGGTCATGAAGGGCGTGGGTTCGTTCGCGTGGGTTCAGTGTTCCGCCAGCGCCAGCCGGGGCTCGGCGACCTGGACCTCGCGGAAGACGAGATCCTGCCCCTGCGCGTCCACCTCGATCCGGGCCCCGTCGCCGAACTGACCGCGCACGATGGCCTCGGCCAATGGATCCTCGACGAGCTTCTGGATCGTGCGCCGGAGCTGCCGCGCCCCGTAGGTCGCGTCGTACCCCTTCTCGACCAGGAGGTCGAGGGCGGCCTCGGTCGGCTCGATCTGGATGCTCTTCTCGCCGAGCTGGGTGTTGATCCGGTTGATCATCATCCGGACGATACTCGTGATGTCCTCCTTGCTCAAGGCGTGGAAGACGATCGTGTCGTCGATGCGGTTGATGAACTCCGGCCGGAACGCCCGCTTCAGCTCATCGAGCACCCGCTCCTTCATCTTCTCGTGCGTGCTGTCCTCCCCCTCGGGCAGGAAGCCGGGCGAGACCCGCTTGCCGATGAAGCTGGTGCCGAGGTTGGAGGTCATGATCAGGATCGTGTTCTTGAAGTCGACCACGTGTCCCACCGAGTCGGTGAGGCGGCCGTCGTCCAGCACCTGGAGCAGCATGTTGAACACGTCCGGATGGGCCTTCTCGATCTCGTCGAAGAGCACCACCGAGTACGGCCGGCGGCGGACCTTCTCGGTGAGGAAGCCGCCCTCTTCGTAGCCCACATAGCCGGGAGGGGCTCCGAGCAGGCGGGAGACCGAGAACTTCTCCATGTACTCGGACATATCGACCCGGATCAGCGCGTTCTCGTCGCCGAAGAGGTACTCGGCGAGGGTGCGGGCCAGCTCGGTCTTGCCCACTCCGGTGGGGCCCAGGAAGATGAACGAGCCCACCGGGCGGCGGCTGTCCTTGAGGCCGGCCCGGGAGCGCCGGATGGCCCGCGAGACCGCGGCCACCGCGTCCCCCTGGCCCACGATGCGACCGTGCAGGGCCTCTTCCATGCGCGCGAGCTTTGCGGACTCCTTCTCCTCGAGCTTGGACAGCGGAATCCCGGTCCAGCGGGAGACGATGTACTCGATGTCCTCCTCGCTGACCGTCTGCGGGCCCTTGCCCTTGCGCTTGTCCCACTCCCGCTTCATGTCCTCGTCGCGCCCGCGGAGCAGCTTCTCCTTCTCTCGAAGAGAGGCGGCCTTCTCGAACTCCTGGGCCTCGAGGTACATGTCCTTCTCGCGCACCACCCGCTCGACTTCCTTGCCCAGCTCCTTGATCTCGGGAGGCGGGGTCAGGGCCATGAGCCGGGTCCGGGACGACGCCTCGTCGATGACGTCGATGGCCTTGTCGGGCAGCTGCCGGTCGGTGATGTACCGGTCGGCCAGCTTCACCGCCGCGTCGATCGCCCCGTCGGTGATCTTCACCCGGTGGTGCGCTTCGTACTTGTGGCGCAGCCCCTTGATGATCTCGACCGCCTCGGTGACGGACGGCGCCCGCACGATCACCGGCTGGAAGCGCCGCTCGAGCGCGCCGTCCTTCTCGATGTACTTGCGGTACTCGTCGAGGGTGGTGGCCCCGATGGTCTGGATCTCCCCGCGGGACAGGGCCGGCTTGAGCATGTTGGAGGCGTCGATCGCCCCCTCGGCCGCTCCGGCCCCGATCAGGGTGTGCAGCTCGTCGAGGAACAGGACCACGTTCTCGGACTGGCGGATCTCCTTCATCACCGCCTTGAGGCGCTCCTCGAACTGCCCGCGGTACTTGGTGCCGGCCACCAGCGCGCCCAGGTCCAGCTGCAGGAGGCGCTTCTGGGCCAGCACGTCCGGGACCTCGTGGCCCACGATGCGCTGGGCGAGGCCCTCGACGATGGCGGTCTTGCCCACGCCGGGCTCGCCGATCAGGACCGGGTTGTTCTTGGTGCGACGGGCGAGGATCTGGATCACACGCTCGATCTCGGTCTCGCGCCCGATGACCGGGTCGAGCTTGCTCTCCCGGGCCAGCTGGGTGAGATCGCGGGCGAACTCGTCGAGCACCGGGGTCTGCGAGCGCTTCTTGGGCCGCGGGTAGTACTGGTCGCCGAGGAGGGCCAGCGTCTCCTGCCGGACCTCGTCCAGGCGCGCGCCGAGCGACTCGAGGATCTTGGCCGCGATGGACTGCCCTTCCTTCATCAGGCCCAGCAGCAGGTGCTCGGTCCCGATGTAGTTGTGCCCGAGCTGGCGCGCCTCCTCGATCGACAACTCGAGGACCCGCTTCGCCTGCGGAGTGAACGGCACCTCGCCGAAGGTCAGGGTCTTGGGGAACCCGGCCAGCGCCCGCTCCACTTCGGCCTTGACCGTCTCCAACCGGAGGCCCAGGCGCTGCAGCACCGCGGTCGCGATGCCCTCGCCGTCACGGATGAGTCCCAGGAGGATGTGCTCGGTCCCAACGAAGTCATGACGGAACCGCCCTGCCTCTTCCCTGGCCAGGATGATGACCCGACGCGCCCGCTCCGTGAATCGCTCGAACACTGTGGGTGACCTCGCGCCTTTCTCGAGTTCGGGTTGTCGTTCGCCTCGGGGGCATGATCTGCCCCGATGCCCCGATGCTTCCTAAACCTGCGATGAGTATATGCCTTCCGCCGCCGCGCGACTAGGGATTTCTTGGCCGGCTCCGCGTCACCTCGCTGTAACTCATTGAAACTGGTGGCCTCACCGCCAGGGTACCGCTCGGCCGTCGACCAGGCGATACCCCCGGTCGGCCTTCCGGGCCAGCTCGTGATTGTGGGTCGCGATCACGAACGCCAGGTGGTGCTCGGCCTGCAGGCGCAGGAACAGGTCCCAGATGACCTCGCTGGTCTTCGGGTCGAGGTTGCCGGTCGGCTCGTCGGCCAGGATGACCCGGGGGCGCCCGACCAGGGCGCGCGCGATCGCGACCCGCTGCTGCTCGCCGCCCGACAGCTCGCCCGGACGATGGGTCTGGCGGTCCCCCAGGCCGACCTCGTGCAGGGCGGCGGCCGCGCGCTCCCGCGCCGCGGGCAGGCTCTCACGCTGGATCAGCGCGGGCAGCATCGCGTTCTCGAGCGCGGTCATCTCGCCGAGCAGGTTGTAGAACTGGAAGATGAAGCTCACCTCGGTCCGGCGCAGCTTGGCCAGCGCCGCGTCGCTCCAGTCGGACACGTCCGCGCCGTCCCACCGCACGCGGCCCGCGGTCGGCCGGTCGAGCGTGCCGAGCAGGTGGAGGAGGGTGGACTTCCCCACCCCGGAGGCGCCGATGATGGCCACGCTCTCGCCCGCGTTCACGGTGAGGCTGACCCCGCGCAGGACCCGGACCACCTCCGGCCCCATCCGATACTCGCGCTCCAGCTCCTGTGCGACGAGCAGCGGCTCACTCATAACGGAGCACGTCCACCGGATCCATGCGAGCGGCCCGCCGGGATGGCGAAAGGGTGGCCAGGAAGGAGATGACCAGGGTCGAGCCCACGATCATCGCGAAGTCGGAGCCGGTGAGCTTCATCGGCAGGTAGCTGATCTGGTAGACGTCTCCCGCGAGCCGGATGATCTTGTAGGTGTTCTGCACCCAGATCAGGAGGAGCCCGAACGCACTGCCCGCCACGGTGCCCACCAGGCCGATCAGCATGCCCGCCACCAGGAACACCGCCCCGATGCTGCCCGCCCCCGCCCCCATCGCCTTCAGGATCCCGATCTCCTTGCGCTTCTCGGCCACCAGCAGCACCAGGTGGCCGATGATCGCGAAGGCGGCCACCAGCACGATGATCGTGACGATCACGAAGAGCGCGAGCTTCTCGAGCTGCAGCGCCGCGAACAGGTTGCGGTTCATGTCCATCCAGTCGCGGATCCAGAAGGCCCCGTTCAGGCGCCCCGCGATGGCGGCCCCCACCTCCTTGGCGTCGAAGGGGTTGGCGAGCTTGACCTCGACCCCGGTGACCCGGTCGCCGAGACCGGCAAACTCCTGGGCCGCCGCGAGCGTGGTGTAGGCCAGCGACGCATCGTATTCGTACATCCCGATCTCGACGTAGCCGGCGACCAGGAAGCGCCGCATCTTGGGCACGAGGCCCACCGCGGTCATGGCGCCCTGCGGGGAGATCACGGTGATGTAGTCGCCGGTCACCACCCCGAGACTCCGGGCCAGCTCGCGACCCAGGAGCAGCGCGGGCTCCGGCCCGGCGAGCAGCGGCTTGACGCTGCCGTAGCGCACCTGGGCCGCGAGGGCGTCACGCACGGCGGGGGTGGCCAGGTCCACCCCGCGCAGGAGACCGCCGGTGGCGCCACCGCCCGGGGAGGTGAACAGGGCCTGCTGCAGGACGAAGGGGGTCGCGGAGATCACCCCGGGCACCGGGGCCACCCGCTTCGCGAGCGCGCCCCCGTTGGCCACCCCGCGGCCGCCCGCCTCCATGATCAGCACGTGGGGATTGGCCGCGATGATCTTGTCGCGGATGCCGTCCTGGAAGCCGGTCATCACGGCCAGGACCACGATCAGCGCGCTGACTCCGAGGAAGACCCCGCCGATGCCGATCCACACGAAGAGGGAGAGGTTCGTTCGGTGGCCGCGCGCGCGGAGGTAGCGCAGCCCGAGGAAGATCTCGAAGGGCATGCGGCCGTACTGCATCACGGAGCGGGCTCCGCCTCGTCCTCGGCGGTGTCGGCGCTGCTCCGCTCAGGTCGCAGGAGCGGGAACAGGATCACGTCGCGGATCGACGCGGCGTCGGTGAACAGCATCGCGAGCCGGTCGATGCCGATGCCCTCCCCCGCGGTCGGGGGCAGGCCGTACTCGAGCGCGCGCACGAAATCCTCGTCCATCCAGTGCGCCTCCTCGTCGCCCCGCTCGCGCTCCGCGGCCTGGTCCTCGAAGCGGCGGCGCTGGTCGATGGGGTCGTTCAGCTCGGAGTAGGCGTTGGCGATCTCGCGGCGGCAGACGTAGAGCTCGAACCGGTCGACCAGCCGCGGCTGCTCCGCCTTCTGCTTGGACAGCGGGGACAGCTCGATCGGGAAGTCGATCACGAACGTGGGCTGGACCAGGGACGGCTCCACCAGCGTGTCGAAGATCTCCTTCCAGAGGGCCACCGCGCCCTCGTCGCCCTGTAAGATTGCCTGGGTCTTGTGGTCGGTCGCGAAGCCGCCGCGGCGCGTGGCGGCGGCTCCGAGCGTGCGCGCGTCGGTGTCGGGGGTGACCGGGCTCCCCAGCGCCTCGCTCAGCCCCTCGAAGAAAGGCAGCCGGCGCCAGGGCGGGGCCAGGCGCACCGTCTCGCCCTGGTAGGTCAGGGTGTCCGCGCCGCGGAGGGTCTGGCCGAGGTGCAGGAACACCTCCTCGGTCAGCTCCATCAGGTCGTGGTAGTCGGCGTAGGCCTGGTAGAACTCGAGCATCGTGAACTCGGGATTGTGCTGGGTGGAGACGCCCTCGTTCCGGAAGTTTCGATTGATCTCGTACACCCGGTCCAGGCCGCCCACCACCAGGCGCTTGAGGTACAGCTCGGGCGCGACGCGCAGGTAGAGCGGCATGTCGAGCGCGTTGTGGTGCGTCACGAACGGCTTGGCCGCGGCGCCCCCCGGGATCGGCTGCATCATCGGGGTCTCCACTTCGAGGAAGCCCCGCGCGTCGAAGAACGCGCGCAGGGTCGCGATGAGGCGGCTCTTCATGACGAAGGCCTCGCGGACCTGGGGATTGACGATCAGGTCGACGTAGCGCCGGCGATAGCGGGTCTCCACGTCCTTCAGGCCGTGCCACTTCTCGGGCAGGGGGCGGAGGGCCTTGGTGAGGAATTCGAACTGCTTCACCGCCACCGTCAGCTCGGCGGTGCGCGTGCGGAACAGCTCGCCGGTGACCCCGATGAAGTCGCCCACGTCGAGATCCACGAAGGCCGCGTAGGCGGGGCCGAGCACGTCGGCGCGGGCGTAGATCTGGATCTGGCCGGACTGGTCCCGCAGCACCGCGAAGCAGCTCTTGCCGTGGTGGCGCATCGCCATCACCCGCCCGGCCAGCGCGACCGGTCCCGCGCTCTGCAGCATCGCCTCGTCGGTGTCCTTGAACCGTGCCTGCAGCGTGCCGCCCCAGTGGGTGACCGGGAAGCGCGCCCCGAAGGGGCTCACGCCGCGCCCCCGCCAGGCGTCGAGCTTCTCGCGGCGGCGGCGCATCTGCTCGTTGGCGTCGGGGGGCAGGCCGGGGGACGTGGTCATGGGACGGCGGTCAGGGCTGGGGCGCGGGGCGCGCCGCGGTCAGGTAGGCGCGGATGAACGGGTCGAGCCCGCCGTCCATCACCGCCTCTACGTTGCCGACCTCCACCCCGGTGCGATGGTCCTTGATGATCTGGTACGGCGCGAAGGTGTAGGTGCGGATCTGGCTGCCGAACGCGATGTCCTTCTTCTCCCCGGTCAGGTCGGCCAGCTCCTGCTTCTGCTTCTGCTCGTAGATCTGGAAGAGCCGCGACTTGAGGATGCGCATCGCGGTATCGCGGTTGCGCAGCTGGGAGCGCTCGTTCTGGCACGCCACCACGATGCCGGACGGCAGGTGGGTGATGCGCACCGCGGAGTCCGCGGTGTTGACCCCCTGCCCGCCCGGCCCCGAGGAGCGGTACACGTCGATCCGGAGATCCTCGTCGCGGACGACCACCTCCACGTCCTCGACTTCGGGAATGACCGCGACGGAGGCGAACGAGGTGTGACGGCGTCGCGAGGCGTCGAACGGGGAGATGCGGATCAGGCGGTGCACGCCGGTCTCGCCCTTGAGATGGCCGTAGGCGTACTCGCCGGTCATCTCGATGGTCACCGACTTGATCCCCGCCTCCTCGCCGGCGAGCAGGTCCACGACCTCGGCCTTGAAGCCGGCGCGTTCCGCCCAGCGCAGATACATGCGCATGAGCATCTGGGCCCAGTCCTGCGACTCGGTGCCGCCCGCTCCGGGGTGGATGGAGAGGATCGCGTTCTTCCGGTCCTGTGGCCGGGACAGGATCACCTTGAGCTCGAAGGCCTCGACCTCCTCGCCCAGGCGCTTCAAGCTCTCCTGGATCTCGGCGGTCATGCTTTCGTCGCCCGCCTCGGTGGCCATCTCCCAGAGGAGGCGGTTCTCCTCCGCCCGTCCCGCGAGCTCCTTGAAGGTGCCGACGGTGCGGGCCAGCTCGGCGCGCTCCTGCACGACGGCCTGCGCCTTGCGGCTGTCCTCCCAGAACGACGGGGCGGACATCTCGGCGTCGATCAGGCCGAGGCGGGTCTCCTTGGCCGGGACGTCAAAGATGCCCCCGGAGGTCGTCCAGACGCTTGTCCAGCTCCGCCACGTCTCGCTTCAGCTCGCCTAGCACGTTGCGGGTGACCTCCGGAAGAAGGCAATGCCGGCCCCCGCGAGCCCGACGGCGGCGCAGGCATATACCAGCCAGTCGCCGAGGCGCGCGTAGAGTGTCAGAGGGCCTCGTAGAGGAATGCGGTGGTGGAGCACGCCGCGCGCCTGCAGGGGTAGCGTGGGACCGATCCGCCCGGCCGGATCGACGAACCCGGAGATGCCGGTGTTGGCCGCGCGCGCGATGGCCACGCGCTGCTCGACCGCGCGGAAGGGCAGCATCCCCAGATGCTGCCAGGGGCCCGCCGTCTCGCCGAACCACGCGTCGTTGGTGATGTTGGCCATGAACCTCGCTCCGCCGATCACGAACCCCCGAAACAGCTCGGGGAAGATGATCTCGTAGCAGATCACGGTCCCGAACGGCGCGCCCGGCAGCGGAAAGACGGTCTGGGTGTCCCCTTCCCCGAATTCCGAGATGAACTCCGCCCAGCCCTTGATGAAGCCGAGCAGACCGGCGAGCGGAACGTACTCTCCGAACGGAACCAAGTGGATCTTATCATACTTGCCCGTAATCCCTTGTCCGGTCAGGAAAAATGCGCTGTTCAGGAACTGCCCCCGAGGCCCGTCGCGCCGGTCGATCGAGCCGACCAGGATGGGCGTGCCGATGTCGGTGGAGAGGCGCCGCAGCCGCTCGAGGAGCTCGGGATCCCCGCGCAGGAAGATGGTGGTCGCGGTCTCCGGCCAGAGCACCACCGCGGGCCGTGTCAGGGCCGCTTCCCGGGTGAGCCGCTCGTAGATGTCGAGGATCTGGGCGTGGCGCGCGGGATCCCACTTGATTGTCTGCTCGATCGACGGCTGGATCACCCCGACGTCCACGGACCCGGTGGCGGCCACGCGCTCGGTGCCGAGGGCGTGCGCGCCGAAGCCGAGCGTGCCGGCCAGGAGGAGCGCCGCCGCCGCGGCGCCCGGCCACGCCCGCCGCGGTCCGAGCGCGAGCAGCGCGGCCAGCGCCGCGTTCACCGCCGCGATCACGAGCGACACCGCGTACACTCCGCCCAGCTCCGCGACCTGGATCACCGGGAGCCGAGCGTGCTGGGAGTAGCCGAGCAGACCCCACGGGAATCCGCCCATGAGATGCCCGCGCAGCCACTCCCCCACCACCCAGAGCGCGGGCGCGAGGGCGAGCGCGGGCCCGGCCCCGAGCCGGCGCGCGAGCCACGCGGTCGCGCCCGCCACCGCGCCGAGGTACAGGCCGCAGTAGGCGGCCAGGGCCACGATCGGCAGCCACGTGACCGGCCAGGGGATCGCGCTGTAGTGGAGGAAGGTGTGATCGAGCCAGCGCAGCAGGACCACGTAGAACACGGTGCCGGCGAGCCAGCCGTCCGCGAGGGCCGCGCGGGGGGCGCGCGTAGCCCCCGAGACCAGGGCCGGCACGAGCCAGGCCCAGGCCAGTAGCGACCAGTCGGTCTTCGGGAAGGCCAGCGCGCCCAGTACCCCGGAGAGCGCGAGGACGAGGAGGGCCGCGGCACGCGTCCGCCGGGAACGCTCCGGCTCAGGCTCCACTGGCGAGCCGATCGGCCAGGGCCCGCGGCAGTCCCGCGGCGAGGATCTTCCGCGCCGCCGCCGCGTGATCGTAGGGAACCCGGCGGATCGTCACGGTGCGCGCGTCTCGGTCCCAGATCGCATAGCAGGCGCGGGGATCGCGATCGCGCGGCTGGCCCACGCTGCCCACGTTGACGACGTAGCGCCGGCCGTCGTCGAGTCGCACCTGCGCCGCGGGCACGTCGAGCCGGCCCGCGTGGTCCGGGCCCCCGCTGCCCACCGACCACACCCCGGGCAGATGCGAGTGGCCGACGAAGCAGAGTCGCGTGGCGAAGTCGCCGAAGACCTGCAGGCCGTCCTCGGCGGAGACGAGGTAGTCCCACTCCTCGGGATTGCGCGGGCTCGCGTGCACCAGGGTGGCGTCCTCGACGATGCGGACGAGCGACAGCGCGGTCAGGTAGTCGCGGTGCCCCTGGTCGAGCTGCTCGGCGGTCCAGCGGGCCGCCGCTCGCGCCCAGGGGTTGAACCACTGGAGATCCAGCAGGCCCAGGGCGGCGTGCTCGTGGTTGCCGGCCACCATCGCGCTCGCCCGCTCGCCCACCCGCTCCACGCAGGCCACCGGGTCGGCCCCGTAGCCGACGAGGTCTCCCAGGCAGAGCACCTGGTGCGCGCCCTCGGAGGCCGCGTCGGCCAGCACCGCGGTGAGCGCCTCCAGGTTCGCGTGGACGTCGGAGATGACGGCGTAGCGGATGGGTGGTTCTCGGCTCAGGGAGCGGGCGCCTGCTCTTTGTGGATGCGATCGAGGATCCCGTTGATGAAGCGGCTGGATTCGTGGGTGCTGAACTTCTTCGCCACCTCGAGGGCCTCGTTGATCGCCACCTTCGGAGGGACGCCGGTTCCCCACAGCAGCTCGAAGATGCCCTGGCGGAGGATGTTGCGGTCGACGACCGCCATCCGCTCGAGCTCCCAGTTCTCGGCGTAGCGGACGATCAGCTCGTCGATCTTGGCCTCGTGCATCTTGGTGCCGCGCACGAGCGCCTCCGCGAACTCGCGCGCCTCCGGGTCGACCGGGTGCCGGCGCCAGAACTCGTCGAGATGCGGCTGGGGATCCTCCTCGCCCTGCACGTCCAGCTGGTAGAGCAGCTGCAGGGTGAGCTCGCGGGCCTTGCGTCGGCGTCCCATCAGCGCTTCCCGCGGGCCCGGCGGCCGCGGCCCGTCAATGGTTCCCGCGGGGCCCCGCGCCGCGCCCGCCGCCACGCCGCCATCTCGAGCGCGGCCAGCGCGGCCTCCTCCCCGCGATTGCCGATCGTCCCGCCCGCGCGCTCCCACGCCTGCTCCTCGGTCAGCGCGGTGATCACCCCGAAGGTGACCGGCACCCCGGTGTCGAGCCCGGCGCGCGCGATGCCGTGGGCCGCCACGCTGCAGACGTAGTCGAAGTGCGGGGTCGCTCCCTTGATCACCACCCCCACGCACACGATGCCCGCGAACCGGCGGCTCCGGGCGAGCGTCATCGCGGCCTGGCCCAGCTCGAAGGATCCGGGCACCCAGTGCACCTCCACCAGGTCGCCGGTCACCGCGTGGTCGGCGAGCGCGGCGAGGGCGCCGTCGAGCAGCTTCTTCGAGATGGGCTCGTTGAAGCGGGCCACGATCACCGCGAAGCGCTGCCCGCGGGCGGCGGGGGCGACGGAGCGCTTCGGAGCGATGCCGGCCATCGGCTAGTCCGGGAACGACGAGAAGAGATGCCCGAGCTTCTCGCGCTTGGTGCGCAGGTAGCTCCGGTTCGCGTCGGTGGTCGGCACCTCGAGCGGCAGGCGCTCGACCACCTTGAGGCCGTAGCCCTCGATGCCGACGATCTTCTTCGGATTGTTGGTGAGGATCTTGAGATTCTTGACCCCGAGGTCCACCAGGATCTGCGCGCCGATGCCGTAGTGACGCAGGTCGGCGCGGAATCCCAGGGCGTGGTTGGCCTCGACGGTGTCCTTGCCCTGGTCCTGCAGCTCGTAGGCCTTGAGCTTGTTCAGCAGGCCGATGCCGCGGCCCTCCTGGCGCATGTAGACCAGGATGCCGCGCCCGGCGTGCTGGATGATGGCGAGGGCCTTGTGGAGCTGGGGGCCGCAGTCGCACCGGTGCGAGCCGAAGACGTCGCCGGTCAGGCATTCGGAGTGCACGCGCACCAGCACCGGATCCTCGGTCTTGACGTCGCCCAGCACCAGGGCCAGCGGCTGGCGCTCGTCCACCGTGGTCTCGTAGGCGATGACCTGGTACTCCCCGTGCTCGGTGGGCATGCGGGTGGTGGCGGCGCGGCGGACCAGCTTCTCCTTGTGGATGCGGTACTCGATCAGGGCCTTGATCGTGATGACCTTGAGCCGGTACTCGCGGGCGAGCGCCATCAGCTCGGGCAGGCGCGCCATGCCGCCCTCCTGGTCGAGCACCTCGCAGATGACCCCGGCCGGCGCGCAGCCGGCCAGGCGGGCCAGGTCGATCGCGGCCTCGGTGTGGCCGGCGCGGCGGAGCACGCCGCCCGGCATGGCCCGCAGCGGGAAGATGTGCCCGGGACGCGTGAGGTCCTCCGGCCGCGTCGTGGCGTCCACCAGCGTGCGGATGGTGACCGCGCGATCGTAGGCGGAGGTGCCGGTGGTCACGCCCCGGCGGGCGTCCACGCTGACCGTGAAGGCGGTGCCGAGCGGCGCGGTATTGTCCGAGACCATCATCGAGATCTGCAGCTCGTCGAGGCGCTCGCCGAGCATGGGCATGCAGATGAGCCCGCGCCCGTACTTGGCCATGAAGTTGACCGCCTCCGGGGTCGCCTTCTCGGCGGCCATGAGCAGGTCGCCTTCGTTCTCGCGGTCCTCGTCGTCGACCACGATGAGCATGCGACCGGCGCGGATCTCCTCGATGCCTTCCTCGATCGGGACGAACTCGGACTCGCTCACCGGGTCCCCTCTCTCGCGTCCGGCCCCTTCACTGGGGCCGGCGGCTCCCGCAACTGCAGTATCCGCTGCACGTACTTGCCGATCATATCCATCTCGAGGTTCACGCGCTTGCCCCGCGTCAGTCCCCCCAGGGTGGTCGCGGCCAGGGTGTGCGGGATGATCATGATCTCGAAATCCCGCTCGTTGAGCCGCGCCACCGTGAGGCTGACCCCGTCCACCGCCACCGAGCCCTGCGGGATCAGCAGGGGGGCGAGCGCCTCGCCCGGCCATTCTATCGTGAGCCGGGCGGTCTCTGCCTCCCGGGTGAGCGCGGCCACTGTGCCCACCGAGTCGACGTGCCCCTGGACCAGGTGCCCGCCCACCATGCCCCCGAGCCGCATCGGGCGCTCCAGGTTGACCGGATCACCCACCGCCAGGTCGCCGAGCGCGGTCCGCACCAGGGTCTCGGGGCCCACGTCGAAGCGCAGCGTGCGGGCGCCCACCTCGACCACGGTCAGGCAGGCTCCGTTCACCGCTACGCTCGCCCCCACCCCGCTCTCCGCGAGGACCAGGTCGGCGCCGAGCACGAGGCGCGATCCCGCGCGCTCGAGCACCCGGCCCACTTCCTCGACCAGGCCGGTGAACATGTCAGCGCTCCACGCGGCCTTCCAGCAGCCAATCGTCGCCGAGCGGCCGCGCGGTCAGGCCGCTCAGGCGGAGGGCAGCGCTCAGCGCGAGGCCGGGCCCGCCCGCCGGGGTCGGCGCGGCGGATCCGCCCAGGAGCTTGGGGGCGACGAACGCCGCCACCCGGTCCACCAGGCCGGCCTGCACGAACGCGCCGGTCAGCTCGCCGCCGGCCTCGAGCAGCACCGCGATGACGTCGAGGGCGAAGAGCCGCGCGCACAGGTCGGCCACGTCCACCCGCCCGCCGCGGGACTTGCACTGCAGCACGGTCACACCGCTCGACGCTAGATCGGCGACTCGCGCGGCGGGTGCGTCCTCTCCCACCGCCACCAGGATGCGCGAGCGGGTGCCGGTGCGCAGCATGGCGGCCTCGAGGGGCAGACGCGCGCGGCCGTCGACCACCACGCGGTACGGCTCGCGCGGCCAGGGCTGCTCGAGCCGCACGGTGAGGGCCGGGTCGTCGGCCAGCACGGTGCCGATGCCGGTGACGATGGCGTCGCTCTCGCTTCGCAGCCGATGAGCCTCGCGGCGCGCCGCCTCTCCCGTGATCCACCGCGATTGGCGATCGTGGGCCGCGATCTTGCCGTCGAGGGTCATGGCCCACTTCGCGGTCACGTGCGGGCGCTGGAGCGCGGTCGCGGTGAAGAAGGCGTGGTTCAGCTCCCGCGCTTCCCGCTCGAGGCAGCCCAGGCTGACCTCGATGGAGGCGGCGGCCAGCGCGTCGGCTCCTCCACCGGTCACGCGCGGATTCGGATCGCGGGTGGCGGCCACGACGCGGCGCACGGCCGCGCGGACGATGGTCTCCACGCAGGGCGGGGTGCGGCCCACGTGGTTGCACGGCTCGAGGGTGACGTAGAGGGTGGACCCCCGGGCTCGCGCGCCGGCCTCCTCGAGCGCGGCCGCTTCCGCGTGTGGGCCGCCCGCCCGCTCGTGGAACCGCTCGGCGATCACCGCGTCGTCCCGGACCACCAGCGCGCCGACCATCGGATTGGGGGACGTGAGCCCCCGGCCGCGAGCGGCCAGGGCCAGCGCGCGGGCCATCCACCGGGTGTCGTCCATGGGTTCACCGGGGCGCTTCGAAGCCGCCCCGGCAGGCATTCTACCCTGCCGGCGTGGTCTCCGGCTGCTCCCCGAGGAGGGCGTCCACGAAGGTCCCGGGCTCGAAGGGCTGGAGATCCTCGATTTGCTCACCCACCCCGACCAGCTTGATCGGCACCGCCAGCTCCTGGTGGATGCGCAGCGCGATCCCCCCCTTGGCGGTGCCGTCGAGCTTGGTCAGCACGAGGCCGGTGAGCCCGACGGCCTCGTGGAACATCCGCGCCTGCTGGAGCCCGTTCTGGCCCGTCGGCGCCTCCAGCACCATCAGCGACTCGTGGGGGGCGCCGGGGAGCTGCCGGCCCAGGACTCGCTTGAGCTTTGCCAGCTCGTCCATCAGGTTCGACTTGGTGTGCAGCCGCCCGGCGGTGTCCACCAGCAGCACGTCCGAGCCGCGCGAGGAGGCTGCCTTCACCGCGTCGAAGACCACCGCGGCGGGATCCGCGCCCGGAGCCTGATGGATCACCTCGACGTCGATGCGCCGGCCCCACTCCTGCAGCTGCTCGATCGCGGCCGCCCGGAACGTATCGGCCGCCGCCATCAGCACGCGCTTGCCGTCGGACTTGAGCGAGGCGGCGAGCTTGGCGGTGCTGGTGGTCTTGCCCGCGCCGTTGACCCCCAGCATGAGGATCACGGTCGGGTGCCCATCGAGCTGCAGGGGCGCCGCCGCACCCGCGAGCGATTCGGTGAGGAAGCGATGGAGGGCGGCGCGCACGTCCTGGCTCGAGCTGACCCGGCCCCGCTTGACCTCGTCGCGGACCTGCTTGACGAAGGCGCTCGCGGCGGCCGCGCCCAGGTCGGCCGCGATCAGGGTCTCCTCCAGGTCCTCCAGCATGGCCTCGTCGACCGGGCGGCCGATGGAGAGGATGGCCCCGAGCCCCTCATCCATCATCTCCCGGGTGCGTCGCAGCCCCTGCCGGACGCGCTCCCCGAGGGAGCGGAACAGGCTCACGAGCCGGTCGCGGCCGGCGCGGGGAGCTCGAGGCGCTGGATCACCGTCCCCTTCGGCCCCAGCGGCGGCAGGGCCTTGCCGTTCAGGGTGAGCTCGACGCCCCCGGCGTTGCCGATGGTCACGAGGAAACGGCGCTCGGCCGCCCACTCGCGGCTGGCTCCGGCGGGCAGGAGCTCCTCGGCGATCCGCCCCTCGTCGGTCTGGACGCGGACCCAGGTGGGCTCCAGCGCTCGGATCACCAGGCGCTGGCCCCCGGTCGAGGTCGTGCCCGGGGCCGGCCGGGCCGCGGACGGGGCTGTCGCGGCCGGGCTGCCCGCGGGCGGAGTCTCCGGTCGAGGTGGATCGGCCGCGACAGGTGGCGCTGGCGGCGGCGTGGGAGCCGTGACCGGGGGAGCGGATGTGGCCGGCGCCGGCGTGGCTGGTGCCGGCGCGGGCGGCGGGCTCGGGGCTGTCGATGTCGACGGCCTGGCCGGTTCCGTTCTGGCGGTGGCCACTGGGGTTCCACCGCTCTTCTTGACACTGAGGTTGACCAGGATCAGGCCGACACCGAGGATCAGCAGGAGCACGAGGCCGACCACCAGCGAGCTGCTCGCCCACGTGTTGCGAGGCCGGGGCGGCGCGCTCGCGGCCTGTGCCGCCGCTCGGGTTCCGGCCAGCTCCTGATACCGGCCGAGGGCGGGCTCCGGGTTCTCGCGAAGGAAGCTGCAGTAGGCGCGGATGAAGCCGCGTACGAAGACGGGTGACGGCAGGTCGGCGAGCCGCTCGTCCTCCAGGGCCTCCAGGTGGCGGATGCCCACGCGAGTCGAGCGCGCCATGTCCTCGAGGGAGCCGCCCTTGGCCTCGCGGAGGGAACGCAGATACGCGCCGAGGGACATGCCGGGGGCCTCAGCTTGCTGCATGCGCTGTAGTGTAGCGCAGCTCAGGCTTCGGTCAGCTTGACTGAGACGAGGCGCGAGAGCCCGGGCTCCTCCATGGTCACGCCGTAGAGCACGTCGGCGGCTTCCATGGTCTTGCGGTTGTGGGTGATCACCACGAACTGGGTCTGGGTGCAGAGCTCCCGCAGCACGCGGAGGAAGCGGTGGATGTTGGCGTCGTCGAGGGGCGCGTCGACCTCGTCCAGCACGCAGAACGGGCTCGGCCGGTGGTAGAAGATCGCGAAGAGCAGGGCCAGCCCGGTGAGCGCCTTCTCGCCTCCCGACATGAGGGTGACCGCCTGCAGGCGCTTGCCCCGCGGCTGGGCCATCAGCTCCACGCCGAGCTCCAGGGGATCTTCCTCGCCCTCCTCCGGCGGCACCATTCGCAGCTCGGCCCGCCCGCCCTCGAACAGGCGGGAGAAGATCTCGCTGAAGTGCCGGTTGATGTCGTCGAAGGCCTCCTGGAACCGCTCCTGGGCGGTGCGGGTCATGCCGCGGAGAGCTTTTTCCAGATCCTTGATGGAGCCGACCACGTCGTCGTGCTGGGTCCGCAGGAAGTCGAGACGCTCGGTGAGCTCGCGGAACTCCTCGTCGGCCACCAGATTCACCGGGCCCATCGCCTCGAGCTTGGTGGAGAGCTCCTCGTGTCGCTGCCGCACCTCGTCCAGGTCCCGGGCCGTATCGTGGGCACCCAGCAGGGCTTCCGCGGTCTCGACCGCGTGCCGGCGCCGCGCCTCCTGGAGAAGCTCCTCGCGGCGCACCCGCCCTTCCGTCTCCATGAGGTCGAGCTGGTGGAGCCGGCTCACGAGCGAGTTCAGCTGCTGCTGCACCTCGCGCAGCTCGCCGTCCACCGCCTGCCGCTCCGCGAGCTGCCGCTGGTGCTCCTCCGCGATGACCGCGACCTCGGCCTCGAGCCGATCGCGCTCGGTCACCGCGTCGCGCGCTTGGGCGTCCGTCCGCGCGCGCTCGGTGGCCAGGTCGGCCCGGCGCTCCGCGGTCTGCGCGCGACGGGCCACCGACTGCTCCTGCTGCAGGCCGAAGTCGCGCTCGAGGCCCACGATCCGCTCGATGTCGCGACCGAGGGAGTCGACCCGCTCGGCCACCGTGGCCAGCTCGACGCGACACCCGGTGAGGCGGTCGGTCAGCCCGGCCTCGTCCCCCTGCCCGGTCTCGAGCAGCGCCTGGAGCGCGCTCATGTCGCCGCCCAGGCCCGCCTCCTGCTCGGCGGCGGCCACCAGGGCGCGCTCGAGATCGAGGAGCTGCGAGGCCGTCTCGTCGCGCTCGCCCGCGAGCTGCTCGTGCTCGGCCGCGAGGGTCTCTAGGTGCCGCGCGATCCGATCCGACTCGCGCTGCACCGACTCGAGATCCTTCTCGCCGGACAGCCGTACCGCCTCCTGCGCCTGGTAGTTGGACTGGATCCCCTCGAGCCGCGCGCGCAGCCCGGCCACCTCGCCTTCCACCGTCTCGAGGTGCGCCGCCGCGACGTCGACGTCGCGCCCGAGGCCCCCCAGCTCCTCGACGAGCTGGCGGATGGCCCGCTTGCGGCCGAGGAGCGACTGATCGTTGCCCTGCCGCTCGCTGCCGCGATGGCCCCCGGTGAGCCGGCCACTCGGTGAGAGCACCTCGCCCGAGCGCGTGACGTAGGTCGCGATCACTCCGTTGCGCCGCCACAGGGTCTCGGCCTGGTCCAGGTGCGCCACGACGCCCACGCGCCCGAGCAGGTAGTGGAGGAGGGCCGGCCGCGGGCCGCCCACCAGCCGGGTCGCCCAGCTCACCTCTCCCGAGTCCTCGGGTACCGCGGCGGGCGCGGGCAGCGTCTCGAGCGGCAGGAGAGTCGCCGCACCCGCGCCCTCCCGCTCGAGATAGCCGAGCGCGGCCCGGGCGTGCTCGAAGCGCTCCACCACCACCCACTGCAGCCGGTCACCGAGGACGGCCTCCACCGCCGCCTCGAGCCCGTTCGGCACCTCCAGGAGATCGGCGACGGTTCCGACCACCCCGCCCAGATCTCCGGCGGCGGTGCGCGCAAACATCGCGCGGACGCCCGCGCCGTAGCCCTCGCGCTCCCGCTCGAGGCGCTCGAGCGCCTCGAGGGCCGACTGCCGCGCGGCCAGCTTCACCCGGAGGCCGGCCAGCGACTCCTGCGCCCCGGCCCGGACCGTCTCCCGATCCCGCCGCGCGCTCTCGATCTCGTGCAGCTCGGTGCTGAGCAGCGAGAGCTGGGCGCCGGTCCGCTGCCGCGCGGCCTCCAGACCCAGGCGTGTGGCCGCGAGCGTGTCGGTCTCGGCGCGGGCCACGGCCAGCTCGGCGGCGAGCCGATCGGCGCGGCGGTCGACCTGCGTGCGCCGCTCGCGCAGCTCCCCACTCGAGCGCGTCAGATCGGCGCGGGCGCCCGCCACCCGGATCTGCTCGAGCCGGATGGCCTCGAAGCGCTCCCGACGCTCGCTGAGCGCGGACCGGCAGGCCTCGATCTGCGCCTCGACCCTCCGCACCTCCTCGTCTTGCCCGGCGTGCCGCTGGCGGGCCTCGTCGAGCGCCCGGCTCTTGTCGTCACGCTCGGCGGACAGGGCGACCCGCCGCTCCGCGAGCCCGCGGATCTCTTCCTCGAGCCGGGTCTCCTCCGCGAGCAGGTCCTGGATCTGCAGCCCCATCTGCTCGCGGCGCTCGAGCAGGCGCTCGGCCTCGCCCTGGATCTTTTGCACCGACTGGCGCAGATCGCCCAGCCGGTACTCGATGTCCTGGATCGCCGCCGCCTGGAGGGCCTGCCGCCCGGTGAGGGTCGCCACCCGGGCCCGCTGCTGCTCCTCCGCCTCGCGGAGCGACTCCATCTCGCGCGTCACGGTTTCGTGCTGGGTGGCGAGGGCCGCGTAGTCGGCGGCGACCAGGGCCAGGTCGAGACCCTGCCGCTCGGACTGGAGCGCCTTGTACTGCTGGGCCTTGCGGGCCTGGCGCTCGATCGACGAGAGCTGCCGCCGCACCTCCTCCATCACGTCGCGCAGCCGCTGCATGTTGAGCCGCGTCGCGTCGAGCTTGCCCTGGGTCTCGGAGCGCTGCTGCTTGTAGCGGGCGATGCCCGCCGCCTCCTCGATGAACAGGCGGCGCTCCCACGGCTTGGCGGTCAGCACGTGGTTGAGGCGCTCCTGGTCCATGAGCGCGTAGGCCTTGGGATTGACCCCGGTGCCCGCGAAGAGATCCTGCACGTCTCGCAGGCGGCACACGTTGGTGTTGAGCAGGTACTCGCTCTCCCCGGTCCGGTACAGCCGCCGGGCCACCGCCACCTCGCTCCACGGCACGTTGAGGCCGCCGTCGTTGTTGAAGACGAGGCTGACCTCGGCCATGCCCACCATCTTGCGCGAGGCCGAGCCGTGGAAGATGACGTCCTCCATCTTGTTGCCACGGAGGGTCTTCGGGCTCTGCTCGCCGAGGGCCCAGCGCATCGCGTCGGCCACGTTGGACTTGCCGCACCCGTTCGGGCCGACGATGCAGGTGACCCCGGGAAAGACCTTCACATCGGTCTTCTCGGCGAACGACTTGAAGCCGTGGATCAGGATCGATTCCAGTCGCATGACGTAGCAACGCCCGCAGGGCGTGTTTCATTGATAACACACGGTCGGGGGATCAACCAAGAAAAAACCCCACGAGTGGGGGCCGCGGGGGCGCGGCGGCACTAGATGTGGGTCGGGCCGGACGGGTTCCCTAGGCCCCCTTGAGCAGGCAGCATTTCTTGTACTTCTTGCCCGAGCCGCAGGGGCACGCGTCGTTGCGGCCCACCTTCTGGCCGTCGGCGGCGCGCGGCTCGGTCCGGGTCGCGGTGGCGCGCGGAGCACCGTCACCCTGCTCCCCGCCCCGCGTCTCCTGCCACTCGGGGGCCCGCTGGGCCACCCTGGTGGTGGGCGCGTCCTCCTGGGTCATGCGCACCTTGAAGAGCTGCTCGACCGCCGTCTCCTTCAGGCTGCCGATCATCTCCTGGAACATGTCGAAGGCTTCCTTCTTGTACTCGGTCAGCGGATCGCGCTGGCCGTACCCGCGCAGCCCGATGCCCTCCTTCAGGTGATCCATGTTCAGCAGGTGCTCGCGCCAGAGCTGGTTGATCCCGCGGAACCCCCCACCCTCCCACTCGAGCCCGAGGACGATCCAGCGCTCGAGCCGGTGGAACATCTCGGCGCCCATCTCCCGCTCGCGCTCGCGGTAGTGGCGCTCGGCCGCCTCGGTGACTTCGTCGACCAGGGCCGGCTGAGAGGACACCTCCTCCAGGTGGGCGGTCGGCACCCGGAAATCGAACTGGCGATGGAGCGCCTCGTTGAGCCCGACCAGATCCCAGTCCTCGGGATGGGCGTCGGCGGCCGCGTAACGCTCGACCACGCTGCCCGCGAGGTCGCCGATCCACTCCAGCAGGGTCTCCTCCTGGCTCTCCCCGGCCAGGACCTCGCGCCGCAGTCCGTAGACGATCTCGCGCTGCTTGTTCATCACGTCGTCGTACTCGAGCAGGTGCTTGCGGATCTCGAAGTTGCGCGTCTCCACCCGCTTCTGGGCGGTGCCGATCGCGCGGGTGACCAGCTTGTGCTCGATCGGCTCGCCCTCTTCCATGCCGAGGCGGTCCATGATGCGCTGGATCCGCTCGGAGCCGAAGATGCGCAGGAGGTCGTCCTCGAGCGACAGGTAGAAGCGCGAGGAGCCGGGGTCGCCCTGGCGTCCCGACCGCCCGCGGAGCTGGTTGTCGACCCGCCGCGACTCGTGGCGTTCGGTGCCGATGATGTGCAGGCCCCCGAGGGCGACCACCCGCTCGTGCTCGGGATCGGTCGACTTCTTCGCCTCGAGCCAGGACGCCTCGCGCGCCTCCGCGGGCGCGGTGGCGGGGTCGAGCCCCTTCTTGCTCAGCAGGGCCTTGGCGAGGAAATCGGGGTTGCCGCCGAGCAGGATGTCGGTGCCCCGGCCGGCCATGTTGGTGGCGATGGTGACCGACTTCTCGCGCCCGGCCTGGGCCACGATCTCGGCCTCGCGCTCGTGGTACTTGGCGTTGAGCACCTGGTGGGGGATCCCGCGCTTCTTGAGCAGCTTGGAGAGGCGCTCCGACTTCTCGATGGAGACGGTGCCCACCAGCACCGGCTGGCCCGCCGCGTGCCGCTCCGCGATCTCGTTGGCCACCGCGTCGAACTTCTCGCGCTCGCTCTTGTACACCACGTCCGGGAAGTTGACCCGGCCCAGGGTGCGGTTGGTCGGGATCACCGTCACGTCGAGCTCGTAGATCTTGGCGAACTCCTCGGCCTCGGTGGCCGCGGTGCCGGTCATGCCGGAGAGCTTGTCGTACATCCGGAAGTAGTTCTGCAGCGTGATGGTGGCGAGGGTCTGGTTCTCCCGCGCGATCTTGAGCCCTTCCTTGGCCTCCACCGCCTCGTGCAGGCCGTCGGACCAGCGCCGGCCCGGCATCATGCGCCCGGTGAACTCGTCCACGATGACGACCTGGGGCTGGAGCGACGCGCGCCCCTGGTCGTCCACCGTCTCCTCCCTGGTCGGTCAGCGACACGGTGCGCGACTTCTCGTCGACGATGAAGTCGCCCTCCGCGGTCTCCTCGATCTCGGAGAGCTTGCCCTCCACGATGGTGGCGGCCCGCTTGAGCCGCGGGATGATCCGGTTGACCTTCTCGTAGAGGGGGGCCCGGCTCTCCGCGCTCCGGTCGCGCCCCGAGATGATCAGCGGGGTGCGCGCCTCGTCGATCAGGATCGAGTCGACCTCGTCCACGATGGCGTAGTGGTGGTCGCGCTGGACGATGTCGTCGAGGCTGAACTGCATGTTGTCGCGGAGGTAGTCGAAGCCGAACTCGTTGTTGGTCCCGTAGGTGATGTCGGCCGCGTAGGCCTCCTTCCGGGTGACCGGGCGGAGGGCGGCGAGCCGGATGTCGGGCGAGGCGAACTCGGGGTCGTAGCGATACTGCATCTCGTGCTGGATCACCCCGACGGTCAGGCCGAGCGCGTGGTAGATCGGCCCCATCCACTGGGCGTCGCGCCGGGCCAGGTAGTCGTTGACCGTGACCACGTGCGTCCCCTTGCCGGGGAGCGCGTTGAGGTAGGCGGGGAGCGTCGCCACCAGGGTCTTGCCCTCGCCGGTCGCCATCTCCGCGATCTTCCCGGAGTGGAGCACCATGCCGCCCATCATCTGGACGTCGAAGTGGCGCATGTGTACGGTCCGGCGCGCGGCCTCGCGGACCACCGCGAAGGCTTCGGGCAGCAGGTCGTCCACCTGGGCGCCGTCGGCCAGCCGCTGCCGCAGCTCGGTGGTGCGGGCGCGAAGCGCGTCGTCGGAGAGGGCCTGCAGGCCGGGCTCGAGCGCGGCGATCGTGGCCACCACCGGCCGCATGCGCTTGACGTCGCGCTCGTGCTTGGTGCCGAAGATCGAGCGGAAGATCGCGTTCAGCATCAGGGCCTCATCTTACACCACCAGCAGGAGCACGGCCGCCCGCCCGGGTCAGCGCGCGTCCCGCAGGAGCTCGCGGGCGTGCCGGCGGGACGCCTCGGTGACCCGCTCGCCCCCCAGCATGCGGGCGAGCTCGTCGACCCGGGCCGCCGCGGGCAGCAGGGTCACGGTGGTCCGCGTCGCGCCGCGGGCCACGCGCTTCTCCACCAGCAGGTGCTGGCCCGCGTAGGCCGCGATGGGGGCCAGGTGGGTCACGCAGAGCACCTGCCGCCCCGTCGCGCTGGCCGCCAGCTTCTGGCCCACCACGTCCGCGACGCGGCCGCCGATCCCCGCGTCCACCTCGTCGAAGACCAGTACCGGCACGTCGTCGGCCGCGGCCAGGACCGTCTTCGCGGCCAGCATCACCCGGGACAGCTCGCCGCCCGAGACGACCTTGGTGAGCGGGCGCAGGTCTTCGCCGGGGTTGGCGGAGAGCAGCAGCTCGGCGCTCTCGGCCCCGCGCGCGCCCACCCGCCAGCCATCGAGGCCGGCGGCGAGCTCGCCCACCGCCGCCGGCTCGCGACGGAGGGCCACGCGGAAGCGGCCGTGCTCCATCCCGAGCCCTCGGATCTCCTTCTGGATGAGCCGCTCGAGGCGCTCGGCTCCCCGGGTGCGCGCCTGGGAGAGCGCGGCCGCCTCCGCCCCGGCGGCGGCCGCCGCCTCGGCCACCCCGCGCTCCATCTCCTCCGCGATCGCGTCGTGACGCGTGATGCGGTCGAGCGCGGTCGCCGCCTCCTGGCGGTGCGCGAGGATGGCCGCCACCGAGTCCCCGTACTTGCGCTTGAGCTTGACGATGGTGTCGAGCCGCGCGTCGATCTGCTCGAGCCGCTCGGGGTCGAAGACCGCGCGGTCCCGGAGGGCGCGCGCGCGGCCCACCACGTCCTCGAGATAGGCCTGCGCGCCCTCGATGGCCTCGATGGAGGCGGCCGCGTCCGGCTCGTAGCGCGAGAGGTCGCGCAGCAGCGTGGCCGCGCGGCTGAGCCGCGTGGTGGCGGACTGGGGCTCCTCGTAGAGCAGGCCGACCGTCTCCTGCAGCCCGGCCACGATCCGCTCCGCGTGCTGCAGGCGCGAGCGCTCGGCCCGCAGCTCTTCCTCCTCGCCGTCCTTCAGCCGGACGTCGTCGATCTCGGCGAGCTGGAATCGGTAGAGATCCTCTTGCCGGGCCCCTTCCCGCATCTCGCTCCGCAGGCGATCGAGGGCGGCGCGCGCCTCTTCCCACCTGCGCACCAGCGCCCCCACGCGCTCCCGGCGGTCGAGAGCTTCCGCGAACCGGTCCAGCAGGAGGAGCTGGCGGGCCGGCTCCATCAGGCGCTGGTGCTCGTGCTGGCCGTGCAGCTCCACGAGCAGCTCGCCCAGGCGCTCGAGTAGCCCCACCGTCGCGGCCCCGTCGTTGACGAAGGCGCGATGACGTCCGGAGCGGGCCAGCTCCCGCTTGATGACGAGCTGGCCGTCGCCCGGATGATGGCCGGCCTCGTCGAGCAGCGCCGCCACCGGGCCGGCCGGATCGATCTCGAAGACCGCTTCGACCAGCGCGGTGTCGGCGCCGGTGCGGATCCAGTCGAGCTGGGCGCGTGCGCCGGTGATGAGCAGCAGCGCGTCCACCACGATGGACTTGCCGGCGCCGGTCTCGCCGGTGAGCACGTTGAGGCCGGGGGCGAATGGCACCACCGCCTCCTCGACCACGGCCAGGTTGCGGATGGACAGCTCGCGCAGCATCGTCGTCGCCATGCTACGGCCCCGGCCCGGCGGCGCTCAACTGTATCCTTATCGCTCCCCCCACTTGAGCTTGGTCCGGAGGACCGAGAAGAAGTGCTTCTGCGGCACCCGGAGGAGCCGCGTGCGGGCGGTGGCGCGCCGCACCTCGACGGTATCGTTGGCCTTGAGCGCGAAGCCCACCTGGCCGTCCAGGGTGAGCATCACGTCCTGGTCGGTCAGCAGGGTGATCGAGATGCGCTGGGTCGCGGGCAGCACGATCGGGCGATTGGTGAGGGTGTGAGAGCAGATCGGGGTGAGCACGACCGCGTCCATGGTCGGGAACACGATGGGCCCGCCGGCCGAGAGGCAGTAGGCGGTCGAGCCGGTGGGCGTCGAGAGGATGAGCCCGTCCGCGCGATAGCCGGTGGCGAAGTCACCGTCCACCGCCACCTCGAGCCGGATGATGCGGCTCATCGCCGACTTGGTGATGACCACGTCGTTGAGCGCCGCGTACTCCCCGAGCCGCTCGCCCTGGCGGAAGACGCGGGCCTCCAGCAGCATGCGGTCCTCGATGACCAGTTCGTCGCGCAGATAGGCCTCGAGCGCGGGGAACAGCTCCTCGACGGTGAGGGCGGTGAGGAAGCCGAGACCGCCCAGGTTGACGCCGAGGATCGGCACCGCCAGGTCTCCCACCAGGCGCGCCATGCTGAGGAGCGTGCCGTCGCCGCCCAGCACGAGCAGCAGATCGGACTGGGCCGGCAGCTCCGACCGACCGACCACCGGCCCGGTGGCCTGCGGGCAGAGACCCGCGGTCTCCTTCTCGAGGATCGGCTGGATTCCGCGGGCCGCGCACCAGTCGAGCAGCTGGGGCACGACCGTGCGCGCTTCTTCCCGGTCCGTCTTGGCGACGATGCCCAGCCGCTTCACGCGGGAGGCGCCTCCTCCGCGGTGACCTGGGCGATCAGGGCGTCCAGGTCGGTGAGCGTGCGTCCGGTCTTGGTCAGCCGCAGGAAGAACTCGCGATTGCCCTTGGGGCCCTTGAGGGGCGAGGCGGTGACGCCGCGCACGTGCCAGCCGTGCAGCACCGCGAAGCGGGCGACTCGCGCCATGACCGCCCGGTGGTGCGAGCCGTCGCGCACCACGCCGCCCTTGCCGACCTGGCCCTTGCCCACCTCGAACTGGGGCTTGACCAGCACCACCGCCTCGCCCTGGGAGGTGAGCACGCCGAAGACCGAGGGCAGCACCTTCTCGAGCGAGATAAACGAGATGTCGACGGTGGCCAGGTCCGGCGACTCCGGGAAGGAGTCCACCGGCAGGTTCCGCGCGTTCGTCTTCTCCATCACCACCACCCGCCCGTCGGCCCGCAGCTTGGCGTCGAGCTGGCCGTGCCCCACGTCCACCGCGTAGACCTTCACCGCTCCCTGCTCGAGCAGGCAGTGGGTGAACCCACCGGTGGAAGCCCCCACGTCGATGGCGACCCGCCCGCGCGGCTCGATGGCGAAGGTGGCGAGCGCGTGGGCCAGCTTGTCGCCGCCGCGGCTCACGAAGCGTGGCCGCGCGACCAGCTCGACCTTGGCGCCCGGCGTGACCAGGGCTCCCGCCTTGTCCACGCGCTGGCCGTCCACCAGCACGTCGCCGGCCATGATGGCGCGCGCGGCCTTCTCGCGCGACTCGAGCAGCCCGCGCTCCACCAGGGCCACGTCCAGCCTGACCTTGGTCTTCGCGCGATTCTCGCCGCCCCCCCGTTCGGTCACGGCACCCGCCTTGCCGCGGGCACTCGCCGCGTTCTTCCGCTGAGGCACGGCAGGCTTCGACAGGCCACGCTTCTTGGGGAACCTCTTCACGCCGGCTCCTTTCTCCCGCCCGCCACCCGATCGCGCCCCCGCGCGACCGACACTTGGGCTCGTTCGCCGTTCAGGTCCAGTTCCTCGTCCTCCGCAGAGCACGCCGGGTGATCATTTCGAAGGGAGACATCGTGGGGAGCGGCGCGATCGGCCGAGCCGAGCGGCACGGAGAGACGGGCGATCCAGGGCCGGAGGCGTGTCCCGAATCCCAAAGCCCTGACGACGGCGTTCATGCGGGCTCCTCAGCCCCCGGGGACCGGGCCGGAAATTTCAACGGTCACAATTATATAGCCGAACCCCCTCCCCCGCCCAATTCAGCCGGCGCGGCCCCCGACCCGGGGTTTGAGCACGTAGAGGAGCCCCATCCCGGACAGGAAGCCCCCGATGTGGGCGAAAAAGGCCACACCCCCGCTCGATCCGAAGCTCCCGAGACCGTTCAGCACCTGCAGGACGATCCAGAACCCCAGCACGACCATGGCCGGGACCTGCACGAGCCGGAAGAAGAAGCCCAGGATGATCAGCGTGGTCACGTGGGCGTGGGGGAACAGCAGCAGGTATGCCCCGAGGACGCCCGAGACCGCCCCACTCGCTCCCACCATGGGCACCACCGAGCTCGGCCCCACCGCGGTCTGGGCCAGCGCGGCCGCGACGCCGGAGAGCAGATAGAAGAGCAGGTATCGCCCGTGGCCGAGCGTGTCCTCGACGTTGTTGCCGAAGATCCAGAGGTAGAGCATGTTCCCGCCGATGTGGAACAGCCCGCCGTGCATGAACATCGACGTGAAGATGGTGAGAACCGGCGACGGGAGCTCGGGGCCGACCCGACACGCCCCGGTCAGGCGGCACGGCACGAGGCCGAACTCCTCGATGAAGGCCTGTCCCGCTCGCGCCCCGTCCGCGCCGCCCGCCTCGAGCGAGATCTGGTAGACGAAGAACAGGGCGTTCAGGACGATGAGCGCGACCGTGACGACGGGAGCGCTGTTGCTCGGATTGTCGTCCTTGAGAGGGAACACGCCGGCCTACTGGGCGGCCGGCCCGAGGGTCACGATCGTCGGCGCGGCGAGGTATGTCTGAGCCACGCGCAGCAGGTCCTCCGCGGTGACCGCCTCCACCGCCCGCGTGTAGTGGTCGGCGAAGTCGAGCCCGACTCCGAGCACCTCGAAGAAGGCGTCGTACCAGGCCAGGCGCGCGTTGGTTCGCCGGTCGAGCGCGAACTGCCCGAGCAGGTACGCCTTGGCGCGGGTCAGCTCGGCGGGATTCACCGGATCGCGCCGGATCCGGTCCAGCTCGCCCAGCATGGCTGCCTCGGCGCGGACCTGATTCGCCGGGGCGGTGCCGAGCTGCATATAGAGGACGCCCGGCCCCAGCCGGGAGGGATAGGCGCCGCCGGTCGAGTAGGCCAGGCCCTGCTTGTCGCGCACCTCGGTGAAGAGGCGCCCGGCCATGCCTCCGCCCAGGGCCGTGGTCAGCACCTTCACCGCCGCGTAGTCGGGGTGCGCGGTGGGGGGGGCGAGAAACGCGACCAGTACCTGCGCCTGCGCGGATGGCCTCACGAGCACGGTGCGGTCGGCGCGCGCGACCGCGGCGGGCAGCGTGGGCTCCGGCTCGCCCTCGCCCACGGGGGCCGCCGCGAACCGGCGCGCGACCTCGGCCATCACCTCCCGCGCGCTCACGTCTCCGCTCACGGCCAGGATCATCCGCGGGGCCCGGTAAAAGCGCTGGTGGTACGCGAGCAGACCCGCGCGATCGATGCGCTCGAGCGCCGCGGGGCGGCCGAGGATCGGGCGCCCGTAGGGATGGTCGCCGTACACCCGGCTCATGACGGTGTCCATGGCGAGCGGGAACGGCTGGTCCTGACGGCTGCGCAGCGCGGTCAGCATCGCCCGCCGCTCTCCGTCGATCTCGGCGTCCGGCAGCGTCGGCCGGAGCGCGACGTCGGCCATCAGCTCGATCATCTTCTTCCAGTTCCGCGCGAGCGCGGTGGCGCGCAGCTCGGAGAAGTCCATGTCGGCCGAGGCGCTGATTCCCCCGCCCAGTCCCTCCGCGGTCTCGGCGATCTCGAGGGCCGAGCGGGTCGGGGTTCCCTTGAGCAGCACCTGCTGCAGCAGATGGCTGATGCCCGCGTCGTCCTCCGTCTCCCACCGCGAGCCAACCCGCACGAACAGCGAGGCGGCGACGACCGGGGTGGCGGTGTTCTCGCGTACCAGCAGGGTGAGCCCACTCGGCAGCTGCTCGCGCCGCGGCGCCTGGGCCGCCGCGACGCCGACCAAGGCCCACGCCGCCGTCGCGGCGAGCACCGCCGTCGAGACCACGCGCGGCGCCCTCATGGGGTCCGGGCCCGCGGGACGAAGGTGAGCCGCGCGTACGAAGCGGTCAGATAGCGGCGCGCCGCCGCCTGCACCTCGGCCCGCGTCACCTTGCGCACGCGGTCCACGTAGGCGCGCTCCTCTTCGAGGTTCCACGTGGTCTCGGCGCGGCCGTACGCGAGGGCGAGCCCCTCCACCGTCTCGCGCGAGAACTCGCGCTCGGCCTCCGACGCGGTGATGGCCCGCGTCAGCTCATCCGGAGTGACCCCCTCGGACCGGACGCGCTCGATCTCGGCCAGGATGGCCCGCTCCACCGCATCCGCGTCCCGCCCTTCGAGCTGAGCGGTGATGCCGATGGCTCCCGCGCCCTGTAGCGCCCCGTACCAGCCGCTGATGCTCGAGACGAGCCGCGCGCGCTCTCGTAGCGCCTGGTTGAGCCGGGAGCTGCGCGAGCCGCCCAGGATGTGGCCCAGCACGTCCACCGCGGCCATGTCCGCGTGCCCGAGCGGGGGGCCGAGCCACGCGAGCCCGAGCTGGGTCTGTCGCTCCGGCCGCTCCACTGCCCGGTCGCGGACGCCCTCGAATCGCCCCGGCACCGGCAGTGGCGAGCGCGCGTACGAAGCAGCCGGCCGGGTGCCGAATGCCTCCAGCGCGGCCGCTCGCACCGCGGCGGGATCGACCGGCCCGACCACCACCAGGGTCATGTTGTTCGGGACGTAGTAGCGCGCGTAGTAGCCGCGCAGGGTCTCCTGGGTCGCGGCCCGCAGGTCGGCGGCGTCACCCAGTACCGGCCGCCCGTACGGGTGCTCCTGGTACAGCAGGCCGTAGAGCTGGCGCCCCAGCGATGAGCGGGGGTTGTCTTCGTTCAGCCTCACCTCTTCGAACACCACCTCGCGCTCACGCGTGAGCTCGGTGGGGTCGAAGACGGAATTGAGGACCATGTCCGCGATCAGGGCGATGCCCGGCAGCGCGCGGGCCGCGGGAAGCAGGAGATAGTAGAAGGTGTAGTCGTTGGAGGTCCCCGCGTTGGTGCGTCCGCCGACCGACTCGACCTCCGTTTCCACGAAGCCGCGCGGGCGCGTGGCGGTCCCCTTGAACAGCATGTGCTCCGCGAAGTGAGAGAAGCC
>WNFC01000255.1_pt1 | contig 52941 bp, 53 predicted proteins | sample 5400541 | NCBI WGS metagenome assembly WNFC01 (sample SAMN13153342, study PRJNA577476) | soil metagenome | isolation source: 120 cm saprolite under Douglas fir tree site 2 hole 2 replicate 1 | place: USA:California | collected 2015-04-18
GGGTTAGACCTGGGGAGTACCGGTTGAAATCTGAAGATCGAGAAAAACCGAATGGCGTAGGTCAAATATTTCAGACACCAGTTCAGTAGATGCGATTCGAGGCTTTGGAGGGGCCTCGTTTGTGTCGAAGGAACATCTAATTGAAAGAGGCCCTTCAGTCTATGAGAACAATCCGGGAAGCAGAGGTGTTTAGCAAGAACCTGATAGAGCTTGGCGTGAGCCCTAAGCGGATGGATGAGTTACTAGAAGGGATCTCCCTGACAGTAGCCACCCATCCTGATATTTTCGAACAAGTACCGGGTAAAGATTTGAGACGATTTCGTATCGTTCCCTTTCCCGGAATGCCGCAGCTTAACGTGTGGTTTCGTTATGACGAACACTATATAGATTTCGTGGAGATTGACGTTCTGGAAGATACCAAGGATTATGCGCTCTAGAGGCCGAGTCGCGCAGCTACTTCTAATCCTCTGTCAATTTCAAGGCGGGTGAGCTTTGGATTGGAAACAAACACGGTGGGATATGGGATCGTGGCATTTTCTTCAACCACCTGCCAGCCCACCATCTTGTGGCTGAGGCCACTAATGGCGTCTGTATTGGTTCCGGCGAAGGCTTGAATGACAGTATCCACTTGAGCAATTTCGGTCCCAGAGAATATGCTGAGGTCGGGTTCCCTGAGATTGACGGGTTTTTGCTGAACGCCACCGCTACGCAGCTCTACGGGCTGTATCCCGAGTTCCCCGTTATCAACTAGTTGCTTCCGTACAGGTACCAATCTCCGAGGTGCGGGACCGTATGGGAGTTTTTGGTATTCAACCCCAGTGATAGGTTTCCCGTAATTACCGTAGTGAAGAAAATCCGCGAAGTACAGAATCTTGTTCAACTTTGTAGCGCCAAAACAAGGGTCATCGGCACACTTCTGGCTGATGTACAGAATCAATTCTGCAAGCTTCGCCTCGTTTTGTTTGAACTCGGTCATAAGCAATTGGATGCGGATCAATGCGAAAGGAATGCGACGATTCGCTTTTCCTTCGCCTTTTATTGTACAACTAAGAATAGTAGCAGCATTTTCTAGCATTTGCACGCCAATTGTGGTAGGAACTGGCACGAATGGACAAACCCTGTCACGGCACCTACACCTTACCAGATTTGGTTAGCCAAGTATATTCATGCCAGCGGATGTGCTTTGTTTTATAGAAGTTAAGACGCGGACGTCGCGCGACGTGAAGACGGCGGAGGCGGCCGTTGACCGCCATAAACGGCGCGAGATAGCCGCCGTCGCGCGCGCATATCGACGACGGGTCCCACCTTCGTGCCAGTGGAGATTCGATATTGTAAGCGTATACTACGAAAGGTCCAAAGCTGGCCAGCCGCAGATTGAAGTTTTTCGCAATGCCTCCCTTGCATCGTAAAACTCGAAGATAGCATCCCCATTAATTGAGAAGAGGACTGGTAAGTGCCCGAACTGAGAAAAGATCCGATTGTTGGCCGTTGGGTGATTATCTCGACGGATCGCGCCAAGCGCCCAACCGATTTTGTTCGCGAGAATATGAAGATCAAAGGGGGCTTTTGCCCCTTTTGTTACGGGAATGAAAGCAAGACGCCTCCGGAGATTCAGGCCTATCGTCCCAATCCGAACGGAGGACCGGCAGTGCAGCGCGACACTCCGGGCTGGACGGTTCGTGTCGTGCCCAACAAGTTCCCTGCGCTGGGAATTGAGGGTACGCTGAACCGTCAGGCCGAAGGCATGTTCGACCGCATGAACGGAATTGGGGCCCACGAAGTCATCATTGAGACGCCCGACCACTCGGCCAGCCTGGCTACCTTGCCTCCCAAGCGGATCGAAGATGTGCTGTGGACCTTCCGCGATCGCATCCTCGACTTGAAAAAAGATCGCCGGTTCAAGTACATCCTTCTTTTCAAGAACCACGGAGAAGCTGCAGGAGCGTCTCTTGAGCACGCACACTCGCAGCTCATCGCATTGCCGATTCTGCCCATCAATGTAACCCAGGAACTGGAAGGGGCGAAGCAATACTTCCTGTACAAGGAACGCTGCGTTTTTTGCGACATCATCCGGCAGGAGATGGATAACGGCACGCGGGTGGTCGCGGAGAACGAGAACTTTCTTACTCTGGCGCCTTACGCGCCGCGCTTTCCCTTCGAGACGTGGATTCTGCCCAAGCAACACGAGTCGGCATTTGAGAACTCGTCATCGCACATGTTCGAGAACCTGGCTAAGGCTCTGAAGACGCTGCTGATCAAGGCCGACCGCGTTCTCGACAATCCGCCCTACAACCTGGTGGTACACAGTTCGCCGGTCCAGGATCCGACCAATGACCACTACCATTGGCACATCGAATTCATGCCCAAACTGACTAAGACCGCGGGATTCGAATGGGGCACTGGATTCTATATCAATCCCACACCGCCCGAGGAAGCGGCAAAATTCCTGCGCGAAGCGCACGTCGAAGAAACTGCCGCTGTCACAGTTGTGTAAGTAGAGATAGGATCTGGAGTAGAAAAATTGGGCACGGCGATGGATTGCCGTGCCTCTTTGTTTTGCTGGAGAGAGATAGGGCCGCGAGATAGCGCTTAGTCCACACAGCCACTCGACGAGCCCGATGACGCAGAGTAGGATATGGCGCGCCGCCAGTTGTCACAAAGATGTAAAAAATCGGCTGCGGCCATCAGTCCCGGCGAAGGTGGAGGATTTCCAGTTCGGACATGAGCATTTTCATTTGTTCGAGAGCGACAAAGCACTCCTGCATTTCTGCTCTGTCTATATGTGGCAGACTGTCTGGCTGAAGGGATTTATTCACACGCCGTAAAATATTCCCTATCCGTTGGGACAAGTCAGCGACCCGAGCGCTTTCGCCTTCCGGCGTCGTGCCCGATGATTGTCCGGCTTTAATGTCCCGCAGCCTTGCCTGAGCTTTCTTCTGCGTGGTGATGTCTATGAATGTGCCTTGTAGCAGCTCTGGAACACCGTCCACATAGCTCGCAACAGTGCGCCTAGCTATAACCCAGATTGGTGCGCCATCCCTAGCCCGCAAGCAAACTTCCTCAGCAGGGTTATTGCCCGGTGTTCGAAGCCGATCCAGGAGAATTTCCCGCTCGGCCCTGTTGAAATAGAAGTCCCAGGCACTGTGCGCCAGCATTTCCTCCCTGGAATCGAACCCCAAAATCCGCGCGTATGCCTCATTGCAGTCTACGATGCGACCCTCGGGAGTTGTCAGGATAGCGCCGGCAACGTTTTCGTCAAACAGTACGCGATAACGCTCTCGCCACAGCTGCGCTTCTTCCTGAATGACAAAAGCCTCCCGCTCCAGTTGTCCCGAAAACACAAGCATCACCTTATTAACGCCGAAAGCACTCGCCTCTTGAGCAACTTGCCCTCCACTGTCTCAGTTGCGAATGTAGCATCGAACGCGGTCCGAATCTACTGTGCGTAGGTACGGATGGACTTTACCTTCGGAGCAAAGACTTTATGAAAGTTTAGGGCGGTTGTGATTTTTAGCCTTCCAAAAACCTTCATTAGGTTGGCTAGCGGGCCGCACAGATCAGCCCTGCGTGCGGTCCTGGACCTCTTCGTGCCAGGCCATCTGGATAGCTTCCAATTTGCCCTCGTTGGAAGCTTTAGGATCGCCAGCGAAGCCGGGCAGTTCGGTTACATAGCGGTGCAGATCGGTAAACCGCACGGCCAGCGGGTCCAGTTCGGGATGAGTCTCAGACAGAAGAATGCCGATGTCCTCGGCGTTATCCCAGGTGAGTGCCTTTGGCATTGTGAGCTCCTAACATAAGCAGGCAGTAGTCACCACTCAGCATTCAGCCAACGCGTGTGCGGAGAAATCTGGCAGCCTTAAGGAACGCGGGTTGTTCACCGCGACAATTATCTTTCGACATCATTTGTTCGAGGGCTGAATGCTAACCGCTGAATGCTGACAGCTGTTTTTCAGTGTTCTTCCGACACATAGTTGCGGTTCCAGGCCGGAATCTCAACGACCACCTTGCCGGGCTTGGTGATCTGCGCCTGGCAACCGAGACGAGAGTTTAACTGGAGGTCGGCGGCCATGTCGAGCCGGTCGGCTTCGTCGTCGTCCATTTCCGAGAGATTCTCCGCACCTTCTTTGACCCAAACGTGGCAGGTTGTGCAGGCGCAGTTGCCGCCGCAAGCGTGATCAAGCGTGACGCCGTAATTGAGCGCGACGTCGAGCAGCGACTGCTCCTTGCCGTGATCTTCGTAGGGCAGCTTTCCTAGTTCGAACTGCACGGTCTTGCCCTCAGGCAGGAATGTAACTTGTACGGCGTTCTCGCCCGGTGCGTCTTCAGTGGCGGTGCCCGCGCCTTGTGTTTTCTCTTGTACCATCACCTGCTCCTAATCTTCCCCTGTGTTCCCCTGTGGCCCCTGTGGTTAAGTCAAATCTTCAGACACAGAGGTCACTCAAACTCCGCTTTTGCCATGGGATGCGGCGCTGTCGGTCCTTCGCCCATATCCGCCTCGTCCATAGTCTTGCCTTTAAGGGCGGTAGACACGGCGCTGTCCATCATTAATTCGGCGAGTCGCGTGGTGCCCTGGTTCAGCGCATCGATGGCCTTGCGGATCGCCGTGTAATCCTCTTCAGCATTCACAGCGTGCAATGCTTTTTCCATCTTCGCAATCTGTTTCTTTTCATTGGTAGTGAGATGGCCCCACGCGGGACTCTTCTTTCCCTTATCGAGCGCGGCGAGAATGGTCGCAGCCTCATTGCGGGCTTCGATCACCTGGCGGCGCCGGAAATCCTCTTCGGCATTGTCAAATGAATCGAGAATCATGCCTTCGACCTGCTCGTCGGTGAGTCCGTAACTGGGTTGAACCTGGATCTCGGATTCTTTACCGCTGCGCTGCTCGCGTGCGGAAACATGAAGAATGCCGTTAGCGTCGATGAGGAACTTGACTTCGACGCGGGGCATGCCGGCAGCCATCGGCGGGATCCCTCTCAGATCGAACCGGGCCAGCGAACGGCAGTCCTTTGCCAGTTCACGTTCACCCTGCAGCACGTGGATGGCAACATTGGCCTGGCCATCGACCTGCGTGGTGTAGAACTGCGTGGCCGAAGCCGGGACGGTCGAGTTCCGCAGAATAATCTTGTCGGTAACGCCGCCAGCGACTTCGATGCCCAGCGACAGGGGCGTAACATCCAGCAGTAACATGTTCTCGGTCGCTTCCGAACCGCCGCCCAGAATGTTGGCCTGCACGGCCGCCCCCAAAGCCACGACTTCGTCAGGATTCAGATCGGTATGCGGCTCGCGCTGAAATAGTTCCTTTACCAGGGCGCGTACTTTGGGAATCCGCGTAGAGCCCCCGACCAGAACAACTTCGTCAATCTGCTCAGGCTTGAGGCCAGCGTCTTTCATTGCCTGTTTACAAGGACCGACGGTGCGATCGATGATCGGCTGAATCAGTTGCTCAAACTGCTCGCGTGTGACCTGGCGACGGTAGCGCTTGCCGCCCGGCAACTCTATGTCCAGCTTGATCGAGGGCTGCGCTGAAAGCGCAATCTTGGCCTCGATGACGGCCTTGCGAATCGCCTGCACCGCTTCGGCATTGCGGCGAAGGTCAACATCCACGTCGCCGCGAATATCGTCGAGAGCGATGGTGATCAGCAAGTTGTCGATGTCGTCGCCACCGAGATGCGTGTCGCCATTGGTGGCGATGACCTCAAAGATTCCATCGTGCAGCTTGAGAATCGAGATGTCGAACGTGCCCCCGCCCAGGTCGTAGACGGCGATGATGCCGTTCTGTTTCTCATCCAAGCCGTACGCGAGTGATGCAGCGGTCGGTTCGTTCACCAGTCGCAAGACTTCGAGACCCGCGATGCGCCCTGCATCTTTTGTGGCCTGGCGCTGCGCGTCATTGAAGTACGCCGGAACCGTGATGACGGCCTTGGTTACCGGACCTCCAAAGAAACGTTCGGCGTTCCGCTTGAGCTGGCGGAGAATCAGGGCTGAAATCTCAGGCGGAGTGGAAGTCTTCTCCCCGAGCTTGATGCGCAACACTTCGCCCGCCCCGAGGTCTTCTGCGAGATGGAAGGGGAAAAGCTTTAACTCTTCCTGTATGTCCTCCACGCCGCGGCCCATGAGGCGCTTGATCGAGTAGACGGCCCGTTCGGGAGTTTCGATGAGGTAGCGCCGCGCAGAATTGCCGATGACCGGCTGGCCATTCGCATCGAGTGCCACGACCGAAGGGACGAGGTTCAAGCCATCGTCGCCGGGGATCACGACAGGGCTCTCCCCCTGCATGAAGGCCACGAGAGAGTTCGTGGTGCCCAGGTCGATGCCGACGATGCGATCAGTTGCCATTTGTCCAAATGCAGAAGGCAAAAGTCAGAATGCAGAAGTAACGCTTCGGGGTCTTAAAATCTTTGCATTCTGACTTCTGACTTTTGCCTTACTCTCCCAAAGCTTCACTCACGTCTCGAACCAGGTTCCGGATGTAATTGCGGCGATTCAGTACGTCTACCATTTTGTCGCGCGCCTGTTTGCGCTCGTCCTCGGAGACCAATTCACTCGCCTGCTGGCGTTCGATCAATCCATCCCACGCTTTCCAGTAAGTCTGCAACTCGCGCAGGAGCGCTTCGTATTTCCCTTCGAGCTCAAGTTTTTGTTTTCCGATTTCTTCAATCAATGCGGGATCGTCTTCACCCATCTTTTTCTGCATGTGCAGTTCTTCGAGCTGCATGTTGAGCTCGAAGACTTCTTCCAGCAGATCCGGCGGAACAATCTGTTTCTTGGTCTCGCCCGTCGCGCGCGCCTGGTCGGTTGCGGCCTTCGATTGCTCTTCCAGTTCCACGCCCTCGAGGAGCAAAAGATACTGTGTGCGCTTGATCGGATCTTTCAGCGTACGGTAGGCGTCGTTGAGCAGCGAACTCTGCTCGAGGATCCACTCCTGCTCTTTGCTGTCGGCGCGAGCGTTGAGATCGGGATGCAGTTTGCGGCTCAGCTCGTAAAAATCCCGCCCCAGGGCGGCAACATCCACATTCAATTTGCGCGGCAGGCCGAAGAAAGTGAAGTAGTCGACCGGCGCCGGAGGTTGAACCTTGCCGCAGGCCTGGCAGAAGTGCGCGGCAAGCATAGCTCCGCACGACCAGCAGGGGTGAGTCCCCTGAGGTGCGGGCGTCACGGCAATCGCAGTTAGAGAAGAATTCGTCATTACCTTATCAATCGCTATCACGTACAAACTGGCACGGGTACAGGCCCAGGGCGCCTCTGGGCTGGGCAAGACGATCGCGCCTTGGAGCGAACGGCAAGCGGGCAAGCCTGCCCTGACCTTGTCGAAGGGAGTGCCCGCGCCACACGATCAGGCCAGACGCGCGGTCAGGCCGAGAACGAAGTCCCGCAACCGCACGACTTCGATGCCTGAGGATTCACGAAGACGAATCCCTGCTGCATCAGAGTTTCCTGATAATCCAGGATCATGCCGTGCAGATAGATGAACGACTTCGGATCCACAAAGACACGGACGTCGCCGAACTGAAAGATGCGGTCGCGTTCGCGCGGCTGAGTGTCGAACCGGATGTTGTAACTCAAACCCGAACATCCGCCGCCCTGCACGCCGACGCGTAATCCGCCCTGTTCAGGCGAGACGCCTTCTTTGGTCATCGCAGTGCGCACCTTAGCCAGGGCCTTATCGGTCACCTGAATGCCCTTCGCGGGGGCAGCCTGCGTTTGTTCCGTAGCCGTAGTCATTGCCATTGCAATCTGCCTCGCGGCAACAAGTTACTTCGCCTCTTACTTCGCTTCGGCGGCAACCGGTTGCGCGCTTCCCTGCTTCTTCTTCCAGTCACCGATCGCGGCGCGGATGGCGTCCTCAGCCAGTACAGAGCAATGGATCTTCACCGGAGGGAGCGACAGCTCCTTCACGATATCCATGTTCTTGATGGCCAGAGCTTCGTCCACCGTCTTGCCCTTGACCCACTCGGTGGCCAGGGACGATGAGGCGATTGCCGAGCCGCAGCCAAACGTCTTGAATTTGGCGTCTTCAATGACGTTGGTTTCACGGTTGACCTTGATCTGCAGCTTCATCACGTCGCCGCACTCAGGCGCACCTACCAGGCCAGTACCCACGTCGTCGCTGCTCTTGTCCATCGAACCGACGTTGCGGGGATGGGAATAATGATCGAGAACCTTATCGCTATATGCCATTTTCTTCTCCTGAGATCGAACCTAAAAAGATCTGCCTGGAATCTGTTGCGTGCCAGGCCTTCTGATATTGCTGTCTGTACCCGGCACTCTTACTCTCCCGCCCACTTCACATCTTTCAGATTGATGCCTTCCTTCGCCATTTCATAAAGCGGAGAAAGTTCGCGCAACCGCTCAACGGTTTCGACGACGCGGTCCGCCACGTAATCGACCTCGGGCTCGGTGTTGAAGCGGCCGATGCCAAAGCGGATCGAGCTGTGCGCCAGGTCATCGCCTGTGCCGAGAGCTTTCAAAACATAAGATGGCTCCAGCGTCGCGGAGGTGCATGCCGAACCGCTGGAAACCGCTATGTCATTGATTCCCATGAGCAAAGATTCGCCTTCTACGTACGCGAAGCTGATGTTCAGGTTGCCGGGCAGACGGTGTTCGGTTGAGCCGTTGATATAGACTTCATCCAGGCGACCCATGATCCGGTCGCGCAGGCGATCGCGCAAGCCAGCCAACCTTACCGCTTCGTGCGACATTTCGTCGGAAGCAATGGCGCAGGCCTTGCCCAAGCCGACGATGCTCGGAACGTTCAGCGTGCCCGAGCGCATGCCACGCTCGTGGCCGCCGCCGTCGATGATGGCGGAAACCTGCACCCGCGGATTCTTGCGGCGAACATACAACGCCCCCACGCCTTTGGGTCCGTACATCTTGTGCGCCGAGATGGAAGCCAGGTCGATGTTCTGCTTAATCACATCCACTGGAACTTTGCCGATCGCCTGAGTTGCATCGGTATGGAAGATTACTCCGCGCTCGTGACAAAGCTTGCCGATTTCCGCTACGGGTTGCAGCACGCCGATTTCGTTATTGGCGTACATGATCGTGACCAGAATCGTCTTGTCGTCCATGGCGCGCTTCAGGTCATCCAGGTCGACCAGGCCGTCTTTCTGTACCGGCATGTAGGTGACACGATAGCCATGCTTCTCCAGCCGCTTACAGGTATCGAGCACGGCTTTGTGTTCCGTAACCGCGGTGATGATGTGGTTCCCCTTCTCGCGGTACATCTCGGCGACGCCCTTGATGGCGAGGTTGTCGCTCTCGGTGGCACCCGAGGTAAAGATGACTTCTTTCGTCGTTGCCCCAATCAATTTCGCGATGCGTTCGCGAGCCGTTTCAACGCCCTCTTCGGCGGCCCACCCAAAGGAGTGGTTTCGGCTGGCGGCGTTGCCGAACTTCTCCATGAAGTAGGGCAGCATCTCGTCCAGCACCCGCGGATCCATCGGGGTGGTTGCGTGGTTATCCATATAAACCGGCAACTTCACGTCCTTGGAAGCGAAGTGCTCGGGCTGTTGTTGTGTCTGGGGGACCTTTACATCCGTGCTCATAATTGCCTCTCCCTACCTCGGTGAATCGTTGTGCTTGCATCCGGCTGGACTGTTGGCCTCAGCCGGCTGCCTTACGTAATCGTCACCAGAGCAGCCGGTTTTGGAGCTTCGCTCACGGCCGCGTCCGGCTCCTCCCGCATATGCGATACCTTGATGCGCTTCAGAACCGCTTCGATGCTCTCATTTACCTTGCGGAGCGGCTCCCGGATATTGCAGCGATCGGTCTGGTCGCATTCCCCGCGGATGGTCACGCAGGATGTGATAAATAAGGGGCCATCGATCGCCTGGATCACCTCGAAGGCCGAAATCGTGTGCGCCGAACGCGCCAGCGTGTAACCACCGTTGGTGCCATGCTGCGAATGCAACAGTCCAGCTTTGGCCAACCGCTGCAGGATCTTGGCCAGCGCCTCAGGCGGGATGCCGTAAGCGTCAGCCACATCTTTTGCGCTGCGGGCTCCTTGGTCGGCGTTCTCGGCCAAATGCTTCATCGCCATTAACGCGTAATCCGCCTTTTTGGTGAGCCTGAGCATCCCGTTCCCGACTTATCGCCAACGCGATACCCGACCAATACGGTCGGATTAAAATACGACCTTTTCAGTCGTAATTCATTCTATGCCACGCCGCGCTGTAGAGGCAAGTCTTTGCAGGCATCAGCTTCTGCTTGTCATCGAATGGTAACTATCGATAAGTGAATGGCTTAGGCTCAGGCGACGAAATTAATCGAATTCCAAAGAATCTGCAAAAGGCTGAAATCACGGTCGATGGGCAAATCACTGGAAAATTCACCGAATATGTAACGACGGGGGACTTGACAAGCTGCGAAGGCGGTCTAAAATACCGAAAATCCCGGCGAAATCAGTCCCTCCGCCTTGGTTTTGAGGGCACGCTTCCAGATTTATGACCTCAAAGTCGCCCTTTCCACATCAAAGCTCAGACCGGCAGCAACCCTGCAAGCACCCGCGTGTGCAGATCGTGAGCCGCGACGAAGAAGCGGAATTCGTCGAGTGTTTGGAGTGCGGTGAGATCTTCGAGTCCAGCGAATTTAAGGACATGAGCATCGAGGAGGGCGCCCAGGGCAGCGAGCTCTGACGGCAGTTCCCCGCGTGCATGACAAAAGTAACGCACGTCGGCGCTCCCATCTTGGTCTGCAAGAGGATGTCTGCTAGTGTCCGAACGGGGACTGAGGAGGGCGGACTCGCATTATGTCAATCGTCGCGCTGGTTGTGGACGACTCCATGCTGATCCGCTACACCGTATGCCGCTTTCTTGAAGAGCGCGGCTTTGCAGTGGAGTCTGCCACAAACGGACTGGAAGCATTGCAGGTCCTTGCGCGTGTGCAGCCGAACTTGATCGTCACCGATATGCAGATGCCGAAGATGTCGGGCGGTGAGCTCATCACGGCATTGAAAAACAACCCGGAGACGGCGACCATACCCCTCATTATTGTAGCGGGACGCAGCAGCGATTTTGATGAAGGGGAAAGGCGGGCCGACTTCGCTATCTACAAAGACATCGACATTGAAGCGCAGCTCGAAAAGGCGCTGGATGCGGTGTGGAAAAAAGACAGCCGCACCCAAACCGCAGGAAAATAGATCCGCAAGTTGCTCCACTCCCCCGATATTGTCATGCTGAGCGAAGTAGAAGCATCCCTACCCACACCAGCGTTCTTCATCCACGAATAGCCCTTAACTAGTGTGGCGTAGGGATGCTTCGACGCGCGCTTCCTCTTCGCGAAAGCGAAGAGGAATAACTCGCTCAGCATGACGGAATGAGGTGTTTTGCTTGGCGGCAAAAACTGTGACGTATGCCACAAATTAAGAGGCAGAGGGTGCCAGACTGGAACAAGAACGAGTTAACGCAGCGCTAAGCTTGCTTCCGCTGAAAAATCCATCGGCGCAAGGTCCTTTGCCAGAAACTTCGGGTAGGCGGCGGCGGCGATCATGGCAGCGTTATCGGTGGAAAGAGAACGCGAAGGGAAATAGACGGGCAAACCTTCCGCGGCGCCATCCCGCTCGAAGGTCTGCCGAAGTTCGTTGTTCGCTGCGACTCCGCCAGTAACGAATAGCGTTGACACGTTGTAGCCGCGAGCTGCAGCTAGAGTCTTCCCCACCAGGTCTTTCACCATTGCCCGCTGAAATGAAGCCACCAGGTCGAGAGTCTGCCGGTCGCAATTCCTCAGATAGTCCTCCAGGCTGGGCTTGGAAGTATTCGCCATAGCCTTGCGGCGGAGTTCGACGGCGAGCTGCATGTTGTGGGTTTCGACATGGCGCAGAACGGCGGTCTTGATACCACTGCAGGAGAAATCAAAACGTGGACGATCAGGATCAGGCTGTTTTGCTTTGCCTTGTCGTTGGTGCCCGCGGCGGTCAGCATGCTTGAGCTGCGAGGGAAGGAACTTCACCGCATTGGGATCGCCGTGCGGGGCCAAGCGATCGATCATTGGGCCTCCGGGATAACCAAGGCCGAGAAGTTTGGCGACTTTATCGAAGGCCTCGCCGGCAGCATCGTCGCGGGTGTGTCCAATGTTTTCGTAAGTCCAACCTTGGTCGTGCTGCTCCGCCAGATACAGGTGCGTGTGGCCTCCCGAGACGACCAGGGCCAGCACGGGGAACTGCAGTTCGTGATTGCCCTTTTGCCGCTCCTCGAGCAGTACCGCATGAATGTGGCCTTCCAAATGGTTGACCGCGATCAGCGGCTTCTCGAGGGCGAAGGCGAGCGCCTTGGCATAGCTGATGCCTACCAGCAGGGCTCCGGCGAGCCCTGGCCCCTGCGTGACCGCGATCGCGTCCAGGGATGTGTAGCTGTGCTTCGCTTCATACAGTGCCTTACGGACGACGGGAACGATGGCTCGCAGATGCTCGCGCGATGCCAGTTCGGGAACAACCCCTCCGTAAGGCTGGTGCATTGCGATCTGCGAAGCAACAACATTGGAGATGACCTGCTCACCCGAGCGCACCACAGCCGCTGCGGTCTCATCGCACGAGGTTTCAATGCCGAGGATGTAGGCGTCAGGCATGAAACTATATTATTAGAAGTTCATGGCAGATTTGCTCAAACACGTAAGGGAAGCGGGTTTCCCCTATCCCGATCGCTTGATCCAGCTGTTTGTAGGTGGCTCCGAACTCCACGGGGCCAAGGTCCACGGCACTGACGACCTTGATCTTTACGGTGTTTACATTGAGCCCCCGGAGAAAGTCTTGGGGTTGGAATCCGTGCCACACTTCGTGTGGTCAACTGCTGGCGACGACCGGCGGAATGGCCCGAACGATGTCGACGTCACTCTCTATTCGTTGAAAAAGTGGGCAGGCCTGGCGTGCAAGGGTAATCCCACAGCGCTCCATTTTCTGTTTGCGAAGGGCGCAATCCAGAGTCCGATCTGGGCCAACATTGTGGCGAATAAACATGTTTTCCTAGCGCGCTCCTGCGCGAAGCAGTTCGCCGGATTCGCTGACGACCAACTCAAGCGGATGACTGGGCAGAAAGGACGCGGCAAGAAAGGTCAACGTCCGGAACTCGAGCTGAAGCACGGTTACGACGTAAAGTCTGCGATGCATGCCTTGCGACTGCTCTATGAGTGCAAGGAACTCCTTTTGGAGGGCAGCATCACTTTGCCTCGTCCGGAGCGAGATCTTCTGATCAGTGTTCGTAACGGCAAATACTCGATGGACAAGGTGATTGCGATGGCGGATCGACTCTTTTTGGAGTGTCGCGACGCAACCAACCGGTCATCGCTACCGGACACGCTAGACCGTGGTGCGGTTTCGAAACTGGTAACGGAGTGTTATCTCCGCTCGTGGTCAAAATCATGCTGAGAGATTTCGCTACCACGATTGTTCAAACCCTCCGCCAGCAAGGTTTTCACGCGTACCTAGTCGGGGGGTGCGTGCGCGATCTGTTGTTGGGACGCGAGCCCAAGGACTACGACGTTGCCACCAACGCCACGCCCGAGCAGGTGATGAAGATTTTTCCGGAAACCTATGCCGTAGGCGCACAGTTTGGCGTCGTGCTCGTGCCTGGCCCGCAGGGAGACGTGGAGGTCGCGACCTTTCGCAGCGACATTGGCTACTCCGACGGCCGTCATCCGGACGAGGTGCGCTTCAGCACCGATCCGCGGGAAGACGTGGCCCGCCGCGACTTTACCATCAACGGCATGCTGCTTGATCCTGTCAGCAACGAGGTCCTCGACTTTGTCGGCGGACGAAAAGACCTGGACGCGAAGATTATTCGCACCATCGGGGATCCCAGGCAGCGCTTTGCCGAAGACAAGTTGCGTATGCTGCGCGCGGTTAGGTTTGCTGCGCGATTCGGCTACACCATCGAGCCAGCCACGTTTGCCGCCATCGAGGAACTGGCAGACGAAATCCAGGTTGTCTCCCGCGAGCGGGTTCGCGATGAGCTGACCCGGATGCTGACCGAAGGACACGCTCGCCGGGCATTCCTGCTGCTCGACGAAAGTGGCCTGCTCCCGGAAGTCTTGCCCGAGATTTCTGCGATGAAAGGCGTCGAGCAGCCTCCGCAGTTTCACCCGGAGGGCGACGTATTCGCGCACACGCTGTTGCTGCTGGAAAATCTGCCCGCGCCGTGTTCAAGCGCGCTGGCGTGGGGCGCGCTGCTGCACGATGTAGGAAAGCCCGCTACGTTTCGTGTCGCGCCCGACCGCATTCGCTTCGACGGTCACGTCGAGGTCGGGGTGAAGATGGCGCAAGAGATTTGCCGGCGCCTGCGCTTTTCTACAGATGAGACGGAGCAGGTTCTGGCTTTGATCGACAATCACATGCGTTTTGGGCACGCGACCCGGATGAAAGAGTCGACCCTGAAAAAATTCCTGCGCATGCCCCATTTCGATGAGCATCTGGCGTTGCATCGCGCCGATTGTCTGGCCAGTCACGGCGATCTCAGTACTTACGAATTCGCCCAGGAGAAACTGGCTGCGATTCCACCCGAGAAGATGCGGCCATCGCCATTGGTCAGCGGAGATGATTTGATTGCTGCGGGCTACGCCCCCGGGCCACGGTTCCGGGAAATTCTCAATGCCGTGGAGGATGCGCAACTCGAAGGCCGGTTGCCTTCGAGAGATGCCGCATTGGCGTTTGTGAAGAACGAGTTTCCGTTGTGAACAGATGACGGCCAGTCAGCACGCCCACGGACGCAATGCTAGAATCGGAACTCTCTGGTCGTTGCCGCAACGGGCTAAGGAGCTTTTTTGGAGCAGGCCGGAACAGGTTTAGAGAAGATAGTCACGGACTCTCTACGGCGCCTGGCGCCTTCAGAAGCTCCCTTGATGGCTTGGCCGCTGGTGTGCGGTTCAGCCGTGGCGGAGCGTACGCGGGCGGTGGGTTTCGCGGCGGGAGTCTTGTCGGTTGAGGTCGCGGACCCCGGGTGGAAACGTGAGTTGCAAGCGTTGGCTCCGCGCTATTTGGCGATGATTAATCAGTATGTTCGGACAGGGGTACAGAGGATTGAGTTTGTCATTGCGAGCGACAGGAACGAAACTCGAACGGGCGCTCGGGCGAAGTAAGATTGACGCGATTTTTCGATGCGCCTCACCCAGCCGTCGCAGCCACAAAAATGACGGTCCAAAAATGAGAGTCACAGAATGAGAGTCACGGAAAGCGATGTCGACTATGTAGCGGACCTGGCCAATCTGGAACTCACCGAACAAGAGCGCGGCGGTATGGTGCGTGATCTGAATTCCATTCTTGACTATGTCGACCGCCTGAACGAACTCGATACATCAGACGTTCCGCCCATGGCGCAAGTTTCAGATTGCTATGGACTTGAACAGGCGAAGCCGGGAAGCGAGAAGTACGCGTACGCGACCCGTGAAGATGTTCCCGAAGGACTGCGCCTTTCGTTGCCGCACGAAGTGGCGCTGGAAAACGCACCCGATTCCGACGGGACATTTTTTCTGGTTCCCAAGGTGATTGAAAGATAGCGAATTTTGAATCGGCGGTGTGACCTCTAACCTTGCCTTCCACAGGTCCGCCAGCCGATCCTAGTCAAGGCGCGCCCAAGGGAGCTTTGCATAAAGGCCCTAAATCATTTGCTTTCTAGATTTTGCCCGTAACTTATTCAGGCCCTAGGATTATTTGGCAAATTTCCCCTAAGTTGAAGATTCAAATCGATCGGGGGAGGGGGAGGGGGGTGCCGCCCAAGGCTGTTCAGTACCGTTTTGGGACGACTTAGCCGCCACCTGCCTTGAATAGGCCCGACATCGAATGGACCTGACATCGCTTACTGTCGACGCTGCCCGCACTGCCGTGCAGACGCGCAAAACGACTGCGCTCGCCCTGGCAGAGGCCCACTATGCTCGCATCCAGAAAGAAGACGGACAAATCGGTGCCTATCTGACGCTCTCGAAAGAGCGCGCCCTCGAGCAGGCGGACCGCATCGACCGCATGGCCGTTGAAGGTAAAGCGTTACCGCCACTAGCCGGTGTCCCGGTCGGCATTAAAGACGTCATGTCCACTCGCGGTGTCCGCACTACCGCGGGATCGAAGATTCTCGGCAAATACATTCCACCGTTCGATTGCACCGCAGTGGCGCGCATGGAGGCGGCCGGCGCGGTGATTCTGGGCAAGATGAACTGCGACGAGTTCGCCATGGGATCGTCGAACGAAAACTCGGCGTTTCATCCCGTGCGCAATCCGCACGATTTGAACCGCGTGCCTGGAGGCTCATCAGGAGGGTCCGCCGCCGCGGTGGCGGCCGGCATGGCAGTAGTTACGCTGGGATCGGACACGGGCGGCTCCATTCGCCAGCCTGCATCATTCTGCGGTGTGGTGGGACTGATGCCGACATACGGCCGCGTCTCCCGCTACGGACTGATTGCGTTTGCGTCGTCTCTTGATCACATTGGGCCGCTGGCAAAGACTGTGAAGGACGCGGCGATCGTGCTCCGAACGATTGCCGGCCGCGATCCCATGGACTCAACTTCAGTTGACATACCTGTACCCGATTACGTCGCCGAGCTCGATAAGCCCGTACGCGGGCTCAAGTTGGGCGTGGCCAAGGAATATTTCGGCGAAGGGCTGGACGATGAAGTGCGCCACGCTGTGGAAGCAGGCATCGACAAGTTGAAAAACCTGGGTTGTGAGATCATCCCGGTTTCTCTGCCGCACACGCCATACGCAATTCCTACTTACTATCTGGTGGCGACGGCAGAAGCATCGTCAAACCTTGCCCGGTATGACGGCGTGCGGTACGGCCATCGTGCACAAGGTGTAAAGACGCTGTCGGAAATGTACCGGCGCAGCCGGGACGAGGGGCTCGGCGCAGAAGTGAAGCGGCGAATCATGCTCGGCACTTATGCGCTGAGCGCCGGCTATTACGATGCCTACTACCTGAAAGCGCAGAAGGTACGCACGCTGCTGACTCGTGATTTTGAGCAAGCCTTCGGAAAAGTTGACGCCATTGTCACGCCCACAAGTCCAACGGCAGCGTTCAGGTTGGGCGAAAAATCGAACGATCCGCTGGCCATGTACCTGGCCGACATCTATACCGTAACCGCCGATCTGGCAGGGATTCCGGGGATCTCGGTGCCATGCGGCAAAACAAAAGACAAGCTCCCCATCGGCCTGCAGATCCTAGGAAAGCATTTTGACGAGGCGACGATTTTGCGATTGGCGCACGCATACGAACAGACGGCGTAAAAGAAGCGCTGCCTAGATTGGTTCGTAGTAGTGCTCGCCGGCGCAAGAGCGGCAGAGGGTCTTGCCTTCGCACCGCACTTCTCTGCGAAAGTTGATGCCCTCGCCACATTTCTCGCATACCACGCGCTCACCTTTGTATCCGGGAAACTCCTCAGGCGGCAACGTGACCTTCACCCACTGCGTGGCGAAGAGATCATCATCTGAGATCTCGCGATAGGCCAGCATCTGTTGCTGGTTCTTGCCGGAGATCTCGGGATGCATCTGGCGGGCCAGCGCCTTGGAAGATTCTTTGGCAGCGATGCGGATAGCTTTGCCGCTGCCGACATCCACAAAAGTTGCCGCAACCTTTCCCCAATCACGAAACTTCAGAGCACGTTTGCCCAGGCGGCAACCAGTTACGACGGCGACAGCGTCGGTGGCACAGCGGTCGATCTCAACGAAGGTTACGAGACGCTTGCGGTCCTTGCCGTGCGGGTCATCGATGCCGAGTTTTTGCAGGCCGAGCATCGCGAGCCGGACGCCAAGGACTTGCCCGGCACAGAGGTGTCCGTGGGCTTGTTCAGCGTCGTGGAGATATTCGTCGAGGGATTTCACAAAGCAGCCATCAGCTCTCAGCTTAACACCGCTGCTGCGATCATTTCCTGTGCCAGCGTACGCCGTCTTTTGTGATCTCTACTACGACCCCCGTATCGGTGAGCTGCGCGCGAATTGCGTCGGAGGTTTTGAAGTCACGGGCACGACGGGCAGCTTCCATCTCGGCAATTTTCTCTTCGATGTTAGCGTCGGAAAGTTTTCCGGACCGGACTGCCTCTCGCAACTCGTCGCTGATCTCTTTCTCCCTTCCCGCAGTCCGCGCCCAATCGAAGACTTGCTTCATCTTGGGGCCATCATCATCGTTGAGCACCGCAAAAATCTCGTCAAATCTGGCGAGCGCGTCCAGCAGGGGCGGGACATCATCCGTCCTGATCTCGCCCGCGTCAAAGGCAGCGTTAGCCCGGCGAACCATATCGAAGATCGCAGCCTGTGCCTGCGCGGTATTAAGGTCGTCGTCCAGCGCCGCTCGCATCCGCTCCACCGTGCTGTTGGCAAGCGCCTGCATATCGCTTCCGGTGCCGGCCGGAAACGTTCCCGTGGTCAAACGCACGCGAAAGTTACGCAGGCGTTCGACCGAAATCGCGGCCTGCTTCAACCCGTCGAAAGTAAAGTTGAGTTGATGGCGGTAGGGGACGGACGCAAGCAGATACCGGATGGAAGACGGCCTGTATCCCTTCAGCACAAGATCGCGAAGGGTAAAAAAATTGCCCAGGCTTTTCGACATCTTCTCGCCTTCGACCAGCAGAAAACGCGCGTGAAACCAGAAATGAGCAAAAGTCTTTCCCGTCATCGATTCGGATTGCGCGATTTCGTTTTCATGGTGCGGAAAGATGAGGTCTTCCCCTCCGGCATGCAGATCGAAGGTTTCGCCCAGTTCCATCATCGACATAACAGAACACTCCAGATGCCAGCCTGGCCGGCCGGGGCCGATGGCACTCTCCCACGACGTCTCTCCTGGCTTCGGCGCCTTCCAGAGCGCGAAGTCGCGCGCGCTGTCTTTGTCGTATTCGTCGAGATCGACGCGGGCACCGTCCAACATGCCCCCAAAATCCCTCTTCGAGAGTTTCCCGTACTCGGGAAACTTTGCGATGCGGAAGTAATAGGACCCATCGTCGGTGCGGTATGCGAGCCCTTTCTCCACAAGTTTGGAGACGAATTCCGCCATCTTTGCGATGTGCTCGGTTGCTTTCACCACAGTCGGCTGCTCGATTCCGATCAGGGCTGAGTCTTCGAGAAACGCTTTCTCGTATTTGGCTGTGTACTGTTGAACGCTCACCCCGTCGCGCGCGGCATTGCGAATGATCTTGTCATCAACGTCAGTGATGTTCATGACGTGACGAAGCCGGTATCCACTCTGCCGCAAAAAACGGCGCAGAATGTCGACTGCGACGAAGGTGCGGAAGTTGCCGATATGTCCGTAGTCGTACACGGTCGGGCCGCATGCGTACATGCGGACGTCGTTATCGCTGAGCGGGTGGAATTCCTCAACCCGCGAGGACATGGTGTTGTAGAGATGAAGCGGCATAGTGTTTGCGAGCGGGTGCGGCGAACCTACGATTCTAGGGGGCTTGCGGAAAGAGGGTCAAATCGTGGTCCGGGGAGGCAAAGTATGTGCCGGCAGCGCATGGCTGTGCTGGCGCAAGCGCCGCTGCACAAGTATGACGTAGTGCAGGGCCGAGACAATCGTAAATAGGAAAGTGGCGCGCAGGAATACGGTACGCGTAATCCATATCCAGCGAACCGGCCGGACCTGAAACAGCAAAACGAAAAATATTGCACTGATCTGCGAGAAAGTGTTGGCTTTGCCGAAGATGCTGGGGCGGAAGTCGCGGAGGCCCGCGATCGCAAACAGCACTGCGCTGGCGGCCAGAATCGAAATGTCGCGGCTGAAGACCACAACCGCAAACTTCCACGGAATTTTATGGAGGATAGAAAGCACCAAAAACATCGTGCTTAACAAGAGCTTATCCGCGATGGGATCGAGATATTGTCCGAGAGTCGTCTGCTGATGAAGGGTGCGAGCGAGCACGCCGTCTAATCCGTCGCTGAAGCCCGCGATTACAAAGACGATCAGAGCCCAGAGATAGCGTCCCTCGACCAGATGAATCACGATGAATGGGACGAAAATCATCCGCAGCAAAGTGAGTTGGTTGGGTGCTGTGAAGATGTGGGAGAACTTCAAGCAGGCCTCTCCCCCGTATGCGACGCGGAGCCGGGAAGCGTTCGGCCGCTCGACAACAGGTCAATGCTACTCAGACCTTCTGCAGGTAGCGCCGCGATCATTCCCCAGAACTTCTTCCTGGATTTGGACAAAGCGGCGCTGACCAATGCTCCTGGCAAGGAGCAATCCTGAACACCGGAACCCGAGAGCCCACCTCGAAGGAACGGAGCAGGGGTCTCCACTCGATTTCTATTCACGTGACGATTGTCGCCGTGGGACACAATGTTTGCAAGGGCGAGGGGGTAGCGGACACGCCGCGACATGCCCTTTGCCGGCAACTGCCAAAAGAAGGCAAGCCGATACACAGGGCGGATCAGGTCGTAGACGAGAACTACGTGCCGCAAACAGAAATGATCACGCCGCCGGCGACAATCAGCGTACCGCCAAAGACGACTGGCAGAGTGGGCGTCTGACCGAACCTTACCCGGGCGACAACCTGGGCCAGAAGAAAGAACAGAACCACATACACTCCCAGCAGCTTACCGAAATCCCAACGCGGGACATTGACCACCAATCCGTAGGCCGCGAGGGATGCCGCCCCGCCGAGGAAGGCAATCGTCCTGCTCATCCCGGAAGAACGATAGAGAGCTGTTTGAAACCAGGAGTCGCCATATGCTTCGAGAAAGGCCGCCAGCAAAAGAACAAGGAAAGCGCCACTACGATGTGCGACGATTTGATCAAGAAAGTTTCTCATAGGATGCGGAACGTGCCGCCATTGTAGTGGAAGGCCCTCCCACCTGTTCTTCTTCTAAGAGCGATAGAAAAAATCGATTGGACGGATGATAGCCGCGGCATTAGCTTGCTGATGATTGAGATTAAGGCCCGTGCGGTGGGCCGTGGCAGTAATTCGTCATATATGGCCACATTCTTCCTCCGCGAAGGTTTTGGGCAATCTCTTGGGGCGGGCTGGAAATGAAGCTGGCCGGTTTTCTGCTATTACTCTCGGGATGGGGGATTGTCGTCGCCACTTTGCCGCTGCTGTCATCTTTGCCGATGCGCGCTGGATTCGTGCTGGCCGGTCTGGCCCTGGAACTGATGGGACTGGGCCTTGTCGTCCGCTCTAATTTGGTTCCAAAAGGATAATGGGTTGGCGGCTCCTCCTTCCCTTTCCGAAACTTCAGCAACACTCTGCGTTGTCCTGATTCTATTGGTTCCGCTGGCGGGAGTGGGGCTGGCGCTCATCAATACTGGCCTTGCCCGGTCACGCAGTGCCGCACACGTTATGCTGGCTTCGCTTTGCGTTTTTGCAGTAGCCGCGATCGTCTATGTCATGATCGGATTTTCATGGCAGGGGGCTCCGGGACGACCGGCTCACGTCCTCGTGATTGGCGGCAAGGCGTGGAACTGGATCGCGGCCGAGCCCTTTTTTCTACGCGGCCTGCGGCTTGATCTCTCTTCGGCATCACTGGTGTTGCTTTTGCAGATGTTCAGCGTGGGATTGGCTGCGATGACCCCGCTGGGCGCGGGCGCGGAGCGCTGGAAGCTCGGTGCATCCTGTATTTCCACAATTTTGCTGGCGGGCTGGACCTATCCGCTGTTTGCACATTGGGTGTGGAGCGAAGGCTGGCTGTCGCAACTCGGTTCACTCTACGGGCTGGGACAAGGCTTTGTGGATGTCGGCGGCGCCAGCACGATTCAAGTGATGGGTGGCCTCAGTGCGTTGTCCATAGCCTGGATTTTAGGTCCACGCCGTGGAAAATACTCGTCCGAGGGAGGGCCCTCCGCCATCCCCGCGCACAACGTTGTGCAGGTTCTGATTGGTTGCCTGTTTGCCTGGGCGGGATGGCTCGGCCTGAATTCTGCGGGTGCGATTTTGTTCAACCACTGTGAGCCGTCAGCCGTGGTGTTGATTGCCGTAAACACTACGCTCTCGGCTGCTGCTTCCGTGTTGACGGCAGCAATCGTTACGAAGCTACGGTTTGCCCGACCGGATGCATCTTTAGCTGCCAACGGATGGATGGCCGGCTTAGTCGTCAGCAGTGCGGCGGCCGCATTCCTGAAGCCCGCGGCGGCGGTTCTTGCCGGTGCTGTCGCGGGCGTCCTAGTGGTTTATGCCATCGACATACTTGAGTTCCGCCTGACCATTGATGACCCTGGCGGCGCAATTTCGGTCCACGCCATAGGCGGCCTGTGGGGCCTGCTTGCGGTCGCTCTTTTCTCGGATGCCGGAGGCGGATCCAGGGGACAATGGCTGGCGCAACTGATCGGAATTGCGACTCTGCTTGGCCTAATCCTGCCTTTGACGCACGGCCTGAACTGGCTAATAAATCTCGTGTACCCGCATCGCGTCGATGCGGATGGCGAGTGGCAAGGAATGGATCTCTACGAACTTGGCGCCGGAGCTTACCCTGAATTTGTCGTCCACAGCGATGAGTTCACTCAGCACTGAGCGATCCTTCTAGCTGTGCCGTGCCACGTAAAGTAGCAGCGCAAAAATCACCACGGGCAGCAGAGCCAGCGCCACGTAGAACAGGATTTTTTTGCCCCAGGGCGTGCGGCGATCTTTCCAGTTGTGCAGTTCCGCACGTTCGGAGACTCCCACCTGATCTTGATGTTGAAGGTCCCAGGCAAAGTCACGGGCCGTGGCATACCGATTTTTGGGGTCGCGCTCCATGGCGCGATAGATTATTTCCTGCAATTGCGGAGTGATCGAGGGATCAATTTCCCGCGGCGGTGTCGGGTTATTGAGCAGGCGATCATTCATGATAAGAAAGGCATTCTCGCCGGAGAACGGCACTTTCCCCGTCAACATCTCGTAGAGGATGACGCCGAGGGCATAGATGTCGCTGCGAGCATCGCCGCGCTTGCCTTTGACCTGCTCGGGCGAAATATAATCCGGCGTTCCCATGGTCTGGGAAAGCTTCGCGAAAGTAAGGCGGCGGGACTTGGCATTGGCGGCGATGCCAAAGTCAATCAGCTTAATGTTGTCGCTTTTGTCGACCATCACGTTTTCCGGCTTCAGATCACGATGCACGACGCCGCGGGAGTGAATGTATTCCAGCGCATCCAGAATGCGCAGCGCCAAATGCACCGCCCGCTCCGGCGACAACTTGTGCTGCTCGTCGAGAATCTTGCGCAGCAGGAGCCCATCCACCCACTCCATTACCATGTAAACCCGGCTGCGATCCTCGTCAGCGAAAACCTTCATCACGCCGGGATGATCCAAAAGCTTGCCGATCGCTTCTTCCCGACGGAAGCGGTCGAACAGAGCAGGATCGCTCTCCACCTCGGGATGCGGGATTTTGATGGCGACCTGCCGCCCATCTCGCACATCAGTGCCGCGAAATATGGAGGCCATGCCGCTACGGGCGACAAGAGCGTCAATCCGGTAATGATCGAGCTGATCGCCAGGATGGAGAGAGGTCATCGTGATCGGAGCCGCGATCCTTGCAAAGACTCGGCGGCCGCACTCTCTGACGGAGAGATGCTCTCATCATGCCAGAAAAAATGTAAGGAATTCATAAAGAATCGCGGAGCCTGCGAAAATCCCCGCGGTCAGCGAAGCTTATAAGGACGGCCGCGATACATGCCCATGCGTTCCACGCCGCGAATGCGAATCAATTGCACGCTGACGTTGTCGCTGCCGTCGTGCTGGTTCGCGTTGCTAACCAGTTCGCGGGCCGCGACCTCCAAGTCCTGATGACGGTCAATTGTAGAGGCAATTTCTTCGTCCGCGACGGCCCCGTGCAGCCCGTCGGAACAGAGTAAGAGAACATCGCCCGGCAACAACTGGACTTGGTCGATTTCGGCTTTTACGAAGAGTCCGCTCCCCAGCGACCGGCTCAAAACGTGGCGCGTGGGCACCGAATTCGCCTCCTGTTTGGAAAGCAGGCCGAGTCGGAGCTGTTCACTTGCGACGGTGTGATCGTGGGTGATCACGCGGGCCTGTTGGTTGCGAATCAGATAACATCGCGAATCGCCTACATGAGCAATGGTGGCGCGATCGAAACGCAAGGCACACACCACGACCGTGGACGACATGCCCGCGCCCGCGGGACCAGCGAGAGCCTCGGTTTCACAAATGCGTGCGTTTGCCGCCTGCACTAACCGGTTGAGCAAAGTGCCATGGGATTCCATGGCCGGCGCGCGCCGGAAGCCCGCAAGCACTTCCTCTACCGCGGCCCGGGAAGCCACTTCCCCCTGGCGCTGTCCGCCGACCCCATCCGCCAAGGCAAACAGCCAGCCGTGGGAACGGACCAGTGCGGGAGACGACGGGAGTACGTACCCGAGATAGTCCTCATTCCGCGGGCGAACGGTGCCCACATCCGAAAGTTGCGAGAACTCGACGTCAAGCATAGAACTGCTAAATTCTCGAGCAGTACCAAAATTTCACCACAAAGGACACAACGATGCACGAAGGGGAGTCTCAGAATTCCACCTTCGTGCAACTTTGTGTCCTTTCGCGGTTCACGAACTAAGAACAGCTACCCTCTGCCTGTTTCTCAGGCGGATGGCACGCGGTTTTCGACGAGCGTCGTTCGCCCCGTTGCCTTGCTTGCCCGCAGGAAATAAATCCCGCCGTAAATGCCCCATACCAGTGCGATGCCCAGGGCCAGCAAGGGTTCCATCTTGGTGCCGTAGCCCATAAAAGGGCCAACCACGTAAAAGACCATACAGGCCAGGTTGGCGATCAGTCCGAACACCGGAATCACGAGATGACGCATGAACTTGAACTGCGGGTGGTTATGGAAGCAGACGATGCAAGTGACACAACTCAACATGTACAGCAAGAACGTACCGAAGTTCGAAGCCAACGTCATGGTCAGAAAGGAATTCGGTAATGCCGCCATTTTGTCATGAGTCAAATATCCAAAACTGGACCAGAAGCCATGGGGCAACGCCTGAATCGCCGTATCCGCCGGAGCGGCCCCATCGCCGAAGTACATCATAACGGTGATACACCCGACCACGGCCGAAATAATAGCCAGCGTCCAGATGGCGCGATGCGGAGTCGCGTTTCTCGCGTGCAACATTCCCATGGAATCCGGCAGCTCCTTGTCTTTCCCCATGGCGTAGGTCACGCGCGCCCCGGTATTGATACAGGAAAGCGTGGTGCCGATCAGCGCCAGAAATACGGTCGCCGCCTCCGCCAGCATGAAGATTCGGCCTCGACCGGGCCCGAACAAGGTGTCCCCCACGAGAATAATGAGATCCCCAATCGGCGCGGCAGAGCCAGCCGCATTCGCCATCGTGTATCCATTGTTGAGAACATAGTTCGCCGCAAAATATTCGAAGAGATAACAGAAGCAGCCCTGCACCAGCAGCGAAGTGATGACCGCAATGGGTACATCGCGTCTGGCATTCTTCGCTTCGCCTCCCATGGACGTCACCGATTCAAATCCAACCAGAATCAGGATGGCAATGGTGGCTTGAACAAACATCCAACCGAAGTTATGCATGCGGAGCACAGAGACGGCATTGGGGTGCGAGAGGAAAGCACCGCTGGAGTCGTGCTCGGGATAGCTGATGTGAAACGGAACGGGCTTGCCTGAAGCGTCCAGTTTGGGCTGCGGCACGCCATTCGCGTCACGTACAACGACATCGGTCGCCTGGCCGTTCACCACTTGCGAAGTCGTGGCGTACTCATAGTTGTAAGCAGCACTGGTTTGAGCATCAAACTGGTAGCTGGTGCTGCCTGCCGGATGGCTCATGCGATAGTTCAAGGCAACGACGGAGAACAAGAGCAGAGCGCTGATCTGAATGACATTGATGGCGATGTTCACCGAAGTCGAACCGTTCACGCCCCGATGAGCGATGTAGGCGACGGCAAACGAGAACACAATTGCGATCAGCATCATGAACATCGGACCGGGATTACTGCTGCTCATGAAATTCGGCCACAACGTGCCCACCAGATAACCGGAGATCACCCCGATGACGCCGACCATAACGCCGGGATAGATCCAGTAGTAGAGGTGCGAACCCCAACCGACGATGAATTTAGCCAGGCGCGCGTACGGCCACGCGGTTTCGTGATTGAGGAACGACTGCTCCGCGAAGTAGTAGGAGCTGCCAGTCCCGGGATATAACTTGGCCATTTCGGCATAACAGACGGCGGTCGCCAGACACAACACCGTCGCAAACAAGATGCCGATCCACATGGCCGGAGCAGTTGCGCCAGCAGCGGCCTGCCCGGCGAACGTCAGCCAAAGAAAGGCGCCGGGAGCGATAAGGGCCATGGCATTCATCGTCAAACCAGTCAGGCCCAAGGTTTGTTTCATTTCTGTGGTCTCTGCCATCGGTATTCTCCTGTGATTTGTTTCTATTTCACGAAATCAGTTCTCCTTACTCGCTCTGCATGAACCCGGCAAGCTGGCGGGGGCGGCGAGGACGCTGACACCAGGGGTTAGTTGGGTTTGAGCCCAAGCCGCTGATCCCCACATCACGAGCAACCCCGGTTTTGGCTGCCCGAAAACAAGTTCGTCCCCATTCATCTTTGTCCCGTTCGCTTACTTGGCGTCCGCGCTGCTAAAGGCGTACACCAAGCCGAGGGCTACGGTATTCTGCGCCCCAACCCCTATATTCCCGGGCCCCCTTAAGAACGTCCGCGAGTCGCTCATATCCCGCCGAAACTCGAGGCGGCTTATGAGCTTGCCGGAAAACGTACGTTGCAGCGTAGCGGTGAATTCGCTGAGCTCCTGAGCAGTCCCTGTCGACCAGCCCTGGTTGTCGTCGAAGTACTCGCCGCGCAACGTGAGTGCCCATTTGTCATTAGGAGCGTATTTCGCATAGCCAGCCAACGCCGTGCTCTGTCTCCTGGTCATCAGAACATGAAGCCTGCTTCAACAACACCGCGCGGTTGGTTAACGTTCATCCCAGCGAGCCCGAAAACGTCACCTGGCGTCGAACTGGTAGCATGAACAATCGCGAGGTCTCCGCGAAGGAAAAACGCGTCTTTGCGATAGGTCGGCGTCACCGTGAACCCAAAGGCCCCGCTACCCGGACCATAAAGCACGTTGATGGCACCGTTGCTGACGCTTCCTGTAGTCTTGATGTATTCAGGCCGAGCTGCCAGTGAAAATCCGCGCTTGAAATTGTAAGTGAGCAGGACCGCCCCTCCCTTGGTGCCCGCTCCCTGCGCTATTCCAATCTTCGCGTTGGTGGGCACGTCGGTGTACTGAAAATACGGCTGGACCACCCAATTCCCCTTGGTATAGGTGTAGATCAAGTTGTAGATCTGCTCATTGTTGAGATATAGGGGTGTCGCAAGCGTATTCTTCGCGTACGCCCCGGCATTCCCGCCGCCTATAAAGGCCAAGCTGTTCGCGGAATCGAAGGCGTAAGTCAGCGAGCCCCAGAGCCATGTGTAGCGGTTAGAGTAAAATCCGTCATTCCAGCTCAGTGACGCGGTAAGCTTCTTGTAGGTCTCATTGAGTTGTATACCTCGGTTAACGGCATTTTCCTGATTCCAGAGCAGACCGCGCTCGATGTTCATGTTTTCGAAGCTGAACGTGTACTCGGCCCCGATCAGTGTTGGCAACGCACCGACTTCTACGTTGAAATTTCCTTTAACAAGCTTCAGATAGCCTTGCGGAAAAGGCCCATAGATGTTTTTCACCGTATCTGAGGTTGAGAGGAATGGCACTCCGATAGCCGGCAAGTTGTAGGCACCGCCCTGCAAATAAAATTGCCACCAGCCCGTGGTCTTTTGGACGAAAATCTGAGCGTTGCTGACATCCCAGTGAGTCGACGAGTCGCCTGAAACATGATTACCCTCCGTCCACCCCATGCCGCTTAAAATGCCTGTAACCGCCAATTTTCCACTTTCAAACTCATGAGGTGGCGCGGTTTGCAGCGGCCCTGACATCGACGGCATAGGCAAAGGCTGCGGATCCGGGGGCTTCGTCTGGGCAGCAGTGTTGTCTGCAGGATTGGAACTGGGCACCGCGCCCTGAGAGCCCAAAGGAGCATTCTGCCCAAAAGACGGAACCGCTACCAGCGCTAGAAACAAGAAGGGAAGAAAACACAGCAGTCGTATGCGCAAAGTTAATCTCCTTTCGAAACCTTGATCACTTAGCGAACTTATGTTGTACCTCAGCGCGGAGCGCCTTGATCTCGTCCTGCATTTCTTGCATCTGACGCTGGATCGCATCGTTGGATGGCGGAGCAGGACTTGCCTGGTCCTGGCCAAAACTCTAAAGACACGAACAAGCAACTAACAACCGCAATCACGGCCACGGTATGGGAGCGATTCATCTTATGGTTACTCACTTTCCCCTGGTGCATACAACGGATGCCGTGCGCTTCCGCTGCCAGCACGCAGACCTTAGTCGTCTATGAAGAAGTAGTCCAACGCATACTTTTTCTGCGGCGCATCGAAAGTTTATTAACAGAAGCAGGATTTATGAGGGCGATAAAGCAGATTTATCGATGAATTCGCGCGTGGGGAGTTCCAGCTTCGCAGGAGGATGGCCGAGACCGATCTTGCGGAACAACAGAGGAAAGTTGCCGCGCGCGACTCCGCCACCGATGTTTAGATCAGGTGTTAATTCAGAAGTCAGAAATCTTGTGATCGTGAGTAGCGCTGAAGTTCCAAGACATATCTCACGATAGAAGACCCAGAAGCCTTCACAATCTTCGAGCTACCACATCGTCGATTCCCTGGTGCGGTGTTGCCGGGACATTGTAAGGTGGCCGCATTTGGCAAACGGTTAATCCCAGACTTCTCAGGAAATCAAACACCTCGGCTGGATCTACACCGAGAAACGGATGGATGTCGAGAAGCAAGACAATATCTGGATTGTCTTTGATGGTCTCAACGCTTCCTCTAAGCACTTGAAGCTCCGCCCCCTCCACGTCAATCTTAATCATTTGGACGGAAGGTGTTTTCCGCTCTTTTAGAAGAGCATCCAGTGTGCGCGTTCTGACTTTCAGACAGCCCTGATTTCGTTCGGGCTGACCGCTCAGCAATGTGTGAAACCCACTTTTAGTTCCGAGGTAGAGCAAAGCCTCGGAATTATGATCGCTTAACGCAACACTGCACAATTCAACATTCTCATACTTGTTCAGCTGGATACTTTGGCCAATCCATTTGCAGTTTGTGGGCTCCGGTTCAATGCAGAAGACCTTGCCCGAATCGCCGGTTATTTTCGCGGCCAGCAGCGCAAAATCGCCTTTGTTTCCTCCCACATCGATGAAGGTATCTCCCGGCCCTAATAGGGCTTGCACAGCTTTTACTTTTCGCAGTTCGTAAAGCCCAAGAGCTCGCGCCAGCATCATGGAGGATTCCTTAATGTTGAGGTAGATCCGTCCCCCAATCCCGGGAAAAGCGAAATAGCGGTCAGGTATCAGCCAGCGGATTGTTTCGTGATGGTTGATCAGTATCTGTTTCGCAAAACGAATGGGCGATTTCCTGAAAATGGTAACTGTCGACACATTGCACTTCCATTCTGATATCCGCGAGGAAGCTGAAGTGCTGTTGAAACCAGCACTCGTGCCCGCGCGTGAGGGCAAAGTCAGAGGTGAATACTTAAAGAGAAGTTACGGGGCGCTTCAAGCTAGGCGCGGCATGGAGGAGCACGACAGGCAGATGTGCCAAGCGAGAGTGTTTCAGGAAAACGAATCCTACCGGGATAGGTGAGCCCCCACGATTCGTATCCAGGTCTAAAGAAGGTCAGAACAACGGCATGAGCGGGCGACGCACCATCTCTGGGTTGCGTTGGGGATTTAGTGCCTGGTGACCGTTTCACCGCGCACTTGGATGCGCTGACTTCTTCCGTGTCGGGCTGGAGCGCACGCAAATCGTCAGTAGCTGAGACTACGGGGAACAGCAGCACCAAGGCGCAGCCTAAGAATATTAAGGAACGAATGCGGGCTAGCGAATCGCGAACCGGGACTGAGCGTGTCCCCCAAATCCAAAAAGCGGGCAATGCCAGCGATAACCAAAGCAGATTCAGAAGTAATTCCATTGCGCGGCCCGTCGGCTTTCTTGGACCATAGTTTGCGTCCATGTCCGCCGAAAATCAACTCGATCCGGATGGAGACATCAATCTGATGAGAACCGGCGGAATCAGGTTGCATCATTAGCCGCGGGGCGGAAAAGGAAAAGCTTGTTCACCACGGTGAGGTTTCTCGGAACGCCGAACATTGTGCTCTTGCGAAAGCGCTGGGGCAAAGCGGAGAAACAGCGTCGGAAATGCGACGCGATCTTTACATTCCTACGATTGTGTCGAGTGACAGCCTACCCGGAAATACTCCGCTTGATCGAACGACGGTCTAGGTAAATATTCACTGTCGGAATATCCTAGCGATGATCGCGACGAGTCGTCGTCCAGAAGCAAACGCCGCATAGCGAATCCAGCTACCGCGGAGCTTCCTCCAACAATCCCTGTTCGAGCTTTTCCTGGCATTCGATGCAGTGGCGCGTCCACGGCACTGCCTCAAGGCGCTTGGCGTTGATTTCCTTGCCGCAGTGAATGCATTCGCCAAAGCTGCCTTCGCGGATGCGGACCAGCGCCCGATCTACCATCTGCAACAACTGCCGCTCGTTGTTGCTCTGGCTAAAGAGGAACTCTTTGGTGTAGGAGCTAGCCGCACGGTCGGCGATGTCCTGCGCGGTATCCTCGTCAGCCGAGCGGCCATCTTGCTGGGTGCGCGTAACGGTACGGCGCAGTTCCTGCTGCCGAATCTCCAAACGCTTCTTGAATGCTTCTAACTTCTTTTTATCCATATAGGTCACTTCAAATTCTAAGGACGCCCCCTGAGGCGTCCTTGGTATTAAGGCCAAACGAAGATGATAAGCGCCGAAAATGAGATGCGTCAACAGCGGGCGGGGCTGGGACGCCCAGCCCCGCGAGTCAACCACAAACGCACGCAGCAAGCAGAGAACTCCACAGATGTTGACTCGCAACTGTGCGTTGAGCGCACCCATCCCGCTAGCGCGGCAGGACGTCCTTCATGTTCGCCAGAGCGTACCCCATCACGGCCATCGCGGCGGCGTTTTCGCGCAGCTCGCCGGGGACAATCTTGTCGAGCGTGTCCGCCGCCGTGTGATGGTAATTGAAGTAGGTGCGCCCGTCCTGCATGATACCCAAGGCGGGAATCCCCTTTTCTGACATAGCGGCGATGTCGGCGCCCGGCGGGTAATTGCTCTCCCGCAGCAGGTTCGCTCCAATGCTGTGCAATACGTCGAGCGCCGGCCGCAGGGCTTCTGCCGCTTTCGGGCTCATCTTGGCGTCAAACCCCAGAGGGTGTGCCGCACCGGCGTCGCTTTCAATGGCGGCGACGTGGTTGGAAAACTCTGCCGAATAATCCCTGGCATAAGTCTGACTGCCTGAGCCACCGGTCTCTTCGTCCATCCAGGCGACGATACGGAGCGTGCGCTTGGGATGGAGATGCAGCCTTTGAAGCAGCTCCGCGGTCTCCATCGCGATGGACACGCCGGCCGCGTCGTCAATGGCGCCGGTGCCGAGGTCCCAGGAGTCGAGGTGTCCGGACACTACGACGACTTGCTCGGGATGTTCACTCCCCTTAACGTCGGCGATCACGTTGAAACCGGTCTCGTCAGGCACCTTCTGCGGAGTTAGAGTAAGGCGCATTCGAACTTTACCCTGCGCGGCGAGATGCGCAATCAGTTCGGCATCTTCGGCAGCCACCGCACCGGCGGGAATTCCAGCGGGAAAACTCCAGCCCGTGTGCGGGAGGCGGTAATCTGCGTTACCAACGGAGCGCACCAGCGCCGCCGCAGCGCCGAGGTCAGCTGCCGCTTTCGGGCCAGTACCGCGATAACGAACAGCTTCTCCGTAGGCCATGAAGGCCATGCCCGCCGCAGCTTTCTGTTTGTCGAACAGCTCGTTGAAGAGCATGATCTTGCCGGCAACTCTCTCGCGGCCCAGAGCTTTCAGTTCGTCGAAGTTGTTGACCACGATCACGTCGGCCGAGATCCCCTCTATCGGCGTGGACGTACTTCCACCCAGCGCCGTAAGGGCTATTTTCTGCGTCGTCCCAGGAACCTGGCCGGCATACTCCACCAGTTCCGCCGCCTCTGCCCCGCGGACCCAGTGTGGCACCTTCACCTCTTCCAGCCGGACCTCCAAGCCGAGATGGCGAAGTTCGGCGGCAACATATTCTGAAGCCGCCTTCGCCTGCAGCGAGCCACTGGGCCGCGGACCGATGTTCTCAGTCAAGTGCGCGACTTGCCGGTAGGCGTAGTCATCCGCCAGTGCGGCGGACTTGATCGCAGCCAACTCGTCGAGCAACTGCGGCGGAAAATTTTGCTGTTCTGTTTGAGATGCAGGCGACGGAGCGGTATATCGGTTGGATTGCGGTTGGGGATGCTGTGGGTTCTGGGCGCCGGTGTAGGCCACGAAAGCAAAAACGCAAAGGCTATTCAGAAGGAGATAACGGCCACGGAATGTCTTGTGCATGGTCGTTGGTCAGTGTATCTGAACAAAGGTTGTCGGCAAGAAAAGTTCCATTATCCGGAGAGAAATATAATTCTGCCGCAATTGGGGATCGGGTGTGCGCAACTTCGGCCGAGCTTCCTTTCTCGAATGTGCTTCTTGGGGAAAGCACACTCAATGTCATCTGTGCTCGGTCCGCCGCGGATCGATAGGTTGGTTCAGTCCCGGGGCCAACGCCTGCGAATTGAGGCAAAAACCTCCAGGTGATGTCCCAGCATCCAAGGATTCGCCTTGCGACGACCAGCACGGGAGGCAGCCGATGAACCCTGTCAGAAAAACGTTTCTCTCCATAGTCATTCTCGTGGCGGTTCTGCTTTGCGCTGCACTGCCGCGCCTTCAGGCAGAAGACCTCGACCGATGTCAGCGCCGAGTAGCTCACGCAGAACATGAACTCCACGAGGCAATCGAGAAACACGGACGCAACAGCAGACAGGCAAATCACGAGCGTCGTGAATTGCACAACGCGCGGGAGCGTTGCTGGCGTGAGCGGCATCAATGGTGGGATGAACACGAGCACCGCTGGCACACGGAACGCGATTGGAACGAGCACGACCACGACTAGGATAGGCTCTCCAAGGCACAAATGCGTGGTTGGCTTGACCGAGGATTAGCACGTGGCGCCCGCCTGGGCGCGCGCTGCGTCTGGTATGATTCGATCCGAAGTGCTTTGATGCTTCAGAGTGTTCCACTTGATTGGACTTGCGGAGACCTGTCCGAAGGCTTGCGCTGCTTTCATTCCGGCGCGTTCTTCCAAGCCCACGAGCACTGGGAATTAGTGTGGTTAGCGGCACAAGAGCCGGAGAAGACTTTTCTGCAGGGACTGATCCAGGTCGCTGCTTCGTTCCACCATTTCCAGCGCGGCAACTGCGTGGGAACCATTTCCCTGCTGCGATCAGCCCTGCGGCGTCTCGACAAGTATCCAGAGGTCTTTGCAGGCATTGTGCTCGCACCACTCCGCGTGGCCATCCATTCATGGCTCGAAGCCCTCGAAACAACTCCACAATCCTCTCCGCCGCCCTTTCCCCAACTACAACTGACGGGCCGCGGATCAGTTCTCTGGAACCGGTCGTGAGCCAAAAGGCGATCTTCGCCGAGACCCTCTCGACAATACCGTGAACTAGATGCGCTTTTGACAGTTCCATCTTCGGTGTCATAGATTGGGCTTGCGATTAAGAACTCTCAGGGCACGTCAGCCTGTAACGGTGAGTAAGTGACGTAGAATTCTGCTGCATGACGCCAGGCTCATGTCCTTACTCGAAATCCGCAATCTCACGAAAATTTATCCCCCGGGCGAATCTCTGTTTGGGGGCAACGCCGGTCGAACGGTCCGAGCCGTTGATGACGTCTCGCTCGACATCCACTCGGGCGAAACCCTCGGCCTGGTGGGCGAATCCGGTTCGGGCAAGAGCACGCTAGGACGACTGATTCTACGGCTCATCGAGCCAACCTCGGGCAGCATCCGCCTCAATGGACGCGACCTGCTCGCTGCCGGCCACGAAGAAATGCGACGCCTGCGACGCGATCTGCAGATAATTTTTCAGGATCCGTTCGCCTCGCTCGATCCCCGCTTCCGCGTCGAAGACATCATTGCCGAGCCGCTACTTATTCACGAACGTCACAGCATGACGAGCTCCGCACGCCGCGCCCGGGTCGTCGAACTGCTGCGGGCCGTCGGTCTCGACGAATCCGCTCGGCAGCGATTCCCCCACGAATTCAGCGGCGGACAGCGTCAGCGCATTGGTATTGCCCGCGCCTTGGCGCTGCGTCCGAAGTTCATCGTCGCCGACGAACCGATCTCCGCGCTCGACGTCAGCGTTGGGGCGCAAATCGTGAACCTGCTCGTCCAGTTGCAGCGCGAATTCGGCCTGACGTATCTGTTCATTTCACACTCGATGCCGGTGGTCCGCTATCTCGCGACGCGCGTTGCCGTGATGTACCGTGGGAAGATCGTTGAAGTGGGAGCGACTGAGCAGATAACGCAACTCCCCGCGCACCCCTACACTCGCAGCCTGCTCGAAGCTACGCCGGAGGTGGAAGCAGTGTGAGGCAATTTGAGGACTAAGACTGGCGTGTCCCGCCGCAGTACTTCGCGTGCTGCTCCAGGATGAAATTGTCCGTCATCCCGGCAATGTAGTCGCAGATCACGCGCGGTAAAGACTCTTCCTCGGCCTTCTCCTGGTAGTAGTGCGGCAGCGTGGCAGAGTTTTTCATCCAAAAGGTGAACAGATCGCTGACGACGCGCTCAGCCTCTTCTTTCTCGCTGGCCAGCGCTGGACTGAAGTAGAGACTCTCATACAGAAAGTCTTTGGCCTGCTTCCGTTCCGCCTCAACCTCGGGGGTGAACGCGGCCAGGCGCTCGGCATGGTCGCACACGTCTTCCAAAGTCTGAATGCCAGCCTGCTTCACTCGCATTTGAGTATTCGTGATCAGGTCGCTGACAAAGCGATCGAGCACGCGCTTCAGAGCCTCGTTAAATTTCAGTTTGTCAGGCGCGTCGGGATACGTCTTCTCCACTTCGGGGAGGAAGCGTCCAAACACGGGGACGCCAACGCGGATATCCTCCAGTGAAAGCAGATGGGCTTCATATCCGTCGTCCAGATCGGCGGTGTTGTAGGCAATTTCGTCGGTCAGGTCAATGAGTTGCGCTTCAAGCGGAGGCCGCCGGTCGAGAAGATACCCGGCGAGTTCCGGATGCTCGCGGGCATTGTAATCGTGCGAATGTTTGATGATACCCTCGCGCACTTCGAAGGTCAGGTTCAGGCCGCGAAACGCGGCATAACGCTGCTCAAAGTCCTCCACAATTCGCAGGGCATGCAGGTTGTGGTCGAAGGACAGGCCGTGCACGCGCATCGCGGCGTCGAGAGCCTTTTCACCGGAGTGGCCGAACGGCGGGTGACCGATGTCGTGTACCAGCGCCAGGGCTTCCACTAAATCGACATTGAGCCCGAGGGCGCCGGCAATGGTGCGCGAAATTTGGGCTACTTCGATGGTGTGGGTCAGCCGGTTGCGGAAGTGATCGGAGTAGCGGCGGGTGAAGACCTGCGTCTTAGCTTCGAGGCGGCGAAAAGCGCGCGAATGGATGACGCGATCGCGGTCCCGTTGGAAGTCGTTGCGGTAGGCATGCGGGGGCTCAGGAAAACGGCGGCTGCGGGAGTTCTCCACGTGCACCGCGTAGCCGGCCAACATGATCGGAGTTTAACAGAGTGCGGAATTGAGTATCGGGGTGCGGATACCCGACGTTAACAAGTGATGCCCTGTCCTCGATACTCCGATACGGGCTAACGCTTCTCCGACTCTTCCTTCGCGATGCGGACTTTGGCGGCGTCCAGTTTTTGCTGCACCTTGGCGACGGCCTCGCTGTCCACCTCGGGAGCCACGGTCTTGCTCCACTCTTCGATGGCCCGCTCCCAGTGCGCTGCGGCCAGCTTCAAGCGGCCGGTTTTCTGATACAGATCGCCCAAATGCTCCTGCACGGTGGGGTCTTTGCCCATGTGCGACGAAGCTCTGGTCAGGTTCTCTTCCGCCAAATCGTACTTGCCTAACCGGAAGTAGGCCCAGCCCAGCGAATCCAGGTACGCGCCATTGGCGGGATCGAGATTCACGGCCTGCTTGATGTAATTGAGCGATTCGTCGAGCCGCACGCCACGGTCCGCGTTCATGTAACCCAGGTAGTTCAACACCACGGCGCTCTGCGGATGTATAGAGAGAACCTTCTTGAATTCAGCTTCAGCCTCGTCATATTTCTTTTCGCGTTCGTAGGTTGAACCGCGCAGGAAATAGACGTATTCCTTATCTTCGGCGCTGGTGGACAAAGATTCGGCTTTGTTGAGTGCCTCCTCCGCCTGGTTCCAACGCTTGAGGCGGGTGTTCATCTGCGCCAGCGTGATGTAGATTTCCCGATCCTCCGGTTTGCCGTTCAGCAGGGAGCGGACGTCAGCCAGCGCTTTGTCGGCTTCTCCCGTATCGGCGAGTTGAGCGTCTAGCACCATGCGCACTTCGCGGTCGTTCGGCAGCTTCTGCACCGCTTCGCGCGCCGTCGCTGTCGCCTGCGCCCATTGCTTGGATTCGCGGTAGGTGTCGATGATGTCCTGGTAGCCGCGCTTGGCATTCTCATCGCCGAGCGTCAGCATCTTGCGGAAAGTCTCCACCGCCGCGGGATAATTCTCCTGGTCGCGGTAAACCATTCCCAGGCGCTCCACGAAGATAGCGCGGTTGTTTCGGTCCGACTGGCTATAGCTGGTGTCAGGCTTTTCCGTCTTCTTTACCAGATCCTGCAGAAGCTTCAGCGCTTCCTCGTAGCGGCCCTGTGCCTGGTACACAGCCGCCATGTTGTACGGGACTTCCAGCGAGTCCGGGACCATGGTGTCGGCTTTTTTCAGGCTCTCGAGCGCCTGATCGTATTTCCCCTGGCGACGATAAATTTCTCCGATGCGCAGATAGGTCTGGGCATCTTCCGGATTCGCATCGGCAATTACCTTGTATTGCTCGAGTGCAGCTTCCGTCTGGCCATCGTTCATCAGGTTCTCAGCCAGGCCGCGGATGGCATCGAGGTTGTCGCGATCCAGTTGAATCGCCTTCTTGAATGCGTCGATCGCGTTCTTGTATTCCTTGCGCTGTTCGTAGGTTGAGCCCAGTGCCGAATAAAGTTTCGCGGAACGGCCCGCGTCCGGGACGGAACTGAGCACCTGCAACGCATGGGCAGTGTCGCCCTCGTCGGTGTACAGGATTGCGAGCGTGGTGACCGCCTCTTCCGAACTGGGGTCGAGCTTCACTGCGGTCTTCAGCTCACTCTCGGACTTCTGCAGATCATTGTTCAGGCGATACAGACGGCCGAGCAGCAGGTGGTTGTCGACGCTGTTGGGCTCAATCTTTACGATCTGCTCATATTGCTCGATGGCGAGCTTGAGCACATTGTCTGAGCCGTTGCCGCCCGGCATATCGCCCAAGGATCGCAGGTAAATCCGGCCCAGCAGTTTGTGTGCTTCAAGATTGTTGGGATCGCGCTTGATAACGTCCTGCGCCTCCATCACTGCATCGCGGATGCGTCCGGTCTTCACGTACAGTTCGGCCAAGCCAGACGTCAGAAACTCCGAAGAGGGGTCAGCCTCAATGGCCAGCCGGTATTCCTCGATGGCTTTATTCGCTAGCTCACTGCGGCCATATACCGTCACCTGCTCTTCGTACATATGCGCGACCGCGTAGTGGTAATAGGCAGCGCCGCGATCGAATTTGTGTGGCGACGATTGAGCCGGTTTGGCGCCGGATGGCGCGCCAGGAGTGGTTTGTGCGAATGCGGCTGCGCTCGCCACCAAGATCATCAAAATAAGGCGAAAAATTCTATTCATGCTGAACCTAACTGTGCTGAAGAACATTCCCGGAACCATAGCGATTGGATGCAAAACCGCCGGGGGTGGGGTGCTTTTATTCTAACCCGGTAAGCTTGATATTGGGGAAAAACACTGCAGGCTAGCAGTGACGTTGCCGAATCAAAGGGACAGGGACTGGCGGGCTTGTGACCTCACTCATACTCCAAAAGTTCTCAATGCCGGAAGTGCCGTACCCCAGTAAACAGCATCGCAAGTCCTAGCCTGTCTGCGGCTTCGATCACTTCCGGATCGCGTTGCGAGCCGCCCGGCTGAATGATGGCGGTTGCACCTGCCTTCGCAATCTGTTCTACGCCGTCGGGGAAAGGAAAGAACGCATCAGACGCGGCGACGGTTCCCTTCAGAGGCAATTGCGCCTTCATCGCGCCGATCTTTGCCGCATCGACGCGGCTCATCTGCCCGGCACCCACGCCAACGGTCTGGCCCTCGCGCGCATACACGATGGCATTGGACTTAACGTGCTTGCAGACCTTCCACGCAAACAGCAACGCCCGCGCCTCTTCAGGCGTGGGTGCGCGTTTGGTGACGACCCTCAAGTCGGCGTCTGTCAGCGGCCGGACATCGGCGTCCTGCACCAATATTCCTCCGGACACGTTCTTCAGCACCCACTTCTGATTGACCGCCTTCACCTCAACCAGCCGAAGATTTTTCTTGGAGGCGAACTTGGCCCTGGCGGCTTCATCGAAAGCGGGAGCGGCGATGACCTCCAGAAATAGCTTGTGCATCTCCTCTGCAGCCGCCTCATCGATGGAACGATTCACGCCGATGACGCCGCCGAAGGCCGAGACCGGGTCGCATTCCAGAGCTCGCCGATAAGCTTCAGCGAGAGTCTCGCCAGTACCTGTGCCGCACGGGTTAGTGTGCTTGATGATGGCGCAGACAGGCTCGTCGAACTCCTGGGCGAGATCCCACGCGGCCTGCAGATCGACGATGTTGTTGTAGGAAAGCTCCTTGCCCTGAAGTTGCCGGGCATTCGCCACTCCCGTTCCCGAACCATCGGAGTACATCGCCGCTTTCTGGTGCGGGTTCTCGCCGTAGCGGAGGTCGAGCGTCTTCTGAAACGAAAAGCGCAGCGTCTCGGGGAAAGCTTCGTTTTGCTGCAGCTGAAAATCTCCGTTGGCGCTGACGCGTTCGAGAGTGGAAGCAATCGCGGAGTCATAAGCGGCGGTCGTGGCAAAAGCTTTCTGCGCGAGCCGCCACTTGGTTGCGAGTGAGAGTCGCCCGCCCGACTTCGCCAGTTCTTCTGCAATAGCCTCATAGTCCGCCGGGGAGGTCACGATGGCCACATCGTGGAAATTCTTAGCCGCCGAGCGAATCATCGACGGACCTCCGATGTCGATGTTTTCAATCAACTCCTCGAAAGGCACGCCGGGCTTGGCCGCCGTCTTCTCAAACGCGTAAAGATTCACCACGACCATGTCGATTGCGGCAATGCCGTGCTCGGCGACGGCGGCAACGTGGGCGGGATCTTCGCGGCGATGCAGGATGCCTCCGTGCACCTTGGGATGCAGCGTCTTCACCCGTCCATCAAGCATTTCAGGAAACCCGGTGAGTTCGGCGATATCTTTGACCGCGATGCCGGAGTCCCGCAGCATCTTGGCCGTGCCGCCGGTCGAGATGAGTTCGACGCCGAGGCCGGAAAGCTGGCGCGCGAAATCCACTAGGCCGGTCTTGTCGGTGACGCTGAGGATGGCGCGCTGAATCTTGGACATGAGAGCGTTAGCTTGTGGAAGAGACTCAAGAGATTTTAGCAGGAACTCGACAGGAACTTGGCTGGCGCTAGGTTGAGCTCCTCTTAGTTTCTCAGGGTTGCCGCTTCTGTTGGCGTAGTCCTGCGCAGAGACTGGATGACGCGATTGATCTCCGATTGAGTGACGCCAGTGGCATCGTGATAGTCCTTTTGCAGGAGGATGACTTCGAGTGGCTGTCCTCAGAATAGAGATCTAAAACCAGACTGTCCTGCCGGCGCTTAGGATCACCTTGCTGAAATCCGTGATAGTCCTTGTTCTGCACGTAGAATATTCCCGTTTCGGCTGCTTTTAGCCGGATAGTTGAGCAGTTCTATGACTTGGCCTTGGCCTTCAGCTTGACCCCGCCTTCGGCCAGTTCGACGGAGTACTCCACGCTTTCGCAGCCGTACTGTTTGCGGATCTGCTCAGTCTTTTTTTGGACGAAGGTGGTGAAGGAGTCGAAGTTGCCGGAGATATTCTCTCCCGCTTTCTTCTTGGCTGCGACCAGAGTGTTGTACAAGCGTTCCACCTGCTCCCGTTCCGCTTTATCCACGCTACGCAGAGTAAACGGTTGGGACGACGCTGCCTCCGCCGCCGTGGCTGCGGCGGCGGCCGCCGCGGCGTGACTCACTCCATACACCGGGTTATGGTGCGCCTGGTGTTCCTCTTCCCGTACGCCTTGCACGGACAACAAAGCATCCTGCGGCCGCCGGTATCCCTCTTCGCGGATGCGGGACTTTTTGCGCCAGAGATCGCTGTAGATGGCGTAGCGTTGCGCCATTTCGTTGTAGCGGAAACGCTGGGAGAAGTTCATGCGCCCGCCGTCGGAAAACTTCCGCAGCAAGCTCAGCACCTTCCACTCGACATCGGTGGGAGGCCGCTTTGTCGGGTTGCTGAAGTAGATCTCGTACTCGATCTTCAGCCGCCGCAGCTGCGAGTCGAGAAGGTTCAGTTCCTCATCGGTGGTCACGGGATTCTCCAGCCCACAGTCTAGGCGCAGCCGCGCTCCTGGGCGAGGTATCCGTTGGTCACCGAGGTCATGGTACGAAAGTACCCGACCCCAGCTATTAGCTCTTAGCCTTTAGCTCCTAGCTCAAGCCGCGCAACACACGACATCGCTGACAGATGGTCTGCGATCCACCAACATGGGCATCGGAATGCAAGACTTCACGCGAGGGAGGAAACAAAGCTAAAGGCCAAAAGCTAATGGCTAAGAGCCTACTTCCCCGAATTCGACGCCATTTTCTTAACCATGGCGAGAACCAGCTTGCGGTCGCTGTCGTTCAGGCTGGTTGCATAGCGGCGGATCTGGCTCAGGAAGCGGACTTCGTCATCGGAGAGTTGGGGCAGTCCCTTGGAGCCGTTGCTGTGGCCGGACTCGGAGAAAAACTGTGAGAGCGCAATCTCCATGGCCCCGGCAATCTTGGACAAAGTATCGAGCGACGGGATGGTGTGGCCGTTTTCCACACGCGACAGGTAGCAGCGCAATAGCCCGGTGCGCTTTTCAATGTCGCCCTGAGACATACCTTTCTGCAGCCGGTAGTTTCGGATGGTTTCGCCGATATTGATGGTAGGGAGCATTTCAGGATGCGTGCATAGTAATCAGAACGGCATCTTCTGGCAAGTGGAAATTCGTGCCATACGAGACCCACTTTCGGTTAGGGCTTAGCCAGGAGGCACACAAACTTTTCTTGGACAACGTGCAACAAATAAAGGTCTCCTGCGGCGCAGCCCCTTCCAACGTATCAGAAATCTGCAAACCTACTTCTTCAGCGTCGCCGCCAGAAAATCCACAGTGCGCTTCCATGCATCGGCAGCATCCTCGGCGCGGTATCCATCTTTGTTGTTCGGATTCTCAAAGGCATGACCCGCATCCGGGTAAATCTTGATCTCCACCCTCTTGCCAAGTTTCTTGAGAGCCTGCTCAAACTTGTGGACGTCATCCGGCGTGATCCCGCGATCCTGTCCACCAAACAGTCCCAGAATGGGAGCGTTGATTTTCTTGAGCGCCTCAGGGTCGGTGGCGAGATGGCCGTAGTTGATGACATCGGCCGCCAGGGTCGGCTCCTGGAGCGCCACGTCGAGCGAGTAGCCTCCGCCCATACACCACCCGATGGCACCGATACGGTCTTTCCTGACGTTGGGCTGCGACTTGAGGAATTCCACTGCGGCATGCAGGTCTCGTTTAGCTCGGTCCTCGGGCAAGCCCCGCATGAGCTCGTGCCCCATATCGGGAGTGGTGGCGATCTTGCCACGATAGAGATCCACCGCCAACGCCACATAGCCTTCGGCGGCCAGCTTCGAGGCCTGCTCCTTCACCCAGTCATTCAGTCCCCAATATTCGTGGATGACGATCAGTGCCGGGAAGGGCCCCTTTCCCGGAGGTGTATAGAGCAGTCCCTGCACGGTTTCATCGCCGCTCTTATAGGAAACGGTCTTGCCGTCGGCAGCGAAGGCGGTAACTGCGAACAGGATGGCGAACATCAAGCAAGCGTTCTTCATGGCATTCCTCCTTTTTTCGCCAGGCAATTTTGGTTGCGGCCCCCCTCAACATGCCTGAAAGCGCTGCCTGCAAGAGCTCCGGCATCATAGCCGCAACTCCATGTACAGGGCGCCCGCGATGGGGTTGGCACAATAAGCAGCAATCTCTTTGAATCCTAGTTTCCGGTACATCGCGACCGCGTCCTTCATCACGGGTTCGACCGTGTCAAGGCGCATTCGCTCGTAGCCAATCTGCCGTGCTTGGGCAATGATGTGCTCGGCCAGTGAGCGTCCCAGACTCTTACCTCGAAACTGCGGCCGCAAGTAGAGCCGCTTCATTTCGCAAATGCCAGGTTCGAGCTTGTGGAGTGCGACGCAGCCCGCGAGGTGGTCGTCGTATTCCGCGAGCAGAAGACGGCCTTCGGGTGGTGCGTAGTCCCCCGGCAATCCCGCGAGTTCCTTGTCGAAGTTCTGGAAACAAAGGCTGAATCCGAGGGATTGCGCATACTCGAGGAATAATTCCCTTGCTTGCGCAATCTGTGCCTGGGATTCAGCCTGGACGATAGAAAACCCTTTCACGACCCTTCGACTTCCTTCAGGAGGGGCTCCGGACATAAAGGAATTCAGCGTGGGTTCGGTTTTCATGTCCCCTGTGTCCTCTGTGCTCTCTGTGGTTAAGCCCTTGTGGTTAAGCAGTTAGCTCTATCCCATCAGCAGCCCACCATTCACGTTCAGCACGTGGCCGGTGACGTAAGAGGCCTCGTCCGACGCGAGGAATGCGACGGCGTTGGCGACGTCCTTAGGTGCTCCTACGCGTCCAAGAGGGATTTGCTTGACTGCGGTCTGCTTGAACTCATCGCCCAGCGTAGCCGTCATGGCGGTTTCGATGAAGCCCGGAGAGACGGCGTTGCAAGTAATATTGCGCGAGCCAACTTCGCGCGCAATGGCCATGGTAAGCCCGATCAGTCCTGCCTTCGACGCCGCATAATTGGCCTGCCCCGCCTGCCCCATCTGGCCGAAAACGCTGGTGATGTTGATAATACGTCCCCACCGCTGCTTGAGCATCGAGCCGATGACCTGCTGAATGCACAGGTAAGCGGAAGTAAGATTGGTTTGCAGCACCGAATCCCAATCGGCCCGTTTCATGCGCATGACCAACTGATCGCGCGTGATGCCCGCGTTGTTTACCAGGATGTCCACCTTGCCGAACTGAGCGATCACTGCCTTGATGGCAGACTTGATTTGCTCCTCGTCGCTTACGTCCACGGCGAAGGCTGCGGCCTTGCCGCTGGTGCCGCTAATCTCGTTGACTAGTTCGTCGAGCTTTTCCTGATTGCGGGCGGCGACGGCCACAGTCGCACCCGCGGAGGCGAGCTTCAAAGCGCACGCTCGCCCGATTCCTTGTGATGCTCCGGTGACCAATGCCACCCGTCCTGAAAGGGACATGAGGTTCTCCCAATGAAACTGCCTGAGTCTTTATTGCGAACGCAGAATGATGAATGCCGAAACATGAACCTCGAATTGCGAACGCCGAATTATAGCCGCCCATGCGCTAACTAGCACGCCGCAGAGGCCAGATCAAAACATCTAGCCTGCGGGCGAACGAGAGCAGCGGTGCAACCTCAGGCAGCATGATCCCGGCTGCCGCAGCGATTGTATTGGTTTCGAATTCGGCTTCGGCGTCCTGCAGGGGCCAGGGCAAGTGATGAATCTCAGCGCGATAGAGTTGATTGTGGTGCGTGGTGTAGAGGCAATATCGCTCGGTCAGCCAGTGCTCGAGCGATCCCAATTTGCGCAGTTGCACCTCGGCGGTGGGCGCGTACTGCCCGCGAAACTCCGCCGATGCGTGATGTCGGCGGGAATGGTAATGGATTACTCCCCCTCGCTCTTCTGACGTCATCGCCGCGTGAAAATAAGGCAAGTGAAAGAAGGCTCGGGCCGCCCAGACGGCGGGCAGGTTTGCCGCGTCAAGGCTAAAAAAATACACGCCTGCTTTGCCGCCAAAGGTCACATAGGTACGGACGTTCAGCTCCGGAAAGCGTGACAGTCCTAGGAAGGGCGGAAGTCCGCGGCCACGAATGCCGCTCATGCGGAAAGGCGCAACTCCTATCCAACAGTGGCCGTCGAAGGTATCGAGAGTGAGTTGCGAAGGCACCAGAGGACGCACGGCGGGTGGAGGCAGCGGCCAATGGGCAAACAGCAAATCGTGCCATGTCTGCTTCATTACCCACGGACCCCACGGTAAAGGCCATGGCCGATGCGCGACTGATTGGAGAAGCGGATCCACCCACCAGTGTAGGCGGAAAATCCGCAGCTCGCGAAACGCGAAAGAGCATCGTTTTCGTACCAACTCGCGCCGGCCCTAGTAGTAAAGACGTCATCCTCTTAAACGGATTGCGGATTGTTTCTTTGCCAAGTAACATTCGAACACTCCCATGCCTCAAACTGTGACGAACGAAGTGGCCACTATGCCCGATCCGTCTGATAAGAACTCATCGCCGACCGAATCGGCCTCAGCGGGCTCGCCGCACCGCTCGACGCAAAGGACTTCCACAGCCGATGGTCCCACTCTAGGTGAAAAACAGCAGTCCGAAGCGCCTTCCACCGAAGTTTTTGCGGTCTATGGCGTTGAGCCGGAAATTCAGGCGTACGCCATGGCGAAATATTCGCGCTCAGCACTGTCAATGAAGGAGTCCTTGCGCGAAATCAGTTCGCAGAAGGCGGAGAAATTCCTTAACACGTTCTACTTTCAGTACGGCCACCGCTCCATTGCCGACCTGGCGCACATCGCCTTGGCAGTTGAGCGGCTCTCGATTCTCGCTGCCATCGAGCTGGCCGACGAACAGCGCTGGGATGGGCAGGAGCGCTCGACCCGCTACCAGGATTTCAAGAAGAGCGGCTATTACACGCCCGACTTCGGCGCCGACGACGAAGCCCGCAAGCTCTACCGCGAAACCCTCGATTTTCTTTTCGCCGAGTATGACGCGCTCTCCGCCCACATGGCGCAGTACCTGGTCAGCATCACGCCCAAGCCTGCCGACCTGAAGCAGGAAGCGTACGAGCGCACACTGAAGGCTCGCGCCTTTGACATTACACGCTACCTGCTGCCGCTCGCGACCAATACTTCGCTCGGCGAGATTGTGAACGCGCGCACGCTGGAGACGCAGGTGTCGCACCTTCTTTCGCACACGCACAAGGAAGTGCGGGTGCTTGGCGAGTCATTGAAGAAGGCGGCGACTTCGGCGGCTTACAACGTGAGTGCCGAGTCGTTGCGCGGATTGGTGGACGAGATTCGGAAGGTGAGTCCGGAGTTGGGCGCACGGGCCGAGCAGGAATTGTTGCATGAGGTTCGGGTTGCGCCCACGCTGGTTAAGTATGCGGACCCAAATCCATATGAGATGGAAACGCGCCGCGAATTACGGCAGGCGGCGCGCGAACTGATGAAGAGCGAGTCGGTCGCGCCCTCGAAGGCAATCGTCGACCTGCTGGATGAGGAGCCGCTCGAAGTTGAGATCGCGACAACTTTGCTCTACGAGCACTGCCACCACTCCTATCGCCAGGTGCGGCAGGCGCTGCAGGTTTCGGGCGAGAGATATCGCCGCGAGATCATCGATCTCGGTATGCGCCATCGCGGCAAGCATGATGAAATGCTGCGCGGCTTCCGCGCCGGGCAGCAATTCCGCTTCGACATTCTCATGGACACCGGCGGCTTCCGCGACATGCACCGTCACCGCCGCTGCATCCAGGTCATGCAGGGATTTACTACGCAGCACGGCTACGAGATGCTGCTCGATCTGGAAGATGCCGGCGTGCGTGGCCGCTACGAGGCGGCCATGCGCCGGGCACAAACTGCGGTGGAGAGCATCGCAAAGAGCAACGCTCCAGAGGCGGAAGAAAATTCGCAGTACGCAATTCCTCTGGCCCTCAAGAAGCGCGCGCTGTTCAAGATGGACTTCGCCGAAGCCGTCTACATTTCCGAGCTCCGCACCACGCCGGCAGGCCATGTTTCCTACCGCAACGTGGCCTATGCGATGTATGAGGCCGTGGCGCGGAAGTATCCGGCGCTGGCCAAGTATTTCCGCGTGCACGACGTGACAGCGCCGGTGGACTTGCTGCAGAGGTAAACAGACTCTTCGTTCCGCTTTGGAACCTTCCACAGGTTAATTATGTTGATTCGCCTTTTATTCGCTTCGACCTATGTGTATAATCCGGCCAGATTAGTTCTGCACTCCTAAAGGAGCCACACTTCCATGGCTGATGAACGGGGCAAGGCAATTGAGTTGGCGGTCGCACAGATCGAAAAGCAGTTTGGCAAAGGCTCGATCATGCGGTTGGGATCGAAGGAAGCTATCGTCCCCATCTCGGTGATTTCGACTGGCGCGATCTCGTTTGACGCGGCTCTCGGCGTGGGCGGCTTCCCGCGCGGGCGGGTCGTGGAAGTCTTCGGTCCGGAGTCTTCGGGCAAAACCACAATCACTCTGCAGGTAATCGCCGAGGCGCAGAAAACTGGCGGCATGGCCGCATTCGTGGATGCCGAGCACGCGCTCGATCCCGCCTATGCCAAGAAGCTCGGCGTGGATGTGGACAACCTCCTGGTCTCGCAGCCCGACTACGGCGAGCAAGCTCTCGAGATTACCGAGGCCCTGGTGCGCTCGAACGCCATCGATGTACTGGTCGTGGACTCGGTGGCGGCCCTGGTGCCCAAGGCCGAACTCGACGGCGAAATGGGCGACAGCCACATGGGTTTGCAGGCGCGCCTGATGTCGCAGGCCTTGCGCAAGTTGACGGGAACGGTTTCCAAGTCGCGTACCTGCCTGATCTTCATCAACCAGATCCGGGAAAAGATTGGCGTAATGTTCGGCAATCCGGAAACCACTACGGGCGGCCGGGCCTTGAAGTTTTATTCATCCGTGCGCATTGATATTCGCCGTATTGCCGCGATCAAGGAAGGCGACGTAGTCACCGGCTCGCGCACCCGGGTGAAAGTGGTAAAGAACAAAGTTGCCGCGCCCTTCCGCGAGGCGGAGTTCGACATCCTTTACGGCGAAGGCATTTCGCGCGAAGGTGACTTGCTCGATATCGCCGTCAACAACAATATCCTCGAAAAATCCGGCTCCTGGTTCAGCTACAAAGGCGAACGCATCGGCCAGGGACGCGAAAACGCCCGCCAGTTCCTCAAAGACAACAAAGACACCATGGCCAAGCTCGACGCCGAAGTGCGCAAGGCCCTGGGACTGGTCCAGACTGCAGCCCATCCGCAGCCAGGGGCCGCACCAGCCCAGAATGCGCCACCGCAAAGCGCGCGCGTCACAACCATGCCGAGCGCTGCTCCCGAGGCAGCCCGGGCACCGGTAGCGGCGAAGCGCTAGGACAGATCCTGTGGCGCGGGCACTCTTGCCCGCGTGCCTGCAGCGCCTAAAGGCTCGCGGGCAAGAGAGCCCGCGCCACACAAGCATCTCCACACAAGCATCCCCAATTGCCATCTTCACTCTTGCCCGCATAGAATCTTCTATTCAGCCCCCGCCTGTTCTTGTGAGGATGATTGAACAAAGGCATCGCTGTCTATCCCGGTTCGTTTGATCCGCCTACCAATGGGCACCTCGATCTGATTGAGCGAGGCAGCAAGATCTTTGAAGAACTGGTGGTTGCGATTCTCCGCAACTCGGAGAAAAGCCCGATGTTCAGTGTGGCCGAGCGGATCGAGATGCTCAGGACGCTTACGGCGGACTTGAAAAATGTTCGTCTGGACACGTTCGACGGCTTAATGGTTGAATTCGCCAAATCGATCGACGCGAAATGCGTCCTTCGCGGCATTCGCGCCATCAGCGACTACGAATATGAACTGCAGATGGCGCTCATGAACCGTAAGCTTGAACCCACGCTGGAGACTGTGTTCATGATGCCGGCCGACAAGTATTCTTATGTCAGCTCCCGCCTGGTGCGCGAAGTAGCGCAGGCGGGCGGACCGGTGCGAGGACTTGTGCCGGACGTAGTCGAGCAGAAGCTGCGCGAAAAGCTTGATCCGGCTTACAAGCTGCAGCGTGCGCGCGAGATCCGGGTCCAAGGACGAAAGAAAAGGAAAAATAGAGTATGACCATTGCGACCACCGAAGCGCTAAGACTCACCGACCGTATCAACCGCATCCAGCCCTCCGCAACCATGGCGGTCGTGGCCGAGGCCGACAAGCTGCGCGGCCAGGGCATCGACGTGGTCGACTTCGGCGCGGGCGAGCCTCACTTCCCCACGCCGCAGCACATCAAAGATGCCGCGATCGCCGCCATCCAGGGCAACTTCACGAAGTACACGGCGGTAGCCGGCACGCCTGAGTTGCGCGATGCCATCGTCTACCGACACGCCACGGATTTCGATTCGGACTATCGCCGTGAGGAAGTCATCGCTTCCGTAGGCGGCAAACACGCGTTGTTTAATGCTATGCAGGTTCTCGTGGATCATGGCGACGAAGTGATCCTGCCGGTTCCCTACTGGGTTTCGTTCAAGGACATTGTGCGCTACGCCGGTGGAAACTGCGTGTTGCTCGAGTCGGACGAGTCGCAGGGATTCCGCGTGACTGCCGAGATGGTGGCCAGCCTGATCACCGCGCGGACCAAGGTCATCATTCTGAATTCACCCTCGAATCCTTCGGGCGCAGTGATGAGGCCGGAGGACATGACAGAGGTGATCCGTTTGGCGCACCAGCGCGGCATCTGGGTTCTGTCCGATGAATGCTATGTCTATCTGAATTACACCGGCGAGAATTTTTCCGTGGGCGCGCTGCGGGAATACAAAGAACGCATCGTCGTGCTCGGTTCGCTTTCAAAAACCTACGCCATGACTGGCTGGCGGCTGGGATACGCGTTGGCTCCTGCGGCCGTCGTCAGCGCAATGGCCAAGCTGCAAAGCCAATCCACCTCGAATCCGACCTCGGTGGTGCAGAAAGCGGCGGTTGCCGCGCTGAGAGGCTCGCAGGAATGCGTCGAGGAGATGCGGCGCGAATATATCGAACTTCGGGACCACGTCGTCAAGGGATTGCGGTCCATCCCTGGGGTGAGCTGCACATTGCCCCAGGGCGCATTCTATGCCTATCCCAATATCTCCTCATTTTTTGGACACGGTGGCGTAAACTCGGCCTCGGATGTGGCTGGAAAGCTGTTGCGGGAAGCACATGTGGCCACGGTTCCGGGCGAAGGTTTCGGCACCAGCGATCACATCCGTGTGTCGTACGCTACTTCGAAGGCAGAGCTTGATCGCGGACTGGAGCGCATGAGGAAGTTTTTCGCCGCGTTGTAGGGACAGTCGCGTGATCACTAAACACGTTTAGGCTTTGGGCTTGCGCCGCACGATCTACTACAGTCAGGTTCGGCAAAGGCCGTTCCGCATGTGAGCGGCCTTTTTGTTCGTTCCGGTGTTTTCAGGTTAATTTTGTCGTCATTCTTTCGGTCATGGGCACTCTCTATCCATTGTTGATGCTCCCCGGGTTTGACCCCCGTCCATGGGGTACGCACGACCTTTCGCCGATTTATCCGAATCATAAGTTCGACGAGAAAATCGGCGAGGCCTGGCTGACCGGCGATGACTGCAAAGTAGCCAACGGACCGCTCAAAGGGAAGACTCTTTCGCGGTTGAGCGAGCAATACGAGCGTGACCTTGTGGGTGACGCAGCGCGCGATGCCAAGAGGTTTCCTTTGCTGCTCAAGTTTCTTTTTCCCCATGAGAAGCTTTCCGTTCAGGTTCATCCCGATGACGAGCAGGCACTCCGCGTCGGCCAACCATGGGGCAAGACGGAATGCTGGTACGTCGCCCACGCCAGGCCTGGATCGCAGATCGCCCTGGGACTGAAGCCGGGTGTCACGGTGGCTCAACTGGAAAAGGCGATTCACGAAAAGGGAGCAGAAGAGCTCCTGAACTGGGTCAACATCTACGCCGGCGACATGATCTACGTGGCGGGTGGAACGGTACACACTCTGGGTCCGGGCTCGGTGATCGTCGAAACCCAGCAACAATCGGATACCACGTATCGGCTGTACGATTATGGCCGGCCCCGCGAACTGCATCTGGACGACGGTCTGGCTGCGGTCAGAGAGAAAGTGAGGTCAGGAAAAGTCGTCCGGCCGGCTCCAACACAGATTCGCGGAACCAACAATCGTCATGTGCCGTTGGTGGCGGCTCCCTACTTTGTAGTAGATATGTTCGAGACGAAAGAAGTGCTGGAGCTTCGTGCGAGCGACGATCCTGGCCGAGCCTCGGTGCAGATTCTGGTGGCGGTTGAGGGATGCGGAGTGATCGAGGCGCATGGAATGGAACCGGTCACGTTGGCTAAGGGCGATGCCGTCGTGATCCCAGCCTGCATCGGAGAATTCAGCGTGCGTCCGCAGTGGACGCTCGAATTCCTGAGGGCGTACGTGCCGGGGAAGCCGTTGCCCGAGCCTGAAACAAGAATGTAGCTGAAGATCTGTGGCTAAGAATTCAAATTTCTATCCCGTGATTCTGGCTGGTGGGCGCGGCACACGCTTCTGGCCGCTGAGCCGCAAGAAGCGCGCCAAACAGTTGCTGGCCCTCGACGGCAAGCAAACCATGATTCAGCAAACAGTGGCGCGCCTGCTCCTGTTGGCTCCGGCGAGCCGTTTCTGGATCATCACCAACGACGATCTTCGTCTGGCTATCTCGAAGCAACTCCCGGCGTTGCCCAAGGCACAGGTGCTCGCGGAGCCTGCAGGACGAAATACCGCCCCGGCCATTGGACTCGCCGCATTCCTGTTGCTCCGCGAAAATCCGGATGCAGTAATCGGAATGTTTCCCTCCGATCACGTCATCGCCGACGAAAAGCGCTATCGCGAAACTCTGCAGCGAGGCATTGAGATCGCGGCCGCAGGCGAGAACATCGTCGTGCTTGGCATCCGGCCGAATCGCCCCGAAACCGGCTATGGCTATATCGAAGCGGGAAGCGCATTTGAGGGCGAGGCCCTTCGCGTCCGCCGCTTCACCGAGAAGCCCGATCCGCAGAAGGCCGCAGAATTCGTGCAGGCAGGGAATTACTTTTGGAACAGCGGCATGTTTCTATGGAGCGCCCGGACGCTGGCCAACGCGCTGCGGGAACATCTCCCCAGGACTGCAGCGTTGCTCGAAGAGATTGCCGCTACTTTCGGTACGCGAAAGTTTGCCGCCACGTTTCGCAGGCAGTATCCGAAATGCGAGAACATCAGCGCCGATTATGCGGTTCTCGAACCGCGCTCGGCCAAAGGCGAGCGGGAAGGAAATATTTTCTGCCTGCCCGCCGATTTCGGCTGGAACGATTTGGGCTCGTGGACAGCACTGCACGAGCATCACACTGCCAAGACCAGCCCGCCCGAAGGCAACATCGTGACCGCTGCCGGCGTCTTTGTTCTGAATGCGCATGGCAACTACGTGCACGCGCCCGGCAAGTTTGTCGCTGCGGTGGGAGTGAGCGATCTGGTGGTGGTCGAAACTCCCGATGCTTTGCTGATTACAACCCGGCACCACGCGCAGGATGTGGGCAAAGTCGTGAAGCATCTGGACGAGAAGAAACTGCACAAACTCACCTGAAACTCCGGACCCTAGACTCCGATCCATGGCTCAAGAAATTACGGCTCAAGAAATCAAATTCGGTACGGACGGCTGGCGTGGCATAATCGCCGACGATTTCACCTTCGACAACGTGCGCTGCGTGGCCGGCGCAATCGCCTCCTACGTCTTGAAGTACGAAGACGCACAGCGCGGTGTCTTCATCGGTTATGACACCCGTTTCGCCTCGCCCCGCGCCGCCCAGATTGTCGCTGAAGTTATCGCAGCTGCGGGCATTCCTGTGAAGCTTGCCAACGACTACACTCCTACGCCAGCCGTCTCTTACGCCGTGAAGCACCAGGCCGGCGCTGGTGGAGTGATGGTCACCTCCAGTCACAATCCATGGAATTGGAACGGAGTAAAGTTCAAAGGCAAATTCGGTGGCTCGGCTACGCCCGCCATCATGAAAAGGGTGGAGGACGAACTCCGCGCCGGCGCTATGCCGAAAGGAAACAGTGCGGCCATCGAAGAAGCCGATCTGAAGCATGCGTACATTGCTGCTGTCTGCCGCTTTGCTGACATCGACCTCATTGCCAAGTCGAAATTTAAATTCGCCGTCGATGCCATGTACGGTTCGGGCCGTGGCATTTTGGCTGGAGTCTTCCGCGAGAGCGGCGTCCAGCACGTCGCCATTCGTCAGGAACTGAACCCGCTGTTTCCTGGCATCAATCCTGAGCCGATCGAACCGCATGTCGCTCTCTTGCAGCAGACGGTAGTGGGCGACCAATGCGATGCCGGCCTGGCCACCGATGGCGATGCTGACCGCATCGGAGCCGTCGCCGAAGACGGCAGCTTCGTGGATTCGCATAAAATTTGCTGCGTCCTGCTGCGCTGGTTGCTGGAGCGCAAGAAGTGGCCCGGCGATATTGTGCGCGCCTTCAACACCACGCGCATGCTCGACCGCATCGCCGCAAAGTACGGCCGCAAGCTGCACGAGTGCCCCATCGGCTTCAAGTACATCGCCGACCTGATGATGGAGCGCGAGATTCTGATCGGCGGTGAGGAGTCCGGCGGCATTGGCTACTCGCGCTTTTTGCCCGAACGCGACGGCGTGCTGAACTGCCTGCTGCTCGCGAATGTAATGGCCGAGGAAGGCAAACCTCTGGGCAAACTTGTCGCGGACCTGCAACGTGAGTTCGGCCCGCACTATTACGGGCGCCGCGATTTGCACATTCCAGAAAACGTGAAGCAGTCGGCGATTCAACGCGCCCGTGCGGAAGGCACGCAGACCCTGGGCCGTTACCGTGTCGTCAAGAAGGAACACCTGGACGGCGTGAAGTTCTTCCTGGATGCGCCAACGAACGGCAACGGCGCTGAAGCGTGGCTATTGTTCCGCGCTTCAGGAACCGAACCG
>WNFC01000425.1_pt1 | contig 52733 bp, 52 predicted proteins | sample 5400541 | NCBI WGS metagenome assembly WNFC01 (sample SAMN13153342, study PRJNA577476) | soil metagenome | isolation source: 120 cm saprolite under Douglas fir tree site 2 hole 2 replicate 1 | place: USA:California | collected 2015-04-18
TGCGCTCAAAGGCGAGAGGCAGGAGGTCGGCGGGAAGGACCCGGCGTACTTCTTCCCCGTCAGGCGTGGCGAACACACGCGCTGCCTGACCTTCGAGGAGATCATGCGATTCACAGAAGGTTCGCTGCGCTCGAAGTACCTGCGGCTGCTGGAACTGTACGGCAAAGAGCAGATCTTCTCACTGGCGAGTCCGGTGATGGTGGACGACGGCCGTGTTTATGCGCCGTTCGATTCGGCGGGCAAGTACCACGGCGTCATCGAGGCCGTGTCCTCCGACGCCGTCACGCTGGCGATGAACGGCACGAGCCCGTTGACGACCAGCCAGAAGGTCCCCTTCGACCGCAAGCTGTCCGTCCCCCTTGAACTGATCACTGCTGCGTGGCGTGACCCCGAGGAACCAAGGCGGCTCGGGCTCGCGCTCTCCGCCACCGTCGTCTGGAACGGCAATCGCTGGACGTTCGCGGTCGGCGAGCATCCCGGCTAGAGACTTTGGGGAAGTCGTGGTCTGGGCGCTCGATAGCCCTCGGCCGCGCGGTCCCGCTCACCGTTTGCCTTGGCGGCGCGGGGCCTCTGCGGCTTCGCGCGGGCGAAAGACACTCCAGGGGGCATGGCCTCGGGAGCCGCGCGCTCGTCCCTGCGCGATCTGCGGCGACGGGAGGTTGTTCCGAGCACCTTCCCGGTCGCCGTGTGCACCAACACGACGGCGGCGCGCCACTGAGAAGATGATTTGAGCACAAACGTTTCCGTTTGCACCAGGTTTGCACGGAAGGAGGCCGCGGAGGGCCGTCGAGGGCCGCAACCCTCTGCCATCACGAGAGGGAGCCCCTCGCTCGATGGGTTCGTAAACCGTAGGTCGCCGGTTCAAGTCCGGCTGTCGGCTCCACCCCATAAAACGAATTATCGACTCTGGTCATGGCGCCACAGTACGACTAAAGCCGTATATGGTTACGGCCAAGTGTACGATCACACTCGCGATGAACCGCGCCGCACGGCGTGACCATGGTGAGGAATCTCGACATGAAGACTCCTGCCCTCTACGCCGCCGGCGTCGGGCTCGCCTTGGCCGCGTTCTTCTTGGGCCGGGCGGTGGGGGCCGGAGCGAGGCTTCTGCCGGTGACGTTCGACCGCGCGGAGTGGGCGCTGCTCGTCGTTTCGTTCGGTCTCCTGGCCAGCTTCGCGGTGGAAGCATTCCGCTCGACCCGCAAACAAGGCCGCGTCAACGCTGCGTCGATCAACCTCACCGACCGCAAGCGCGGCGAGGAACGCCTCCGCGCGCTCTTTGCCAGGCTGCAGTCGATCCGCGAGGAGGAACGGACGCGCATCGCGCGCGATCTGCACGACGAGCTGGGCCAGCTCCTCACGGCGCTCAAGCTCCGGCTCCGCTCGTTGGAGAAGAGAGCCGCCCGCAAGGGAAACGGCATCCTCGACCACCTCGTGGCGTCGTCGTCGCTGATCGATCAGACGCTGGCGACGGTGCGGCGCATCGCCTTCGAGCTCCGGCCCAGCACGCTCGATCAGCTCGGGCTCGTCCCCACGCTGCGCGAGGAGATCCGCCGATTCGAGGGTCGGACCGGGATCCGCTGCAAGGCCCGCCTGCCCGAGCAACTCCCCGATCTGGGGCCCGAGCGCACGACGGCGCTCTACCGCATCTTCCAGGAAGCGCTGACCAACGTGAGCCGCCACGCCGGCGCGTCGCAGGTGGCGGTGAGACTGGAAGTGAGCCCATTCCGCATCACGCTCGAGTGCGAAGACGACGGCAGGGGCTTCGACGCCAGCTTCGTCGAGAGCCCGCTGGCGCTGGGCCTGGCCGGAATGGTCGAGCGGGCGCGGGCGCTGGAGGGCGAGGTCCGGTTCCTGCGCGGCCCCGAGCGAGGCACCATCGTCACCGCCTCCATCCCGCTCGCTCGCGAGGTGAGGTCGTGACCCGCGTGCTGCTGGTGGACGATCACGAGGTGGTGCGCTGCGGGCTGCGCGAGATCCTGCTCGAGTCGTTTCCCGGCGCGCGCATCGGCGAGGCGGGCGACGCCACCGCGGCGCTCGAGCTGCTGGCGCGCGAGCAGTGGGACGTGGCGGTGATCGATCTCACGCTGCCGGGGCGCGACGGCCTCTTCGTGCTCGAGGCGGTGCTCCGCAGCCGGCCCCGGCTGCCCGCGCTGGTCTTGAGCGTCCATCCCGAGGAGGAGTTCGCGGTCCGCTGTCTGCAACTCGGCGCGGCCGGGTACCTCACCAAGGACAGCGCCGCGGAAGAGATGACCGCCGCGGTGAACAAGGCGCTCAGCGGCGGGCGGTACGTTTCGGCCTCGTTGGCGGAGCGGCTCGCCGCCGTCGTCGCAGGGGACGTGGCGCTGCCGTTGCACGGGACGCTCTCGGCGCGCGAGCTGGAAGTGCTGCGCCTGGTGGCGGGCGGCTACTCGCTCAAGCGGATCGCCGCCAGGCTGGACCTGTCGCAAAAAACGGTCGCCACCTACCGCGCGCGCATCACCGTCAAGCTGGCCCTCTCCACCAACGTCGAGCTGACGCGATACGCGATGCGGCACAAACTTGTCGAGTAGATCCGGTTCCGGTGATTCCCTACGCAGTCGTAGGGCGGTTTTCGGACATCAGCCGGGGTTTCTGCTGATTGTTGGGGATCGTTCCTACCGATAGTTTCGCCCGGGGAGGTTTGCCAAGAATGCGTGGTGCCACGGAGGAAATGGTTCAGGCGGAGCAGGCCGGTTTCCTCCGTTCCATCATGGAAGGCCTCGTGTGACAGTGCGCACGCAGGTGCTGGTCGTCGACGACGACGCCACCAACCGCAAGCTGCTCACGGTCGCCTTCCAAGCCGAGGGCTTCGAGGTGATCGCGGTTTCCGACGGTGAGGCTGCGCTGGCCCAGGTGGCCAAGGCGCCGCCGGCGCTGGCGCTCATCGACGTGCGCATGCCCGGCTTGAGCGGCATCGAGACGCTGGGCAAGCTCAAGGTCCAGGCGCCGCTCGTGCCGGTCATCATGCTCACTTCGCACGGCGAGATCGCCGAGGCGGTGGAGGCCATCAAGCTCGGCGCGTACGACTTCCTCGTCCGGCCCATCGAGAACGACAAGCTGATGCTGGCGGCGCGGCGCGCGCTGGAACGGCACCAGCTCGAGGGCGAAGTGCGCGACCTGCGGCGGCGGCTCTCGGCGGCGGGCGACCTGACGCGTCTGATGGGCCCCAGCGCGCAAGTGCGCCGCGTCGTCCGCCAGGTGGAGGAGGTGGCCCCCACGCCGCTCACCGTCCTCATCCTCGGCGAGACCGGCACCGGCAAGGAGCTGGTGGCCCGCGCCATCCACCACCAGAGTGGCCGCGAGCAGGGCCCCTTCATCCCGCTCGACTGCGGCGCCCTCCCCGACGCGCTCATGGAATCGGAGCTGTTCGGCTACGAGAAGGGCGCCTTCAGCGGGGCGGACCGCAAGCGCGAGGGGCTGGTGCAGGCCGCCGAGGGCGGCACGCTCTTCCTCGACGAGATCACCAACCTGACCACCGCGACGCAGGCGAAGCTGCTCCGGCTGCTGCAGGAAAGGAAGGTGCAGCCGCTTGGCAGCTCGCGGGCCGTTTCGGTCGACACCCGCATCATCGCCGCCACCAACGAGCCGGTGCACGAGAGGGTGGCGGGCGGCGCGTTCCGGCAGGACCTCTACTACCGCCTGGCGGAATTCACGCTGGCGCTGCCGCCGCTCCGCGACCGACCGGAAGACGCGGTGCCGCTGGCGCTGCGCTTCCTCGAGGAGGCGAGCCTCGAGCTGCGCCGGCCGGTGGCGGGCCTCTCCGACGAGGCGAAGGGAGTGCTGACGGCGCATCCCTGGCCGGGCAACGTGCGCGAGCTGCGCAACGTCGTGCGCCAGGCCGTGCTGCAGTCCGAGGGCATCATCGTGCAGGCCGCCGATGTGCGCCGGCTGCTGGGGCGCGGTGGACTCAAGCCGCCCGGCGCGGGGCCGGGCGGAACGTCGCTGCGCGAGATCTCCGCGGCGGCGATTGCCGACGTGGAGAAACAGGCCATCGTCGAGGCGCTGCGGGCGTCGCGCGGGAACAAGAGCGAGGCGGCGCGGATGCTCAAGACGGACTTCAAGACGCTGCATCTCAAGAGGAAGAGGTACGGGTTGCAGCGCGATTGAGCGCGCAAGAGCGTTCTGGCGCCGAAGCCATGGTTCGGGCGTTGCGCCCATGACGCCGCGCCACCTCCCTCTCCAAGCGGAACGGCACGAAGTTCGCAGAAGAGGGTGGGCGATGCCCGCTTTCCCTCGAATTCCCGCTCTGGTGGTCGAATCGAACCCGCGCGTCTTGCGGCACGTCATGCGGCTCTTGCGCAAGGCGGGCCATGACGTCCGCGGAGCGCCCGAGGCGGTGGAGGCCTGCGTCATCTTGCAAAGCTTCCGCCCGCAGGTCGCGCTGATCGATCCGCAGCTCGACTGCGTCGAGACCGTCATCGACCGCCTGCGGCGCCTCCGCGGCATCCAGCTCATCGCGCTCTGCCAGGGCGATCCCTTCCACGCCCGCGTCTCGCTCTGGGCCGGCCACGTCCGCCGCCCGGTGGAAGCGGCCGTCCTCTCCCGCGTCCTCGCAGCAATCGCATCTCACAGGGAAACCGTCTGACGATTCCTCACCCCCGCCTCCGAGCGCCGGTGGGCCGAGGAGCGCCTATGGCGGCCGCACCAGACGCTGCCTGCAGCGCTCTTGACCCGATCCCGGGCAAGGAGCCAAGTCGTAGGGGTGAGGCGCAAAGAGAAGGCGATCAGAATGCTCCCCGAGCAACAGGAGCCAAAGGGCAGTGCGGTGGAGCGCGTCGCGAGCTTACAAGGGCGCGTTCTGGTGGTGGACGACCTGGCGGCCAACCGCACCGTGCTGGCTACGCGGCTTTTGCACCTTGGCCTCACCGTCGAGGTGGCGAGCGACGGTCGCGACGCTTTGCGCAAGCTGGCGGCTGAACGGTTCGATCTGGTGTTCCTCGACGTGATGATGCCGGTGATGAACGGCTTCGAAACGCTTCGCTGCATCAAGGTCGACCCGGGGCTGCGCGACATTCCCGTGCTGATGATCTCAGCGTTCGGCGAAATCGCCAGCGTGGTGCGCTGCCTGGAGCTGGGCGCCGAGGACTACCTGCCCAAACCGTTCGAGCCGGCCGTGCTCCAGGCGCGCGTGGGCGCCTGTCTGGAAAAGAAGCGCCTGCACGATCGCGAGCGAATCCATCTCGAGGCGCTTCGCACCGAGCGCGATCGGTCAGAGAGGCTGCTGCTCAATGTGCTGCCGCGCGCAATCGCCGATCGGCTCAAGGACGCGCAGACCACCATCGCGGACAGTTTCTCCGAGGTGAGCATCCTCTTCGCGGACATCGTTGGCTTCACCCAGCTTGCCTCGCGCGTGCCGCCGGGCGAGGTGGTGGGGGTCCTCAACGACATCTTCTCCGATTTCGACGCGCTGCTCGACCGACACGGCCTGGAGAAGATCAAGACCATCGGCGACGCCTATCTGGTGGCCGGCGGCGTGCCCACGCCGTGCCCGGATCATGCGGCCGCGGTAGCGGAGATGGCGCTCGACATGTGCGAGTCGTTGGACCGCTTCAACCTACGCACCGGCGCCTCCTTCGCCATGCGCGTCGGAATCAACAGCGGGCCGGTGGTGGCTGGCGTGATCGGCACGCACAAATTCATCTTCGATCTCTGGGGCGACGCGGTGAACATCGCCAGCCGGATGGAGTCGCACGGCGAGCCGGGCCGCATCCAGGTGTCGGAGGCGACCTGGCAGCTCCTGGGCGACCGCTACCGATTCGAGGAACGGGGCGTCATCGAGGTCAAGGGCAAGGGTTTGATGCGCACGTTTTTTCTGCTGGGCCGGCAGGCCACCTGAGTCTCGATGTTCCGTTGGCTCACGACTCGGCCCGCACGATCCCGAGACGGACTGCGTAGCGCACCAACCCGGCCAGCCCATGGATGCCCAGCCGGTCCATGAGCCGGGTGCGGTGGGTCTCCACGGTCTTCACGTTCAGGTCGAGCCGCTCCGCCATCTCCTTGCTGGAGAAGCCCTCGGCGATGAGCTGCAGGATTTCGCGCTGTCGCGACGTCAACGGCCCGGAGGAGGTCTCGCCCTTTCGGGCACCGCCGTAGGTTGCAATCAACTTGTTCGACACCGCCGGACTGATCCAGGCTTCGCCGCGTGCCACCGCGCGAACCGCCAGCTCCAATTCTTGAAGACCGGCGTTCTTCAACAGATACCCGGCGGCTCCGGCCTGCAAGGCCCGTTGGACGAATTCGTCGTCCGCGTGTATCGAGAGCATGATGACCCGCGTGCGCGGGTGTTCCTTGGCGGCGCGTGTCGTCGCCTCCAAGCCGTTGAGGCCCGGCATCGAGATGTCCAGAAGCGCCAGGTCGGGTGTGTGCCTCGCCATCAGCCTGAGCGCCTCATTGCCATCACCTGCGTCGCCGACGATCTCGATTCCCTCGAGACTCGCGAGAAGGGAGCGGATGCCCTCTCGAACCAAGGTGTGGTCGTCGACCAGGATGAGACGGATCGGTCTCACGCGGTTCCCTCTTCAAGCGGAGCCGAGTTTAACGAGCGATTTCACCAGTGCACTCTCAGTGCGCATCCAGCCTGGCAGAGAGAAACCGACGAAGGTCCTCGAGAAGCGCCGGAATGCCGCCATGGCCCTTGCGCACGATGGCCTGCGCGGACCTGGACAGGCGCGCTTGCTCCTCGCTGCTGAGGTCCTTGACGGTCCAGATGAGCACGGGCGTGAGACGGGTCGCCGGCGATCCGCGGAGCCGATCGAGGAATTCGAATCCACTCATGCCGGGCATGCGCAGATCGAGCACCACTGCGGCCGGCGGGGCAGTTCCCGTCAGGCGCAGCGCTTCTTCCGCGTCCTGCATGCAGATCGGTCTAAACCCCAATTGCGTGAGCGCGGCGGCCATCAGCTTGAGCGAGTTCTCGTCGTTGTCGACGACCAGAACGCTACCTGGCTGCCCCGGCCGGACGCCCGCCCGGTTCAGCGAAGAGAGCAGCGCTCCGGTATCGATCGGCTTGACGAGGAAATCGTCCACGGCAAACCCTGCGATGGCACCCCGCTCGGCAACCACGGTAACGACGACGACCGGAACATCGCGATTGAGCTGGCCCGCGCGCACTCGCCTGAGGACTTCTTGCCCGCTCATGTCGGGAAGCAAGAGGTCCAAGCTGATGGCGTCGAACTTCCGCTTCGTGCAAAGCGCCAGAGCTTCCGAGCCGGTTCGAGCGGCCTCGACCGCGTAGCCCGCATTGCTCAGCGCCTCGATCAGGAGGGCTTGGTCGCGCGAGTCGTCCTCGATCACCAACACTGACGGGCTGTCCGGTGTCGCAGCTGGTCGCCGCTGCGGCTGTGGCAGCGCCGCATCGACAGCGGTCCGGCGCGGAAGGATTGCGTGGAAGACGCTCCCTTGGCCCAGGGCGCTGCGAACGCCAACCGAGCCGCCCTGCGCTTCTACCAGTCGTCGCGTCAGCGCGAGGCCGAGGCCGGTGCCACCGTGCTGCTTCGCAGCACCCGCGTCGAGCTGCTGGAACTCGACGAACAGCCGTTCGATGTCCTCTGGCGCGATTCCCGGTCCGGTATCCTCCACCTCGAGCGCGAAATCCGTTTCCCCTACGGGCCGCACACGCACCGTGACCGCGCCGCCGCCTGGCGTGAACTTCAGCGCGTTGGAGATGAAGTTGTAGAGGATCTGCTTGAGCCGGGCAGGATCGAGGAAGATCCCTTCCTTCAGCGCGGCATCGACCGTAGCGTCCACGCGGATGTTCTTGGCGAGAGCGATGGCCTTGACGATGGCGATCACCTCCTCGACCACCAGCTGGAGATCGACCGGCTCGGGCCGGAATTCCACCTTGCCCGCCTCCACTTTCGCCAGGTCGAGCACGTCGTTGATCAGCTGGAGCAAGTGCCGGCCGCTCTTGACGATGTCGCCGAGGAACTCGCGGTGCTGCGGCGAATCGGTGGGCACCACTCCGTCGTAGAGCAGCTCGCCGAATCCGAGTATCGCGTTCAGGGGCGTGCGGAGCTCGTGCGACATGTTGGCGAGAAATTCGCTCTTCAGCCGGTTCGCCTCCTGGATGCGGCGGTTCTGCGCCTCCAGCTCGGAGGCCTCGCGCCGCACCAGCTCCAGGCGCCTGCGCTCGCTGATGTCGAGCACCACGCTGATGCTGGTGGTGGCGTCCAGCCCGGCGATGGCGACGAGAACGGGAACGCGGCTCCCGTCCTTGCGGAAGAATTCTTTCTCGAACGGCCGGGCGATTCCGGATGCGGCGACCTGGCGCCCCGCCTCTTGGACGAGCGGAAGCCACTGCGGCGGCGTCAGGTCGGTCAAGTGCACCTTTCCGGCGCTCAGCTCCTCGCGGCTGAACCCGATCATCTCCAGGAAGGCGTCGTTCGCCTCGAGGATGTTGCCGGCGTCGTCCGTGACGATGATGCCGATGATGCCGGCCTTGAGCAGCCGCGCGAAGCGCGCGTTCTGCTCTTCGATCTTGCCGAGCATGCGGTTGAAGGTGCCGGCGAGCAGTTGCAACTCCTCGTCGGCCTGGATGTCCACGCGCACCGAATAATCGGCGTCCTGCCAGACCTTCCTCGCGCCCTGCGTCAGCTGCAGGATCGGCTCGAGGATGCGCCGCTGCAGCCGGGCGCCGATGGCGATGGCGGCGAGCAGCGCGGCGGCGAGGATCAGCGCGGTGAGAATGAGGTACTGCCGGACCCGCCTGTCGTGCTCGTCCAGGCTCGCCTCGAGAGTCAGCGCGCCGATGGCGGAGCCCTCGCTCAGCACGGGAATGCCGAGGAAGAGCCGGTCGCGTTCGAAGCGGAACCACGCCTCGTTCGCTGGGACCACGGCAGCCGCGGGAAGCATCGTCGACCCATAGGTGGCGAAGACCCTTCCGCCCTTGGTGAGCACGGCGGAGCGGATGCGGGGGGTGGCTGCCAGCGCCTGCAGCGAGGCCGCCGCTGCCTCCGGGTCGTCGAAGAGCAGGGGCGTGGTCAGGCCGAATGCGAGCACCTGCGCATTGCCGGTCAGGTCGCTCACCAGCGCCTTGCGGTAAGTGACGATCTCGTATCCGAGAAACGCGCCGCAGGCGAGGAGCAGCGCCAGGCTGCTGGAAAGCGCGTTCATCACGGTCAGCCGGCGTCGGATGGATTTCTCTCGCGCCATCAGAGTTGACCGATGAGACGGACCGCGATCTTGAGGAGCTGCGAGCTCAGCTTCAAGCGGGCCTTTCTCGCGGCGACCAGGTTGACCTCGAAGCGGACCTTTCTCTCCTCCAGCTTGAGCCCGATGATCGCGCCGCGATCGACCGCCGATTCCGCGTCGCTCACCGTCAGCACCGACTTGTTCGCCAGGGCAGACAGGCTTTCGTCGAGCGAGTCCGAGGCGAGAAAGACGATGTGGCAGCCGGCCGCCGCGGAAAGGGTCTTCGATTCGTGGACGGAGATCTGCCTGCCGTTCACCGTCTTGTCGCGGACCGCATCGTCCAGCAGAGTCCCGAAAGGGTTCTCGCCCAGCACGCAGAGCACGATCGGATCCGCTGCGCCCGCGAACGTCCTCGCAGGCCACTCGACGAACTTGGCGAAGTTGTAGAGAAAGGCGGCCTTCACCGCGTATTCGGAGGCGCCTTCCGCCGCCCTGCCGGCCGAGGCAAGCAACAGCAGGCAGGCGAGGATTTCGTACGCCATCAGAATCGTCCGGCGACCTTGACGTAGGCGGCGCGTTTCATCTCGCTCCCGCCGGTGAACTCGCGGTGGTGGGCCTCGAAGAGGTTGCGCCCTACCAGCGAAAAGTCAATCCGGCTCCAGACCCACGAGAGGCGCATGTCGACCGCCGTGTAGGCTGGGACGCCCAGGCTTCCGGACGGGTCGAGGCTCAGCGGGTAGCCGATCGACGTGGCATACCGGACGAAGGCGTCGACCTGGAAACCCCCAAGATCGAGGAATGACTGCAGCTCGATCTGATGCCGGGGCGTGAGCCCCGCGAATAAGCGGCCGCCGTTGAGATCCTGCCCCTTGGGATCCACCGTCACCACCGTCCAGGTGTAGTTCGCGACCGCCCTCCACGAACGAAAAGGCATGAAGCTGAGCGACGCCTCGCCTCCCTTGCTCACGCCGTCGGTGAGGTTCTTGTTGACGATGGGCAGGATGGTCTGCCCGGAGCGCGGATCGACGAAGGTTGGATCGTACTCGAGCGAGTCGAGCCCGTGATAGACGTTGTAATAGGCAGCGAGATCGATGAAGAGCGTCCGCTGGATGTGCCAGCGGTAGCCGAGCTCCCAGGCGAGGAGCTGTTCCGAGCCGTAGCCCCTGTTTCCCAACAGCTTCACCACCGGCGTCTGGCCCGGAGAGGTGACGGTGACGTCGACGTCGCGCTCCAATCGCGTGGGCACGCGGACCGCGCGCGAGACGGCGGCCCAGAGGAGATGGCCGGCGAGCGGGTTCCAGGCGATGCGTGCGCTGGGCTGGTACTCGAAGCCGCTGAAGTCGTTGTGCTCGAGCTTGGTCCCCAACGTGAGCTTCAGCGAAGGAAGCAGGGCGATCTGGTCCTGCACGAACCCGCTGACGAGGGTGTCGCGGGAATCGGGTGGATCGAGCGCGAGCAGCCCCTTGCCCCGGTTGCGATTATTCATCGAGCTGACTTCGAGACCCCAGAGGGCTTCCTGGTTGAGCGGCAGGCGGAAGCGGTGCTGGAAGTCCACGTTGACCGTGTCGAGTTGTCGAGGAAGGCCGGATCATCGCGGTGCGTTCCGTCGTAGTAGGCGCGGACTATCAGGTCGGAGCCTTCGCCGAGGGTCCGGCTCCAGCGCGCGAGGACGTTGCCGCCCGCCACGTTGGCCACCAGCTTGCCAGTGGGACCTGGCCGGCCGCCGACCTGGACGGACGACTGGTTTTGCCCGATGTCGCCGGCGTAAAGGTCGCCCTGCAAGGTGAGCGAGTCGTTCCCGTCGGGCTGCCAGTCGGCGCGAAAGCCGAAATGGCCCAGTTTCCAGTTGTCGTTGGCCGGGCCGGCGGGATTGAACTGGCCGGTCCGATCAAACCCCTTGGCGAACACGCGGAACCAGGCTCCTTCCGCGAGCTGGCCGCCATACCGCACGGCGCCGAAGCCGCGCTCCACGTTGCCGCCGCCGCCTTCGAAATAAGCGCCCTGCGTCTCCTTGGCGCTGCTGCTGCTGAACCCGCGGGCGCTGACGGCCCAGAGGTTCGAGTTCAACTGCGCAACGTGCAGGCCGGGCACGAGCCGCAGCGCCTCGGGAATGGTCGTCGCCCCAGAGCGACGCAGGTCCTCGCTGGTGACGACGGCGACCGCGGCCGCGGCGTCCGCCAGCGGTTCTTCCCTGCGGGACACCGAAGTCACCTCGATGTCCGACAGTTCTTCGAGCGAAAGCTCGGCGAGATCGCTGGCCGGAGCCGCGAGCGCCGCGACCGGCGCGAGCAACGCCCAGGCGAGTGGGCCCCGGACGATCATGAGCCGGCGTCGGGGGGCCTCGGGGTGCCCGACGCCAGGTACTCGGCGATCCGCGCGGGCAACGCGCGGGTGTCGATCGGTTTCGTGATGTACCCGTCGCAGCCTGCGGCGAGGGCCTTTTCCTCGTCGCCTCGCATCGCGTACGCGGTCAAGGCGATGATGATGATGTCGCGCGTGCCCGGGTCGGCTTTCAGACTGCGCGTCAGCTCGTATCCGTCCGTGCCGGGGAGCTGCAGATCCATCAGGATCATCCGCGGGTGAAAATTGCGCAGGAGCTCCAGCGCCTGCTGCGCATCGCTGGCCCCACGCACCTGGTAGCCCTTCGCCGAGAGCAGATAGATGAAGAGCCTGAGATTGGTGTCGTTGTCCTCGACCACCAGGATTGATTCGCCGGCCATCAGTGCGAACCTAACCCGTTGTTCGATCAGTAGCACTCCGGTAATCACCCGACAGGCTTTCGCCGGGAATTGGATCCCATGCCCGCGAAAACCCTATGACGAGCACGTCCCGTCCAGAGTTCAGGCTTCGACCTTGGGCGGGCGACGCGCTTCCTCGGGCACGCGGCGCAATCCGGAGAGAATCGTGGGCGCGCGCTTGGAGAGAAAGGCGACGATTCCGGCGGCCAGCAGCACGCCGGCAACCCACCGGGCCAGCGTGGTCAATGCCTCGCCGTTCAGTTCCGGCCACTCCACCTTCCACAGCACTTCCCCGCGCTCGAGCATCCAGTGCCAGCCCGTATGCGCCACCAGTGCGGAGAGGAGGATGACGGCGATGCGCTCCTGGCGAACGTGACGCCGCATGAACGCGAGCGCCGGCAGCAGCACGATGAGAACCGCGATCTGCCCTAGCTCGATCCCGAAGTTGAACGAGAGCAACGAAACCACCAGGTGCCGGCCGGCGAACTGGAGATTCTCCCTCAGTCCGTAGGAGAACCCGAAACCGTGGATGAGGCCGAACAGCCCGGTGATCAGCCAGCGGCGGCGCAGGTCGGCGCCGACGATGTTTTCCAGGGCCATGTAGACGATCGATGCGGCGATCACCGTTTCCACGAAGGGCGGAAACCATGCGCCCTCTGGCGCCAGGCCGTACGCGGCGCCGAGCAGCGTGAAGGAGTGCGCGACCGTGAACGCGGTCACCACGGCGAGCACCTGGCGAAGCCCGACGAGCGGGATCACCAGGCAGAGGAGGAAGAGCAGGTGGTCGATGCCGCTCAGGATGTGCGCGATGCCGAGGACCACGAAACCGGACGCGGCCTGATACCACGCCGGATTCAGCGGCACGGTTCCCGAACGGCTCGTGATCACCATCGCCCGCCCGGTTTCTCCGAGGGGCAGATAGCGGATCGCGAGCTTCAGGTAATCCCGGAGGTCCAGCGCCATCGCCGTGCGCACCGCGAATCGTGAGCCAGGCGACGCGATGGCGTAGGTAAAGTGGGCGTCCACGTAGCCCTGATCCGCGTAGATGCCGGTTCCCGAGTCTTGCCGGCTGGTCACATGGTTGACGGCGCGCTGATAACTGTCGAAGGAGCGGTCCGACGGCAGCGACAGACGAGCGAGGGCGGTGGTGGGGGCGAGGCGGCCCCCATCCTCGAAGAGAGCGATCTGACGTCCGACGAGTTCCAGCGCCTGCTGGATGGCGGGATCGGCCTTGTCGAGCGCGATCTCCGCCCCGCTCAAGGGGAACTTGATCCCTCTCAAGACGTGGAGCGGCACCCGGACGACCAAGTGTGCCTCTCGCGGCTCGATCTTCACGAAGCCGGTCATCACGCTCTCGAGCTTGAACTCGTGCGCGCGCGCCGGGCGCGAGGCGATCATCAGCGCGCCCAGCAAGACGGTCGTGAGCGCGATCGGAGCCGCGGAGCGTCCGTTCATGGGGATTCACCCACCGTGGGTGAACGGCCGGGAGCATCGTCGCTCCCGGCCGCTCGCTGCCCTGCTAGTCCTCGTTGTCGTTGTCCCCGGTGTTCGGGAACCTCGGATCGTAATGAGGGCTACCCTTGTAGGTATCCGTCGCGCGGGCCAGTTCGCCGACGCGCACGAACTTCTGCACGCGCCGGCCGCCGATGGTCTCGCCGATGAACATGTTGTTCCTGGAGTCGACGGCCACCGAGTGCAGGAACGTGAAGTCACCGGCCATGTGGCCGGGGCGGCCGAAGCCGACGAGGATCGCGTTGGGATCGCCACTCAGAGCGGCCCTGCGGTCCAGCTCCCAGAGGACTTCGTTACCGCCATCCGCGTCGAACAGGAAGCTCTGGTCCTTGTCCGCCGAGAAGTCGACGTCCCATGCGGACCCGATGCCTCCCGGCACGGCTCCGGTGCCCGGCTTGATGGGAATCACTCGCTGGAGCACGCCCATCTTGCTGAAGACCTGGACGCGGTCGTTGGCCCGATCGCACGCGTACACGCGCCCGGCCTTGTCCAGGATGACGCAGTGCGGATGCCCGCCACCGGTAGCCGAGAATTGGCCCGGTGCAGTACCGCCAGGCGTTCCCTTCGGCGGCCACTGGCGCAGATAGACGCCGGCCTTGTTGAAGACGACCACCCGGTGATTCCCGTAGCCGTCGGCGATGTAGATGTCCCCGTTCGACGGGTCCACCGTCATGTCCGGCGGCTCGTTCAGAAGCGTCTCACTGCTGTTGAGGCTGGCGGTCTCGCCACACGGTCCATCGCAGACGCCCTTTTTCCCGATCTGCAGGAGCAGGGTGCCGCTATGCGAGTATTTCTGGACGATGCCGTCTCCGTTCCCCCCGATCCAGACGTTGTCCTGGTAATCGACGAAGCAGCCGTGCAGGCCGTTCGGCAGGATCTTGAGATCGCCCCAGGCGTTCACAACGTTGCCTGCGCGGTCGAACTCGATGACCGGCGGCGACGCCTTCGCCACGATCATCTCCTTGCCCGTCAGGTTGGCGTTCTGGGGGCCGCGGTTGACTGTGAAGAGGTGATCGTTCGAGTCGAGGCAAGTTCCCGCGACTTCGCCGGTGACCCACCGATCAGGAAGCGGTTTCGGCCAGAGCGGATCGACCTTGTAAGCCGGTGCCTTGTCGTCATTGTCCGCCCTCGCCTTGAGCGGTTTCCAGAGCCCGAGTCCGACGGCGAGAGCCGCTACTACAGTAGCCAGGTAGACGAAGCGCCACTTCTTCATCACAACTCTCCTGAGCTTCATGCGACTTCCCCTTTCTGGGCTTGACTATCCCCTCTTCCGAAGCCAGCCGTAACGCGTGTTGCTCGGCAACCCGCCCATCGCCTGATACTCCCGGCGCATCCTCGATAGTTTGTCGTCCATTGCGAACTGGGGGAACTCCATCATCTTCTTCAATGGAATGGGGATGAGCGCCTCGTAGTTCAGCGGCACGGGGTGGTACGCGCCGCGACCCTCTTCCTTATCCCCGTCGTCGCACGCTTCCGGCTGATTCGTGAGGCGGCCGTTCACGTTCTTGATCCCGTAGATGCGGGCGCTGTTCAGACCGAAAATCTTCCGCTTGATCTTCTCGGTGAGCTGCGGGTACCCCCACTGCCGGCGAGTACCACCGGGGAGTGAGGCGCCGTTCTTGTCGACGTTCGGGAACACTTCGGGGATCTGGAACCGCCACAGCGCCTCGATCTGCCACTGCGGCGACCCGTACCAGACCGAGTCGGATCCGAACACGATGCGGTCCTCGCCGAAGTACTTCACCGCCTGGCCCAGCAGGTGGGCGCAGACGCTGGGGAAGGTGATCACACTCGAGGCGAACGTCGTGCCGAGCTCGGCGTACACGTTTGGGTACGGCGCCGAGGTCTGGAAGAACTGCGTGCTCCAGTGGATGTTCGGAACGCCGTTGCGCAGGTTCCCCGACTTCAGGTCATCGTACGCGCCTGGGGGGTATGGGGGACCTGGGTCCGTCGGTGGAGGCGGAGGCGGCGAACCCATCCAGAACCCCGACTTGATGCACGAGTGATAGATGAGGAAGTTGAGGTCCGGGTACATCTGCGCGGCGTTGGGGATGTCATCCGGCAATCCCAGCGAGACGATCTCCGGATTGTCCAACCGCACGTTCGTCGACAGTCCCTTGTGGATGCAGATGTTGTAGAAGCCCGGGTGCGACCTGGCGTACTGCCTGTACTTCGGGTCGAGAATGACCTCGAACATCACCTTGGCGTTTTTGTCGTCGAGCCGCCACCGCGTCATGGCCGTCGCGGCCGCGCTGTCCGCCTTGGACGAATTCGCCGAGGTGTATCCCTTCCACGAGTCGGGCTTGAGGTTCTCGATCTGCCAGCGGTGGTAATCCTCGAAGAGCGGATCGTGCTGGTTGCCGGGGCCGGGGAAGAGCTGACCGTGCGCCAGCATTCGGGTCGATCCCGCGATCTCGTTCACCCAATCCCTGACGGAGGCGGTCTGAGGCGCCGAGAGGAACTCTCCCGCCTCGGATTCGGTGATGTTCCTCGGCGGGCGCGGCACTTTCCCGTCCGGCACTGCGGAGGAGGTGTTGTTGCTCAAAACTCCGATGGTGACCTGGCTGTCGATGTAGACGTCCTTCATGAACTGCACGAGGTGGAAGTTCGAGTTGAGGTTCTCCAGCCCCACCAGCGCCGGGTTCCAGGGGAAGTTGATCCTGCCGTTCTCGTCGGGCAGGTCCAGCGGGTTGAGGCTGCTGTGATTTCCCTCGGCGATGTCGCGCAGCGTGTTCCCCGGCCCCGTCCTGCTCGAGCGGATGGTGTGGAGCTGGTCGTCGAAGACGAACAGGTCGCGTGGCGGCGCGTTCCTGGCGTGCGCCTCGGACTCGAACATCTCCTCCTCGCTCACCTTGAAGAATTCGGCGCCGTGGGCCTTGTTCATGGCGATGAAGGAGGCGGCGATGCCGCCCGAGCTGGCGAGGAACTTCCGCCGGCTGACGCCCAGCTTCTTGGAGACGCGGTCGGCGAGCTCCTTGATGCGGTACTCCACCTCCTTCTGCTTCTCCGTCTGCGGATTGGGCAGGTACTCGCCGTTCGAGACCATCTGGGTGGGGATGGGAGACTTCAGGTCGTCCCCCTCATCGGCGCGCTCGAGACCTTCGAGCTGGTCCTCGCTGAACCACGAATCCTCTTCTCGGGAACCCGGGATCTTCTTTGGCATGGTGTCACCCCTCGCGTTCGAGACGGTGCGATCCGTGCAGCTCCTGCGCTTGCCCCCTGCGCGATGCTGGCTGCCGGGCGGCAGCCCTCCGCACTCGGCGACCCGATACGTCGCTATCGAAAAGGAAGTCAATGCGCAGCGAGCCAAGCCGGTCCGACCTGCGTCGTGCCGAGCACGCCGCACCGCGCCGCGATACAACCGGACCATGGAACTTCGAGAATCCGCCGAACGTCTGCTCGCGCTGCACCGCGGGCCCATCCTCGTCTTGCCCAACGCCTGGGACGTCGCGAGCGCCCGCGTCGTCGAGGAGGCCGGCTTTCCCGCCGTGGCCACCAGCAGCGCCGGGATGGCGGCCGTGCTCGGATACCCCGACGGCGAGCGCGTGCCGCGCGACGAGATGCTCGGCATGGTGTCGCGCATCGCCCGCGCCGTGCGGGTGCCGGTCACGGCGGACCTCGAGGCGGGCTACAGCTCTGTGGGCGCGACGGTAGAAGCCGCGCTGCGCGCCGGAGCGGTGGGGATGAACCTCGAAGACGGGCGGCGCGACGAGACGGCGCTGGCCACTGTCGAGGAACATGCGGCGAGCGTTCGCGAGGCGCGGGCCGCAGCCGATCGGCTCGGCGTCCACTTTGTCATCAACGCGCGCACCGACGTCTATCTGGCGCGGGTTGGTCCCGAGGCGGAACGCTTCGACCACACGCTGCGGCGCGCAGCCGCGTACCTCGCCGCCGGAGCCGACTGCATCTTCGTGCCGGGAGTGCGCGACGCGGAGACCATCGGCCGCCTCGCCGCCGCCATCCGCGGACCGCTCAACGTCCTCGCCGGCCCGGGCACACCGCCGGTGGCGAAGCTGGCCTCCCTGGGCGTGGCGCGGGTGAGCGCCGGGTCAAACCCCATGCGCGCAGCGCTGACGGCCGCGCGGCGCGCCGTGGAGGAGATGCGCGACCGCGGCACGTACTCCTTCGCCGAGGGCATCCTCACGCACGCCGAGGTGAATGCGCTGCTCGCGGACCGCAAGCCGCGCTAGGACGCGCGCGGTGGGAGCGCCATGGGTGCCTCGTTGCCTCGCTGCCAGATCGACCACCTCGTCATCACGGCGCCGGCCCTTGCCGTCGGCGTGGAGTTCGTGCGCCGCTCGCTCGGCGTCGCGCTCCAGGCAGGAGGCGAGCACCCTCGAATGGGTACCCATAATTTCCTCTTGAAGCTTGGAGACTCCACCTATCTCGAGGTCATCTCCCCGAACCCGGACGCACCGAGGCCTGGGAAGCCGAGGTGGTTTCAGCTCGATGAGCTGGAAGCGGATGCTCCACCCAGGTTGGCCACTTGGGTGGCGCGTACCACCGACATTCGTTCGACTCTTGCCGCGTCTTCGGAACCTTTGGGAAACGTCGAGCCAATGAGCCGCGGCGAGTTGAACTGGCTCATCACCATTCCCGCTGACGGGAGCCTGCCTTTCGAGGGCGTGGCTCCCACGTTGATCGAATGGGGGACCGAAACGCATCCGGCCACCAAACTTCGGGATGTCGGCTGCTCCTTCGTGAGGCTCGAGGCCTTTCATCCCCAGGCGCAGCGCATCTCGGCGCTGTTGAAATCCATTTCAGTCGAGGGAGACATCTCCGTCGCTCCACTACGCGCCGGAGAACGGCCTTTCCTGGTCGTTCATCTTCAAACTCCCAGTGGGCCAAGGCAGCTGGGTGGTCCGACGCTGTGATTGGTGATTCCGATGCGGAGAGGTGGCTCATGCGAACCTTGCTGCGCGTGGTAGCGGGAGTTAACGCGGTCTTCCAGGGGCTCTTGGGCCTTCTCTCCATCGCAAGTCCCGCGATGGCGGCCGGCCTCTTCCAGCTCGAGGGGCTCGTTCCGTCCTCCCTCGCCCTCATCCGCATGTTCGGCGGGCTCCTGGCCGGGAGCGGCCTCATTTCCGCCGTCGTTGCGAAGAACCCCGAGGCGAACCCGGGCCTGCCCACCGCGTACGCGCTGACGTGCGTGCTCAACCTCGCCGCAGACACGCTGGTCGGCTTCTCGGGCGCGATGCGCTTCTCGCAGCTCGCCCTCGGCATGCTCCTGCAGGCGCTCCTGGTGATCGCCGTCGCCGCCAACAGCCGGCGACCTGGCCCGCCCATTTCGCGCCCGGCCTGAGGGCAGCTCCCGGCGAAGGCCTGACCGGGTGCCTGCTTGTGTTTCTTGCCGCGACAGGATACACGGTGCGCGCTCCTTCGTTGAAAATCAGCGAGGGGCGCTGGCGGACAGACCGCCAGCAACAGCGAAAGAAGAGCATGACGACCGGTACCGTGAAGTGGTTCAACGATGCGAAGGGCTTTGGATTCATCACGCAGGACAATGGTGGCGAGGACGTCTTCTGCCACCACACGGCCATCACCGCCGAGGGTTTCCGCACTCTCGCTGAAGGCCAGAAGGTCAGCTTCGACGTCGCCAAGGGGCCGAAGGGCCTGCAGGCGCAGAACGTGAAGCCGGTTTAAAGGGCGCTTTCCAAACGCCTGACGCGAAGGCCCGGGACCGCAAGGTTTCGGGCCTTCCGCGTTTCTCGCGTCTGCGCCAAAAAAGTGTCCCGGCCGGGCGCGGGCGATCGTCATACTGTGCAAACATGCCGGCGAGATCCGGAAACGGAGACGACGATGCCCAATTACCTCTATATCTTCCGCGGCGGCCTGCCCCCCACCAGCCCGCAGCAGATGCAGCAGCAGATGCAAAAGTGGGGCGACTGGATCCAGCAGCTCACCAAGTCCGGCAACTTCAAGGCGGGCGAGCCGCTGGAGGTCGGCGGCAAGGTGCTCGCCGGCAAGAAGAAGCTGGTCACCGACGGGCCGTACGCCGAGGCGAAGGACCTGGTCGGCGGCTACCTCCTCGTCAGCGCGAAGAGCCTCGACGACGCCACCGAGCTGGCGCGCGGCTGCCCCGTCTTCGAGTCCGACGGCTCGGTCGAAGTGCGCGCCATCCGCGAGATGAGCGTGTGACCGCGCCGCCGGGGCTCGACTTCCGCCGCGAGTCGGCGCGCATGCTCGCGGCCCTGACGCGCATCCTGGGAATGCAGAACCTGACATTGGCGGAGGACGTCGTGCAGGACGTCCTCTGCCGCGCGCTGGAAGTGTGGAAGTACCACGCGCCGCCCGACAATCCGATAGCCTGGCTGCTCAAGGCGGCGCGCAACCGCGCCATCGATCTCATCCGCGCCGAGCGCACGCGCCGCAAGTTCGCGCCCGACCTGCAGCTGGGCAGCGAGTGGACGCTGGCGCCGACGGTGACGGCGCTCTTCGGCGAGAGCGAGATCGAGGACGACCTGTTGCGCATGATGTTCTCTTGTTGTTCGCCCAACCTCGCGCCGCAGGCGCAGATGGCGCTGGTGCTCAAGCTGCTCTGTGGATTTGGCACGGGCGAGATCGCCGCCGCCCTGCTCACCAGCGAGGCCGCGGTGGAGAAGCAGATCGCCCGCGGAAAGCGCGCGCTGATGCGGGCCGGCGGGCTCTACCAGGTGGAGGGGCGGGCGCAGATCGAGAAGCGCCTCGAGGCGGTGCAGCACGCGCTCTACCTGCTCTTCAGCGAGGGCTACCACGGGTCGCGCGAGCTGGTGCGCGCCGAGCTGTGCGTCGAGGCGATGCGGCTCTGCTTCCTTCTCGCCGAGCACCAGGCGTGCAAGACGCCGCGCACCTTCGCGCTGGCGGCGCTGATGTGCTTCCACGCCGCGCGGCTCGAGGGCCGCGCCGCGGGCGACGGAACGCTGCTCCTTCTCGGCGAGCAGGATCGCTCGCGCTGGGATCGCCGGCTCATCCAGCGCGGGTTCGATCTGCTCGATCGCTCCGCGGAAGGAGATCAGATCACCGACTACCATCTCGAGGCGGGCATCGCCGCCGAGCACTGCGCCGCGCCCTCTTTGCGCGAGACGAACTGGCAGCGCATCCTGCAGCTCTACGACTTGCTCCTGGCGCTGCGGCCGTCGCCCGTCGTGGCGCTCAACCGCGCCATCGCCATCGGAGAGGTGCGCGGACCCGAGGAAGCGCTGGCGGCGCTGCCGCAGGGATTGCCGGGCTACCCGTTCCTCGCCGCCGCGGCGGGACGCTTCCACTTGAAGGCAGGCCGGCGCGCCGAGGCGGCTCGATCATTCGCGCAGGCCCGGGCGCTGGCGCGCAACGCGGCCGAGGAGAAGCTCTTCGACGGGCTGGCTCGCGACGCGCAGGCCTGACGCTGGTCAGAGCCAGAGACGGAAGAAGTAGAAGAAGGGTTCGCGTATTTTCTGCCACAGCCCGCGTTGCCGCCACTCGGCCTGGTTGACCTCGGCGCAGCGCTCGAGATCGCGCTCGAACTTGCGCTGCAGCTCGATCGCCACCTGCGCGTCGACCACCTCCAGCGCCACTTCCCAGTTGTAGTTGAGGCTGCGCGCGTCGAGGTTGTACGAGCCGACGGTGGACCAGATGGCGTCGATGCAGAGCGTCTTGGCGTGCAGCATGTTGGGGAGCCATTCGAAGAGTCGCACGCCTCCCTGCATCAGGGACGTCCAGGTGTTGCGGCTGGCGTGCGAGAGTCCCGGCACGTCCATGTTGCGCGGCACCATGACGCGCACGTCGACGCCGCGGCGGGCCGCGCGCTTGAGCGCGCCGCGCACCGCGCTGTTGGGGATGAAGTACGCCGCCTGGATCCAGATGCGCTCTCGCGCGCCGGCGATGGCGTAGAGCAGGTGGTGCTGCACGGTGTGCCGGCCGAAGGAGCGGCCCATCGCCAGCGCCTGCGCGAGCGTGGGCGAGCCGTGGATGGCGACCGGATCGGGCGGCCGCGGAATCGGCCGGTGCCGCGGCGGCGGCGCCTCCCATGTCTCCGGCTCGGCGTAGTGCCAGGTCAGCTCGAAGAGCCGGTGCAGGTCGCGCAGCACCGGCCCCTCGACGCGCACGTGCACGTCGTTCCAGCCGCCGCCGCCCCACTCGACGGGCGCGTACTCGTTGCCGATGTTCATTCCGCCGGTGAAGGCCACGCGGTGGTCGACCATGAGCAGCTTGCGGTGGTCGCGCACCTGCCATCCCCAGTGGCGCCGCCACGGCCCCACCGGATGGAAGATGGACAGCTTCACCCCCGCCGATCGCATGCGCTCGACGTCGTCGCCGGAGAACCCGAGCGACCCGGCGCCGTCGATGACGCAGCGGACCTGAACGCCCTCCCGCGCCTTGGCGCAGACCGCGTCGACGAAGCGCCGGCCGTTCTCGTCCGACGACCAGATGAAGGTCTCGAGCAGGACCTCCTCGCGCGCCGAGGCGATGGCCTCCAGCATGGCGGGGTAGGCCGCTCCTCCGCCGAAGAGAAGGCGGATGCGATGGCCGGGCTGCAGCAGCGCGGGGGTGAGGCAGTAGCGCTGGACCAGCTCGGTTCTCAAGACGCGGCAGATGTAGCACGCGGCCCGAGCGCGAGGTTATGCTGGGATGATGCGCGCGCTGCTGCTGTTGGTCGCGCTCGTCGCAGGGCCGGCCCTGGCCGACCCCGCCTGCACCGCGTCGTGCCGCAGCGACAACACCTCATGCCAGCAGAAGTGCGGCGAGAACGAACGCGCCGAGTGCCGCGCCACCTGCGTGCGCCAGTTCTTCGACTGCCGCTGCGGGTGCGGCGACGCGAGCTACTGCGCCTTGGAGAGCGATCCCGCGCCGGGCTGCAAGCTGGTGGCCGAAGCCACCGTGGTGACGGGCCGCATGCCGGCGTCCACCTGGATGCGCACCTCGTCGGCCACGTTCTCGGGCACCACCACGCCGAAATCGCGCAGGCGAATGGTGAAGGCGGCGTGGCCGAAGGCCAGACCCCCGGCGTGAGTGATGGAGACCGACACGCTGAGCGGCCGCGACACGCCGTGGAACGTTAGCGTTCCGCGCAGGTAGAGGTCTTTTGCGGGGGAGCCGGCGAGGCCGCGGAAGACGATCGCGGAGGACTCGACGCTTTCGCGCAGCTTCTCGTCGCGCGCCTGGTTGCCGGTCGTGAACGAGTTGGTGGCGATGCGCACGTTGGCCTGGATGCCGCCACCCTCCAGCTCGCGCACCGAACCGGAGAGCCCAAGCGCGACGGCCGAAACTTCCGCGCGACCCGAGCCGATCTCCACCGAGACCAAGGTCTGGTTTGGCTCGAAGACCCACGCCTTGTCGGCATACGCGGCCGAGGACGCGAGGAGCAATGGAAAGATCAGTCGGCCGCTCATACTGTGGCAGATGCGGGGTCCGCGATAGGGATTCGCCATCACGGCATCTCGACCGGCTCGACCCCATTCGGGCCACGGCGGAGCGCCGGCGCGTAGAGGCCGAGGTTCTCGCGTCTCCACCAGGCGCCCGTCCGTTTCTTCTCCTCCGGAGTCGTGAACCAATACCGCCAACGAACCGCCCGAACGAATTGGGGCGGGCCGTCGGGGAAGGGGTTTGCCGCAAAGAGTTTCAGCACTTCGGGCGACCCCTCGAGGAGCCGGATCTCCGCCCGCGCGACCCAGGGGTACGCGCGCCAGTCTCCCAGGCTGGCAAACCAGAGGTTCCATTCGAAGCGTGGCTGGTAAGGGGCGTAGATACCCGGCGCTGTCATTAGGTCTTGAGGTTTGTAACGGAATACATACGGCGTCCAGTAAATGCCGTCGCGCGAGCCCTGGAACTCGATCTCGTAGCGGCCCTCGGTCATGACCGCGAAGAGGCCGTAGCGGTTGGCGATGCGGAATGGCTCCAGCGCCCGCGCCGGCCAGAGCAGCGGCCGCGGCAGCGTGCGCGCGACACCGGGCGCGATCACCAGCGTGGCGCCAAAGATCCAGCCGAGGGCGATCCGGGCCGGCCAGTTCGCGCGCGGCAGCGGCACGTCCGGCGCGGCCAGCCCGGCGCGCGCGAGGAAGCGGTCGTCGAGCAGCAGCACGCCGAGGCAGAGCACGATGTAATTGAGGAAGGCGTAGTTGGCGGTGAGGATGATGATCGCCTGGAACGGCGAAACCAGCAGGAAGCAGGCGATGCGCCACCGGCGCGGCAAGAACGCCAGCCACACCAGCGCCAGTTCGACGGCAAAGACCACCGCTTCGCAGGCGGCGTGGAACCAGTGCGGCAGCAGCTCTTGCACGTACCAGCCGATCCAGCTCGGGAGCGGCCCGTTCTCGTAGTAATGGTCCAAGGCGGTGAAGTTGCGCCACTGCGCGTCGCCCGAGAGCAGCTTTACCACGCCCGACTCGAAGTAGATGCGGAACCATTCCCAGAGCAGCATGAAGACCGCGAAGCGGCTGGGCGGGTCGGCCGCGCCCAGCCCGGGCCGCAGGCCGCGCGGCGCGAGGAAGAGCGAGAGGAACGCCGCTTCGAGCAGCATGCCGTCCGACTGGTAGCCGGAGAAATCCTGCGCCGCCGCGACGAAAGAGAGGAAGCAGATCCCCGCCACCGCGATGCAGGCGCGCGGCGCGACGTTGAGCGCGAGCAGCACCGAGGCGGCGGCGCCGAGCAGCGTGACGGCCAGCAGCGCGCCGTCGGACGACCCCAGCCAGAAGAGGGTCGGCGCGTACCAGGCGGCCTTCCACGCGCCCACCGCCTCGCGCACTTCCGGCAGGTACTCGCCGGCGGGCAGGATGCCGCGCGGGCCGACGAGGCCTTCGATCTGGAAGGCGAGGGAATAGAAGACGGAGAGAAAGATGAGCCCCAGCGCGCGCAGCCAGATCCACCGCGGCCAGAGCATAGGAATTCAGCGGGTGTTGAAATAATTGAGGGCGATGGCGATCGATTTCCGCAGCGGCATGGTGGCAGCGTAGAGCACCAGCGCGGAGGCGGCCAGTGCTATCCGGTAGAGCTGGAGGTTCTGCGGCGGCATGAGGATGAGCACGAGGAAGAAAAGCCCGGTGATGAACGCCGTGCTCAGGTACATGAACCCGAGCGACTCGCCGCGCGCGTCGTAGACGAGTCCGCAGACGGGGCAGGTGGGGTGCTCGCTATAGGTGTACCAGCGCCGGAAGATGGGCCCCTGGCCGCAGCGGGGACAGCGCATTCTCAGAGCCCGCTTCACCAGCACGCCTACGCTGTCCGTACCCGTCCCCGTAACCGCCAACGCATCCGACCCCGACCTTGGGTTTTTAAGCGCTCAACCCAGGATCTGCCGCAGCACACCACGATGGACAGTTTGCCCCAGCCGCATCATGGCCGCAGTCTAACTCGTTTCCGTTCCGGTTGATGGCGAGATGTGAGCCGGGACGACCGGCGGGGGGAGGAATTCCGCTGGTCGACAGCGGGAGATGATTCCACCATAGGCCCGATTCTCCCCGGTCGCCTCAGCGCAAGCTGCGCCAGCCACAGCGGCAGCATCAAGGCGCCGAGCTGATCACTGGTGCCGACGCACCGCTGCTACGGCCGCCGTCATTCGGGATTGGGGCCACTACGCTTCGTAGGGCCAAGGTGAGCCATGTTGTTCGGATGGGACGCTCACCAATCCCATGTGGTAGACCACGCGGTTGAGAGGAGAAAGCATGCCGGCGTCCGAAGGTCGTCGACGACTTCGCTTCTTCATCAACTCTTCGCTCTCGAGTCTTGCAGAACAGCGGCTCAATGCGGAGCTAGCCGATGTTGTTGAGCAAGCCAGCCACTCCGTGTACCTACCTCAGCGAGAGTTGCCTCTAGGCACTCGCGCGTCGCCAGCCGAGATACTCGAAGCGAACAGCGCCGCCGTGCGCGCTTCTGACGCTGTCCTAGTGGTCCTGGACAAACCCGGACTCGGTGTTGCGTTCGAGCTAGGCGTGGCCTTCGCGGTGAAGAAACGGATAGTGCTGTTCCGCACCGACACCCAGGACTACCTTGGGAAGATCCTTGAAGGACTCTGGCAGTCTCATGAGAGAGATCTCAGAGCGACGAGTGTTGAGGAACTGAGAGTCGTCCTATCGCGACTGTCTAGTTGGTCCACCCGAGAACTCGAAGTAGTTGAATAGGTCTTCAAGACTCGAATCCAGCACGGCATCTGGAACGGCGTTGCCGAATTCCCGCTGGGTTGTCTCTGCCCGGGCCACGTCTTCCCGCGTCCAATGTGAGATGCCAACGAGTTGCTTCCACGCTTGAGGTGAGAACTTGGTTCCATATTTCGCCCACGCTGCCCAACAACCCGCCGCCTTTGCCATCCCGACGTCTCGAGCAATGCTATCCCCTACGTAGACCAGTTCGCCGGGCGCGAGGTTCTCTTGGTCACATATCCAGCGGAGGACGTTCGGATCGGGCTTTCGGCGCGCGCGCGGGATGATGCGCACCGTGTCTGTCCCTCGTTGAACCGGGTCGCTTTTCGCCGGGTCAGGATGTCCTAAGCCGACGTGCTCTAGCGCATACAGCCTGGTGAGGTAGGGCAAGATACCCAGCTTGCGCAGGCGAAAGACAGCGTTCACCACGTTCGCCTCGGTGTGCGCGATGATCGGACAGCCCAGGTTGCGGATGCGGTCGAGGGTGCGGAGTGTGCCAGGGTACAACTTAAGGCTTCGCTCTCTTGCCTGATTGAAAGCGTCGAAAACGGGCTGAAGCTTGCTTTTTGCCGTTGCTCTGTCTGAGCCCCATCTCGCGACCACGCTGTCGATTTCAAGTAGTGCAAATGGATATTCAGAGTCGCCATACCGTTGATGGACAGCTCTTAACTCCCGCAGAACTGAGTCCTGAGTCGTTCCCAGTTCGCGCGCAGCGGCTTCCGCCATTTCCGCGGAGGCCTCTGAGAAGAAGGTAACCCAGTCATAGAGCGTATTGTCGAGGTCTGTAATGATGCCAGCGGCGTGCTGCATCAGTCGCGCTTCCTTTCACTTCGTTCGTGATGGCGCGCCAGCATCGATCACGCCCGCGTCTGTCACTCGGCTCGGCGGAGCAGAATCCTTCTGTCCCCGCGCCACAGAAATAAGAATGCTCAACGCGAGCAGCACGACGATTGAGATCTGGTAGAAGCGTCCTACTCGTTCTGCTGCCGATTGCTTGGGTCCAGCTTGCAGGAGGTTCGTTGATTCAGGATAGCGGCTGTAAAGAGAGATGGCTTGCGTAAGGCCCTTTTTAGTCTTCATGATTCTCGGCTTGATGAACGACTCCTCGAGGTCTTCATTGAACGCCACAGCACCGCGCAACATTCGATGATAGACGCCGAGGTCCAGCCGTTGCACCGCGTAGAGCCCGAGCGCGACAAAAACAAGAATTGGACCGGCGACATGCGTGGAGAAGCCGCAAACCGCCAGCCTGGCGTCGTCCTTCGTAAGCAGGACGGCCACGACTCCAAGGGATGCCGACGAAGGAGAGACCGAGCTGACGTGATCGCACTGACATCTCGTTGAAATGCATCTGAGTGTCGATGGCCTTTTCCCAGATCTCCTTCTGGAGCTTGTCGAATTCGTATGTGTCAGTCGCCAAATCGTCTTCTCCCATCCTCTGCCCCCAGTCCGGGCCGGATCGGCCGGCGAGCGTAAGTGAAATCGATCCGGAAAGCACGAACAGCATCGTGGCCCAGCTGCACGAGCAGCTTGCTCGCGCCGTGTTCGACGCCTACAGCCCCTGCCGCACGACATTTGCGACGATGCACTCCTCGGCGCGTTGATCAAGCTCAATCTGAGCCGCGAGCCCGCGAAGCAAACTAGCGCGTAATCGTAAAACCAAAGCGCTTAGGTTATGATCCATCGGTATGGACGCGAGGCAGATGGGCCGGAGAGGCGGGCTGAGCAAAAGCCTCGCAAAGCGGGCGGCGGCGCGCTGGAACGGCGCGCACGGAGGACGGCCGCGCAATGTGGACCGGTTGGCGGGCAAGATCCGCGACGTCTGTGCCCAGTTGGTTCCACAGCTGCCGGAGATCGATCCAGGCGACCTCCGTCTGATCGTGCGCTGCCTCCTGTTGCCGCCGGCGCGCCGAGCTGTGTTCCTCACGCGGCGGAAGGACGGACGCTACGTCTTCTGAGATCTCCGAGCGGACGCTGGTGGCGCTGGCCAAGGCGCTTCGCGCCGCAAGGCTGGAGGCGATCGTCATCGGTAATTCAGCGAGCATGCTGAACGGCGCTCCGGTCACCACCCAGGTCATTGACCTGCTCATCCGGGACACCAGGCCGAATCGGCGGAAGCTCGCCCGATTTGCGAAAGAGATCAGCGGTTCCGCGCCGGCGCGTGTCTCCGAGCTCAGCAACGTCGAGTCCATCGAAAGCGCGCTGGCGGTACCCATCGACATTCATTACGACCGCATCGCCGGCGGCCTGACGTTTTCCTTCCTGCGCTCGCGCGCACAGATTGTCGCGGTAGGCCGCGGGAAGCTCGCCGTCGCCGCGCTAGCCGACGTGATCCGCTCGAAAGAAGCCGCGAACCGCCCGAAGGACCGGGCCGCGCTGCCCATTCTCCGTGACACACTGGCGGTGAAGAGTAAGTTGAAGGCTCCGCCGAAGGGCTGATCTTTCGACTTAGGCCATTCCCAAGATCTGCCGGAGCACGTAGGGAAGGATTCCCCCGTGCTTGTAGTACTCGACTTCAATGGGTGTATCGATGCGCACCTTGACGGCCACCTCGTCAGTCGTGCCCGAGCTGCGGTGGATGACGAGCCGTGCGTCCTGCATCGGCGAGGGCCCCTGCTCGACGCCGAGTAGATCGTACGTCTCCGTCCCGTTCAGCTTGAGCGAGGCCGCGTCGGTCCCTTCCTTGAAATGGCAGGGCAGGACGCCCATCATCACCAGATTGGAGCGGTGGATGCGCTCGAAGCTCTTCGCCACCACGGCGCGCACGCCGAGAAGGCGCGTCCCCTTTGCCGCCCAGTCGCGTGAGCTGCCCGTGCCGTACTCGTGGCCGGCGAAGATGACCAGCGGCGTGCCGCGTTTCTGGTACTCGATGGCGGCGTCGTAGATGGCCATCTGCTTTCCGTCCACCACCGTCACTCCGCCTTCCACGCCGGGGACCATGAGGTTCTTGATGCGCACGTTGGCGAAGGTCCCGCGCACCATCACGTGGTGGTTCCCGCGTCGCGCCCCGTAGGAGTTGAAGTCCTCGGGCTTCACGCCCAGCGCGACGAGGTACTTGCCGGCCGGACTGTTGGCCTTGATCGAGCCGGCCGGCGAGATGTGATCGGTGGTCACAGAGTCGCCGAAGATGGCCAGCGGCCGCGCCCCGCGCAGGTCGGCCAGCTTGGCGGGCTTGGGCACGAACGACTCGAAGTAAGGCGGCTCCTGGATGTACGTCGACTTGGGATCCCACGCGTAGACGAGGCCGTGCGGCGCGGGGATCTCCTTCCACTCCTTGTCGCCCGCCAGCGCCCCGCCGTAGTTGTGCCGATAGACGTCGGGGTCGGTGGCCGCGCCCATCGCCTGGTTCACTTCCGCGGCGCTGGGCCACACGTCGCGCAGGAAGACCGGCTTTCCGTCGCGGCCCAACCCGATGGGCTCCTTGTCGAGATCGACGTCGACGCGCCCCGCGATGGCGAACGCCACAACCAAGGGCGGGCTCATGAGGAAGTTGGCCTTGATGCTCTGGTGCACGCGCGCCTCGAAGTTGCGGTTCCCCGAGAGCACGCTGGCCGCGATGATGTCGTTCTTCGTCACCAGCTGCTCGATGTGCGGGTCGAGCGGCCCGGAGTTGCCGATGCAGGTGGTGCAGCCGTAGCCCACCGTCACGAAGCCCAGCTTGTCGAGGTAAGGCTGCAGCCCGGTGCGCTCGAGGTAGCGCGAGACCACGCGCGATCCCGGCGCGAGCGATGTCTTCACCTCGGGGCGCACGGTGAGGCCCTTCTCCACCGCCTTGCGCGCCAGGATCCCCGCCGCCAGCATGACGCTGGGGTTCGAGGTGTTCGTGCAAGAGGTGATGGCGGCGATGAGCACGTCGCCGTGCCCGAGGTCGACCGGCATCCTCATCTGGTGCACTTCCTGGGCGGGGACGCGGTCCGGCGTGGGCCGGTTCTGCATCATCTCCGTCTCGGTGGTCGGATTGGTGTTCTTGGTGGTGAGGCCGTTGTTCTTCACCTCCGGCGCTGACTCCGTCTCCTGCGAGCCGCCGCCCTCCACGTGCACGACCCCTGGGAATGGCTCGGCGACCTCGTGGAAGCGCTTGCCCAGTTCGTCCTTGGGCTTGGCGTAGCCGTTGGGGCTCGCCTCGACCAGCAGCTTGCTGAAGACCTCCTTCAGCTTGGGGAGGTCGATGCGGTCCTGCGGCCGCTTGGGCCCCGCCACGCTGGGCCGCACCGCCGACAGATCCAGCTCGAGCACTTGCGTGTAGTCGCAGTCGCCTTTGCCGGGGATGCCGAAGAGACCCTGCGCCTTGTAGTAGGCGCGCATGGTGTCGACCTTCTCTTTCGCGCGGCCCGTCGCGAGCATGTACTGGCAGGACAGCTCGTCGACGGGGAAGTAGCCCATGGTCGCGCCGTACTCGGGCGCCATGTTGGCGATGGTGGCCCGCTCCGGCACCGGCAGCGACGAGGCGCCTTCGCCGAAGAACTCGACGAACTTGCCCACCACCTTCGCCTTGCGCAGCATCTCGGTGACGGTGAGCACCACGTCGGTGGCGGTGACGCCGGCGGCCAGCTTGCCGTGCAGGTGCACGCCGATGACGTCGGGCGTGAGGAAGTAGACGGGCTGGCCCAGCATGGCCGCCTCTGCCTCGATGCCGCCCACGCCCCAGGCCACGATGCCCAGGCCGTTGATCATGGTGGTGTGCGAGTCGGTGCCGACCAGCGAGTCGGGATAGAAGACGCCGTTCTGCTCGTGCACGCCGGGGGCAAGGTACTCGAGGTTGACCTGGTGCACGATGCCCATCCCCGGCGGGACGATCTGCAGGCCGTCGAAGGCCTGCATGCCCCACTTGAGGAACTCGTAGCGGGCGCGGTTGCGCGTGAACTCGATGCCCATGTTGAGCTGGATGGCGTTGGCGACGCGCGCGAAGTCGACCTGCACCGAGTGATCGATCACCAGATCCACGGGCACGCGGGGCTCGACCAGCTTGGGCTCGCGGCCGGCGCGGTTCACCGCGCTGCGCATGGCGGCCAGGTCGACCACCAGCGGTACGCCCGTGAAATCCTGCAGGAGCACGCGAGCGACCACGAAGGGGATCTCCTCGGTGCGCCCGGCCTTGGGCTGCCACGAGGCCAGCGCCCGGACGTCCTGCTCGCGGACGCGTTTTCCGTCGAGGTTGCGCAGGAGCGATTCCAGCACCACGCGGAGGCTGACGGGCAGCCGTGAAATCTTGCCAAGTCCTTGTTTCTCCAGCGCGGGGAGCGAGTACAGCGTCCCTTTTTCGAAAGGCTTCCGGGCGTCGATGTTCATGGCGGGTTCATAGGCGATTCGCTGTCCGCTTGCCACTACATGGGGCGTTCCCGGAGAGTGGGGCGGTTTCGGGGGAGAGTCGACGGCTTGACAAGAATCATCGGTGGATCGGCTGTGGCCACCCGCGGGGCTGTAGCGTCCCCGGGCATGCGCTGCTCCTTGCTCGTCATCCACATGATTGGGTGCGTCGAGCTGATGGTTGGATGCGGCGAGGTAAAGTTCGTCGACTCGCATCCGCCGGATCTTTTTCACAGCTCGAACGAGTACCGGACCAGCCCCGCGGCAGAGCCGATCGTGTGGATGGCGGTGCTCGATCTCTTCGTCGAGACCGGCGCCAGCTGCCAAGAGGCAAAGAACTGGACGTTGCAAACGATTCGCGCCGCGATGGCGGTGGACGGGGCGCCCCGTCTCGAGCTGGCGGCGCAGGACGTCTCGCCTCTCTGCAACCAGCCGCCCCGCCGCGCCATCGACCCCGTGGCCGCGGCGGCGGCTTTTCGCTCGGCGGCGGGGTCGTTTCCCGGCGGGCACGTGCGCGGGATCGTCGTCTACGCGAACAACATCGACCTGCCGGTCCCTGCTACGCTCTCGGACAGCCTGAGCACGCTGCGCGTCGCCGACCAGCCGCCGCTGTTCTGGGCGGCGGCGCGGAAGCAGGCCACCGACCAGCTGAAGCCAGACCAGGCGGTGGAATGGACGTACACGGGCGACGGCGCCATCCAGAAGGCGCTGGCGTCGGTCTCCTCGGCCGACCTGCCCCTGCAGTCCGACGCCCAAACGCAGAGCCCGTCGCTGCCGCTGCTCCCTGCGGCGCAGCTGTCGCGGGCGCGGCAGATCAAGACCTGCTCCGTCCCCGCCGAGGTGACGCTGCAGGGCGCCCCCACCGACGGAACCGCCGTCGCCATCGATCAAGGCCAGCCGCCGCGCTACTCGGTGCAGTTCAAGCCGCGCATCGCGTTGCCGCGCAGCCAGTTCGCGCCGGCGCAACAGAGCGTCGTCGTGCAGGTCGAGGTTTGCTCGGCGAACTGCGACCGCTTCCTCTACTACAAGCCCGACGACCCGCCGCGCCGCTGGAACGAGACCCGAGGCTGCCTATGAAGCTCGCCTTTCTCCTGCTCGCCGTCGCGCCTGCCGCCGCCGCGCAGGTGCGCGTCGAGTCGCGGCTGCTGGTGAAGGAGCAGCATTTCTTCCTCTCGGGGGGGTTCACCTGGCTTGCCCGGGGCGACTACTACAACAGCCCCGGCGCGGTGCTCTCGGCAGCGTGGTACCCGAAGGAGGACGACGCGCTCGAGCTGCGCGCGGCCGCCTTTGTCGCGTTCCTCAACGACTCCGCGAACAGAATGTTCCAGGGGACGGGCTTCGTGCCCGACTCGCAGAAACCCTCCTCGCTCTTCATGCTCGGCTGGCGGCACTCGCTCACGTACGGAAAAGTGGCGCTCGGCTCGCGCGTCCTGCACTTCGATTTCCAGTCGGGGTTGCACGGCGGCATCCTGGTCACTGACCGCTCCGTCGAGCCGGCGCTCTCCGCCTCGGTGGGACTGCTGGCGCGCATCAGCAATCGCTTCTACGGCCAGCTCGACGTGGCGCTGGTCGGGTCGCGCGAGCAGCGCAGCAAACCGGTCTTCGCGGCGGGCGTCTTGCCCATGCTCACGCTGGGGGTTTCCTTGTGATGGCGCTCTTCCTCGCCGCCGCGCCGTTCCTCGACGCGTTCTGGGCGCGCGATCTGGGCGCGCTGCAGCGCGAGCTGGCCGAGGATCGGTCGCGCGGCGAGGAGCGCCTGCTCTTCGAGGACCTGCTGAAGCTCGTCTCCTGCGAGCCGCTGGAGGCGCTGACGCAGCCTTCGCCGATGCGCGCGCTGGTCCGCGCCGAGGAAGCGCGGCGCGGCGCGCCGGCGACGATCTGGCAGGACATCTTCGAAAGAGAGTTTTTCCTGCGCGCCGTGTGGAACCCGCGCTTCCCGAAGGAGCTGCGCTGGCCCGACGAGACGGAGAGGTGGCCGGCCGAAACGCTGCTCCTCGCCGAGACGGCGTCGAAGTGCGGCGCGGCCAAGGCGGGGCAGGGCGCGCTGGGCGTGCTCAAGCCCGAGCTGTTGCAATCCCTGCCCCCCGAGCCGGCGGCGCGGGCCGCGTACGAGCGCGCCGTGCTGCTGTGGAGGAACGGCTCGACCGAGGGCGCGCCGGACCTGGACGTCGCGCAACTCGAGCCCGAGCTGCGGCCGGCGGCGCGTTTCTTGCGGCTCGAGCGCGGGCTCGATCCCCCCTCTCTCTGGATCGCGCTGGCGATGGACTGGCCCGAAGGCGACGACGGCGTGGCGGTGCTGATGCGCGCCGCCCACGAGCTCTGGCGCGCGCGCCTGCACGAAGAGGTCATCGAGCTGACCGACACCCTCGCCGACGTCTCGCCGCGCCCGGCGCCCCGCGCCGCCATGGTGCGCTACGCGCTCTGGCTGCGCGCGCTGGCCTTCAGCGCGCTGGGCCGCGACGAGGAGATGCTCGAGGCGTTGGCGCGCGGCTTCGCGCTGCCCGGCCCGCCGGCCGACTCGATGCGCGCTTTGGGGATGCGGGCGATGGCGCGCCGGCCGCTCGATCTCGCGCTGCTCGGGCGCATCTCCGGCAAGCGCGACCCGCAAGCCGCGCTGGCCGAGCTGGGACGGCGCGCGCTCGCCGTCGGCAACCTGCGCACCGCCCGCGCCGCGGCCGATCAGCTCGCCGGCGCAAACGACGGCCGCTGGCGCGCCGAGGGATTCGAGCTGTCGGGCGAGATCGCCTGGGCCGCCGCCGAGCCGCACGGCGTGCAGCTCGCGGTGGCGCAGATCTTCTCCGCCGACCGCCGGCCCGCGGTGCGCCCGCCGGACCGCGACGCCGCCGCGCTGCAGCTCTCGCACGCGCTCGTGGTGGCGCAGGCTGGCCGGCGCGACGCTCGCTGGGAGCGGCTGCTCACCACCGAGTTGGAGACGGTGCGCGACCGGGTGCACCCGCGCTTCGCGCCGCAGGTCGAGGCGCTGCTCTCTGCTCTGCGCGACGCGCGGCCCGAAAAAGGCGAGCAGCCGGTCGCCCTCGGCGACGTCGACGTCGCGGGCGCGTTCGAACCGCCGGCCGCGCCGCCCGTCGCCATCGATCTGCCCGAGCCGCGCTCGCTGCTCGCCATCCCCGCGCCTGACGGCTCGCTGCGCGGCTGGTTCGATTCCGGAGGTGCGCCATGACGTTCCTGCTCGCTTTCCTCCTCCTCGCGCAGGCCCCGCCGGCCAAGGAGCTGCCCGGCGAGATCCCCGCCGCCGCGTCCATCCACTCGCGCAAGCATCCCGCGCCGCACCTCAAGGCGGTGGAAGGCCACCTCGTCAGCCCTACCGCCAACGTGTCGGCCGACGACGTGGTGGACGAGATGGTCGACGAGTTCGCGGCCGACATCGCGCGCCTCGGCGCCGCGCAGGTGGGACCCATCCTCATCCAGCGGGTGCGCGTCTCGGACAACATGAACCCCGCGTACGCCGGCGTGCTGGAGTCGCGCCTGGCCGCCGCGGTGTTCCGCGCCACCAACGTGGCGCTGGTGCGCTGCGTGGAGTGCAACTCGACGCGCGGGCGGGTCGACAACGGCGAGTGGGTGGTGAGCCGCGGCGTGACCACGCGCGAGCAGGCGCAGTCGTTGGCGCGCAAGTACGGCGCGCGCACCTTCCTCGACGTGGCGCTGGCGCTGAACGAGCGGCCGTCCTCCGTCTCGATGGACGTGGAGATGGTGCGCACCGAAGATTCGTCCATCGCCTTCGCCGAGATGTACCGCATGGACGCCGACCACGCGCTCCTCTACCGCGGCGCCGACAAGGCCCAGTCGCGCGAGGAGCGTCTGAAGGATCTGGAAGACCGCATCAACCAGCGGCCGCGCTGGGCCCAGGCCGTCGAGTTCGGCGTGATGATGGTGGGCGCCGACCCGGGCGGCGCCGCCTGGGGAGCCATCGGCCGCTTCCAGCTCACCGAGAAGTTCGGCGACGACCATCGCTTCCAGGCCGGCGTTTCGCTGGCGGGGTTCCTCAACCCCAACACGATCGGGGGCGCCATCGTGAGCGCAGTCTGGCTGGCGCGTCTGAGCGAGAACAGCATTTTCAACTCGCAGCTCTTCTTCAACCTCAACGCCGGCGCGTTCATCACCGGCAACCCGGGCAACACGCCCATCGTCGGCGGCGGCCTGCGCTGGCTGGTCGGCTCGCGCGTCGCGCTGCACGGCAACCTCGACTACATGGTGCCCGTGCAGTTCAAGGGGAAAAGAGACACCTACGGCGGGATCAGCCCCGAACTGGGAGTGGGGTTCGTATGGAACTGACGCGCGTGTCGCTTTTGTTGGCGCTGGCCGCCGGGTGCGTCGCCGTTCCAACGGCGGAGCCCAAGCGGCTGGTCATCCCCGAGGACATGCGGCGGCCGGTCGTTCGCGGGCCGCTCGCGCGCGAACCAGCTTCGCCGGCGCCGCCCAGCGCGAAGGGTCCCTTCACGGACCCGTATTCGTTCACGCAGGGCGCCTTCGACGAGAAAAGGCCCGCCGGCCATGCGGAGGTGAAGCCGCAGGCGAAAGCGGCCGGAGCCACGGCCGCCGCCCCGGCCGCCGTCCCAGCCGCCGTTCCGGCCGCCGTCCCCGCATCGCCGCGTTACTTGCTGCGGCTCGCCGAGCATGGCCGCGTCTGGGAAATGGAGCTGCCCGAGTCGAGCGGCGGCTATGAAGTGCGCATCCCGCTGGGCTCGCCCGTCGAGCTGCCCACCGCCGCCGATCAGGAATTGCTCGGCAAGGAACCCGCGGCGGCCGCGCCGAGGAGTTTCCTCGCCACGCTGGCCAAAGTGTCCGAGATGTACGCCACCCACCGCTACGAGATGGCGCTCATCGAGGTGGTGGACCTGGAAGCGCAGTACCCGAAGGAAGCGCGCATCCCGGCCATGAAAGGTTCGCTCTACCAGAAGTTGGGCAAGACGCAGCTCGCCCGCGACGCATGGAAGAAGGCGCTCGAGCTGGACCCCGCGGACACCGCGGTCGTCGAGGCGCTGCGCGGCCTCAAGGAGGAATGATGCACGTCTTCGTGGGAATCCTCGGGATCGCCTCCGTGCTGGTCGCGACGGTGCTCCTGGAGCAGACCGACACGACCTTCTCCGGCCTGCTCTACAAGCCGGCGCTGCTGCTGGTGGGCGTGGGGCCGCTCTTCGTCGCGCTCATCTCGCACAAGGTCGAGGAGCTGGGGATGTGCGCGCGCGCCGTCTGGCGGGCGATGCACTTCTCCACGGCGCGATCGCGGGCGACGCTGCACGACGAGCTGAGCCGTTTCGCCGCGGAGGTGCGGCGCGGGCGGCCCGGCGAAGCTTTCGCCATCGCTGAGGGCGCCTCGCACGATTTGCTGCGGCAGCTCGCCCCGCTGGTCGTCAAGCAGTACTCGGCCGATGACATCGAGCGCACCGCGGGGACCGCCTCGTACGTGCTCGCCTCCACGCTGAAGCGCGCCGAGGACACCTTGACCTCGTTGGCGCGGGTGGCGCCCGCGACGGGCCTCGTCGGCACCACGCTGGGGCTCATCGCCCTCTTGAAGGACTTGCGCAACTTCGAGCGGCTCGGCCCGTCGATGGCGCTGGCGTTGTTGTGCACTTTGTATGGCCTGGTGCTGGCCAACGCGCTCTACGCGCCGCTGGCGCGCCTCGTGCACGTACAGGCGGTGGCGACGCTGGAGGAGGCCAAGCTCCTCACGCGGGCGCTCATCCTCGTCTCGGAAGGCAAGCCGCTCGCCGATGTGCGCGCGCTCTTCGGCGAGACGGCGGCCGAGGCGGCCGATCGCGTCGGCCTGGCGGTGGGCTGAGCCATGCGCATCCAGTCCGACGACGCGGAGGTGCTGCAGAACGAGTCGCAGCAGGACGAGCTGTGGCTCATCAGCTACGCCGATCTCTTGACGCTCTTGATCGGGTTCTTCGTGCTCATCATCGCCTCGGTGCCGCTCAAGAAGGCGCGCTTCGAGCGCATCGCGGCGGCGCTCTCGGGGTCGTCGCGGCCCGCGCCGCTGGAGGACCTGCGCGACAAGGTGGACGCGCTGGTGGCGCGCTCGCCCGAGCTGCAGAAGCTGGTCTTCACGCGCGACGACGCTGAAGGGCTGGGCATCGAGTTCAAGGACGCGCTGCTCTTCGACTCCGGCTCGGCCGAGATGCGCGCGCAGGCCCGGCCGGCCATCGCCGAGATCGCGCGGCTCATCCGCGAGCTGCCGGTGCGGCCGGTGACCGTCGAGGGCCACACCGACGACGTGCCCATCTCGACGGCGTCGTTCCGCTCCAACTGGGAGCTGTCCTCGCAGCGCGCCATCAACGTGCTCAACGCCCTGCAGGCCGAGGGGGTCGAGCGCGAGCGCATGAGCGCCCGCGCCTGGGCCGACACGCGGCCGCTCGGGGCCGAGAACGTCGTTCACGGCGCCGAGAAGGAAGCGAACAAAGCTCGCGAGGCGCAGGACCTCGAGCAGCGCCGCACCGCCAATCGCCGGGTCGTCATCCGGGTGGAGTGAAACATGTTCACGCTCATCGCATTGCTGCTTGCCGCCGCGCCCGCCGCCGGAACGAAGATCCAGCGCGAGGCCGAAGACCGCGCCCGCGCCGATGCCGCCGATCTGTTGCGTACGCTCTGCCCCGAGCAGTGCGTGCTGCTCTCGGTGCAGGCGCGCGTCGACGACGAGGACGTGGGCGGCGCGACGACGCCGGGCTTCGATCCGGCGGGGGCACGCACGGTGCCGGTGCTGCGCGCCATCAGCGCGAGCGTGCTGATCGATCAGCGGCTGCCCACGGCGTTCCGCGGGCGCGTCAAATCGCTGGTGGCGCAGCGGCTCAAGAGCGCGGGCGTGCCGGCCAGCGTCGCCGTCGAGCAAGTGAGCTTCCCGGTGCGGAACCCGCCCTACCTCGAGGCCAAGGAGACGCCCGCTCCTCCGCCGCAACTGCCGGTCGCAGCCGCGACGCCCGTCGCAACGCCGAAGCTGGACGAGAAGCTGATCGAGCACGCGCCGCTTCTTGCGGTGGTGACGTTGCTGGGCGGCGTTTTGCTGGCGCTGGGCGGCCTCTTCTTCCTCGCGGCGCGCAAGCCGCCCGCCGAGCCGCTCTTCGCCGAGCCGCTGCCTCCCGAGGAGCCCGCCCAGTCCGCCGCCTCCGAAGCACAGCGCGAAGCCTTCCCCGCGGCGCGGGCGCGACGGCTGGAGAAGCAGATCACCGACGACCGCGCGCTGCGCAACATCGTGCTCCGCGAGGCGTTGGGACGCGGCGAGCACGGGCTGGTGGCGCGCTGGGTGCGCGAGCTGGGCGATGCTCTCCTCGACGATCTGCGCGGAGACTCAGCCGTTGCGCCGGCGCTGTCGGCGCTCTCGGCGGAGTTGAAGAAGCCCGCCGATCCCGCCGCCCGCGCGGCGGCGCTGCAGGATCTGGAAGGCCGGCTGCTGGCGGCGCGGCTTTCGCGCGCTTCCGATGCGGACGCCTTCGCCTTCCTCGAGGGGGTGCGGGCCGAGGTGTTCCTGGCGGCCTGGAAGGGATTGTCCCCTGGGGCGCAAGAGGTGGCGCTGCGGCTCGCCCCCGCGCATCTGCGCTCGGCAGCGTTACCCGAGCTGCCCGCGGAGCAGCGGCAGGAGATCGCGCTTGCCTGGGTGCGCAAGCCGGAGGTTAGCGCGGCGTATGCGCTCGCCGCCGCCGACGAGCTGCGCGAGCGGATCGCCAACCTGCACGCCGGGCCCGCCGAGGCCGATCGCGCCCTGGCCGACCTGCTCGACTCGCTGCCACGCGACGAGCAGGACGCGCTGCTCGAGCGGCTGCGCCGCGAAGGAGACTCGCGCTCCGCCTCCGGCCTCCTGACCGAGTCGGCACTGGCGTACGCTCCGACCGACCTCCTCGGCGCGGCGCTCCTAGGCGTCGCACCCGCGCGCCTCGTCGCATATATGGGCGGCACCGACGAAGCGGTGCGCACCCATCTACTTGCAGCTTGCCCCGCGCGGGTCCGGGTGGAGATCGAAGAGGAACTCGGCATGCACCGCGGGACGGCGCGCGAGGACTTCTTCGAGTCGCGCCGCGAGCTCCTGGCGCGGCTGCGCGAAGAGACGGCCCGCCGCGGGCTCCAGCCCGCCGACATTCGTGCGTGGCGGCCGCGCGTGGTATCGGCGCCATGACGCGCGCCATCGCATTCGCGCTAGCCGCTGCGCTGGCCGGGTGCATGATGCCCGACGAAACGGCCGTCGACGCGTCGGTTCCTCCTGCGTACGACGGCGGCGGTAGCGGCGGCCCGCCGCCACCGCCACCGCCGCCGCCCGATCTCGATGGCGGGTTGGGGTGGGGGACTGACGCCGGTACCGGTACGACCGGTTTCCCCGGCAGCGGGCTGCGCGGCGATCAGGGCACCGGCGTGCTGGTGATGATGCGTATCGATCGCGGGACCGCCAACCTGGCCGACGCCATCGAGCTTCTGGTGAAGCAGTTCTCCGACCAGCTCGAGGCGGCGGGTCTCAAGACCAGCTCGGTCGCCGTCGCCGATCTGTACCGCGGGAATCTAATCTGGGGCACGCGCCTCAACACAAACCCGCGGCGCCCCCTCGCCGACGCCTTGAGGCTTCAGGCCGCGCAGGTCGATACGACGGTCCGCCTATCGGGCTGCACGACGGAAGGCCTGCGCAGTATTGGAAGCAGGGTTGGAAACATGTTCACCGAGGATGGAATCATGCCGTTCTACCCCGAGCCGGGCGCGTTTGCGATCTTGATGATCGACACCGACGCGCGGCCGCAGCCGCTCTCGGCGTGTCCGGGCGCGTCGATGTTTGCGACGAATCCCGCCTCCTGGCTCTACTTCTACGGACCGCCGATGGCGCGCCCGCGCATCCGCTTCGCGCTGGCCGGAACCTCGGAGTCGCTGAGCGCAAACGCGATGCGGGCACAGTGCCTGCAGATCGGCGGTTTCCCCACGTCCGCGCTCGATGCGGTCGCTCCCTCGAACGTGCCCTTCTTCGATCCGCTGACCGATCAACTCAACGCCGTCCAGGCTGGTTTTGCGACGCGCACGGATCTCTGCGCCCTCCTCGGAAACGATGCTTCGAAGACGCTGGGTGACTTCGCCAAACGCTGGGTGCAGGTGCTGGTGCACCTGTGAGGATGCGCGCCGCGGCCATCCGACGCAGGCCCGTCGCGCGGCGGGTGCGGCCTCCGCGCCGCCCGGTACTCGTCAAGCCGGCGACGGCGCGCGCGCGGTCGCGCCGGCCTGCCGCCGTACTGCTGGCGCTCCTCATCGCCGCGCTCCTCTGGTGGCGGCTGCACCCCGCGGAAAAGCCCGCGCCCACGGCGCCGCCGGTGCACGCGGTTGCGGCTGCGCAGGTGCTGCCACCGGTGCTGCACCGCAAGCCCGCCCCGCCGAAGCGGGCGAGCCGGGATTTATTGTTGGCCGCCGTGCGCGAGCGCGCCGCCTCGCTGCGCTCCTGCGCCTCCCGGCCCGGCGCGCCGGCGCGGTTGCCCGCGCGATTGCACGTCGCTCGCTCGGGGGCGATGCGCTCCATCGACTTTCCCGGCGCGCCGCCCTCGAAGTCGGTGGGCGATTGCGTGAGGGAGGCAACGATGCGCTGGGACTTTTCCGGCCTCGAGCTGCCGGCCGACCTGGAGCTACTGGTGACTCTGTCTTTTTAGACGTGATACTGGCCCGGCCATGGGAATGCTCTGTCTCGTCCGTCACGGCCAGGCCTCGGCCTTCGAGGAAAACTATGACCGGCTCTCCTCGCTGGGCGAGAGGCAGGCGCTCCTGCTCGGCGAGGGGTGGGCGCGGCGGGGCGCCCGCTTCGACCGCGTCTTCACCGGGCCGCGCATGCGGCAGCAGCGCACGGCGGAGATCGCCGCCGAGGCGGGCGGCATGCCGCCGCCGGTGATCATGGAGGAGCTGGACGAGATGCGCGTCGAGCCGCTCTTCCGCGAGCACATGCCCGACCTGTTCGCGCGCCACGGACACCTCCAGGCGCTGGGTGACGCCATGCTCGCGGCCGACGGGGACGAGGCGCGCGGCAAGGCCATCGCCCGGCTCTTCGAAGCCGTGCTCATGCTCTGGTTGCGCGGGCAGGTGAGCGCGCCGGGCGTCGAGCCGTGGCTCGAATTTCGCGGGCGCGTGCGGCGTGTCCTCGCCGCCATGCGCGTTCAGGGCAAAAGCCAGCGCATCGCGGCCTTCACCTCGGCGGGCCCGGTCGCCTCCGCTGTCCAGCTCGCGCTCAGCACCGACGACGACAGCGCCATGTCGCTGGCCTTCCGCGTGCGCAACACCTCGGTGTCGGAGTTCCTCTTTTCCGGGGACCGCTTCTCCCTGGAGTCGTTCAACGAGACGCCCCACCTTCTCGATCCCTCGATGGTCACGGTGCGCTGATGGACTTCTCCATTTCGCCGCAGACGCAAGAACTGGTGAACCGGACGCGCGAGTTCGTCGCAAGGGAAGTCGTGCCGCTCGAGCCCCGCCTCTCCGAGCCGTGGCGCTCGCTGGAGCCGGCGCTCAACGAGTTGCGCGCGCGGGCCAAGGCGCTGGGGTTGTGGACTCTGCAGCTGCGGCTGCCGCTGCAAGATTTCGCCCGCGTTAGTGAAGAGCTGGGCCGCAGCCCGCTCGGGCACTACGCCGCCAACTCCCAGGCGCCCGACGCGGGAAACATCGAGCTGCTCAAGCTCGCCGGGACCGACGGGCAGAAGAAACGCTGGCTCGAGCCGCTGGTGGCCGGCGAGATCCGCAGCTGCTTCTCCATGACCGAGCCGGAGAGGCCGGGGTCGAACCCGACCTGGCTCGAGACCCGCGCCGTCCTGGAAGGCGGGCAGTGGGTCATCGACGGCCACAAGTGGTTCACCTCCTCGGCCGACGGGGCGCGCTTCGCCATCGTCATGGCGGTGACCGAGCCCGAGGCGCCGCCGCACCTGCGCGCCTCGATGATCATCGTGCCGGTGGACACGCCGGGATTCGTCCACGTGCGAAACATCCCCGTGATGGGCCACGCCGGCGAGGGATGGCCCTCGCACGCCGAGGTGCGCTACCAGCGCTGCCGCGTTCCCGAGGATTTCCTGCTCGGCGGGCGCGGCGCGGGATTCGCGCTCGCGCAGGAGCGGCTGGGGCCGGGCCGCATCCACCACTGCATGCGCTGGGTCGGCGTTTGCGAGCGCGCGCTCGACATGATGTGCCGCCACGCCGCCTCGCGCGAGATCGCGCCGGGCCGGCCCCTCGCCACGCGCCAGACGGTGCAGGAGTGGATCGCCTCGAGCCGCGCGTCGATCGATGCGGCGCGCCTGCTCGTGCTGCACGCGGCGTGGAAGATGGAGCAGGTTGGCCAGCACGCCGCGCGCGCCGACATATCGGTGATCAAATTCTTCGTCGCCGGGGTATTGCAGGAAGTGCTGGACCGCGCCGTGCAGGTGCATGGCGCGCTGGGAATGACCGACGATACCCCGCTGGCGTTCTGGTATCGCCACGAGCGCGCCGCGCGCATCTACGACGGGCCGGACGAAGTGCACAAGCTGGTCGTCGCCCGGCGCGTGCTGCGCGAATATGGAGTCGATTTGAAATGAACGTCGATTCCGTAAAGCCGGTGCGGCCCGGCGAGGAGCTGGACCTGGCGCGGCTCTCGGCGTGGCTGCGCGCTTCGGGTCTTTCGGCAGAGGAGCTTTCGGTCGAGCAATTTCCCCGCGGCCATTCGAACTTGACGTACCTGCTTCGCGCGGGCGGACGCGAGCTGGTGCTGCGGCGGCCGCCTTTGGGCAGCAGCGTGAAGACTGCCCACGACATGGGAAGAGAGGCGCGCATCCTCGTGCGGCTCAATCCCGTCTTTCCGCTCGCGCCGCGGGTGGTCGCCGTCTGCGACGATGCCGCCGTGCTGGGCGCGCCCTTCTACCTGATGGAGCGCGTGCGCGGAATCATCTTGCGCGGGCCGGCGCCGAAAGGTTTGAGCATCTCGGCCGCGGAGGTGCGCTCGCTCTGCACGGAGTTCGTGCGCACGCTGGTCTCGCTCCACGCCGTCGAGTGGCGCGCGGCGGGGCTGGAAGGAAAGCCGGAGGGCTACGTCCGCCGCCAGGTCGAGGGCTGGACCCGCCGCTGGCTCGACGCGCGCACCGAGCCGGTGCCCGACGTGGACTGGATCGCGGCCTGGCTTCTCGAGCGCATTCCACCCGAGCGCGGGGCGGCGTTCATCCACAACGACTTCAAATACGACAATCTGGTCCTGAGCGAAGGATTATCGAAAGTGATCGGCGTGCTCGACTGGGAGATGTCCACGGTGGGCGATCCGCTCATGGATCTGGGCACCGCCGTCGGCTACTGGGTGGAGGAGGGCGACCCCGATCCGCTCAAGGCATTTGCCTTTGGCCCGACGTTCCTGCCGGGAAGCTTCACGCGCGCCGAGTTGGTCGAAGAGTACGCGCGGCTCTGCGGCCGGGACGTGTCTGGAATGCTTTTCTATTCGTGTTTCGCGTTGTTCAAGACAGCCGTCGTCGCCCAGCAGATCTACAAGCGCTACCTGCAGGGCCTGACACACGACGAGCGATTCGCTGCTCTGGGCCTGGGCGTGCATCTCCTCGCGAAACGCGCGGTCGAGGCGGCACAGCGCGGCGTGTTCTAGAAGCCGTCGCAGGTGAAGTTGCCGGCGGCGTTTGCGGACGCAATGCACATTGTGACGATTGCGGCGACGTTATCGATCGCCGCCAGTCCCGCCCCTCCAGTGCCCGAGTTGCAGCGTGGCCGCTGCGTTCTCGATGAGACGCATTCAATCCGACCGGAGACGCTCGAACGCTGCAGCGCATCTGCGTAGGTGTGGATCGCAGCGGCAAAGGGCAACTTGTCGTCGCCGTTGTTGCGGATCTACATGGACGATATGACCTCGCCGACCTCGCACTTGACCTATTCCGCGACATCCGCCTCGGCCACCGCGACCGCGACGACGGAGTCATCGTCGTATTCCAGCCCGGTCGCCCTGGCAGGAACTGCATTCGCGTGACGATCGGCTATGGGTTGGAAGGGGGATGACTGACAACCGCGCAGAGCGGTCGAATCGAGCGCCATGCCGAGGAGCGGCGAAGAGAGCGTGAGCAGCCCCACTGACAAGGGGCACAGGTCTAGGTGCCGCGGTCGAGGCACTCTAGGGCGTGTAGAGCGTGACGCGCGTGTGGAGCTTTTTGGCGGGGCGCTCGTCGAGGCGGCAGCGGCCGAGGCGGTCCAGCTCGTCGCAGAACTCGTGGGGGTAGCGCCAGCAGGAGATGTCGCCGGTGATGCCGCTGCCCGCGCCGATCTCGAGCACGTGCTTGGCGCCCGAGAGCAGGACGCGCTTGAGAAGCGGACCGGGCGGTAGCCAGCAGGCCAGCACCAGGTCGGGCTTCAGCGCGCGGATCGCGGCGCGTGCCTCGAGCCGCCGCACGCCGGGCCCCGGCGCGAGGCCAGCGACCTCTGCCCCTTTCAATTCGCGCCGCTCGCGCGCGCTCATCCGCGCCGTGGGTCGCTCCCACTTGCCGGAATCCGCGGCGATGATTTCCAGATCGGGCGCTTCCACGGCGAGCGTGCGCGAGAGATGGCCGTCGCCGGCTGCCACTTCCATCACGCGCCTCGCACCGCACGAGCGGATGCGCCTGGCGAGCGCGCGCAGGAATGGGCGCGTGGGGATGAGATAGATGGGCGCGAGCGGGTTGAACTCGCAGATCCATTCCAGCTCTCCGCGGGGCAGGCCGCTCACGGCGCGATCGAACGCTCCCGCCGTGGGAACGCGGCGCGTTCCGTCGCGATTCCAGAGCAGCCGCGCCACCGCGGCGCGTGCTGCGATCCGCAGCGGGCGGCCTCCACGAGCCGGGAACCCGCTGTGCATCTCGGGGATTTCGGTCCGAGAGAGTCTGTACACCCTGTACACTCTGTCCATTGTGTACAGGATCACCGGCGCGCGATGGGTCCGAGCTTCGCCTTGGTCGCTCGCAAATAGTCCGCGGGCGCTAGCAATATCTGCGTCCCCCGCGTTCCCGCCGACACGGAGATGATGTCGAAGAGTTCGATGGTCTCGTCCGCATGGGAAGGATAATCCTTCTTTGACCCCAGCACCGTCACGCCGCCGCGGACATATCCGGTGAGCGGCTGTGCGATGCCCAGCGCGTCGAGGAGGCGCGCCGCGTTGGTCTTCAAATCGACGCCTCCCAGAAACTGCCCGCGGGCGGCTTGCCTCCGGTGAGCACGACCCGCGCTTGATCGCGCGCGAGCTCCAGTTCGTGCGCATGCTTCTCGAAGAGCGGATCGACGCCCGGGGCCGTTGCGCCCTCTGCCGAGAGCGCCGCGATGAGATCGACTGCCCCCGAGCGGAGGAACCGCTGCAACAGTGACAGCATCGCCGCCACCTCGAGGGCCAGGTTCAACGCCTCCATCATCCGCATGCGCGCCTCCTTGAGCGGCGCGGCCGGCGGCAGCCGGCCCGCCTTCATCTCGGCGTGCGCGTGCGCGAACGCCTTGACCAGCGCTTCCAACGCGTCGCGTACCGCGTCGATCCGCACCGGCGGCTCTCTCGCGATCTTCGTCTGCGGCGATGCGCCGGAGAAGAAGTCGCCGATCTTCGAGAGCACGCCCTTCGCGGTTCGCCCGGCGTGCATCATCTTCACCTGGGCGTTCACGCGCGCGAGCGTGCCCGCCGAATTGTCGCGCATGGTCTTCAATTGGCCCACGAGGCGAGCGCGCATGGCCATCCCCTCCCAATCCGCAGGCATCTCCACCGGCTGCACCGCCGTGCGGCGCGACCCGCCCTTGTTGACCGGCTCCGATTCGTCGATCACGACGAATGCCGTGAAGCGCGTCAGGAGCGCGTGCTGGATCGAGAGCGCGACGATATGCTTCTTGACCTGCTCGGCGTGCGAGAGGCGGAACTGGTCCTCGAGGTCCATGATGCGCGCCCGCGCCCAGAGGTGGTCGATGGCTGCGAGCGGCGCCTCGCGGGGCTCGATCTTCTCCTCGTAGCGCGCGCCGTCCGCCCAGCGGCCCGTCACCGTGACGGGACCGCGCCCGCGGAAGAAGATCGACGTCGCGCGGCCCGCGAACAGGTCGGGCAGCCGGGAAGGCGCGGCCTCGCCCACCTCGCCGGAGATTCTCAGCCCGGTGATGAGCGGTGTGCCGATCTCGCGCCCCACGGCCTGTAGCGCGTCCTCGAGCCGGGCGCCCGGCGCGACGAAAGTGCTGGTGCCGCCGCCGAGAGCGGCGAGCCGCTTCAAGAAGCCGTCGTTCACGGCGCTGTCGATTCCGACGGTGAAGACGCGCGCATCGCCCAGCTCGCCCTGCAGGCGCTTGAGCGCGCTGGACTCGTCGCCCACCTGGCCGTCGGTCAGGAGCACCACAACCGGCACGCGGCCCTCGGAGAGTCCCAGCTTGCGGATCTCCGCCAGCGCCTCGCGCATCGCTGCGTCCAGCTCGGTGCCGTCGCGCGCGAAGATGTCGCGCAGCCATTTCTCGCCGCGCTCGATGCCGCCCTCGTCGGCCGGCGTGAACCCGCCCGGCATCCACTCGACGGCGTCGTCGAAGGCCTGCACGGCAAATCGATCACGCGGGCCGAGCGTGCGCAAGAGCAGCGAGCAGGCGCGCGCTGCCGAGACCATCTTCGATCCCTGCATCGAACCTGAACGGTCGACCACGAAGACCACGTCGCGCGGAGTGCTGAGATAGCCCTCGCGCGCCGGAGCGACCAGCGAGAGCATGGCGTACTCGCCGTGCACCAGCAGCGCCGGCTTGACCTTCTCGGCGGCGAGCTTCCAGCGCAGCACGAAGTCGCGGTCGAGCGGCTCGCGCTCGCGCGAAAGCTGCACGCGCGCGCTCTCGGGGCCCGCAGAGCTGCGCACGGCGTGCTGCGAGCAGGCCAGCTCGCCGACGCTGCCGAAGAGCTCGACCTCGATGCCCAGCGCGACGCGCGGATCGAACCCCGGCGCGAGCCGCGGCGGCGTGATGCGCGACGCGTCCGGCACGGTGCTGCTGTCGCGCTCGACGCCGTGGCCGGCCTGCTCGCGCGGCAGCTCCTCTCCGCCGACGTAGCGCGGCGCGACCACCAGCGGGAGCCGCAGCTCGGTGCGCCCGTCCTCGAAGAACGGCAGCCGCTCCGAGTAGGTCAGCCTGACAGTAATCTCCTCGCCGGGCGCGATGTTGCCGACCTGCACGGTGAAGACGTCGTCGCGCTCCTGCTCGAGCAACGCGGCGCGCTTTCCCTGCTCGAGCGCCTCCTGGTACTGCTTGCGCGCCGCGGCCCGCTCCTCGACGCGCCCGCGCAGCAGGCGCGCGCCGACCTGCATCTCGAACTTGCTCACGGCGGAGCCGCCCGCCAGCGGGAAGATGTAGACGGCCTCCATCGCCTCGGAGAGCGTGTTGGCGAACTTCTGCTCCACGTCGACCTCGGCGACGCGATCGATCACGCGCGCCCGGAGTTGCACCGAGGCGAGCGGCAGCGGAGCCTTGTCGGGCCCGAGAATGGAACCCAGTCCGCGCGAGCGCGGCAGCGGCATCTCGACCATGGGGATGTGCACGGCAGTCTTCATCGCTTTCCTCCCAGTGCGGCCACCGCCGCGCGAATCTTGCGTTCCAGAGATTCAGCATCCCTCGGCGACCAGCCATCTTCCGCCAACAGGCGAAGGCCGGGCTCGAGCACCACCTCGCGCAACCTCAACGCCCGAAGCTCGGGTTCGGTCTTGCGCCCCGCCGCTTCCTTGGAGAGCGCCGAGACGAGCTTCTCCAGCTCCGCGTCGGAGCGCGCGTAGAGGCGCTGCTGGATCTCCGCCAGCGGCAGGTCGAAGGCCTGCAGCGCCTTGATGGCGAGAAGCTGCAGCATGTGGCGCTTGCCGTAGCGCGCCTGGCGGTTCTCGATGGCAGGCCGGTCGAGGAGCCCGAGCGTCGTGTAGTAGCGGACCGTGCGCGCATCGGGCGTGGCCGAGACGCGCGCATCGGGCGACGCGCCGTGCAGCCCCCGGCGCGCCAGCTCGCGCGCCACTTCGTCCGACAACTCGTCCAGGCTCGACGTCATGACAGTATGTTAAGACTATACTGTTATGCTGTCAAGGTTCTATCGACCTGCTGCAGCTGCGGTCTTTCTTCTCGAACCCATGCGCGGGGATCAATCGCAGCTTGCGGTGGGCGCCACCCAGAAGGAATCGATTAGGATAGACACCGCTCCAAGAACCACGTTGAGTGCTGTGGCCTTCGATGCGCGCCTGTTCCAGCTAGCTGCAGCCACACCATCTGCGTGTGGAGCGGCCGACTGATACCAGCGGCGGGCAGCCACGAGCCCAACCACCGCAGCCGCGATCTTCAGAACAAAGCGGCGATGGTGTCCTCGAGAGGGTGCGGGCCGGGCCAGTGCAGCAGATAGCAATCGAGCGTCTCCGTGCGCAGCCGCTGCAAAGAGCGCTCGCAGGCCTCGACCGTCCCGCGGCGCGAGGCATTGTCAGGCAGCACCTTGCTGACGAGAAAGACTTCGGAGCGCCGCCCCTCGATGGCCTGGGCGACGAGACGCTCGGAGAAACCGCTCCCGTACATCTCCGCGGTGTCGATGTGCGTGAGGCCCAGATCGATGCCGGTCCGAAGCGCCAGGACCGCCTCGGCCGCGTCGGTCTCGTCGATCTGCCAGGTGCCCTGGCCGATGACGGGGACCTGCGCGCCGCCGAACGGGCGCGTCTTTATGCGTCGCTTTCTTCGCTGCTGGTCACGTCCCACGTGTCCCCGCTCTGCAGCAGCGCGGCCAGGTCGGCCGGGCCCTTCGACTTCTCCGCCTCGCGCTCCTGCTCGCGGGCGAGTTGGTCGACCGAGGGCAGCTGCACCGCGCGCAGCACGCCCATCACCTGCGGCCAGGGCGGCTCGAGCGCCGCCAGCGCCATCGCCAGCGAGACGTTGTCGCGGCTCTCGTCGTGCACCACCGCGCCCTCCATTGCGCCCATCTCCAGCGAAAAGCCTCCGCCGATGCGCAGGCCCTTGTCGCGCCCTCGCCCGTAAACGAGCGGCTTGCCGTGCTCGAGCTTGAGCAGCTTCTCGTCGCGCACGTCCTTCTCGCTCCACTGCTCGAACGCGCCGTCGTTGAACACCGGGCAGTTCTGCCAGATCTCGACGAACGCGGCCCCTTTGTGCACGGCGGCGCGCCGCAGCACCGACGTCATGTGCGGCATGTCGGTGGCCGTGGTGCGCGCCACGAACGTCGCGCCCGCGCCCAGCGCCAGCGTCAAGGGATTGAAGGGCCGGTCGATGGTCCCGAGCGGCGAGCTCTTGGTCTTCTTGCCGAACTCGCTGGTCGGCGAGGCTTGCCCCTTCGTCAACCCATAGATGCGGTTGTCGAAGAGCAGGATCTTGATGTCGACGTTGCGGCGCAGCGCGTGGATGAGGTGGTTCCCGCCGATGGAGAGCGCGTCGCCATCGCCGGTGACCATCCACACCGACAGGTCGGGGTTGGCCATCTTCAGGCCCGTGGCGATGGTGGGCGCGCGGCCGTGGATGCCGTGGAACCCGTAGGTGTTCATGTAATAGGGGAACCGCGACGAGCACCCGATACCGCTCACGAACACCGTCTTCTCGCGCGCCACGTTCAGCTCGGGCATGAGCTTCTGCACGGCGGCGAGGATGGCGAAGTCGGCGCAGCCGGGGCACCACCGCACTTCCTGATCGGAAGTGAAGTCCTTCTTGGTCAATTTGGTCAGCGGGGCCGTCATGCGATCTCCTTCGCGGCGTTGGGCGAGCTGCGGCGCGCCAGCGACTCGATGGCCGAGCGGACCTCGGCGACGTGGAAAGGCTTTCCCTGGATCTTGTTGAGGCCGATGCTCTCTAGGCCGATCTGCCCGCGCAAGTGCAGGCGGAGCTGCCCCATGTTCAGCTCGGGGACCAACACGTGACGATAACGTGCGGCCACCTCGGTCAGGTCGCTGGGCAGCGGGAAGATGTGCCGCAGGTGGACGTGGCCCACCTTCAGCCCCGTGCCGCGCGCTTCCATGACCGCCTGCGTGATCGAGCCGTAGGTGCCGCCCCAGCCGATGACCAGCACGTCGCCTTTGGGGTCGAAGTACGGCTCGGTCTTCGGGATCGAGTCGGCCACGCGCCGCACCTTCTCGGCGCGCGTGCGCACCATCTTCTCGTGGTTGAGCGGGTCGTAGCTGATGTTCCCGGTGAGCGCGTCTTTCTCCAGTCCGCCGATGCGGTGCTCGAGGCCGGGCGTGCCGGGGACGGCCCACGAGCGCGCCAGCTTCTCGTCGCGCTTGTAGGGATGGAACCCGGCCGGGTCGGTGGTGTAGTTCGGATCGATCTTGGGAAGCTTGGTGAGATCGGGCAGGAGCCACGGCTCGCTGCCGTTGGCGATCGATCCGTCGGAGAGCAGGATGACCGGCGTCCGGTAGTCGATGGCGATGCGGCACGCCTCGACCGCCGCCTCGAAGCAGTCGGCCGGCGAGCGCGAGGCGATGACCGGCAGCGGGCACTCGCCGTTGCGGCCGTACACGGCCTGGAAGAGGTCCGACTGCTCCGTCTTGGTGGGCAGGCCGGTCGAGGGGCCACCGCGCTGCACGTTGATGATCACCAGCGGCAGCTCGGTCATCACCGCCAGTCCCATCGCCTCGGTTTTCAAGGCGAGCCCGGGCCCGCTGGAGGCGGTGATGCCCAGCGATCCCGCGAACGACGCGCCGATGGCCGCGCCGATGGCCGCGATCTCGTCCTCGGCCTGGAAGGTGGTGATGCGGAAGCGCCGGTACTTCGACAGCTCGTGGAGGATGTCGCTCGCCGGCGTGATGGGATACGAGCCGAAGAAGAGCCGTAGGCCGCCTTGCTGTCCGGCGGCGACCAGCCCCAGCGCCAGCGCGCTGTTCCCCGTGATGTTGCGGTACTTGCCGGGCTGGAGGCGCGCGGGCGAGATCGAATACTGCGCGTCGAGCGCCTCGATGGTCTCGCCGTAGTTGTAGCCGGCCTTGAAAGCGCGGACGTTGGCCTCGGCCAAGGGCGGGCTCTTGGCGAAACGCGTGCGGATGGCCAGCTCCTCGCGCTCGGTGTCGCGCGAGTAGATCCAGAACACCAGCCCGAGCGCGTAGAAGTTCTTGCAGCGGCTGGCGTCCTTGGCGCTGACGCCGGTGCCCTCGACCGCCTTGACGACCAGCTTCTCGAAATCGACCTTGATGACGCGGAAGCCGTCGACGGTGCCGTCGGTCAATGGGTTCGACTTCCAGCCGGCGCGCTCCAGATCGCCCTGCTTGAAGGTGGCCTCGTTGAGGATGAGCAGCCCGCCGCGCTTGAGATCGCCGAGGTGGACCTTGAGCGCGGCGGGGTTCATCGCCACCAGCGTGTCGGGCTGATCGCCGGGCGAGAACACCTCGTGGGCCGCGAACTGGATCTGGTAGCCCGAGACGCCGGCGGTGGTGCCCGCGGGTGCGCGGATTTCCGCCGGATAGTCGGGGAACGTGGCGAGATCGTTGCCGTGCAGCGCGGCCTCGCGGGTGAACTCCGTTCCGGTGAGCTGCATGCCGTCGCCGGAATCTCCCGCGAAGCGCACCACGGCATGCTCGATGTCGCGTGCGGTTCGGGGTGTGACGGACTCCGCCATCGATGCCTCCTCAAAGGGTGCCGGAGCTTATTCTAACCGATGCCCAGCGCGTGAATGAGACTGAATGACAAGGCTGCCATGCAAGCGAATGCCATCAGGCCCGCGTAGACCACGCGTAAACCGGCTTTACGCAGCATGCCAACGGGCGTGTGCAGGCCCATGGCAGCCATGGCGGCGGTCATCAGCAAAATGGACGTGTGGGCCATCAGATCCTTGACCTGCTGCGGCATGACGCCTAGCGAGACGGCGATCCCCAGCGCGAGGAAGCCAATGACGAACCAGGGCACGGGCGGATCCTTGACGCTGTAGCGCGGTCCCGCGCCGCCCGGCTCGCGCGCGACGAGCCCCAACGCCAGGAGCGCCGGCGCGAGCAGCACCACGCGCGTCAGCTTGACCAGCGTCCCCAGGTCGCCGCTCCGCGGTCCCCAGGTGAAGGCCGCCGCGATGACCTGGGCCACCTCGTGCAGCGTCGACCCGCTCAACACCGCGAGTTGCGTGACGTTGAGCGGCAGGTGCGGGCCGGCCACCACGTAGAAGAGCACGCCCAGCGTGCCGACGATGCCGCAGAGCGCGACGGCGAGCGTGACGTCCTCTTCCTCGGCGCGCATCACCGAGCCGGCCGCGACCACCGCGCTGGCGCCACAGATGGACGTGCCGACCGCCAGCAGCGTGGCGAGTTTCGCCGGCACCCTGAAGGCGCGGGCGAGCCAGGCGATTCCCACCAGCCCCGCGCAGATGAGGAGACCATCGAGCAGCAGGATGCGCAGACCCACTTTCGCCACCAGCGCGAAGTCGAGCCGCGCGCCCATGAGAAAGACGCCGATCCGCAGCACGGGCCGCGCGCAGAGCCTCGAGCCGGCGTCGCTCCAGCGCAAGTCGCCCGCTCCGGCGCGCAGCGCGATGCCCAGCACGAGCGCCAGCGTCAGCGGACCCATCACGTGCAGGACGGGCAGGACGGAGAGGTGCTGCGCGGCGATGGCGAGCGCAAAACAGAGGAGCAAACCGGGGAGCAGCGCTCTCACGCGCTGCGCCGTATAGCACGGGGCGGGCTGGTGATCGAAAACGAAAACGAAAACCCCAAACGAAAACCCCGAACGAAAACTTCATCGCAAACGGTCTTCGAAAAACCCGTTTGCGATTGCGATTTGGTTTGGGAGCAAGCCCGCGCCAACGCCTTCGGCGTCGTCACTGGGCTTGCGAGGATTTCGAATTAGAGCGCACCGCGAGGGGTCCTTGGAAGCGGTGTCGCTGGGCGAAATACCAGTAGGCGGCCAGCAGCGTGAGCAAACCTGCGAACGTGTATCCGGCCACCAGATTCGGCGGGAGCACGAACAGCACGCCGCAGGTCGCGATCCACAGGAGCGCGACCACGTTGATGGCTGTCGAAGCGCGGCCAAGGTTCCACGGGCCGCGGCGCGCCTCGCC
>WNFC01000270.1_pt1 | contig 52721 bp, 45 predicted proteins | sample 5400541 | NCBI WGS metagenome assembly WNFC01 (sample SAMN13153342, study PRJNA577476) | soil metagenome | isolation source: 120 cm saprolite under Douglas fir tree site 2 hole 2 replicate 1 | place: USA:California | collected 2015-04-18
AGCGTGAGAAACCTTCGGTCCTCCATGACCAGCCGCCCGCCGATGACGGCGGTGGCAACGTCCTCTCCCATGGCTCGGTGCAGGAACGCCTCCACGATGTCGAGCTCATCGGTAAGCCACGGATCGTCCAGCACGCGGTCGAGGTCCACGAGGATGGCGTCGGCCTTCATGCCCGGCACCAGCGCGCCGAGGCGGCCAGCGAAGCCGAGAGCGCGCGCCCCGTTCACCGTGCCCATGGCGAGCACCTCGCGCGCGTCGAGCGGCGGCGTATTCAGATCGTAGCTCGGCACGCGGTGGAGCTTGTGGAGCATGCGCAGCTCCATCACCGCGTCCTCGTCATCATTGATCGTCTTGTCGTCCAGGCCCATGGCCACGTTCACGCCGCGCCGGACCATCTCGTACACGGGCGCCAGGCCGTTGCGCATGCCGAGGTTGCAGCTCGGGTGACTGGTGATCGACGCGCGGCGCTCGGCGAGAATGTCGATGTCCTGATCGGTGACCCAGATGGCGTGCCCCAGCACCACATGGTCGTCGATGAGGCCCCGCTCGTCCAGCCAGGCCACCGCGGTGCGGCCGTACTTGCGCAGGGAGAACGCCTTCTGGATGGGCGTCTGCAGGCAGTGCATATGGATCGGAACTTTGCCGAGGCGATCGGCTGTCTCCTTGGTGCGAGCCAGGAAGGACTCCGTCACGGCTTGCGCCCAGCTCGGGCTCAGCAGGATCCGCGTGTCCTCGGAGTTGAACTTCCGATAGAGGTGATCGAACAGGTCGAAGTAGTCGCGCTCCATGCCGGTGCTGTCCAGGTTCACCAGCGGCTCGGCGAAGGCGCGCAGGTCGGGCGGCAGGGTGGCCAGGAATGCCTGCGAGTCGAGCACGAGCTTGTCGACGTTCCGCACACCCGGCGAAAAGGCCAGGCGAATACCGCCGTCCAGATAGGTGCGGATGGCGCGCTCGCAGAGGTCCAGCGCCCGCGGTCCCTCGGTATCGAAGCCCATGTGATGGATGGTCGTGCAGCCGCTTCGCACGTGACGCACGACCCCGAGGGCGGCCGTCAGCTCGGGGTCGAAGGACGGCATGATCGCCCAGTCCAGCAGGTTGTTCTCCAGGTAGTCGTTGAGCACGCCCTTTTGAATCGGCGAGATCGCGCGACCGTGGCTATGGGCGTCCACGAGACCGGGCAGGAGCAGCTGCTTGCCGTTGCCGACCACGCGGGCTTCGCGATGCGTGTGTCTCAGCGTGGGCCAGTCCCCGACCTCGGTCACGACGCCACCCGATACACACACCGCCGCATCGGAGAGCACTCGCGGTTCCGCCGCGCTCGTGAGCACGTACTTGCCACGCAGCAACAATTCCATCAGCGAGACCTCCGTGCGCAAGAATCTGCCGAGAGAGAGTCAACGTCAAGTGTCTCTTGCCCCAGCGGGAGAGGGTCAAGGGTGACGGGGAGCGCAGAGTCAGGCGCAGCCTGGTGGAGATCGAGGGTATCCCTTTTCTCGACGCCCCCGCGTTCTTCGAAAGGCTGGCGGCGGAGCGCCAGTCATGAAATCATGCGTGCGTGGTTCAACGTGTCGGACACAGCACCTTCACCCAACAGGAGGAGCGATGATCACGGATTCGTTCAGGCGAAGTGTACTTGTTGCCGTGCTTGCGGTTTTGGTGGCCAGCCCGGCGTTTGCCCAGACGCCCGCCCCGCCCAGCTTTCCAGCCACGAGCTTCCTGACGCCGACCAAGGCCACGTGGGACAGCACGCGCACCCTGGTGCTCGGCCTCGTCGAGGCCATGCCCGAGGACAAGTACGATTTCAAGCCGACGCCCGCCCAGCGATCGTTCCGGGAGGTCGCCATCCATCTGATCGGGGAAAACTACTTTTTCTTCAGCCGGGTGTCCGGCGAGAACCTCGGCAGCAACGATCGCTTCAACACCCTCAAGAGCCGCGACGAGATCTTGAAGGCGCTCCGGGAAAGCTACGACTATGGCGCCAAGGTGTGGGCTGGCCTCACGGAGGAAAAGGCCCTGGAAATGATAGAGGGCAGAGGCGGCCAGAAAGTCCAGCGCTGGTCGGCCATTCTCGGCGTGATCCAGGACAACATGAACCACTACGGCAACCTCGTCGTGTACGCCCGCCTCAATGGCGTGGTGCCGCCGCGGAGCGCTGGCCGCTGACTCCGCGGTGTCGCCATCCCCGCAGGTTATCGCGCTGTCGAGCGCCCTGTGCTCGGCCGTCTCGACCGCCCTCATCCAGCGCGGCCTGCGCGGCTCGAACTTCTACGCCGGGTTCTGGATCAACATCGCCGTCGGCGTGATCGGCCTGTGGTCGGCCGTCCTCCTGCTCGTCCCGTACGAGGAATACAGCTGGCGCGCGGTGCCCTACTTCGTCTTCTCCGGGGTGGTGGGCACCGCGGGCGGCCGTCTCTTCCGGGTGGTCGCCATCCACAAGGTGGGCGCCTCGGTCGCTGCCGCCATCAACAATCTGGCCCCGCTGATCGCCAGCGGGCTGGCCATCCTCTTGTTGGGCGAGCGCGTGACGCTGCCGATCGTCACGGGGACCTTGGTCATCGTCGCCGGCGCCGTCCTGCTCTCGCTGAGCGGCCGGCAGGTGGGATTCCGCGTCCGGCACCTCGCCTATCCCCTGCTGGCGGCCTCGTGCTTCGGGGTGGTCGCCGTCGTTCGCAAGCTCGGCCTGCACCAGGCGGGGCCGCTCTTCGACTCCGCCATCAACATCACGGCGGCCATGGTCGCGTCGACCGCGTTCGTCGTCACCTCCGGGAACCGGGGCGCGCTGCGCTGCGACCGGCGGAGCCTGCTCTACTTCATCGGGGGCGGGATCGCGGAAAACGGGGGCGTCTTCCTCGTGCTGCTCGCGCTGGGTTTCGGCGATGTCAGCGTGGTCATCCCCCTGGCGGCCACCGCGCCCCTGTTCGTCCTGCTCCTGGCGTATCTCTTCCCGAGCGCGGCGGAGAAGCTGAGCTGGCGCGTGGTGGGGGGGGCCGTGCTGATCGTGCTCGGCGTGGTGCTCCTCTCAGCGTGAGCGCCATTCCGCGGTGTTGACACGAAGCCGTTTTGGTCTGATTCTCGCCCATGCATGAATCCACGGCGACCCCCGCGGCTCGAGTGCCTTCGCTGTCGCGCCACCATCGACGATCCGCGCCCCTTCACCGGGTGCCCGCGGTGTCGGGCGGAAGGCATCGCGGTCAATCTCACCGTGGCGCTCGACCTCGATGCGCGGGCGGGCCTGACCGCGAAGAGCTTTCCCACCACGCCGCGGAGCCTCTGGCGGTTCCGCGATCTCCTGCCCGTCGCCGGAGACCGGGTGATCTCCCTCGACGAGGGAGGGACGCCACTCGTTCCGCTCGAGCGGATCGGACGCCGTCTCGGGCTGTCGCGTCTCTACGCGAAAGACGAGAGCCGGAACCCGACGTGGTCCTACAAGGACCGGCTCTGCTCGGTGGCCATCACGCACGCGGTCGAGTCGGGCGCGCGGGTGATCGCGATCTCGTCCACTGGGAACCACGGCGCTTCGACGGCAGCCTACGCAGCCCGCGCCGGCCTGCCCTGCGTGATCTTCACTCTCGCGTCGGTGCCGGACACGATGAAGACGCTGATGCAGGCCTACGGGGCCGCGGTGATTGCCTGCGCCACCTCCGAGCAGCGTTGGCGGCTGATGCGCGAGGGCGTCGAACGACTGGGCTGGTATCCCACGGGCGGGTACGTGGCGCCGCCCATCGGCTCGAATCCGTTCGGGATCGAGGGCTATAAGACGCTCGCTTTCGAGGTGGCCGAGGCTCTCGACTGGACGGCGCCCGATCTCATCGCCGTTCCCAGCTCGTACGGCGACGGGCTCTACGGCATCTGGAAGGGCATGCAGGAGCTTCACACCCTCAAAATCGTCGGCAGCCTCCCGCGGATGGTCGCCGCCGAGCCGTTCGGGTCGCTTGCCCATGCGCTCGAGAAGAAGCTCGAATCGCCCGAGCGCGTGGAGGGCGGCGCCTCGGTCGCCTTCTCGATCGCCTCGCCGCAGGGAACCTTTCAGGGGCTCAAGGCCCTGCGGGACTCCCGCGGCGCCGGCGTGCGTATCACGGACGAGGGGGTCTTCGAAGCCCAGCGCGCGCTGGCGCGCGAAGAGGGCCTCTTCGTCGAGCCCTCGTCAGCGGCGGCCCTCACTGCCGTGCTGCAGCTCCGGAAGACCGGCGCGATCGAGCCGGACGAGGTGGTGGTCGTTGTCCTGACCTCGGGTGGACTCAAGGATCACGCGGCCAGCCGCGCCTGGCTCCCGGCCGTGCCGAGCGCCGGCGACAGCTTCGACGATGTCCTCGCCGTGCTCCGGAAGAGCTATGGTCTGGAGCTGGACCGATAGCCTCGGGGTCGCGCTCATGGGCGGCACGGCGCCCGCACACGTCACCCGCTGGGCACGGGCGGCCGAGCACGCCGGTTTCGGAAGCCTCTGGTTCGTCGAGGACTATTTCCATCCCGGCGCGTTCTCTCTCGCCGCCGCCGCGGCCGCGGTCACCACGCGGCCCGCGATCGGCCTCGGCGTGGTCAACCCCTACACCCGCCACCCGGTGCTCCTGACGATGGAGACGGCGGCGCTCGCCGGAGTGGCCGACGGCCGCGTCGTGCTCGGCCTCGGCACGAGCAACCGCAACTGGATGGAGACGCAGCTCGGCATTCCCTTTCGGACTCCACTGGCCGCGCTCGCCGAGTGCGTGGAAATCGTCCGCCGCCTGTGGAGGGGCGAGCGTCTCACCTACCCTGGCCGATGCTTCACGCTCCACGGGGTCGCCCTGGAGGCGAAGCCGGCGCAGGCCGAGCTGCCGATCCTGCTCGGCGTCAAAGGGCCGAAGGCCGTCCGGCTGGCCGGGGAAATCGCCGACGGCGTCCACTGCTCGATCATGTCGTCCCCGGCCCACGTGGCGCGCGTGCGCGCCACCACCGCGCGGACCCATCACGACTTTCCGGTGATCGCGTACGTGCCGGTCGCGCTCGACGACGACGGCGGCCGGGCGCGGCGCTGGACGAAGCCCGTGCTCGCGCGCTATCTCGGCGTCCTGCACGGACAGTCGATCCTGCGGGACGCCGGCCTCTCGGAGGCGGAGACGCGCCCCTTCCGCGAGGCTCTGGCCGCGGGCACGCCGGCCGCCCACCTCGTCAGCGACGACCTCGTGGCCGCCTTCGCCGTGGCCGGAACGCCGGACGAGTGCCGGCGCGCGCTCCGCCGCTGGGCCGACGCGGGGCTTACCGCGCTGATCGCGGTCCCGCCCCCGGGGGTCGACGTCGAGGGACAGCTGGCCCGCGTCGGCGCCGAGCTTGCACCCTACTGGAAGGAGATGAGGTCTCCATGCCGCTGAGATTCGGCGTTCACATCCCGACCTGCATCGAGGGGATGATGTATCCCATCCCGTTCGCCAAACCGTCCGACATCCTGCCCACCGCGCTGCTCGTCGAGCGGCTCGGCTTCGATTCGGTGTGGGGCAACGACCACATGACCACCCAGCGCTACGTGCAGCGCGAGTTCGCGACGCCTCCGAACTACTACGAGCCACTCATCACCTTCGCCTACGTCGCGGCGCGGACGACGCGGGTCAAGGTCTGCACCTGCATCCTGGTGCTGCCGATGCGCCATGTCGTCGTGGCCGCCAAGCAGGCCGCCACCCTCGACCAGCTCTCGGGCGGCCGGCTGATCCTGGGCGTCGGTATCGGCGCCTACCGCGAGGAGTACGAGGCGCTCTTCCCCGACGCGCGCGCCGTGAATCGCGGGGCTATCGTCGAAGAGGGCATGAAGGCGCTCCGGCAGCTCTTCAGCGAGCGGCGCGTGACCTTCAAGGGCCGCCACGTCCGGTTCGAGGAGGTCGAGTGCTTTCCCAAGCCGCTGCAGACGCCGCTCCCCATCTACGCGGGCGGCAACCATCCCGAGGTCCGCCGGCGGGCCGGCGAGCTGGGCGACGGCTGGCTGCCGGCGGTCCTCACGCCCGAGGAGATCCGGACGGGCGTCGAGGAGGTGCACCGCGCGGCCGAGAAGGCGGGGCGGGATCCGTCGAAGATCGACATCGCGCCGCAGTTCGTGGTCTGCATCGGCCGGACGCGGGAGGAGGCCGTAAAGCGCTTCCAGGGCTCCCAGCTCCACAAGCACCTCCAGTCGCTTTCGAACTCCACGCTCCGGGGCCAGACCGGAGGTCCCGAGGAGCGCAACCTGATTGGGAGTCCCGAGGAGATCTGCGAGCGTATCCACGTCTACGCGGGCGCCGGCGTCACGACCTTCTCGGGGATGACGTTCGTCGCCAACACGATGCCCGAGATGCTCGAGTCGATCGAGCACTTCGGGCGCGAGGTTCTCCCAAACTTCAGCTAGAGGAGCCGCCCGTGGACCGACATCATCGCGACCGCCTGACCCGGATACTGGATGCCGAAGGGCTCGACGCCCTCGTCGCCACCACACCGGAAAACCTCTTCTACGTGACCGGCTATCGAAGCCTCGTGCAACCGCTGTCCCGGGGCGCCGAATTCTACGGCGTCTTCACGCGGCGCGGCACCGGCTTGGTGGTGCCGTTCATCGATACCACGGGCGTCGCGTCCGATCAGATCGCCTGCGATCGGATCGCGTGCTACGGCAAGTTCTTCTTCGAGTATGCCGACCAGCCCGGGGCGGTCGGCGAGCACGTGCGGGAGCTCACGCGGCATCCCGCCGCGAGCGCGGCCGATGCGCTCGCCGCCGTTCTCGGCGACCTCGGCGTCGCCGGCGCGCGGATCGGCCTCGATGAGGGCGGGATATTTCCGCAGACCTGGACACGGCTCGCGGATCGGCTCGCGGCAAAAACGCTCATGCCCGCCTACCAGCTCTTCCGCGCCGCCCGCATGGTGAAGAGCGCTGAGGAGGTGGCCTGCCTCGAGCGCGCCGCCCAGATCGCCGAGGAGGCGGTGGACGTCGTCCTCGGCATGCTGAAGTCAGGTGTGACGGAGCGCGACGCCGCCACCGTGTTCGAGCACGAGGTCGAGCGGCGTGGAGCGTCCCGCTTCTTCACCGTCATCACGATCGGCGAGCGGGCGGCGCTCGCCGACGTCTTCCCGTCGGCGCGCGCCCTCGGGGCCGGCGACCTCGTGCGCTTCGACCTCGGTTGTGTCTACCGCGGCTACTGCTCGGACATCGCGCGGACGGCCGTCCTCGGCGCGCCCACGGAGAAGCAGGCCCGCTACTACGCCGCCGCCCTCGCCGGCGAGCAGGCCGCCATCGAGGCGATGAAGCCGGGCGTGCCGGTCGGGGCGATCTTCGACGTGGCGGTCGAGGTGACGCGCAAGTCCGGCATCCCGCACTACCAGCGCCACCACGTCGGCCACGGGATCGGCCTCGAGGGCTACGATACGCCGACCATCACGCCCCAGAATGCCGCCGTCCTCGAGCCGGGCATGGTCTTCTGCGTCGAGACGCCCTACTACGAGCACGGCTGGGGCGGCATCCAGGTGGAGGATGCCGTCGAGATCACGCCGTCCGGCGCCCGGCGGCTCACGCGCGGCGACCGCGAGCTGAAGATTCTCGGATGAAAGGAGACACCCTCATGAGGCCGCTCGTCGCCCGCGTTCTGCCCCTCGCGCTCGTGCTGATGCTCGGCGCACCCCCCGCCGCGCCGGCGGCGGGGAAGCTCACCATCGGGATCGGATCGATCCCCAACACCCCGGATCCGCACCGCGATTCGACGGCCAACGCGCTGATCGCCTACGCCCAGCTCTACGAGAAGCTCGTGGGCGTGGACGACACGGGCCGGATCGTCGGCGTCCTCGCCGAGTCCTGGCGCGTCGTCAACGACACGACGTGGGAGTTGAAGCTCCGGCGCGGCGTGGCCTTCCACAACGGCGAGCCCTTCACCGCCGACTCCGTGAAGTTCTCCATCGAGCGCGTCCTGAACCCCGCCACCAAGTCACCCTGGGGCAGCCGGATCGCGCCGGTGGACAAGGTCGAGGTGGTCGATGCCGGGACCGTACGCATCATCACGAAGAGCACGTTCGCCCCCCTCCTTCAGGGGCTCATGACGGTGGACATGCTGCCGCCCAAGTACTTTGCCGAGAAGGGCGAGCGCGAGTTCGCCGGCGCCCCCGTGGGCACCGGCCCCTTCCGCTTCACGTCCTGGGTCAAGCAGGATCACCTGGCCCTCGCCGCGAACCCGGCCTACTGGCGCGGACGGCCGGCGCTCGACGAGGTCGTGTTCCGGTCGATACCAGAGGATTCGACGCGCGTGGCCGGTATCGAGACGGGCGAGCTGGACGCCGTGCTCCTCGTCCCGCCCGAGCAGGTCTCCCGCCTCAAGGCCCGGAGCGTGGACGTGCGCTCGATCAATCAAGGCCAGGGGCTCGTGGTCAACTTCCGGACTCCGGTGGAACCGTTCACCAGCAAGAAAGTCCGCCAGGCCCTGAATTACGCCGTCGACAAGGAGGCTATCCTCAAGTCGCTGCTGGCCGGCTACGGCCGCGTCCTCGACGGCCAGATCGTCGGGCCCGACGGATTCGGCTACAACCCGGCCCTCAAGCCCTATCCGCACGACCCGAAGCGGGCGAAGCAGCTCCTGGCCGAGGCCGGTTTTCCGAACGGCTTCACCGTGAAGTTCAACGGCTCGGTCGGACGGTACACGAAGGACAAGGAAATCGAGGAGGCGGTCATCGGTCAGCTCGCGGAGATCGGCGTCACCGCCCAGCTCGAGATCCTGGAGGCAGGCGTCTTCATCCAGAGCGCGCTGGGCGCCACCATCGGGCCGATGTGGATCTGGGCCTGGCAGTATCTGCCGGCCATGGACGCGGACCTGCCGCTGTCGCTCTTCCAGAGCCGCTCGATTCTCAAGGAGTACGCCAACCCCGACTACGACGCGCTGGTCGCCCGGAGCCGGGCCGCGCTACGTCCGGAGGAGCGGCGCAAGGTCCTCCAGGAGATGGCGGCGTTCCTTCGCGACGACCCGCCCTCGATCTTTCTCGTGCAGACGGCGGGCATCTACGCCGTCCAGCCCTGGGTCCAGAACTTCGTCTGGCGGTCGAACTACCTGATCGATCTCACGCGGGTGCGCGTGACAAAGTGACCCCGGCTTTCCCCGGAGAGCCCCTCCGCGTGGACGGGGCGGTCGCCATCGTCACCGGCGGGGGACGGGGTATCGGCCGGGCCGTGGCCGTCGTGCTGGCGGCGGCCGGCGCGCGCGTGGCGGTGGCGGCCCGCACCCGGTCCGAGGTGGACGAGACGGCGGCCGCGATCACCGGAGCCGGCGGCACGGCGCTCGCCGTCACGGCCGATGTCACCCTCACCGCCGATGTCGAGGCGCTGGTGCGAACCACGACCTCGGAGCTCGGGCCGCCCGACATCTTGGTCAACGACGCTGGCATCCAGCTCACCCGCAAGCCGCTCGTGGACGTCAGCGACGAGGAGTGGCTCCGGGAATTCGACGTGAACGTCCACGGGGTGTTCCGCTGCTGCCGGGCCGTGGCCCCGCTGATGCTCGGTCGGAGGCGCGGGGCGATCCTCAACGTCGCCTCCGTCGTCGGCGCCGTCGCCCGCGCCGGGCTCGTCGGCTATTCGGCCGGCAAGGCAGCCGTGATGCAGCTGACGCGCTCCCTCGCGCTCGAGTGGGCGCCGCACGAGGTGCGGGTGAACGCGATCGCCCCCGGCTTCACGCGCACGCCGATCGTCGAAGACTTGCTGGCGGCGCCCGGCCAGCGAGACAGGATGCTCTCGCTGATCCCGCTTGGCCGAATCGGGGAGCCGTCAGAGGTGGCCATGCTGGCCCTCTATCTCGTCTCACCGGCCGCGAGCTTCGTCACCGGCCAGACCTTCTTCATCGACGGCGGCACCTCGGCCTGAGTGGCTCAATACTGCCGGGCGCGGCTCCTCGATCTCGTCATCACCGTGGTCGGGGTGTCGACGCTGGTGTTCTTTCTCCTGCGCCTCAGCGGCGATCCGCTCGCGCTCTTCGTGACCGAGACGACCACCCGTGAAGAAATGGCACGGCTTCGCGATTCGCTCGGCTTCTCCGCCCCGCTCTGGCAGCAATACCTGCGCTTCGTCCTGCACGCTCTACAGGGCGACTTCGGGGACTCTCTCCGCTACACCAAGCCCGCGGCGGCGCTCGTGTGGGAGACGCTCCCGGCGACGCTCGAGCTGACGGCGACCTCTCTCGGCATCGCCGCCCTCCTCGCCCTGCCCCTCGGCACCCTCGCCGCCGTCCGCCGGGGCACCGCCGTCGAGACGTCCTGCTCCCTCGTCACGCTCGTGGGCCAGTCCATGCCGTTTTTCTGGCTCGGCATCCTCCTCATCCTCATCTTCTCGGTGGATCTCCGCCTCCTGCCCTCGTTCGGACGCGGATCGCCGGCCCATCTGATTCTCCCGGCCGTCACGCTGTCGGCGGCGACCATGGCGAAGACGGCGCGCCTCGTCCGGGCCGGGATGCTCGAGGTGCTGGGCCAGGAATACATCCGGACCGCGCGGGCCAAGGGACTTGCCGAGTGGAGCGTGATTCTCCGGCACGCCGCACGGAACATCGCCATTCCGGTGGTGACCATCCTGGGGCTCGACTTCGGCCTGCTGCTCGGCGGCGCCGTCGTCACCGAAACGATCTTCGCCTGGCCGGGGACGGGGAGGCTCATGGTCCAGGCCATCCAGGGACGCGACTTCCCCGTGGTGCAGGCGGGCGTCTTCATTCTTGCCATCGTGTTCGTCGTGCTGAACGCGTTCCTGGATCTCGTCTATGTCTGGCTCGACCCGCGTGTCCGCCATCGGTGAGCGATCGGGCTCGCGGCGGCGTGGCCGCGCGAGTCGCTGGCTGTCTCTCGCGATTCTCTCCCTCGTGATCCTCTCGTCCGCCCTGGCGGCGATCATCGCGCCCGAGTCGCCGACGAAGCAGTCGCTCGCTCAGCGGCTGCGCCCGCCCGCGTGGGCCGGGCACAGCGGAGCCGGGCACCTGATCGGAACCGACCAGCTTGGCCGCGACGTCCTCAGCCGGATTCTCTATGGGGGGCGCCTCTCCCTCATCGTCGCCCTCCTCGCGGTACTCCTCTCGGCGAGCATCGGCACGTTCCTGGGGCTCGTCGGTGGCTATACGGGCGGTGTGCTGGAGCGGCTACTCATGCGGCTCGCGGAAATCCAGCTGGCGTTCCCCTTCATCCTGCTCGTGGTCACGATCGTGGCCGTGCTGGGCCCCAGCGCGCTGAATGTCGTGCTCGCTCTCGGCGTCAGCGGCTGGGTATCCTACACCCGCCTCGTGCGAGCGCACGTGCTCACGCTGCGGGAGCTGGCGTACGTGGAATCGGCGCGGAGCCTGGGCGCGAGCGCCCCGCGCATCGTCCTCCGCCACCTCCTGCCGAACGTCCTGTCGCCGGTGGTGGTCCTCGCCTCCTTCTCGGTGGCACAGATGATCATCCTCGAATCGGCGCTCTCCTTTCTCGGCCTCGGTGTACAGCCGCCAACCCCGACGTGGGGCGGCATGCTGGCCGATGCCCGCAACTACCTCGACCAGGCCTGGTGGCTCGCCGCCTTTCCGGGGCTGGCGCTGATGCTCACGGTGCTGGCGATCAACATCCTCGGAGACTGGCTGCGCGACCTGCTCGACCCGACGCTCGCCATCTGAGCCTCGGGCAGGAGTCCGCGGGGGGGTCCCGCCCCGCTCGTCAGCTCCGCGTCCCGACGAAGATTTGGCCTCGTGGTGGACCCGGAATCTTCACTCGGCAGCGACGTGAGGCGACGGCGACGGGGCGCGTCGACTGGCGACGCACAAGGCCCACACGCGGGCGGGGGTCATGGGCAGGTCGTTCAGCTCGATCTGGAAGGGCGCCAGGGCATCGGCCACCGCGTTGGCGAGGACGGCCGCGGGGCCCAACGTGCCCCCCTCGCCGACGCCCCGCACCCCGGCCAGATTGTCCGCCGGCTCCGCGACGTGGCCGAGGGCGAGCGGCGGTATCGTGGCCGCCGTCGGCAACGCGTACTCCATCAGGGTGCCGGTGAGGAGCTGCCCTGCGGCATCGTACATGAGGTGTTCGGAGAGAGCGCCGCCGATGCCCTGGGCGATAGCACCCTGGATTTGCCCGTCGACGATGAGCGGGTTGATTACTCGCCCGGTGTCCTCGACGCAGACATAGCGGTGGATCACGAGCGTGCCGGTCTCGAGATCGACCTCGACCACCGCCCCCTGCGACCCGGCGGCAAACGTGCCCCGTATCGGATCGTAGAACCGCGTGGCTTCGAGACCAGGCTCGACATCCGGGGGCAGACGGTGCGTTTCAAGATGGGCGACCCTGGCCACCTCAGCGAGTGGGATTGCGCGGTTCGGAACACCCTTGACGAAGACGTTGCTGTCGGCCACCTCGAGATCTTCGGGTGCGACCTCGAGGAGGTGTCCCGCGATCAGGGTGACCTTGTCCCGCACGGCTCGCGCTGCCCGAATGGCGGCGCCTCCTCCAATCACGGCCTGGCGCGATGCGAACGCCCCGAGGCCGAAGGGCGTGGCATCAGTGTCGCCCAGGACCACCGTCACCGACTGAAACGTTACCCCCAGCTCCGCGGCCACGACCTGGGCCACCGTCGTCTCCAGCCCCTGCCCCTGCGATGTCACGCCCGCGAGCACGGTCACCGCACCCGACGGATCCATCCGCACCGTCGCGCCTTCGTGGCCGGTGCGGAAGGGCATGCGGGGTCCGGCCGAGGCGGCCTGGCCGAGACCGGTCAGCTCGTTGTAGACCGCGAATCCGATGCCCAGGTAGCGTCCTTCCCGCCGGAGACGTGTCTGCTCGCCCCGGAACGCCTCGTACCCGATCGCCTCGATCACCTTCTCGAAACACACGGGGTAGCTCGGGCTGTCGTGGACCAGCCGCGTGGCCGACGTGTACGGCAGATCTCCCGGGCCGACCAGGTTGATGCGCCGGATCTCGACGGGATCGAGCCCGAGCTCCCGCGCGCCGAGATCCAGCACGCGTTCCATCACGAACGTGGTGGCCGGACGAGCCACGCCGCGGTACGGGCCTGCGGGCGTGGTGTTCGTCGCCACCGCGGCCACCTCGCAGCGGTAGTGCGCGAGCTTGTAGGGACCGGCCAGGAGCCCACCGGCCATGAGCGCCTCGAGGCCGGCGGTCCACGGATAGACGGAGTAGGCGCCGGCGTTGCAGGTCGCTCGCACGTCCATGGCAAGCAGTCGGCCGCCGGCGTCGAATCCGGCCCGCACGGCATAGTGGTGGTCGCGCGCGTGCGCTGACGCAAGAAACCCTTCACGCCGCTGCTCGACCCACTTGACGGGACGGCCGAGACGCATGGCGAGGAGACACAGCGCGACGTCCTCGGGATAGAGAATCCCTTTCACCCCGAAGCCACCGCCGACGTCGGGCGCCACGATCCTCACGCGGTTCTCGGCCAGGCCGAGGATTTCCGCGAGACCGTGGCGAGCCAGATGCGGCACCTGCGTGCCCGACCACAGCGTGAGCTTGCCCTCGGCGGCGTTCCACTGCGCGACACCGCCGCGCCCTTCGAGGGGCGCCGCGGTCTGCCGGTTCGTGCGGAACGCCCGCTCGATCACCACGGCCGCGGCCGCCAAGGCCCCCTCCACGTCTCCGTGTTCGAACCGGCGCGACAGGAGCACGTTGTCGGGCGCCCCATCGTGCACGATCGCCACGCTGCCGCGCGCTTCGAGGACGTCCACCGTCGTCGGCAGGGGCTCGGCATCGACGGCCACGAGTGCCGCGCCGTCTTCGGCCACGTAGCGATCGACGGCCACGACGGCGCCCACGGCCTCGCCACAGTAGCGCACCGTCGGCCAGGCAAGGACCGGCTGCTCGGTCTCGACATAGCCTGGCAGCGCGGAGCGCGCGCGCAGCCGGTGGCGCGCGAAGACCGGGTCGTCGCCCGTTACCACGGTCACGATTCCCGCCAGCGCGGCCGCGGGGGCCGCGTCGATCCTGCGGATTCTGGCGGAAGCGTGGACGCTTCGTACAAAGGCGACGTGCAGCATGCGCGGCAGCTCGACATCGCTCACGTACCGTCCCCGCCCGCTGATGAGGCGCGCGTCTTCCGTCCGGCGGAGTGGGGCCCCGAACACCCGCGAGGAGCCGCGATGGACCGACATCAAGTCATTTCCCTGGGAATCGGTAGAGCGGTGAAAGGCGTAGGCCCGATCTTGTGCCGGCGCCGCCAGTCAGTCAAGGCCTCTCGGACAGTGGAAGACGGGCTATGCTCTGCACAGAGAGCCCCCGCTCGGGGTTCCTGGCCTGATCCGGGGAGGTCATTCATGGACGAGAGCGAGCAGCTCTACTTCGACGACCTCAAGATCGGGGCCCGCTTCACGAGCCCGGGCCGCACCCTGGGGGACGCGCACTTTCTCATGTTCGCGGGGATGACCGGGGACAACCATCCCATCCATTACGACGCCGAGTATGCCATCGAGATCTCGGCCGTGGCGGTCTTGCCGGGCTGACGCTCCCCACATGAAGGGCTCGCTGTCGCGGGAGGAGGGACCTGAATGACCTCCGGCCAGCCTGACGACGTCAAGCGCCAGGTCGCCGCCCATTGGGATCGGCGCGCGCCCCGCTTCGACGAGGATTTCGGCCACAGCATCCGCACACCGGCGGAGCGCGCCGCCTGGGACCGCATACTCGATCTTGTCCTCGCGGGCCGAGATGTGCGTGACGCGCTCGACGCCGGCTGTGGCACCGGCTTCCTCAGCTTCGAGCTCGCGGCCCGGGGTCATCAGGTCACCGGCGTCGACTTCGCGTCCGCCATGCTTGCCGAGGCACGGCACAAGGCGGTGACGCGCGGCGCCTCGATCCGGTTCGAGGAGGCGGATGCCGAGCAGCTGCCGTTCTCACCCGGCAGCTTCGACCTCGTGATCAGCCGACATCTGCTCTGGACACTGCCCCATCCGGAAGCCGCGATCGACGAATGGATTCGAGTGCTCCGGCCGGGAGGGCGCCTTGTCGTCGTGGACGGGCAGTTCGACGTGGGCGCCTCGCCAGGGTCGCCGGGGAGTGCCCGCACGAGCGTCGAGTACGCGGCGGTCGGCGACCAGCTTCCATTCCTCGGCGGCCGGCCCCGGGACGAGATCGAAACCCTGTTCGAGGCGCACGGCCTCGTGAACGTGAAGAGCGATCCATTGCTCGACCTCGTGGCAGCTCAGGCGCAACGGATGGTCGAGGAAGGGCGAGAACGACGCACGCACCGGCGCTACGTCGTCTGGGGCGACGTCGCGCGCCCCCGAGCAGGCGGCTGACCCGACGAGCCTAGCGGTGCTGCCGCAGGTCACCAAGTTCGTCAACTGACGGCTCGTGCCGGAGGACGTGAGGCGGTGATACAATCGCCGCCGACTGGGCCCGCTCATGTCCTGAAGCGGGCGTGCACCGCCACAGGGCCGCCGACCGAGGAGGGTGACATGAAAGACGGATTGCGCTTCGTCGACTCCGACATGCACATCATGGAGCCGCCCGATCTCTTCGACCGGTATCTGGACCCGACGTTCAAGCACCGCGTCAGCGTACCGGTGGGCGCGGACGGCCGCCCGTATCGCGGCCCCTCCGGCTTGACGCTCATCGACGGGCTCCCCACCTCGGACTCCGACCTGCAGCAGTACCGGAAGCGCATCCGTCGGGGCCCCACGCAGAGCACGCAGCCGCTCTCCGGATCGCGGCTGGCCGACACGGGCCGGCTGGACTTCGCCGTCGAGCGCGACTACAACTCCGAGGCCCAGGTGATGGGCATGGCGCAGGAGGGGGTCGACATCGCGGTGCTCTATCCCACGGGCGGCCTGAGTCTCATCGCCCGCGACAATCTGGATCCCCAGCTCTCCCTCGCCCTCTGCCAGGCGTACAACAACTGGATCCACGAGTTCTGCCAGTACAGCCCCGACCGCTTGAAGTTCGTGGCCATGTTGCCCGTGCACGACGTGCACCTCGCGTGCCGCGAGCTCGTGCGCTGCGCGAAGCTTGGTGCCGTGGGATCGTTCATCCGGCCGAACCTGGTCAACGATCACTACTGGCACTCGAACTATTGGGACCCGCTCTACAGCGTGCACGAAGAGCTCAACGTGACCTGGGGCTTTCACGAGGGCGTGAGCGCGGTGTACTCGCGGATGATTCCCCTGTACGGCGAGAACCGCTTCTACCGGCACGTGGCCAGCCACTGGATCGAGATGCAACAGGCGATGATCGCCATGATCATCGGCGGCGTGTTCGAGTTCCACCCCAGGCTGCGGGTGGGCTTCCTGGAAGCCCAGAATTCCTGGGTGCCCGGACTCCTGTCGCGCATCGAGTGGGACTACCCGCAGTACCGTGATTCGCACGCCCCCTACCTGGCCCTGACTCCTCGGGAGTATTTCCGGCGCAACTGCTGGGCCGCCGTCGAGGGCAGCGAGCCGGAGATCGAGGCCACCGCCGGCCTCATCGGCGCCGACCGGATGTGCATCTCGACGGACTATCCGCACTTCGACTCCAATTTCCCCCACGTGGCGGACAATCTCCTCAAGAACGTTCCCCGCAAGATCGCCGCGCAGATCTTCGAGGGAGGAGCGCATCTGTACGGCTTCGCCGAGGCCGACTTCCTGAGGGCCGACGCCGCCGCCTCGCCGACCAGACGCTGACCGTTGTGCCCGTCCGGGACCTGAAGGACGGCGGCACGGCAGGATACGGGTCGGATCTCGTCGTCGAGCTCCTGCGCGCGGTCGGCGTCGAGCACGTCGCCGTCAATCCGGGGGCGACGTTCCGCGGCCTCCACGACTCCCTGGTGAACTACGGGGGCGCGCGGGGGCCCGAGCTCGTGCTCACCACGCACGAGGAGATCGCCGTCGCCCTCGCCCACGGCTATGCCAAGGCCAAGGGCCGGCCGATGGCGGCCGTGGTTCACGACATCGTCGGCCTCCAGCACGCGAGCATGGCCATCTTCAACGCCTTCTGCGATCGGGTCCCCCTCCTCGTGCTCGGGGCCACCGGTCCCATGGACACGACCCGACGCCGGCCCTGGATCGACTGGATTCACACCGCGCTCGTGCAGGGGACGCAGGTGCGGGACTACGTCAAGCTGGACGACCAGCCCGCGAGCGTCGCCGCCATTCCCGAGGCCTTTCTGCGTGCGTGGCGGCTCGCCCGGACGGAGCCGCAAGGCCCCGTCTACCTGTGTCTCGACGCCGGTCTTCAGGAAGAGGCGCTGGAAGGTCCCATCCCGATGCCCGACGTCGGGCGCTTCCAGCCGGCGACGCCCCCCCACGCCGACCCGCGCGCCATCGAAGACGCGGCCCGCCGGCTCGCGGAGGCGCGCTATCCGGTGATCGTCGTGGAATCCCTCGGGCGCCGGCCCGGAGTGGCGGTGCCCCTCTGCCGTCTCGCCGAGCTGCTCGCGGCGCCGCTCGTCGACCTCGCCGTCGAATACCAGGGGCGACCGAGCGTCCCCGGCCGTCATCCCCTGGACATGAGCGGCGCGCGAGACGAGGTCGTGCGCGAGGCCGACCTCATCCTTGCGCTCGACGTCACGAACCTGCTCGGCGCGATGGGTCAGGTCGATCGAAGCACGCGCGAGGTACGCCTGCTGAACGAGAGCACCCGTGTGATCTCGATCTCCCTCGATGACTATGCCGTCCGCAGCTGGGCGCAGACGTTCCAGTCGCTGATCCCCGTGGACCTGCCGATCGCCGCCGACGCCGCGCTCGCCCTGCCCATGCTCGTCGCCGCCGTCGAGGATCGGCTTCGGCACGAGGGCGCCGCCGCGGAGCGCCGGAACCGCGCGGAGCGCATCGCCCGGCGCCATGCCGCGCTCGACGCCGAGTGGCAAGCCGCGGTGAGCCTCGAGCGCTCATCGAAGCCCCTGACGCCTGCCGTGCTCGCGGCCGAGGTGTGGCAGGTCATCAAGGACGAGGACTGGATCCTCGCCAACGGCAGCGGGAAGGGCTGGGCGCGGCGGCTCTGGGATTGGCAGCCCGAGCGGGTCTGCGGAGGCAGCGGGGGCGCGGGCCTCGGCTACGGGCTGCCGGCCGCTCTCGGGGTGGCGCTCGCTCATCGCGGCTCAGGGAAGCTCTGCGTCAACCTCCAGGCCGACGGCGACCTGCTCTACGTCGTGAGCGGCCTTTACACCGCCGCGCACCACCGGCTGCCGTTCCTGACCGTCATGTTCAACAACCGGACGTACGGCAACGACGAGGAGCACCAGGAGGCGGTGGCCAAGACGCGCGGCCGCCCCGTCGAGAACAAGATCGTCGGGATCCGCATCGACGATCCGGCGCCGGACTTCGCGCGCATCGCGCAGGGCTTCGGCGTCCACGCCGAGGGACCGCTCGACAACGCGGAGGCCGTGGGACCGGCCCTTCGCCGCGCGCTCCGCGTGGTCAAGGACGAGGGCCGCCCCGCCCTGGTCGACGTGATCACCAAGGGATGAGGCGGGGCAACTCAAAGGAGGCACGCTGATGGCACGCGGAGGCTACCGCATCTTCGACGCGGACACGCACATCATCGAGCCTGTCGAGCCGATCGAGCAGCACCTGGCGGCGGTCGATCGGGCCAAGCTCGCTGCGCTCGGGCCGCTGGTCGGACGCGCCCCGGCCAAGGCCGGGATGTCGCGCTACCGAATCGGCAAGCGGCCCGCGCTCGATCGACGCCTCGGCTCGCGGGAGCGAGTCGAGCCCCCAGCCGCGGCGACGCGCGGTGCCCGGGACGGCGGCACGCCATGGGACGTGCGGTGGCAGGGCCCCCCGTTTCCCACCGACCGCGTCAGCTTCGATCCGCACGCGCGGGTGAAGGACATGGACATCGAGGGCATCGACGTGAACATGATCCTGCCCTCTGGCGGTGTGCCGGCCTTTTGCAGCCTGGACGACGTGGCGCTCGAGCAGGCGGTGTACCAGGCGTATCACCGCTTCCTCGCCGAGTACTGCGCGCCCTATCCGGAGCGCCTGACGAGTCTCATCCTCGTCTCGGCCCGCGATGTCGCCGCCTCGGTGGCTGAGATACGGCGCTGCGGGAAGGAGGACTGGCCGGTCGGCATCTTCCCGATCTGTCCCCCCGAGATGTCGCTCGACGATCCGGCGTGGGAGCCGATCTGGGCGACGGCCGAGGCCCATGACCTCACGGTGGTCATCCACTCCTTCACGATGACGGTCCCCTACCCGCCCGGCATGTGGGACACCTGGGACAATGTCTTTCTCCAGCGGGCCGCCGGTCATGTATGGAACGCGCAGCGCAACATGGCGGCCCTCATCGGCGCCGGCGTGCTCGATCGCTATCCGGAGCTGCGCCTGACCGCGCTCGAGTGCGGGCACGGCTGGCTGGCCTTCTGGGCGGCGCGCCTGGACGAGCTGGCCGAGATGTCCCGCCACGCTCTCCCGCCCCTCAAGCGAAAGCCCAGCGAGTACGTGCGCGGGCCGCAGTATTTCCAGAGCATCCAGCTCCACGAGGGCGAGCAGTCGCTGCGCCACGCTCTGGAGGCCCTCGGCGAGGACACCCTGATGTTCGCGACCGACTATCCGCATTCGGAGAGCTGGTTCCCCAAATCGGTCGAGGTCGTCCTGGGCTGGACCTCGATCCCCGAGTCGGCGCGACGGAAGCTCCTCTGGGACAACGCCGCGCACTGCTACCGCCGGTATGAGACACGGGCCCGCGCCCACTCCTCTCCCTCTCCCCGATAGGGGGAGAGGCGGCAACGCTCGTGCTCACGTATAATCGCGGGCGAGATCGAGCTGATACGCTTAGGAGGCATGCCATGGCGACGGAGACATCGAAGCGGCACATTCGGCCAGTGACGGGCACCCACGTGGTCCGCGTGCAGCACGAAGGCATCGTGACCGCCGACGCCGAGCGGTCGAAGGATTTTTACTGCCGTGTCCTCGGGTTTCAGGTCCTGGAGCGCCCGGCGTTCCAGACAAGCGGCTACTGGCTCGGCACCCCGGGCATTTTTCCGCAGATCCACATCATCCAGTCAGAGCTGGAGCCGCCGGGACCCGGAGCACCGATCAGCCCTCGCGCACGTCACACCTGCTTCGAGGTGGCCGACTACGACGCGATGAAGGCCGCGCTGGAGCGCGAAGGGATCAAGTACATCGAGAACACGCAGCCAGGCGGGCGTGTCCAGATACTGTGCAATGATCCCGACGGTCACACCCTGGAGTTTCAGGCCGCGACCGTCTGATCATCGCGGAGTGTCCTTCCTCCAGTCTCGGACCCGCACCGCACGCGAAGGATTCGGCAAGCCGATTCTGCGCAAGGAGGACGCGCGCCTCCTCGTGGGCGACGGCTGCTACAGCGACGACGTCAACCTGCCCGGCCAGGCCTACGCGTGCTTCGTGCGGTCTCCGCACGCCCACGCGCGCATCCGAGGCATCGACACCGAAGCCGCGCTCGCCACTCCGGGCGTGATCGCGGTCCTCACCGGCCAGGACGCCGCCGCCGATGGCATGAAGCCGGTCACCCATAGCCCGATGCCGGGGAACCCGCACGAGGAGATGGTCCGCGGCGGCGACGTGTCCTTCGTCGCGCCCCATCCGCCGATGCCGGCCGACCGCGTGCGCTTCGCGGGCGAAGTGGTGGCGATGGTAGTCGCCGACACGCCCGCCGCGGCGCGCGATGGCGTCGAGCGCGTCGGCGTCGAATGGGCGCCGCTGCCCGCGGTGACGGCCAGCCTCGCCGCCGCCGCTCCCGGCGCGCCCATCCTCTACGACGGCACCACATCGAACGTGTGTGTGGAGTCGCGGGCCGGGGATCCTGCGGCCGTGGACGTCGCGTTCTCACGCGCGGCCCACGTGGTGCGGCTCGACACGTGGGTGCAGCGAGTCACCGGCGTGACGATGGAGCCGCGCGCGGCGGTCGGCGTCTGGAACGCGACGAGCGGCCGCTACACGATCCATGCGGGCGCGGGCGGTCTCGGCCGCACACAGACCGGGGTGGCCGGGGCCCTCGGCGTTCCGGAGAGCGCCGTGCGCGTGACGGCGCGCGACGTCGGCGGAAATTTCGGGACCCGCAACAGCTGCTATCCCGAGTTCGCGCTGGTCGCCTGGGCGGCGCGGCGCCTCGAGCGTCCCGTGAAGTGGACAGGCGAACGGCGCGAGGCGTTCCTCGCCGACTACCACGGCCGCGATCTCGCGGTGCATGCCGAGCTCGCGCTCGACACCGACGGCAACTTCCTCGCCTTTCGCGGCGTCAACACAAGCAATGTCGGCGCCCACGCCGTCTCGTTCCACCCGCTCAACAAGGGCATGGCGCTCACCGCCACCGTCTACCGCGTTCCAGCCGTGTCGATACGTGGGCGCGCCGTCGTGACACACACGTCACCGACCACTCCGTACCGCAGCGCCGGACGCCCCGAAATCATGTTCGCCATGGAGCGCCTGATCGATCTCGCCGCACGCCGGCACGGATTCGATCGAGTCGAGCTCCGGCGGAAGAACCTCGTGCCCGCGAGCGCCATGCCGTACCGAAACGCCGTCGGCACGCTCTACGACAGCGGCGACTACCTCGCCGCGCAGGATCGAGCGCTCGCCCTCGCGGACTGGGCGGGGTTCGAGGCCCGCCGCGCGGAGGCGCGCCGGCGCGGTCGGTATCGGGGGATCGGCGTCGCGAACTACATCGAGCTCAACACCGGCTTCCCGCGCGAGCGCGCGCACATCACCGTGCGTCCCGAGGGATCGATCGAGGTGATACTCGGCACGCTCTCCTCCGGCCAGGGGCACGCGACGAGCTTCGCGCAGCTCATCGTCGAATGGCTCGGGGTGGAGCTGTCCGACGTCCATCTGGTCACGGGTGATACCGACGTCACCGTCGTGGGGGGCGGCGCGCATTCCGCCCGCGCGCTCAGGCTTGCCGCGGTGGTCATGGCGAAGGCCTCGGATCAGATCGTGGAGAAGGGCAAGCGGATCGCCGCCTGGCTGCTCGAGGCGGCGGAGGTCGACATCGCATTCTCGGCGTGCCGGTTCAGCGTGAAAGGCACCGACCGCTCGGTCGGTTTGTTCGAGGCGGCGGCGGCCGCGCTGCGCCCTGACGCGCCAGAGGCGTGCCGGGGACCGCTCGACGGGACAAGCGATGAGACCATGCCCGTGCCGTCCTTTCCCTACGGCTCTGCGGTGTGCGAGGTCGAGGTCGATCCCGAGACCGGCCTGGTCGAGGTGGTGCGCTACACCACCGTGGACGACTGCGGCCGCGCCGTCAATCCGATGATCCTCCACGGCCAGACGCACGGCGGCATCGCGCAGGGCGTGGGGCAGGCGCTGTGGGAAGCCTGCGCGTACGACGAGACCGGCCAGCTGCTGTCGTCGACGCTCATGGAGTACGCCCTCCCCCGCGCGGACATGCTGCCCGCGTTCACGACAGAGATCAGCGAGGTGCCCTCAACGTCCCATCCACTCGGCTTGCGCGGCGGCGGCGAAGGCGGGACCACGCCCGCGCTCGGCGCCGTGGTCAATGCGATCGTCGACGCGCTCGCCGAGCTGGGTGTCGAGCACGTCGAGATGCCGGCGACGTCCGAACGCGTCTGGCAGGCGATCCGGGACGCTCAGCGCAAGCAATGAGGGCCACCACGTCCTCTCTGCTGCGTTGCGGGGGTCCGGGGTCTGACATATGATACGCGGCGATCGAGGCATCTGAAGACGACGCGATCCCGGCGCAAGCGCCACGGAGGACCTGTCACGGCCGAGCTGCTCACCGTCACCGGCATCACCAAGCGCTTCGGCGGCGTCGAGGCCCTCGCCGGCTGCACCCTCGCCGTGGCCGAAGGCTCGATCACGGGTCTCATCGGTCCGAACGGCGCGGGCAAGACGACGCTCTTCAACGTGATCAGCGGCCTCACGCGGGCCGACCGCGGCCAGATCCGTCTCGGCGCCGATCGTCTCGACGGGCTGCCGTCCCACGCCATCGCGCGGCTTGGTGTCGGGCGCACGTTCCAGATCCCGAGGCCGCTGGCACGGATGACCGTGCTGGAAAACATGCTCGTCTACGCCCACGATCAGCCCGGCGAGAGTCTTGCGCGCGTGTTCGCGACGCCGGAGCGCGTGCGCGGCCACGAGCGCCGGCTGCGCGAGCGGGCGCGCGAGATCCTCGAGTCCGTGGAGCTCGGGTCTCTGGCGTCCGCGAGGGCGGAGACGCTGTCCGGCGGGCAGAAGAAGCTGCTCGAGCTGGCGCGCGCGCTGATGAGCGACCCGCGCGTCATCCTGCTCGACGAGCCGGGCGCGGGCGTGAACCCGACGCTCATGCTCTCGCTGGTCGAGGCGATCCGCGCGCTCCGGGCGGCCGGGCGCACGTTCCTCCTGATCGAGCACGACATGGACCTCGTCACCGAGCTGTGCGACCCGGTGATCGTGATGGCGCAGGGGCGCAAGCTCACGGAGGGTCCGTTCGCGGAAGTCCGGCACGATCCACGCGTGCTCGAGGCCTATCTCGGAACCGCCCGGTGATCCCTCTTCTGGAGGTGCGGGATCTCGTTGCGGGCTACGGCGACAGCGACATCCTTCGCGGCCTCTCGCTTCACGTCAACCGGGGCGAGCTGGTCGCCGTCATCGGCCCGAACGGAGCCGGGAAGTCCACGCTCCTGAAGGCGCTGGCCGGGCTCGTGCGTCCCCGCGCCGGCCGCATCGCGCTGCATGGCTCGGACATCACGGGCGCCGGCACCCATCGCATCGTAACGAGTGGCGTGTGCTACGTGCCGCAGGAGGCGAACGTGTTCGCCTCGCTCAGCGTGTGGGAGAATCTCACGATCGGCGCCTGGACGGCTCCCGCCAGCCTGCGCGCGCGGGCGGGCGTGGTCGTCGAGCTCTTTCCAATCCTCGCCGAGCGCCGGCGCGCCCGCGCGGGGACGCTCTCCGGCGGGGAGCGACAGATGCTCGCCATGGCCATGGCGCTGATGGTGGAGCCCCGCCTGCTGCTCCTCGACGAGCCCTCGGCGGGGCTCGCGCCGGCCCTCCAGCGCCTCGTGTTCGACCGCGTGCGCGAGATCAACGCGAGCGGGATCGGCATCCTGCTCGTCGAGCAGAACGCGCGCGAGTCGCTCGCCCTGTGTCACCGGGCGTACGTGCTCGCGATGGGGCTGGTCCGGGCGGAAGGGCCCGGCGGCGAACTTCGCGACGATCCGGAGATCCGGCGACTCTATCTCGGCGGCTGACATCACCTGGGAGGCTCAGACATGACCACGCTGACGCGGCGGCAGCTCTTGAAGGCTTCGGGAACGGCGGGACTCGTGCTGGGCGCGCCGGCGATCCTCCGGGCGCAATCGAAGGAGCCCATTCCCATCGGCACCCTGTGTCCGCTCACCGGCGCGGGCGGCTCGTACGGTCCCGACATGCAGCGGGCGGTGGTGGCGGTGGTGGAGCGCATCAACAAGGCGGGCGGCATCAACGGGCGGCCCGTCGCCCTCTTTCACGAGGATGATCAGACGAACGCCGAGGCCGGCGTGCGCGCCGCGCGCAAGCTCATCGACGTCAACAAGGTGGTGGCCATCGTCTCCACCTGGGCCTCCGCGGTGACGCTGGCGGTCAAGCCGCTCTGCGTCGAGGCCAAAGTCTTCCTCATCGGCGTGTCGGGCGCCGACGCCGTGACGCAAGGCGATCACAAGGGCTACATCGCGCGCACGCAGCCGAACACGAACCTGCAGGGGCGCATGTACGCCAAGTTCGCCGTCTCGAAAAAGGAGTGGAAGCGCGTCGCGTACGTGGCTCTCCAGACGCCATACGCCGTGTCCTTCGGCGATGCCTTCACGGGCGCACTGAAAGCGGCCGGCGTCACCATCACCGACAACTTCATCTACGAGGACAAGAAGCCCTCATACCGCAGCGAGGTCACCCGCGTGATCGCGACGAACCCGGATCTGATCATGCTCGAAGGCTACACCCCGGACTCTGTCGTCATGGCCAAGGACCTCTACAAGGCCGGCTACAAGGGCGCGATCCTCGGGCCGACCTTCGCCATCAACGCGAAGTTCATCGAGGGCGCGGGCGGCGACGTGGCCGAGGGGATCTGGAGCATGGACAGGGCGCCGCTCTTCGACTCGCCGGCCTACAAGGAGTTCTCGGCCGCCGTCCCGCGGGGGGACCAGAGCCCGTACGCGCCGCAGGCGTGGGACCAGATGTCGCTCGTGGCGCTGGCGCTCGCCGCCGGCAAGGGCGAGGTGTCGGGGACCGTGATCAAGGACAACCTGCGAGCCGTCTCGAACCCGCCCGGCACGGTCGTGTACTCCTTCGCGGATGGCGCGAAGCTCCTGGCCGAGGGCAAGAAGATCAACTACGAGGGCGCCTCCGGCTCGTGCGACTTCGACCAGATCGGCGACATTCTCTCGGCTCCCTTCAGCGTCCAGCAGGTGCGAAAGGGTAAGTCCGAGCCCGTGATGATCATCAATCCCTGACGGCTCGCGAGGGATGCCGCCTATCGCGCAGTACGTCTTCAACGGCCTCGTGACGGGCGGCATCCTCGCGCTCCCCGCCATCGCCTTCTCGCTCCTCTGGCGGCTCCTGCGCTTTCCGAACTTCGCCGTCAGCACCTATCTCACGGTCGGCGCCTATGTCGCCCTCGCGCTCAACCGCGGCCTGCGCGCCCCGATGGCGCTCGCCTGGCTCGGCGCGCTGGCGGGGACCGGCGCCGTCGCGCTCGCCGTCGACCGCATCGCCTTCAGACCGATGCGCGATCGTCGCCCATTTTCGCTGGCCATCGCCTCGATCGGCGTCGCCTTCGTCCTCGAGAACGTCGTGCGCTTCGTCTGGAGCAATGACTTTCGGAGCTACGACGTCCCGGTGACGCGCGCCATGAGCGTGGCGGGGCTCCGGATCGGCCGCGATCAGATGCTCATCCTCGGCGTCGCCGTGGTCCTCATGGCGCTCGCGCAGGCGTTTCTCCTCAAGAGCCGCCTCGGCATCGCCATGCGCGCGACCGCCGACAACCCGCTCCTCGCGGCCGTCAAGGGCGTCCCGACCGAGCGCGTGATCGCCGCGGCCACCTTGGGCGGCGGCGCCCTCGCCGGGGGCGCCGGCGTCTTCCTCGGCTTCGACGCGAGCATCGATCCCTTGATGGGCGCGGGCCTCATCATCTCGGTCTTCGCGGCGGCCATCCTCGGAGGCGTCGGCTCGGCGCCAGGCGCGCTCTTCGGAGCCTTGATCGTAGGCATCATGGAGGAGGCCGGGACCATGCTGATCCCGCCCACCTACAAGACCGCCATCGGCTTCGCGATCATCCTCCTCGTGCTGCTGGTGCGCCCGACCGGCCTCGCGGGCGCGCGCGCGTGACCGCGTACCTGATCGCGATCGCGATCCTCGTCGGGATCCGCGCGCTGCTGACGCTCGGCCTGAACGTCCAGTGGGGCCTGACCGGACTCGTGAATCTCGGCGTCGTCGCCTTCTTCGCCATCGGCGCCTACACCTCCGCGCTGCTCGCCGTCGGCGGCGCGCCGCTCGCCGCGGCGTGGCCCGCGGCGGTGGGGCTGGCCTCCCTCGCCGGGGCGGCATTGGCGATCGTGGCCCTGCGCCTTAGGGAGGATTACCTCGCCATCGTGACCCTCGGCTTCAGCGAGGTCTTGCGGCTCTTCCTCTTGAACGAGACCTGGCTCACCCGCGGCGCCAACGGTGTGACCGCGATCCCGCGCCCGCTCCATGCGCGCTTCAGCGGTCACTACGATCTCTTCTATCTCTTCCTCGTGCTGGCGGCCCTCGGCGTCGTCTACTTCGCCCTCGAGCGCTTGCGTCGCGCGCCGTTCGGCCGCGTGCTCCGCGCGATCCGCGAGGACGAAACCGTCGCCGCGGTTGCCGGCAAGCCGGTGTTCCGGTTCAAGGTCCAGGCCTTCGCTCTCGGCGCGGGCGTCGCGGGGCTGGCGGGTATCCTCTTCGCCCACTATCTCGCGTACGTCGAGCCGAACATGTTCCTGCCCCAGGAAAGTCTCTTCGTGTGGCTCGCGCTCATCCTGGGCGGCAGCGGCAACAACCGCGGCGCGCTGCTCGGCTCGGCGGTGCTCCTGGGACTGCTCGAAGGCAGCCGATTCGTGAAGGACGTGATCCCGTTCCTGACGGGCGTGCGGCTCGCCGCCGCCCAGCAGATCCTCGTCGGCGTGGTGCTGGTCGTGTTGATGATCCGGCGCCCCGAGGGCTTGCTGCCGGAGAAGCCGGGCTCGGACTGAAAAGGAGGAAGACGCGATGCGGGTCGGGTTCATCGGATTGGGAAACGTGGGAGCGCCCATGGCGGGCTTCGTGGTGGGGGCGGGGTTCTCGTTGGTGGTCCACGATCTCCGGCGGGAGGCGGCGGCTCCCCTGCTCGCGCGCGGCGCGACGTGGGCGGATTCGCCGCGGGAGGTCGCCGCGCAGTGCGACGTCGTCTGCACCTGCGTGCCCGGTCCCCCGGAGATGCAGGCGGTCATGCGCGGGCCGGGGGGAGTGCTCGAGGGTGTGCAGCCGGGAGCCGTGGTCATCGACCACACGACCAACGCCCCGGCCCTCGTGCGGGAGGTCGGCCTCGCGCTGACTGCGCGCCAATGTCACCTGCTCGACGCGCCGCTCGACGGCGGCCGCGAAGGTGCGCTCGAGGGACAGCTCACCCTGTTCGTCGGGGGCGAGGAAGCCGTCCTGCGACGCGTGAAGCCGGTCCTCGACTCGTTTGCCAGGAGCGTGGTGTGGGTCGGAGCGCTGGGCGCAGGGTCGATCACCAAGATCGTCCACAACGCCCTCGCGATGAGCATCGACCTGTTGCTCGCGGAGTGCCTGACGCTCGGCGCGAAGGCGGGCGTCTCCGTCCCCCGCCTGGTGGAGGCCTTCGGCGAGGGATGCATCGTGAGCGGGAACATGACGTTCACGAAGCGCATGCCGGCCACGCTCTTCCGCGGAGACTTCGCCCCGCGGTTCGCCCTCGCGCTCGCCTACAAGGACTTCCGCCTAGCCGGCGATCTCGCGACGCAGCACGGCGTGCCCACCCGCCTGCTCGCCCTCTCCGAGCTCGAGCTGCTCGAGGCGATGAATCGGGGATGGGGCGGCGAGGACCGCCTGAAGGCGTCGACGCTTCAGGAGGAGCGCGCCGGCGTGACCCTGCGCATCTAGCGCAGGATCACGTGGCGGGCGCGCGCCGCCGTCTCTCCTCTACCGCGCGGAGATGGTGCCCGGCACGGTGGCGCGGCGCGCTTCTTCGGGCTCCGGCCGCGCGACCGGCATGCCCCGCCGGCCGAGCTTCGACTTGTCCATGCCGTAGAAGCGGAGGCTGTTGTCGAGCAGCATCTTGCGCTTGGCGGAGTCCGGGACGTCTTTCCGCCCGAGCAGCGTGGCGACGGTGCCGGGATAGGGCTGGCCGTCGTGCCCCGGCTCGCCGACGAAGAGCGCGTCGAAGTGCAGATAGTCCGAGGCGAACAGCATCGCGTCTTCCCCGACGTGGTCGATGAAGAACGGAATGAACTCGTCGCCGGGCTCGCAGCTGAAGAACACCCGCCCGCCCTTGATGTACTCGCTGGGCTTCGCCGAGATGTGCGCCCACCGCTCGGGCGCGACCTCGTTGTACTCGTCCATGCGGTGCATCCAGTAAGGCACCCAGCCCGCGCCCGCTTCCAGGAACGCGATCTTCAGCCGGGGGAACCGCTCCAGGACGCCGCTCGTGATGATGTTGGAGCAGGCGAGCATCTGGGCGAACGTGTGCGCCATGTGCGAGGCTTCGAGCATGTGGTCCGGCCTGTTCATGTCGAAGTAGCTCCGGAACAGCGACGGCAGTGCCGGGCCGTGAACGGCGATCGGCACGTTCAAGCGCTCGGCTTCCGCCCAGAACGGGGTGAGCCGCGCGTCGCTCAGCAGCGTGTCTTCCCGCACGGTGCACCCGATCTGGATGCCGACCATGCTCAAGCGGCTCACCGCCCGGTGCATCTCCTCGATCGCCCCTTCGACGTCTTGCAGCGCCACCAGGCCGATACCCTTGAGCCGCTGCGGACTCACCTCGCAGTAATCGTGCAGCCAGTCGTTGTACGCCTGCGCCCGAGCCGCGGCGAAGCCGGCGTCGAGGGTGACGGTCAGCGGCAGCTCGTCGGTGGGATAGATCACGGCCACGTCGAGCTGGTCGCGGTCCATGTCCGCGAGGCGCGCCCACGGGTTGTAGGTCCCCATCCGGCGATAGTGAATGGCCTTGCCCTTCGGCGGACCCAGGTTGCCGTTGACGCCGACGAATCCGCACTCGGTATCCGGCCCCCAGACCTTGCCGTCCACGAGCCTGACGATGTAGCCCTTGGACGCCTGCGTGTACACGGGGCGGCGCTCGCGGTACTTGGGATCGATCCGCTCATAGGTTTCGTTGACTTCGATCACATGCCCGTCGCCGTCGATCACCACATCGGGTCGGTCGGTCATCGCATGCTCCTTTCCGATTCGCTGCCGGTCGTGAAACGCCTCCGACCGTACCACAGAACCGGATCACCGGACGAGGAGGATCCACTTCGCGGCATTGGCACGACGCGGTCCGGGTGCTAGTCAGCGGAGGCGCCTGAGCCAGATAGTCAGGGAGAGGGGCTTCCGACATCCCGGCTCTTGACGTCAAAGGCAACTCTGCTAACCTTGGGCCTACTTCCTCCCCGCTCGACATGCCGAAAGGCCTTGGGCGGGGTTATTTTTTGACTCTTTCATGGCTATGCCGCGGAGGGCCCAGGCCACGACTTCAACCCTGCACACCGCGGATCTTCGCGGCGCGCGCGCCGAGCCGCGCGTGGACCTCGAGCGCCTCCTGCACCCGCGCTCCGTCGCGGTCTTCGGCGCCTCCGACAGCCGGGACAAGTTCGGCGGGCGGATCATGCACTTCCTGGTCCGCCACGGCTTCGCGGGCGAGATCTACCCGATCAACCCGCGGCGCAGCGAGGTCCTCGGGCGCTCCGCGTTCCCGTCGATCGCCGAGGCGCCGGCGCCGCCCGACGTCGCGATCCTCGCGGTGGGGGCCGACGCGCTCGTCCAGAGTGTGAGCGAGGCGGCCGTGGCGGGCGTGGGCGGCTGCGTGATCATCTCCACCGGCTTCGCGGAGGCGGGCGCGGAGGGATCGGAAAAGCAGGCCGCGCTCGTCGAGATCGCGCGTCGCAGCGGTATGCGCCTGGTCGGGCCGAATTGCATGGGGCTGATCGTCCCGCACCATAACCTGGCGCTCTGCTCCTCGGTGGTGCTCGACACCGACACGCTGCGCGACGGGCCGATCGGCCTCGTCAGCCAGAGCGGCGCGCTCATGGTCTCGATCTTCGACCGGGCCGCGACCGACGGCATCGGCTTCCGCCACTGCGTCTCGCTCGGCAACCAGGTCGACCTCGAGACCTGCGACTTCGTCGAGTACCTGGTGGAGGACGCGGGCACCGAGGCCATCTGCGTGTACGTCGAGGGCCTGATGGACGGCGAGCGCTTCCGGCGGTGCGCGCGGGCCGCGCGGCTTTGCGGCAAGCCGCTGCTCGTGGTCAAGACCGGGCGCACCGAGGCGGGCGTCGCCTCGGCGCGCTCGCACACGGCGAGCCTCGCCGGGTCGTTCGAGGTCTTCGAGACCGTCTGCCGTGAAGAGGGCGCGGTGATCGCCCACGACCCCGATGACATGGTGCGCGCCGCGCACTTCCTCGTCCGGCACCCGCGGCCACGCCGTGGAGGCGTCGGCATTCTCTCGGGCTCGGGCGGCGCCGCCGGCATCGCCGCCGACCGCGTGAGCGAGCTCGGGCTGCGGCTCGCCGCTTTCTCGCCGGAAACGCGCGCCAAGCTCGACGAGCACCTGTTCCCACCGCAGTCCTCCAACCCGGTCGACCTCGGCGGGCGCCGGGTGCCCGAAGGCGGCGAGATCTCGAGCGACGTCACGCGGATCCTGCTCGAGGACCCCGACGTGGCCTACGGCCTCGTGATCCTCACCTCGATGCCCTCCTTCGCGGCCCGCACGAAAATGATCGGCGAGGTCGCCCAGGCCGCGGACAGGCCGGTGATGATCACGCTGACGCCCGGAGCAGCAGCGGACGCGCCGAGGCAGGCGTTGCGGGATATCGGGCAGGTCTACTTCGACCGCGTTGAGGACGCGCTGCGCGTGCTGGCACTGGTCGCCGAGCATGACCAGCTCCGTTCCGCGCCCGCCTCCGCGCCGGCGCGGCCCGCGGACCTGCCCGACCCGCGCGCGCTCGACGGCCAGCCCGAGGGCGCGCTCGCCGACAGCGAGGTCAAGCGGCTGCTCAGCGCGTACGGCGTGGCAGTCGCGCGCGAGACGCCGGCGGCGACCGCGGACGCCGCGGCAGTCGCGGCGGCTCGCCTCGGCTTTCCCGTCGTCCTCAAGGCGGTCTCGCGCGACGTCGTCCACAAGAGCGACGTGGGCGCCGTGCGCCTGGGCCTTGGCTCGGCCGAGGCCCTCACCATGGCGGCGCGGGAGATGGCCGAGGCGCTTGCGCGCTCGGCGCCAGCGGCCCGGCTCGACGGGTTCATCGTGCAGGAGACGGTCAGTGGCCTGGCCGAGGTCATCGTGGGCGCCCGGCGCGATCCGCAATTCGGCGCCGTCGTGATGGTCGGTCTGGGCGGCATCGCGGTCGAGATCCTGAAAGACGTCGCGCTGGCCTCCGCGCCCGTGAGCGCCGAGCGCGCCCGAGCCATGCTGGACTCGCTCGCCGCCTCTCCGCTCTTCACCGGGGCGCGCGGCCGGCCGCCGCTGGACGTCGACGCCGTGGTCGAGGCCGTCGTGCGCGTCTCCTGGCTCGCGGCCGATCTCGGCGCGCGGCTCGTCGATCTGGAAGTGAACCCGTTGATCGTGGCGCGCGCTGGCGCGGGGGCCGTGGCGGTGGACGGCCGCGGATCTCTCGCGAAGGAAACCCACGAGGAGGAGTCTGTTACATGAGCTGGCAACGTATCGTGACGGCCGCGGCAGTGCTCCTGCTACTTACGGAGAGGCCGGCCGGGGCCCAGAGCGTGCTGCGGATCGGGTTGAACGACGATCCCGACGCGCTCGACCCGACGATCAGCCGAGCCTACACGGGCCGCCTGGTCTTCGCCGGCCTCTGCGACAAGCTCTTCGACGTCACCCCGGATCTCAAGATCGTTCCGCAGCTCGCCACCGGCTACGAGTGGGCGGCCGACGGCCTCTCGATCGTCATCAAGCTGCGCCCCGGCGTCAAGTTCCAGGACGGCGAGCCGATGAACGCCGAGGCGGTGCGCTTCAACATCGAGCGGCACCTGAACACGCCGGGCTCCTTCCGGAAGTCGGAGATCGGCGAGATCAAGAGCGTGGACGCGCTCGACGACCTCACCGTGCGGCTCAACCTCTCGAAGCCGCTGGTGCCGCTCCTCGCCGCGCTGACCGACCGGGCGGGCATGATGATCTCGCCGAAGGCGGCGAAGGCGCTCGGCGACAAGTTCACCACCAAGCCGGTGTGCGCGGGCCCCTTCAAGTTCGTCGAACGCGTCGCCCAGGGCAAGATCGTCCTCGAGCGCTTCCCCGACTACTGGAACAAGGCGAGCATTCACCTCGATCGCGTCGAGTTCGTGCCGATCACCGACTCGGCCTCGCGCGTAGCGAGCCTGCGATCGGGCGACCTCCAGATGATCGAGCGCGTCTCGCCGAGCGATCTGGCGCAGCTCCGCGCGGACAGCCGGCTCAGGGTCGCCGGCGTCGCCGAGCTGGGCTACCAGCAGATCCCGCTCAACGTGGCGAACGGCCCGAAGAGCAAGACGTTCGCGGACTTCCGAGTGCGCCAGGCGCTGGACCTGGCGATCGACCGCGAGACGATCATCAAGACCGTCTTCAACGGCGAGTACATTCCCGGGAACCAGTTCGTGAGCCCGTCGAGCCCCTACTACGACACGAAGGTCCCGGTGCGGAAGCGCGACGTCGCGCGGGCCAAGCAGCTCCTGCGCGAGGCCGGCCAGCCGGCGCTTTCCTTCACGCTGATCGTGCCGCCCGAGCGCGACCGCCAGGAGGCCGCGCTCATCATCCAGTCCATGCTGGCCGAGGCGGGGATCACCATGACGATCCAGACGCAGGAGAACGTCACGATGCTCCAGGCGGGCCGCCGGGGCGACTTCGAGGCCTACTTCACCTTCTGGAGCGGGCGGCCGGATCCCGACGGCAACATCTTCACCTTCACCACCTGCAACGGCGCGCAGAACGACAGCCACTACTGCAATCCCGAGGTGGACACGCTCCTGACCAAAGCGAGAGAGACCCCGAGCCCGGCCGAGCGCAAGAAGCTCTACGACCGGGCCACCGAGATCATGGTCCGCGAGGTGCCGCGGATCCTGCTCTGGCACCGCCGCGTCTTCACGGGATACAGCGCGCGGGTAAAGGGCTTCACGCCCTACCCGGACGGGATCATCCGGCTCCAGGGCCTGCGGCTCGAATGAGGACGGACGCGCCGCGCGCATGAGGCTTTGGCTCTACATCGTGCGGCGGCTTGTCGTGCTCGTGCCGACTCTCCTCTGCGTCTCCCTCTTCACCTTCGGGCTCCAGCAGCTCCTGCCCGGGGACGCGGCGCTGGCCCTCGCCGGCGAGGAGCACGATCCGGCCGTCGTCGCGGCGATTCGGGCGAGATATCACCTGGACCAGCCGATGCCCGTGCAGTACGGGATCTGGATCGGCAACATCCTGCGCGGCGACTTCGGCGAGTCGCTGCGCAACCGGATCCCCGTCGCCGAGCTGATCGCGTCGAAGCTGCCGGTGACCATCGAGCTCGCGCTCTGCTCAATGCTGATCGGGCTCCTGATCGGCATTCCCGCCGGCATCGTGTCGGCCGCGCGCAGGGGCACGCCGCTCGACGTCGGCGCGAACTTCCTGGCCCTCTCGGGGCTCTCGGTGCCGCACTTCTGGCTCGGCATCATGCTGATCCTGCTCTTCGCGGTGCGCCTGGGCTGGCTGCCCGCCTCCGGCTACGTGCCGCCGTGGGAGAGCCTCGGCAGGAATCTCACGACCATCGCGCTGCCGTCGTTCGTGCTCGGCACGGGCGTCGCCGGCGTCCTGATGCGCCACACCCGCAGCGCCATGCTGCAGACGCTCGACGCCGACTACGTTCGGACGGCGCGGGCGAAGGGCGTGCTGGAACGGGTGGTCGTGCTGAAGCACGCGCTCCGCAACGCCCTCATCCCGGTCATCACGCTGGGCGCCATCGAGTTCGGGCGGCTGCTCTCCGGCGCGGTGCTGACGGAGCAGATCTTCGCGATCCCGGGCTTCGGCAAGCTCCTCGTGGACGGCGTGTTCAACCGGGACTACGCCGTCGTGCAGGCGGTGGTCCTCGTCTCGGCGAGCCTCTTCGTGCTGCTCAACCTGCTGGCCGACGTCCTCTACTTCCTCGTCAACCCCCGGCTCCGCGGATGAGCGCCAGCGCCAGCCTCGCCATCCCCGCCGTGGAGGACCGGCGGCGTTACCGGGCGATGAAGTGGCTGGCGCGCCGCCCGGCCGCGATCATCGCGTCGCTCGTCGTCGCGCTCTTCGTCGCCGGCGCGCTCGGAGCGCCGTGGCTGGCGCCGTTCAATCCGAACGCGCCCCACTTCGACGCCATCCGCAGGCCTCCGTCCGACGTCTACTGGCTCGGCACCGACGAGGTCGGTCGCGACGTGCTGTCGCGCCTCATCTGGGGCGCGCGTGCCTCACTCCTGGCCGGCGTCATCCCGGTCACCATCGCGCTGACGCTCAGCATCCCGCTGGGGCTCCTGTCCGGGTATGCGGGCGGGTGGGTGGACGGGGTCATCATGCGCGTCAACGACGCCATGCTGGCGATCCCGTTCCTGATCGTGGCCATCGCGCTGGCCGCCTTCCTCGGGCCCAGCCTCACCAACGCCATGATCGCGATCGGGATCGCCGCCCTGCCGATCTTCCTCCGTCTCTCGCGCGGCACCGTGCTCGTCATCAAGACGGAGGACTTCATCGAAGCCGCGCGCGCGCTCGGCTGCTCGCGCCGCCGCATCGCCGTCTGCCACATCCTCCCGAACATGCTGCCGCCGCTCCTGGTCCAGTCGAGCATCACGGTGGCGGCGGCGATCATCGCCGAGGCGAGCCTGTCGTTCCTGGGCTTGGGCCAGCAGCCGCCCGCGCCGTCTTGGGGCAGCATGCTCAACGCGGCTCAGCGCTATCTCTCGCAGGCGCCGTGGATGGCGCTCTACCCGGGCCTCATGATATTCTTCGTCGTCATGGCGCTGAACGTGCTTGGTGACGGCCTGCGTGACGCGCTCGACCCGAAACACCAGTGACCGCCGGAGCACCAGTGACCAAGGAGAAGACACCGTGAGCCAGATCTGGATGAAGCCCATTACGGGCGCGCACGCGTGGCGGGGCGACACGCTCGCCCGCGAGACCTCGTGGATCGTCACCCTCACCGACGCCGAGATCGCCGACGTGGACCGCGCGCTGGCCGCGGCGAAGGCGACTGGGCTTCCCGTAGAGAAGATCCAGCGCGAGCACTTCCCGCTCACGGTGATGCGCGCGCGGCTCGAGCAGGCGGTGACCGAGATGTACGACGGCCGCGGATTCGTGGTCGTCCGCGGCCTGCCGGTCAGCCGCTACCGCGACGAGGACGTCGGGCTCATCTTCTGGGGATTCGGCCGCTACATGGGCGCGCCGCTCTACCAGAACCCGCAGGGCGAGATCCTCGGCCACGTCTATGACCAGGGCCGGACCTACGGCAACATCGACGTGCGCGGCTACGAGACCAACGCGTACCTGCCGTACCACACCGACGCAGGCGACATGGTAGGCCTCCTCTGCCTGCGCCGGGCGGTCAAGGGCGGGATCAGCAGCATCGTGAGCTCGGTGACCGTGCACAACGAGGTCCTCGCGCAGCACCCCGAGTATCTCGGGCTCCTCTACAACGGCTTCTACTACATCCGCCGCGAGGCGGCGCTGACCGAGCGCGGCGTCTCCGAGAAGCCCATCCCGGTGTACGGCTGCCGGGACGGCGTCGTGAGCTGCCGCTACATCCGGAACCAGATCAACGCCGGGGCGGTCAAGCGCGACGTGCCGCTGACGACCCTCGAGCGGGCCGCGCTCGACTTCTTCGACGAGCAGACGCGGCGCCCCGACCTCCGCCTGGACATGGACCTCGAGGTGGGAGACATCCAGTTCATCAACAACTACACGGTCGTCCACTCGCGGACCGAGTTCGTGGACGGCCCGGAGCCGCACCAGAAGCGCCACATGCTGCGGCTGTGGCTCAAGTTCCCGAAGCCGTGGCCGCTCAGCCCCGAGTTCCCGGCGCACATGGGCTACAAGCCGTCGCAGGACACGCCGGTGCTGATCGAGGCCGAGGCATGAAGGTACTGACAGAAGCGCAGGTGCGGACGTTCGAGCGGGACGGGTGCCTCTCACCCGTCCGCGCGATGAGCGCGGAGCGCGCGCGCGGCTACCGCGAGCGGTTCGAGGCGCTGGAGGCGCGCGTTCCCGACATCAAGAAGATGAAAACGAAGTCCCACCTCCTCTGCCCGTGGGTGCTCGAGATCGCCGAGGACCCGCACATCCTCGACATCTTCGAGGACCTGATCGGCCCCGACATCCGCTGCTGGAGCATGGCGTGGCGCGTGAAGAAGGCCGACGGCCAGACCTTCGCCGGCTGGCACCAGGACTCGGCTTACGGCGCGGCGCGCCCGGTGGTGCTCGGGGCGCTGGCGCTCTCCGAGTGCGGCGTCGCGCAGGGCTGCCTGCGCGGGATCCCCGGATCCCACACCTGGGGCGTGCTCCGCCACGAGGAGACCAACGATCCCACGAGCATCCTGGCTCGCGGGCAGTACATCGTGGACGAGTTCGACAAGTCGAAGGCGGTGGACTTCGAGCTCCAGCCGGGCGAGATGGTCATGTTCGACAACTCGCTCATCCACGGCTCCGCGGAGAACCACGGCCCCGACCGGCGCTTCCTCCTGCTGGTCGAGATGCTGCCGACCTCGGCGAAGCCGGCGAGGATCCGCCAGTCCGCCATGCTCCTGCGCGGCGCCGACCGCGACGGCAACTTCGACGAGGAGCCGCGCCCGGACGGCGAGTTCAGCGAGACCGCCGTGGCGAACTGGCAGCGGGTAGTGGACGCGCGCGCCAAGCTCATCTTCGAGGACAGCCGCTACGGCCCGAGCGAGGCCTACGGGGGAACGCGCCCGGCCGCGTGACCGTGCCGTCACTTCAACGCGGAGGCGTGACAATGCGCAAGCCCACGGCCGTTCTCATCGCGTCTCTCCTGCTGGCGGTCGCGGCGCTCGTCGGCGCCCCTGTCCTCGCGAACGCCCAGAGCGAGGTCAAGCTCGGCGCGTTCCTGCCCATCTCCGGGATCAGCGCCGACGTCGGGGCCCAGATGAAGGCGGGCACCGAGATCGCGCTCGAGCGCATGGCCACCCTCCAGGTGGGCGGCAAGCCGGTGAAGGTGCACGTCATCTGGTACGACGACGAGGGCAAGGGGGATGTCGGCCTCAACGTCGTCACCCGCGCCCTCACCGTCGACAAGATCAACGTGGGCATGGGCTTTCTCTCCAGCGACGTCTTCATCCGCGTGATGGACGAGTTCCAGAAGACCTCGACCCCGATCGTCACCTGCTGCTCGGCCTCGCTCAAGATAGGAGAGAAGATCGCCCAGAACAAGATGCAGTACGTCTTCCAGCTGAGCCCCACCGCCAACGACATCGCGCGCTCGCTCACCGCCGCCGTCGCCATGCACGTCAAGCCGAAGAAGGTCGCGCTGCTGAACGAGAACACCGACGCCGGGCGTGACTTCTCGCGCATCGTGCGCGACTGGTTCGCCGCCAACGCGAAAGACGTCGAGGTGGTGGCCGACGAGTTCGTCGACCGCGGCGTGACGGACCTGACCCCGCAGTTCGCGAAGATCAAGCGCTCGGGCGCGCAGGCGATCATCGGCGAGATCTACGGCTCCAGCGGGTCCGTCCTCTTCAACCAGTGGTACGAGCTCAAGGTTCCGGCGGTCATCGCCCACATGGGCGCCACGGTGAGCGCGCAGACGTTCATCGACCAGTACGTCAAGCAGACGGATCTCGCCATCGTCAACAACCGCTGGTGGCCGGCGAAGTACTCCGAGATGTCGGAGCCGATGATGGCGGCCTACAAGAAGAAGACGGGCACCGATCCGACCAACTTCGCGGTGCAGGCGCACGACGCCACCCTCGTCCTCCTCGAGGCGATCCAGAAGGCGGGCAGCCTCGACCCGCAGAAGATCCAGGCCGCGCTGGAGAGCGGCACGTTCGTGACCGCGTGGGGCACCCGCAAGTTCACCCCGCTCGCCGAGGGGCACCGCATGCCCGTCCAGACCGTGATCGTGCAGATCCAGGGTGGCAGGAAGGTGCCGATCTATCCCGAAGCGGTCGCGGCGTCCGCCGGCGGCAAGTTCGTGCCGATGCCTCCGTACGCGTGGGACAAGAAGTAGCGCGGCAGCCGAAGTTCGCCCTCGCCGGCGTGAGCAAGTGGTTCGGCGGCCTCCGTGCCGTCGGCGACTGCTCCTTCGAGATCGCGCGCGGCACGGTGGTGGGCTTGATCGGCCCCAACGGCTCCGGCAAGAGCACGATCTTCAACCTGGTCACCGGCCTCCTGCGGCCTGACGAAGGCCGCATCCTCTACGACGGCCGGCGCATCGACGGGCTCGCCACCCACGAAATCGCGCGCCTCGGAGTGGGCCGCACCTTCCAGTCCGTGAAGCTCTTCCGCGACCTGCCGGTGCGCGAGAACCTCGCCATCGCGGCCATGGGGCGCGGCCTTCACGGCTGGGAGCCCCGCGGTGACGAGTGGCTCGCGCGCATGGGCCTGACGCACCTCAGCGACGCGCCCGCGGGCAGCCTCTCCATCGGCCAGCAGCGCCTGCTCGAGCTGGCGATGAACCTGGTGGTGGACCCCGAGTTCCTGCTCCTCGACGAGCCCATCGCGGGCGTGCACCCGGTGATCCGGCGCCAGATCGCGGAGACGCTCCATGATCTGCGGTCGCGGGGGCGCACCCTGCTCGTCATCGAGCACCACATGCCGTTCGTGATGGGGCTCTGCGACAAGATCGTGGTGATGGACCACGGCATGAAGATCGCGGAAGGGACGCCGGAGGCGATCCGCGCCGATCCACGCGTGATCGCGGCTTTGCTCGGACGCGCGGAGCGCGGAGATCACGATGCTCGAGCTTGAGTCCGTGTGCGCCGGCTACGGCAAGCTCGAGATCATCCAGTCGGCCTCACTCCAGGTTCCCGACGGCGCCATCGTCGGCATCATCGGGCCCAACGGCGCGGGCAAGTCGACGCTGCTCAAGACGGCGTTCGGCTATCTCGTGCCCGGCGCGGGCCGCATCGTCTTCGACGGCCGCGAGATCGCCGGGCGCCGGCCCGACGAGATCATGCGCCTCGGGGTCGGGTACCTCTCGCAGGCGGGAGGGTTGTTCGCGGAGATGAGCGTGCACGACAACCTCGTGCTCGGCGGCTACACGGTCTCGCGCGCCGCCAAGCGCCAGGCGATCGACGAGATCTACGCGCGCTTCCCCATCTTTCGCGACCGCCGCCGCCAGCTCGCGGGCAGCCTCTCCGGGGGCGAGCAGCGCCTGCTCGCCATCGCGCGCGCCCTCATGGTCCGCCCGCGTCTCCTCCTCCTGGACGAGCCGTCGGCGGCGCTCGCCCCGCGCTTCATCGACCAGGTCTACGCGACGCTCGAGGCGCTGAATCGCGACGGCCTCGCCTTGCTGATCGTCGAGCAGAACGTGGAGGCGATCCTCGCCGTGGCGCATCGCGTGTTCGTGCTCGACCTCGGCCAGAACGCCTTCGACGGCACGCCCGCCGAGCTGCGCGCTGCCGATCGCATCCGCCGCCTCTACCTGGGCGAAGACGCGGCCTGACGTGTACCCTTTTCCCGCGAACTGCGCGCCCCCTCACCCTACCCCCCCTCACCCTGCCCCCCCCTCACCCTGCCCTCTCCCCCTCCGGGGGCGAGGGGAACAAGGGGAACCCCTCCTCCAAGAGGATCCCCGCTCCCTCTCGGCGTCACGATGCTTGAATCCCTCCTCGAGTTTCTGATCCAGGGCGTGGTGTTGGGCGGGCTCTACGCGCTCTTCGCCGTGGGTCTCAGCCTGATCTTCGGCGTGCTCGACGTGATCAACGTCGCGCACGGTGAGTTCTTCGCGATCGGTGGTTATCTCGCGTTCGGGGCCGTCGTGCTCCTGCATCTGCCGGGCGTCATGGGCGTGCTCGGGGCGGCGGTGGGGACTTTCTTGCTCGGGCTGTGCGTCTATCCGCTCCTGATCGCCCCGCTCAAGCGGCGGCTCGGCGGGCGGCCGCAGGGGCCGCTCTATCTCGTGCTCACCCTCGGGCTCTCCACGTTCCTCCAGTCGAGCCTGCTCGCCGTCGCCGGCGGCGACTACCTGCGGGTGCCGCCCCAGCTGACGGGGATTTTCGACCTGGGCGTCACCGCCGTCAGCTATCAGCGGCTGCTCGTGCTCGGCGTCGCGGCGCTGCTCCTCACCGGGCTCTTCGCGTTTCTTCGCTTCCATCCCCAGGGGCTGGCTGTGCGCGCCGTCTCGCAGAATCCCGACGCGGCCCAGGCCATGGGCATCAACCTGCCGCGCATCTTCGCCTTCACCCTCGCGCTCGGCGTGGCACTCGCGGGCGTGGGCGGCGCGCTCATGGCCCCGCTCTTCAACGTCTACCCAGCCGTGGGCTTCCCGCTGACCATCAAGGCCTTCGCCATCACCATCCTCGGCGGGATGGGCAATCCCGCGGGCGCGCTGGTGGCCAGCTTCGTCGTCAGCATCGCCGAGTCGCTCTCGGTGATGGTGATCCCCTCGCAGTGGCAGAACCTCATCGCGTTCGCGGTGATGATCGTGATGCTCCTGGTCCGGCCCCGCGGCCTCTTCGGCCGCCCCGTGCCGCGATGAGTCGCCGCGCGCTTGCCCTCGTGGTCGCCGCCGGCGTCGCGCTCTTGCCCGTGCTGCTGCCGCACCCGTTCGTGCTCACCATCGCGACGCAGGCGGCGATCTGGGCCCTGCTCGCCGCGAGCTGGGATCTCCTGAGCGGCTACACGGGACAGATCTCGTTCGGTCACGCCGGCTTCTTCGCACTCGGGGCCTACGCCGCGGCCGCCGCGACCAAGCACGCAGGCGTCTCGCCGTGGCTCGGCCTGCTCGTCGGCGCGACAATCGCCGCCGCCGTCGGCTTCCTGGCCGGCTTCCCCGCCCTCCGGCTGCGCGGCCACTACCTGGCCCTCGTCACGCTCGGGCTCGCCGAGATCACCCGGCTCGTCGCCCAGAACTGGCTGGCGCTCACTGGCGGGCCCTTCGGCATCCACGATTTCCGGAGCTTCCCGGGGCTTCCCGCCGACGCGCTGGCCTATCGTCAGGCGATGTACCTCGTCGTGGTCGCCCTGGTCGCCGTCTCCATCGCCGTCATGTACCACGTCTGCGAGCGCACGAACGCGGGCAAGGCCTTCCGCGCCATCCGCGAGGACGAGGTGCTGGCGCAGACCCTCGGCATCGGCACCACGCGCTACAAGCTGCTCGCGTTCACGCTCAGCTCCGGCTTCGCCGGGCTCGCCGGCGCCCTGTACGCGTACTACGTGCAGCTCGTGAGCCCTTCCGTCGCCTCGGCGGCCACCACCTCGCTGATCATCGGCATGGCGGTCTTCGGCGGTCTGGGGACGCTGTGGGGTCCGGTGCTGGGCGCCCTGCTGCTCTACGGCCTCTACGAGGGCTTGCGCTTCGTCGGCGTCGTGTACAACCTGATCGCGGTGGGCCTCGTCATCATGGTCTTCGTCATCTACCTCCCGCGCGGCTTGGCGGGCTTCAGGAGATCGGCATGAGCCATCGGCTGGGAGTCGACGTGGGCGGCACGTTCACCGATCTCGTCCTCGTGTCGCCCGACGGCGTCGCGCGCACCCGCAAGGTGCTGTCGACGACCGCCAACTACGCCGAGGCGATCGTCATCGGCGTGCGGGAGCTGGCCATCCAGGCCGGCATCGCGGCCCGCGACATCGGCGAGATCATCCACGGCACCACCGTGGCCACCAACGCCATCCTCGAGCGCCGCGGGGCGCGCACCGGCCTCCTGACCACCGAGGGCTTCCGCGATCTGCTCGAGATCGGGCGCCTGCGCCTCTCGCGGCTCTACGACCTCGACTTCGAGCGCCCGGCGCCCCTCGTGCCCCGCCGCTGGCGCCGCGAGATCCGCGAGCGCATGAATCACCGCGGCGAGGTGGTGACGCCACTCGACCGGGACAGCGCGGCCGCCGCCATCGATCGCCTGGTGGATGAGGGCGTGGAGTCGATCGCGGTCTGCTTCCTCCACGCCTACGCCAACCCCGCCCACGAGGCACAGGTGGGGGCGATGATCCGCGAGCGCGCGCCCGGGATGGCCCTCACGCTGTCGTCGGAGATCCTGCCCGAGATGCGCGAGTTCGAGCGCACGAGCACCGCCGTCACCAACGCCTACGTCATGCCGGTCATGGGCCGCTATCTCGCCTCGCTCGAGGACGAGCTGCGCAAGCTGGAGGCCACGGCGCCGCTGCTCATTATGCAGTCCAACGGCGGCGTCATGACCGCCGAAGGCGGACGCCGGCGCCCGGTGCACGTGATCGAGTCGGGGCCCGCCGCCGGCGTGATCGCCACCGCCGCCCTCGCCCGCGCCATCGCGGCGCCCAACACGCTCAGCATCGACATGGGCGGGACGACCGCCAAGGCTTCCATCATCGAGGGATACGAGATCAAGCGCACCGGCGAATTCGAGATCGGCGGAACGATGTCGCAGGGCAGCCGACTCAACAAGGGCGGCGGGTTCCTGCTGCGCGTGCCCGCCATCGACATCGCCGAGGTCGGCGCGGGAGGCGGCAGCATCGTGAGCGTGGACGGCGCGGGGGCGCTCCACGTGGGTCCGCGCAGCGCGGGCGCCGTGCCCGGGCCCGTCTGCTACGACCAGGGCGGCACGGAGGTCACCCTCACCGACGCCAACGTCACCCTCGGCTATCTCCACCCCGAGCGCCTGCCGAGCGGTCTCCGCCTCGACGCCGACAAAGCCCGCCGCGCGGTCGCCGCGCAGATCGCGGCGCCGCTGGGCATCGACGTGGCCGACGCCGCCTACGGCGTGTACCTGCTCGGGTGCGCGGGCATGGCGCGCGCGGTGCGCGCCGTCACCATCGAGCGCGGGCGCGACCCGCGCGACTTCACCCTCGTCGCCTTCGGCGGCAATGGCCCGCTCTTCGCCGCCGAGATGGCGCGCTCGCTCGAGATCGGCACCGTCCTCATTCCGCCCGCGCCCGGCGTGTTCAGCGCCATCGGTCTCCTGGAGGCCGAGCTCGAGCATCACCTGGTGAAGACCTTCCTCCGCCCGCTCTTCGGCACGAAGCCGTCGGAGATCGGCGCCGCGGTGGCGGAGCTGGAGCGAGAGGCCGAGGCCCTCCTGAGCGGGGAAGGCAACCGGGCACAGGTGCGGATCGAGCGCTCCGTCGACCTCAAGTATCAGGGGCAATCGTTCGAGCTGACGGTGCCGCTCCCGCCCGCGTGGACCGACGAGGCGCTGCGCGAGCTGGCCGTCAACTTCGGTCGTGAGCACGAGCGCACGTATGGCCACAAGGCGGAAGGCGATCCCATCCAGATGGTCAATCTGCGGCTCACCGCGCGCGTGCGGCGGCCGGTAGACCGCGCGGCCATCCGACTCGAGGAGGATTCCACGGCGCGCGCCGGCGAGCGCCGCGCCTCTTTCGGCCCAGCCCACGGCGCCATGGCCACCCCGGTCATCACGCGTGGGAATCTCGCCGCGACGCCACGGCCGGGGCCGCTGCTCGTCGACGAGTACGACGCCACCACGCTGGTCCCGCCGGGCTGCGCGGCCTGCCTGGACACCCACGGCAACATCGTCATCAGCACCGGAGGCACGCGATGAGCCGCGATCTCAGCGATCCCATTCTCCTCGAGCTGGTGAAGAACGGCCTCGACGCCATCGTGGACGAGATGGCCATCGCGCTCGTGCGTACCGCCTACTCGAACAACCTCAAGAACGCCATGGACATGTCCTGCGCCCTCTGCGACGTCGAAGGACGCCTGATCGCCCAGGGCCTCACCCTGCCGCTGCACCTGGGCTCCATCCCCGACGCCATGGCGCACGTGCGGCGCAAGTTCGGCGCGAGCCTCGTGCCCGGCGACGTGTTCATCCTGAACGATCCGTTCGAGGGGGGGACGCACCTGCCCGACTTCTACATCTTCAAGCCCATCTTCGTGGACGGGCGACTCGTCGGCTGGTCCGCGAGCATCGGGCATCAGCTCGACGTGGGCGGCAAGACCCCGGGTGGCAACGGCTGCGACGCGACGGAGATCTTCCAGGAAGGCCTGCGCATCCCGCCCCTCAGACTCTACGAGGCGGGCAAGCCGGTGGACGCCGTGTTCGAGCTGATCGACCGCAACGTGCGGGTGCCGCGCCAGGTGCTCGGCGACGTGCGCTCGCAGGTGGCCGCCTGCCTCACCGGCGAGCGCGGCTACCTGGCGCTCGCGGAGCAGTACGGGGCCGACCGCTTCGCGGCATGCACGACCGCGCTGCTCGACCAGGCCGAGCGCCTCGCCCGCCACGCCATCACCGCCATGCCCGACGGCCACTACACGTTCACCGACTGGATGGACGACGACGGCATCGACCCCGCCCCCATCCCCATCACCGTGACCATCACCGTCACCGGCGATCGCCTCATCGCCGACTTCACGGGCTCGGCGCCCCAGGTGAAGGGAGCCATCAACTCGCCCCTGCCCTTCACCAAGTCCGCCGTGTACGCGTGCGTGCGCCACCTGGTAGGCGGCACGCCGCCCAACAACGAGGGCTACTTTCGCCCCATCGAGGTGATCGCGCCGCCCGGCACCGTGGTCAACCCCGTCATGCCCGCCGCCGTCGCCGCCCGGGGCCTCACCGGCTTCCGCATGGCCAACACGGTGTTCGGCGCCCTCGCGCAGATCGCGCCCGACCGTGTCTTCGCGTGCGAGGTGGGCGGCGACACGGGTGTGAGCTTCGGGGGCTACGACGCCGAGCGGCGGCCGTTCGTGTTCCTCGAGTTCCTCTTCGGCTCCTGGGGAGGGCGCCCGACCAGGGACGGTGTCGACGCGTGCAGCAGCTCCGTAGTCAACTTCTCAAACAATCCGGTCGAGATCATCGAGTCCGAGTACCCGCTCGTGATCGAGCGCTACGGCTACCTGCCCGACACGGGCGGCCCCGGCAAGTTCCGCGGCGGCCTCGCCCTGGAGCGCCAGTATCGCTTTCTCGAGACGGAAGGGACGCTCCAGCTCCGCACCGACCGGCGCCATCACCTGCCCTACGGCCTGGCGGGCGGGCGCTCGGGCACGCCGTCACGAAACGTCCTGAACCCCGGGCCGGACGAGCGCGAGCTGCCGGCCAAGTGCACGTTGACCGTGCGGCGTGGCGACGTCTACCGCCACGAGCTGGCCGGCGCCGGCGGCTGGGGCGATCCGCTCGCGCGCGATCCCGAGCGCGTCCTGCATGACGTGATGGAGGAGAAGATCAGCGTGGCCTACGCGCGCCGGGAGTACGGGGTGGCGATCGACGAGCGCACGTGGAAGGTCGTGCCGGAGGAGACGGCGCGGCTTCGCGCGCGACGCTAGCCGGCGTCCGGCGGCAACAGGTCGAGAAGGCGCGCGGGGCCGAGTGGCATGCGGGTCACGCGGCCGCCGCGGGGCCAGACGGCATCCTCGATCGCCGAGGCAAGCACCGCGGGCACGGGCAGTGTGCCGGACTCAGCGTACAGCTCTCGCAGGGCCGGGCTCTCGGGTGCGAAGCGCAGCGGGAACCGCCGCTCCACGAAGCGCTTCTCCTGGGCCTGAAATCCCCGCAGCAGCTCGTCGCTCGTTTCTGACATGTCGTCGAAGCCCTTCCTGACTGACTACGGCGATGTGGGCGTGCTGAGCGGGAGAAAGGCGCGGCCCGCCGCGGAGCCGCCATTGACGGCCAGCACCTCGCCGGTGATGAAGTCGGCCAGGGGCGAGGCGAGGAACAGGGCCGCATTGGCGATGTCCTCGGGCTTGCCAATGCGCCCCCACGGGATCGAGCGCGTCAGCGTCTCCACGTATTCGCGGGTCAGCGGCGACACCTCGCCCTCCACCTCGATGAGCCCGGGCGCGATGCTGTTGACGTTGATGTGATGCTTGGCCATCTCGAGGGCCAGCACCTTGGTGAACATCACGACCCCCGCCTTGGAGGCGCAGTAATGCGAAGCGCCCTGGCGCCCACTCTGGGCGGCGCCCGATGAAAGCGTGATGATCTTGCCACGCGTGCCGCGGGCCACCATGACGCGCGCCGCGGCCTGGCAGGTGAGGAAGACGCCGCGCATGTTGGTCTCCATCACCCGGTCCCACTCCTCCGTGGTCATGTCGAGCACCGGAGTGTTCGGATAGATGCCGGCGTTCGCCACCACTACCGTGACGGGACCAAGGGCGCGCTCCGCGCCCTCGAGGAATTCCGCCGTCGAGCGCGCATCTCGAACGTCCAGCGCGCGCGCGTAAACGCGAGAGGAATCGCCCAGCCGGGAAGCGGCCCGCGTAAGAGCCGCCTCGCGGAAGTCGCCCAGGGCGACGCGGGCGCCCGCGTCATGGAAGGCCTTCGCGATGGCGAAGCCGATCCCGGCCCCCGCGCCGGTCACGAGCACCACGTCGTCGGTGAAGTCGAGCATGGTCAGTTCCGGATGAACCCTAACATGAGAGCGTCAACCGATGATGACTGACGTAAGCTGGGTCAAGCCATGCCCATCACGGTTCGCTTCCTCGGCTCCGGCGACGCCTTCGGCAGCGGCGGGCGCTTTCAAACCTGCATCCTGGTCGACGGGCCGGGCTCGCGCTTCGCCATCGACTTCGGCACCTCGTCGCTGATCGCGCTGGCCCAGCAGGGCATCGAGCACAACTCGATCGACGCGATCCTGCTGACCCATCTGCACGGCGACCACTGCGGCGGCGTCCCGTTCCTGCTGATCGACGCCATGCTGGGAGCCCGGCGCAGCCGCCCGCTCACCATCGCGGGCCCGCGCGACCTGCCCGCGCGCATGGACGGAATCCGCGAGGCGCTCTTTCCCGGCTCCCACGTGATGACGCCGAAGTTCCCGATCGACTGGATCGAGATGGAGCCGGGCCGCGCCCACCGCGTGCTCGACCTCGTGGTGACGCCACAGCAGGCGCGTCACACCCGCGAGACGAATCCGACCGCGCTACGGGTGGAGGTGGGCGGGAAGGTCGTCACCTACACCGGCGACACCGAGTGGACGGACGAGGTAGCGACGGCGGCGCGGGGAGCGGATCTCCTGATCGCTGAGTCGTACTTTTACGACAAGCCGGTGCCGTGGCACATGAACTACCCCGACATCACCGCGCATGCCACGCGGGTGGGCGCCCGGCGGGTGATCCTGACGCACATGAGCCGGGAGATGCTCGCGCGCGCCGAGGCCGTGCCCGAGGAGTGCGCCCAGGACGGCCTGGTGATCACGCTCTAGCGCCCGCGCAGGCTGCGCAGTGCGGCTCTGCAGTTACCTGCCTCCTTTGATCAGGTGGTGGCGGCGCTGGAGATAGCCGTTGCGGACGGAGCTGTAGAGATCAATCGCCGACTCTTCGACGCCCTGGAAGAGGTCGAGGTTGAGCGAGCGATCGTTGACCGTCTCGCCCACGTCCATGCCCAGCTGGTCGGGCCAGTACGGGAGGTAGTAGAAAAGGGGGTTCATGGCTATGTCTGCCGCGTACCCGATGCCGTCGCGCACGGTGAGCGGCGGAAGCAACGGCAGCACGAGGTACGGCCCGGGCCCCACGCCCCAGATGCCGAGGGTCTGGCCGAAGTCCGCTTCCTGGGGTTTGAGCCCCATCTCCTGGCGCGCCACGTCGAAGAGCCCGCCGATCCCCAGTGTGGAGTTGATCAGGAAGCGGCCCATCTCCTTGGCGGCGTCAAGCAGCTTCCCCTGCAGCACCTTGTTCACAAACCGCGACGGCATGCGCAGGTTGGTGAAGGCGTTGTCGATCATGGTCTGGAACATGTCGGGCATGACGGCGTTGTAGCCTTTCGCCACGGGCTTCAGCACGTACTTGTCCAGGTTGCGGTTGAAGGCAAACATCTTCTCGTTGAACTTCTCCCACGGGTCGTACTCTTCCACGTCCGCGTCGGGTGGTACGGGCGTGCCGCGCGGCGAGGCGTCCGCGGGACCGGAGAGCGCGACGACCCAGTCGGGAGCGTTCTGGCCGGTGATGGGCTCGTAGGTGATGACGATGGGGGCTGAGGCGGGCTCACTCGTGTCCGTCGAGACAGCCGTGTCGGTAGAGACGGCGGGAGCATCCGTCGTCGTCTCGACCGGCGCGGAAATCGGCGCGGGAGAAGCCAGCATCGAGCTCTCGTTGACGAGGCTCGTGGAGAGCGTGCCGCAACCACCTACCACCACACCGAGAACCGCGAAGACGACCAGAACCGGACCGACACGCGAGATCACCAGGAACTGCGCTTTTCGTTTCATGTCGGCCGCTGCTATGCGTGTACGTCCGCTGGTCGGTGCACTGAATGAGGTCGCGGTCGTCATGTGATCATCCATCCCTGCCCCGCAGCCTAGCTCAAAACCGGGGAACGGGGGACTCAAAAGCGAGGCGGCGGGCGAGGAGCGGGGCCGCATTGGCGATGTCCTCGGGGTTGCCGATGTGTAGCGCTCTCACGATGTTCGCCTGACGCCTCAGAGCCGCTCGACATTGCGCAGCGTCGGGTCCAGCAGGTCGCGCAGCCCGTCGCCGAGCAGATTCGCGCCCAGGACGACGAGGGCGATCATCAGGCCGGGAGCGGTCGCGAGCCACCAGGCGTTCGACAGGTAGTCCCGGCCCTCGGCCAGCATCAGGCCCCAGGAAGGCCGCGGCGCCTGGATGCCCATGCCGAGAAAGCTCAGGCCGGACTCGAGGAGGACCATGGTGGCGAACTGGCTGGAGCCGATCACCAGGATGAGCGCCACGGTGTTCGGCAGGACGTGGCGCACGATGATGCGCAGATCGCTGGCGCCGAGCGTGGTGGCGGCTTCGATGTAGTCGAGCCGCCTGATGGTCAGGACATGCGCACGGATGGCCCGCGCGTAGAGCACCCATCCGCTGAGAGCCAGCACGCCCACGAGCGCGAGCGGATTGGTGCCGACCACGGCCACGATGGCGATGGCGAGCATGATCACCGGGAAGGCGAGCTGCACGTCCGCCACCCTCATGATGACGGCGTCCGTCTTGGCGCCGCCCCAGCTGGCCGCCAGCCCCACCAGAACACCCACGAGGCCGGCGACGGCGACGGCGGTGACGGCGAGGGCGAGGGAGATCCGCCCCCCGTAAAGCAGGCGCGCGAGAATGTCCCGGCCGAGGTTGTCCGTCCCGAGGAGGTGGGCGCGGGTGCCGCCCAGGCCCCAGGGCGGCGCCAGGCGCTGGCTGAAGCTCGGCTTGAGGGGATCGTACGCGGTGAGGGTCGGCGCGAGGAGGCTCGCGAAGACGACGAGCCCGAGCAGCACGCCCCCGATCGCCATCGTCGGATGACGCTGCCGCCACCGTCTGAGCGCGCCGCCCTCCTCCCGCCCCCACGTCACGAGTATCGGATCCGCGGGTCGATGACCGTGTAGAGCAGATCCACGGCGAGGTTGATGACGACGAAGACGGTGGCGGAGAGGATCAGCACCGTCTGCACGACGGGAAAATCGCGGAAGAAGATGGCATCCACGATGAGCTTGCCCATGCCGGGCCACGCGAAGACGGACTCGGTGATGACGGCCCCGCCGAGGAGCGCGCCGATCTGGAGTCCGATCACGGTCAGCACCGGGATGGCCGCGTTTCGGAGCGCGTGGCGAAACACGACATTCCCCTCGGCGAGGCCCTTGGCGCGTCCAGTGCGGATGTAGTCGCGGTGGAGGATCTCCAGCATGCTCGAGCGGGTGAGCCGGGCGACCAGCGCCATGGGAAAGGCCGCGAGCGTGATGGCGGGCAGGACGAGAGACGTCCAGCCCGAGAAGCCCGAGGTCGGCAGCCAGCGGAGCGCCACCCCGAAGAGCAGGATGAGCATGATGCCGAGCCAGAAATTCGGGAGAGACTGCCCGAGCACCGCGACGATCGTGCCGGCCACGTCGTAGCGCGTGCCGCGGCGCACCGCGGTGAAGATGCCGAGCGAGACTCCGGCGGCGATGGTGATGAGCATCGCCGCCAGCGTCAGCTGGATGGTGGCGGGCAGCCGCTCCAGGACCACCCGCAGGGCGGGCGCCCGGTACTGGAAGGACTGGCCGAAGTCGCCGCGCGCCACGCTCTTGAGGAAGAGACCGTACTGGACGATGAAGGGCTCGCGCAGCCCCAGCTGCCGGTTCAGCTCCGCCACGGCGGATTCGGGAGCGCCGTCGGGCAGGAGCATCCGGGCCGGATCGCCGGGCAGGACGCGGAGGATCACGAAGACCAGCACCGACACGCCGAGCAGCGTGACGGCCGACTGGCCGAGTCGCTGGAGGACGTAGCGTCTCATCCGGCGCGCGGCTCCGCGGCGCCGGGGGCCGGCCGCCGGCTAGACGATGCCGACGTCACTCAGGAGGACGTAGTAGTCGCGGCGCGCCTCGAAATTTCGCAGGCGGTCGCTGACACCATAGATGGCGACGGTGTAGTAGAGCCAGATCTCCGCGTCCTCGTCCCACACGATGCGCTCGAGCTCCTCGTACTTCGCCTGGCGGACTTTCGGATCGGGCACGCGCCCCTCGGCGATCAGCTGCTCGACGCGGGGGTTGGCGTAGCGGGTGAGCTTCTCGGACCCGGCCTTGGTGAACCACTGGCCGAAGTACCAGTCGGGGTCGTGGGGCATGTGGGCCCAGCCGGAGAAGAAGAGATCGTACGTGCCCGCCGTCCGCTGCTCGCGCGCCGTCGCGATCTCGAGGTTCTTGATGTTGAGCTTGATGCCGACCTCGCCGAGCATGGACGCCACCGCCTGCGTGATTTCGAGCTGTTTCGGATAGAAGTCCTTCATGAGCACGATGTCGACCGATACGTTGGAGTAGCCAGCCTGCTTGAGGATCTGCCGGGCCTTCTCGGGATCGTAGGCCTTGGGCGGCAGGCTCGTGTGGCCGATGAGACCGGGCGGGACGGGGCTGTCGACGGGGCGCCCGTAGCCGCGCAACAGCTCCTTGATGATCACGTTGCGGTCGATGGCGAGCGAGATCGCCTGGCGCAGGCGCTGGTCCTTCACCGGGTCCTTGCCGAGCTGGAAGATCCAGCGCTGGGCCTCGATGGCGGGCACGTCGAGCACCTTGACGCCGCGCGTGCCCTTGAGCGTCTCCACCAGGTCCGGGGTGACCCGGTCGATGATGTGGAGCTCACCCGCCCGCAGGGCGGCCGTCCGCGTCGACAGCTCCGGGATGAAGCGGAAGGTGAGCTTCTCGACCCTGGGAATTCCAGGCTTCCAGTAGGTTGGATTGGCCGTCATCGCTATCTGGTCGCCGTGCGTCCAGGAGGCGAAGCGGAAGGGCCCGGTGCCGATCGGCTTCTGGAAGAACGCGTCCTCGCCCTTCCCGGCGCTCGGGGGAAGCATCCCCAGCATCGTCAGGTGAGAGGGCAGGGAGCCGAAGGGCCGCTTGGTGGTGACGACCACGCCGTAGTCGCCGTCCTTCTCCACGGAGTCGATGTCCTGGTAGACGAAGGATTTGACGAGCTTGGTGTTGTCGTGAACCCGCCTGAGCGTGTAGACCACGCTGTCGGCGGTGAAGGGGGTGCCGTCATGGAAGGTCACGCCCTTGCGGAGCGTGAAGCGCCAGGTCGTGGCATTGACGGGGCGCCAGGACTCGGCGAGCGCGGGAACGAACTTGGAGTCGTTCGTGACATCGATGAGCGGATCGAAGAGATGCCGGAGCACGGACGTCGTGGAGATCGAGTAGTGGTTGGCGGGATCGAGCGTCAGCATGCGCTCGGACAATCCGGCGGCGATCTCACCGCTGCGCTTGGGCTGCGCGCCCGCGAAGCCCGGCGCGCCCGCCAGCGCCAGGGCGGCGCCGCTCACCGCCAGGAAGTCGCGTCGGCCGATCCGGCCGGGTCGTGGATGCCGCTCGCGCATGATGGTGCTCCTTGACGGTCGTCTCCCTGTTCCGGGCTTCGTACCGTCCTACTTGGCTCTCGTCCCGGTAACGTCGCCGGTTCGGTAGGTCCCAGATGCTGTCTTGCCACTCATTGAGTCGCCGTTAACCGTGGCTTCAAGCGACAGTTGCTGGCCGATCTTGAGCGACAGCTTGTCCCCCGTGAGCGTCCCGTTCGCGGGTATGTCCTCAAAGGTACTTCCTCCTCTAAGGCCTGGGCCGCCCAGCTTCCCGCTCCATGTCCCTGTCACCGCCTGACCGTCTTGCTTTAGCACCAGAGTGAATTCGTCCTGGGCGAAACCCCTGTTGCCCAGCCTGACTTTCACTGTTCCATTCCAAGTGCCCGCGACATTCTGATCCTCGGCCATCGCCGGAAGCGCGAACCCAGTAGCAAGTGACACTGCCACCGTACAGATGATCCAGAGCTTCTTCATGGGCGTTGTCTCCTTGTCCTTGTTGGTGCTAGGTGAGCGAGCCGCTGACACGGTGGACCCTGTTAGCACCCGCTCTCTCACCTATCAAGAGTCTCGCGGGATCGTGCCACACGAAACTGAGACACTACCCAGGCTTCGTGTCAGCCCGACCGGGTCAGGCGCGGCTGATCCGGTCGGCAAGCTGCCGCGCCCACTCCATCGGCGCCTCGGCCATGACGAGCTTCTCCGCCCCCGCCTGCCCGAACGGGCGCGTGGCGTCGATGCCGAGCTTTGCCGTGAGCCCGTCCGGGCTCGCGGAGGGATCCAGGATCGCGCCGAGGCTTCCGCTGATCACGACGAGATCGCGATCGGCCTGGACGCGAGTGGCCATGGCCCAGAGGACGTCCGACTCGTCGAAGACGT
>WNFC01000349.1_pt1 | contig 52709 bp, 46 predicted proteins | sample 5400541 | NCBI WGS metagenome assembly WNFC01 (sample SAMN13153342, study PRJNA577476) | soil metagenome | isolation source: 120 cm saprolite under Douglas fir tree site 2 hole 2 replicate 1 | place: USA:California | collected 2015-04-18
GTGTCCTACCTCGTGGCGGTGCCGATCGCCGAGCGCATCGGCCTCATCAACACGATGGTCTTTACCCACCTGCCGTCGAACGTGCTCTTGGCGCTCGTGCCGTTCGCGCCGAACCTGCCGGTCGCGATCGGGCTCCTCCTGGCGCGCAGCGCGCTGTCGCAGATGGATGTGCCGACCCGCAGCTCCTATGTCATGGCGGTGGTCGCGCCCGAGGAGCGGCCGGCCGCGGCGAGCGTGACGGCGGTGCCGAAGACCTTCGCCTGGGCGGCGGGGTCGTTGATCTCGGGCTATCTGTTGACGCTCTCGACCTTCGGCTGGCCGCTGTTGATCGGGGGCGTCGTCAAGGGGGTCTACGACCTGCTGCTGCTCTATAATTTCCGCAAGGTGCGGCCGCCCGAGGAAGTAGTATCGGCGCGGCCCAACGACGCGGCGGCAAGCTTGCGCGCAACCGGGGAGGTGCGATAACGCTTCGCAACATGCATCATCGATCGGAGGACCAGCATGAGCGATTCCGGCATCTCGGTACTCGGCATTTGCGGCAGCCTGCGCAAGGCCTCCTACAACACGGCGGCATTGCGCACCGCGATCGCGCTGAAGCCGGCCGGCATGAATGTAACGGTTGCGGATATCTCGCAGATCCCGCCCTACAACGAGGACGTTCGAGCCCAGGGCTTTCCGCCGACGGTTGAGACCCTGCGGCGCCAGATCGCCGGGGCCGATGCGCTGTTGTTTGCCTGCCCCGAATACAATTATTCGATGTCGGGCGTCTTGAAAAACGCGATCGACTGGGCCTCGCGTCCGCCCGACCAGCCGTTTGCCGGCAAGCCCTGCGCGATCATCGGCGCCGCGGCCGGGATGGCCGGCAGCGCGCGCGCCCAGTACGATCTGCGCCGCAGCTGCGTCTTTCTCGACATGCACCCCTTGAACAAGCCCGAGGTGCTGATCGGCCAAGCGCAGACCAAATTCGACGCCGAGGGCAATCTGTTGGACGAGGTCGCGAAGAACCTGATCCGCGACCTGATGGTAGCGCTGGTCGGCTGGACCCGGCAGATCGGGAAGAGATAGCCGCTGACCGTCATTGCGAGCGAAGCGAAGCAATCTCGACCGGCAGAGTGCTCGTGGGTCGAGATTGCTTTGTCGCTGCGCTCCTCGCAATGACACGTAAGGCAATGTGTGGGAGGAGGACGCCATGGTGTTGGATTTCACCGGCAAGGTCGCGCTGATCACCGGCGCGGCGAACGGGATCGGCCGCGCCACGGCGCTCGCCTTCGCCAAATCGGGCGCCAAGACGGTCGTCGTCGATCGCGATGCGGCGGGCGGCGAGGCGACCGCCGGCATCATCCGCCAGCAGGGGGGCGACGCGCGCTTTGTCGCCGCCGACGTCACCAAATCAGCCGATGTCGAGGCCTATGTGAGGTTCGCGCTTGATGCCTATGGCAGGGTCGACTGCTTCCACAACAACGCCGGCATCGAGGGGACGTTGACCCATACGGCCGAGTATGACGAGGCGATGTTCGACCAGGTCATCGCGGTCAACGTCAAAGGCGTCTTTCTCGGGCTGCGCCACGTCCTGCCGGTGATGCTGCGGCAGAAATCGGGGGCGATCGTCAACACCGCCTCGGTCGCGGGGCTCGTCGCCACCCCGGGGATGCCGGCCTATGTGGCCTCGAAGCATGCCGTCATTGGGCTGACCAAGACCGCCGCCGGCGAGGTCGCGCGGAGCGGCGTGCGGATCAACGCGGTGTGCCCCGGCCCGGTCGATACCAGAATGATCCATTCGCTCGAACAGATGATCAATCCCAGCGACCCGGCGAGCGTCGCGCGGCGCTACCAGGCGGCGATGCCCACCGGGCGCTACACGACGCCCGAGGAGATCGCCAACATGGTGCTGTTCCTGTGCTCCGATCTCGCCAACAACATCACCGGCGGCCAGTATGTCGTCGACGGCGGGCGCACCGCAGTCGGCGGCGCGGTGACCCAGGTGGTCGAGAGCTGAGGTGTGACCCAATCAGATTGAAACGCCAAAAAATTCCCCCCCCCGGCTTGATGGGGTGGATGGCCCCCTTACGGCATCGCTGTGCCAAAGTTGGGTTGCAAAGAACTCCAACGGACGGGAGCCATCCATGGGCGAGGTTACAACGATCGGGTTGGATTTGGCCAAGAACGTGTTTCAGGTACACGGCGTCGACGCGGCGGGGGCGGTCGCGGTGCGCCGTGCGCTGCGGCGCGGTCAGGTTCTGGGCTGCTTCGCCAAGCTGCCGCCCTGCCTGGTCGGCATGGAGGCGTGCGCGACAGCGCATTACTGGGGCCGTGAGCTTGCCCGGCTGGGGCACCGGGTACGGCTGATACCGCCGGCCTATGCGAAGGCTTATGTGCGGTGGAACAAGAATGACGCCGCGGATGCGGCAGCGATCTGCGAGGCGGTGAGCCGGCCGTCGATGCGTTTCGTGGCGCTCAAGACGGCCGAGCAGCAGGCGGCGGCCGGTCTGCACAAGGTGCGCGAGCTGCTGGTCAAGCAGCGCACCATGCTGATCAACGCGCTGCGCGGGCTGCTGGCGGAGTTCGGGCTGGTCGCGGCGGCGGGGCCGCAGCATGTCGACGAGCTGGTGCGGATGCTGAACGAGCCGGCCGGCGCGGTGATCCCTGAACCGCTGCACGGCGGGCTGATGCAGCTGGTGCACAGCCTGCGCCTGGTGCAGCGCGAGGTCGAGACGATCGAGAAAGAGATCGTGCGCTGGGGACGCGACAACCGGACCTGCCGCCATCTCGACACCATCCCCGGCTACGGCCCAATCCTGGCGAGCGCGATGGCGGCGATGGTGGTCGAGCCGGGCGCCTTCAAGAGCGGCCGGCACTTCGCCGCCTCGCTCGGCCTGGTGCCGCGCCAGGACGGCACCGGCGGCAAGGTCAAGCTCGGCCCGATATCGAAGCGCGGCAACGGCTATCTGCGCCGGCTCTTGGTCAATGGCGCGATGTCGGTGCTGCGCGGCAAGCGCGCCCGGCACGATCCGTGGCTGGCCAAATTGCTGGCCGAGAAGAAGCGCATGGTCGTCGCCTGTGCGCTGGCCAACAAAATGGCGCGCATCGGCTGGGCGGTGATGGTGCGTCAGGAGGAGTTCCGCGCCAGGCCGGCGGCGACCTGAGCGGTCGGCGCGGGCTCGAGCGTGAGGCTTGCGAGGGTGAAACAGCGTGATGACAGCGTCGGTCGACCGACGGATCGAGGCAAACCTGTACCGGGACATGGGGCAACGCGACCCCGCGGGCTTGATCAGGCCTCGATCCATGGAACCCATCAGGGCCTGCGGCCACCGGCCGCGAACACAGGCCGGACACATGACCGCAAGCGACCTGACTGCCGAAACGCCCAAAAAATCCTTGCGAGCCGGGGGCCATCCACACATGTCCCGGGAGTCCACGTCTTAGACTAGCGACCGGGATGCCTAAAAAAAGACGTGGATGGCCGGGTCAAGCCCACGGCTGTCCGGTTCAGCTTCTTGTGCCCGGTTTTTGCGCCGTTTGCACCAATTTCGCCCCCAAATTTCCCCTTGGCCGGGCTTGCCCCGGCCAAGCGGCTTTTGAGGCAACCAAAACCCTAAGCATTCTGCCACTTCGGGAAGCCCGGACGAGGCGTATGTGAACCCCCATTGTCGGGAAATGGTCACCCCCGGTCAACGAGGTCAGACGGCCACAACCTGCCAGAGTCAACCCTATTAAACTTGGCTCTTTTGCTGGATGCTGAGGGGCCGCGTCGCGGTAGGGTATCGGAATGTCCATCCTTGCGGACCCGATGCGAGCGACACTGGTTCGCCGGGCTTTCCAGCTTGAGTGGCTGACCGCCGCATGGATGTTGATTGAGGCGGCGATTGCAATCGGGTCCGGTCTCGCCGCGCACAGCTTATCGCTGATTGCCTTTGGCGCGGACAGCCTGATCGAACTCACGTCAGCCGGAGTCCTGCTGTGGCGGCTAGATGTCGAAATGCGCCGGGGCGCGGAGTTTAGCGAGGAGATCGAGCAGCGGGCGAGCCGGATCGGCGGCATGCTCTTGTTCGTCCTTGCAGCCTATGTCGTGGTGAGCGCGGCCTACGGCTTTTGGGAGCGCCAGGGTCAGGAGTTCTCGCTGCCAGGGCTGACTCTCTCAGTGCTGGCGATCCCGGTCATGTGGTGGCTCGCTCGGTCAAAAATTCGGATCGCCGATCAGATCGGAAGCAAGGCCCTGCGCGCCGACGCCATAGAATCGATTACATGCGGCTATCTGTCCGGCGTGGTCTTCCTCGGATTGCTGGTCCAGCTTCTAATGCCGGCATGGTGGTGGGTGGACAGCGTTACTTCGCTCGCGATAGTCGGGTTGCTGGTTAGAGAGGGACGCGAGGCATGGCGGGGCGAGTGCTGCGATTAGACGGGTCGGCGCTCATTTCGCCTTGCTGAAAAACAGATATTTGACCAAGGCGGCAGCAGCGAGCACCAGGACAATGATAACAAGAAGCCAGAGCAGGCCCATGCCCCACATCATCCCACCGCCCATCATTTGATTCATCATGGCGCGATCCTCATTTCACAGCTCGCTCGATCGGGACGGCTGAGCGCCGACGTGCCGGCTCTAAGCGCCAGCCTTTGACCAGCCCGTAGACTGCCGGGATCACGATCAGGGTTAGGATCGTCGAGGACACCATGCCGCCGATCATCGGCACGGCGATGCGCTGCATCAGCTCGGCTCCGGTGCCGCTGGCCCACAGGATCGGCAGCAATCCGCCGATGATTGCCGCGACGGTCATCATCAAGGGGCGAACCCGCAAGACGGCCCCTGCAATGATCGCCTCCCGTAGATCATCGGGTGTGAAAGTGCGCCCTTCGTGCTCGCAGCGCGTGCGTCTCTCCCGAAGCGCCTGATCGAGATAGATCAGCATCACGACGCCGGTTTCGGCGGCGACCCCGGCAAGCGCGATAAAGCCGACCGCGACCGCGACGCTCATGTTGAAGTGCATGAGGGCCATCAGCCAGACGCCGCCGACCAGAGCAAATGGCACCGAGAGCATCACGATCAGCGTCTCTGTCATCGCCCCGAAGTTCAGGTAAAGCAGGACGAAGATGATGACAAGCGTGATCGGAACCACGATTTGAAGTTTGGCCTTGGCCCTTGCGAGATACTCGAACTGGCCGCTCCATTCGAGGCGGTAGCCGGGCGGAATCTGAACTTGCCGGGCGATCGCTTGCTGCGCTTCGGCGACGTACCCGCCGATGTCGCGGTCGTGCATGTCGATATAGAGGTAATTCACGAGCTGCGCGTTTTCGGTGCGGATCATCGGCGGGCCTTGGACGGGCTGCACCTTCGCCACTTGGCCGAGCGGGACGGCTGGCCCTTCTGCCGCCTGGACGAGCACGCGCGCGGCGATTGCCTCGGGATCGGCCCGCAGACCGCGCAAATACCGGACATTGACGGTGTATCGTTCGCGGCCCTCTACGGTGGTCGTGACCGGTTCACCGCCGAGTGCGGTCGCGATCGTCTCCTGCATGTCGCCTACGGTGAGGCCATAGCGCGCGAGTGCCGCCCGATCTGGCGTGATTTCGAGGTAGTAGCCGTTCTGGATGCGCTCGGCGTAGGCGCTGCTGGTGCCGGGCACCTGTCGCGCGACGGCCTCAATCTCGCGCGACAGCCGATCGATGCCCGGCAAGTCCGGCCCGTAGATTTTGACTCCAATCGGCGTGCGGATGCCGGTCGAGAGCATGTCGATGCGCGCCTTGATCGGCATAGTCCAGGCGTTGCTGATGCCCGGAAATTGGAGCGCTTTGTCCATCTCGGCGACCAAGGAATCGATCGTCACACCCGGACGCCATTCGGACTCGGGCTTGAGGTTGATGATCGTCTCGAACATCTCGACCGGAGCCGGGTCGGTCGCTGTGACGGCGCGCCCGGACTTGCCGAATACGCTCGCAATCTCGGGAAACCCCTTGATGATCCTGTCCTGGGTTTGCAGCAGCTCAGCCGCCTTCGTGATCGACATGCCGGGCACGCTCACCGGCATATACATCAGCGTGCCTTCATTCAGGGTCGGCATGAACTCGGAGCCGAGCCGGCTAAGGGGGATGATCGTTGCCGCAAGCACGAGCACCGCGAGGATAACGGTCTCCAGCTTTCCGCGAAGGACGACCGCCATTGCCGGGCGGTAGAGCCAGATCAGCAGCCGGTTTAGCGGGTTCCGAGCCTCCGGGAAAATCCGTCCACGGATAAACAAGTGCATCAGAACCGGCACCAGCGTGATCGAGAGCAGCGCGCCACCAGCCATCGCGAAGGTCTTGGTAAAGGCGAGGGGGCGGAACAGCCGGCCTTCCTGAGCCTCCAACGTGAAGACCGGCAGGAACGACACTGTGATGATGGCGAGGCTGAAGAACAGCGCCGGTCCCACTTCAAGCGCGGCTGTCGTAAGGGTTGTCGCGCGGGGCGTTCCTGGCGCGGCGCGCTCCAAATGCTTGTGTGCGTTCTCGATCATGACGATCGCGGCGTCTACCATTGCGCCGAGCGCAATCGCGATGCCGCCGAGGCTCATGACGTTCGAGCTGAGACCGAGCATGTGAAGCAGGCCCATCGCGATCAGCACCCCGACCGGGAGCATGATAATCGCCACGAGCGCGCTGCGGACATGCAGCAGAAAGACAATGCAGACCAGAGCGACAATGACGCTTTCTTCGGCGAGCGTGTGTTTCAGGGTGTCGATCGCGCGATGGATGAGTTCCGAGCGGTCGTAGACCGTCTCGACCTTCACTCCCTGCGGCATTGAGGGTGCGATCTCGGCGAGCTTCTGCTTGACGCTATCGATGACCCTGAGTGCGTTCTGCCCGTCACGTTGTAGCGCGATGCCGCTGACGACCTCGCCGGTGCCGTTGAGTTCGGCGATGCCGCGACGTTCCTCCGGTCCAAGCTCGATCCGGGCGACATCGCGCAGCAGCACCGGCGTGCCGCCCTGCATCTTGAGCATGATCTGCTCAAGATCGCCGACGTTCCGCAGATAGCCTCGACCGCGCACCATGTATTCGGTCTCGGACATCTCGACGACGCGACCGCCGACATCGCGGTTGCTCGCGCGGATGGCTGCACGAAGCCGCCGATGCTGGCGACCTCGGCGACGCCCTCGGCCTTGGTGAGCTGATACCGCAGATACCAGTCCTGGATCGTGCGCAGCTCAGCAAGCGTGCGCTCGGCACCGAGAACGACATATTGGTATACCCACCCCACGCCGGTCGCATCGGGTCCGAGGGAGGGCGTGACCCCCGCAGGCAATCGCTTCGCGGCGAAGTTCAGATATTCAAGGACGCGCGAGCGCGCCCAATAGAGATCGGTTCCGTCCTCAAACACGACATAGACGAACGAAACGCCGAAAAACGAAAACCCGCGCACCACTTTCGAGCGCGGCACCGCGAGGAGAGCTGTCGTCAGCGGGTAGGTGACCTGATCCTCGATCACCTGTGGTGCCTGCCCGGAATATTCGGTGTAGACGATGACTTGCGTGTCGGAGAGGTCGGGAATGGCGTCGAGCGCCGTGTGCCAGACGGCGTAAATGCCGGCGAGCGTGATGAAGGCGGTCGCCAGCAGCACCAGGAAGGTATTGCGGGTTGACCAGCGGATAATGTTGCCGATCACGGCGATTTCCCTGGGCCCTGCGGTGCGGCGAAGTTCTGCAACGCGGCACGTAGATTGCTCTCGGCGTCGATCAGGAAATTGGCACCGACGACAACCTTTTCGCCTTCTGCCACCCCGTCGAGCACGGCGACGTATCCATCGCCTTTCGGCCCGAGCTTTACCGCACGCGGCTCGAACCGCCCTTCGCCGCGATCGACGAGCAGGGTTTGTTTTGTGCCGGTATCGAGCACCGCCGAGTCGGGGATAACCAAAACAGGCGCGGTATCGACCGGAGCCGCGATTTCGACCGTCGCATACATATCGATCTTGAGCAGCAGATCGGGGTTGGGAACCTCAATCCGCACCTTCGCCGTGCGAGTTTGCGCATTGACGGTCGGATAAACGAAAGCGACGCGCCCGGAAAATGCTCTGCCAGGGTAGGCTTGGATCGTGGTCGTCGCCGCCTGTCCCGGTCGAATCTGCGCAAGGTCTTGCTCGAACAAATCGGCCATCAACCAGACCGTCGAGAGGTCGGTAATCCGGTAAAGCGTGTCGCCGGCTGCGAAATGCATACCTTGTAGGGCGGGCTTTTCCATCACGATCCCGCCGGTCGGCGCGCTCAGCGTTAATGTGCGGGTTGCCCTGCCGGTGCGTTGCAGCCGGGCGAGCTGGTCAGCCGAGATGTCCCAATTCCGTAGCCGGGAGAGAGAGGCAGCGGCGATGGTTCGTGCGTTGTCGCGAGCCATCGGATCGGCGTGCGCCATCGACGCTGCCGCGTTCCGGGCGACAAGATACTCCTGCTGAGCGAGCACCAGATCGGGGCTGTAGATTTCGGCCAGAGCCTCGCCGCGCCGGACCGGCTGCCCGGTCGTGCTCACCAGGACTTGCTCGATCCAGCCCTCGAACTTCGGATTGACGACGCCGATGCGTCGCTCATCTGCTGCAACCGTTCCGACCGCCCGGACAGCGTGGGAAAGGCTGCGCCGTGACGCCGCCTCGGTGCGAACGCCGAGGGTCTGAATGCGCTCGGGTGCGATCTTGACGGTGCCCGCCGCGCCGGCTTCGTCGGCGTAGACCGGGATGTAGTCCATGTTCATCGAGTCTTTTTTCGGCACCGGCGACGTGTCAGGCAGCCCCATCGGATTGCGATAGTAGAGAACCTTTCGTTCCTTATCGGGCGCGGCGGGTTGAGCCGCCGGCTTCCCGGATGGCTCACCGGGTTCCTCGTAGACCGGGACGTAATCGTGTCCTTCCGCGTCCTTTTTCGGCGTCGGCGAATAGTCGGGCTTGCCAGTCGGGTCTTGGTAGTAGAGGGGCTGACGTTCTGCCGCAGATGCCGTCGAGCTGGATAGCCGCCCCCATTCGCTGCCAATGGCGAGAGCCGCTGCGATCAGGGCCACCGCGAGTAAGCCGAGCTTTGACCGTCTCATCAGAGGTCACCCCCGATCAGACGTTCGATCATTGCGAGCTGGCGCTGCTGATCGAACTCGTTGTTGAGCAGCTCGATGCGCAAGTTGGCAAGATCGTGCTCGGCTCGCAGCACATCGGCGAGTTCGGCCTTTCCAAGCCCGTAGCCAGCGACCCCCGAGCGCAACAAGGCTTCGCTCTGCGGCAAGAGTTGGGTTCGGATGAGATCGCCGGTCTTTCGACTGCCGGCAAGATCGGCGGCAGCCTCGCCAAGCTCGCCCTGGATTTGCAGCTCAAGCGCTTGTCGGCGCGCCTGCGTGGCACTCAATTGTGCGCTCGCCTCGCGCTGCTGCGCTTCGTGCAACCCCCATTGCAGCGGTACCTTCAACCCGATGCCTGCCATGTATCCGGGCGGTCCATTCCCGGTGCGATCGATCGCGGCGGCACTCAGGGTGATGTCTGGATACCAGCTCTTATCCGCGAGTTCCCGTCCGACTGCGGCTGCGGCGATCTGTGCGTCGCCGCCAGCGAGCGTGGGATTTGCGCGACGGGCGCGCTCCATCAAACTCGCCGGTGCCAACGCGGCGGGCGGGGGCAACGAGCGCAATTTGGTGGGGTTCGCCAAAAGGCCGTCAACGGGTCGGACGAGCAAGGCATTCAGGCGCGCCGTGGCGCTCCGTCGCTTCGTTTCCAGACCAACAATTTCAGTCGAGAGGCGGGTAATCTCGACTTCGGCCTTGTAGACCTCCTGCTGCGAGCCGCGGCCCTGAGCATAGCGGTCGCGCGCGACCCGAGCCATGTCGTGCACGACCCGATGCAGGTCTTGGGTTGTCCGTATGGCGCGATCGGCTTGGTAGTATTGCGCGAAGGCGACCTTGACCTTCTCGACCAGCTCGGCCTCGTTCGCGAGGGTATCGGCCCGACTTCGTGCGACCTCGGCACTCGCCTGATCGCGTTTTAGATCGCGCTTACCCCACAGCGGAAACTCCTGCTCGACGCTGTAAATCATCTTGTTCTGACGCGGCCCCCGCGTCCGGTCGATCTCATCGGAGGTCACCCGCACCATCGGATCGGGCAGGGAACCCGCAATCTCGACCCGCGCCAGCGCAGCCTCGGTGTCGAGCGCACGGGCGGCGAGTTGGGGGCTGAGACGGCGGGCAATCGCCAGCACGTCATCGAGCGTGGCCCCAGGTGCGGTGGCGGAAATCGGTTCTGAGCGAGCTTGCTCGGGCACTACAGCTACCGCAAGCAGCGCCATGAACCAAAATCGCCCGATTATCGGGGGAGGTCGGGACCGTGCGCCCGCCATGTCATTTCGCCGCCGCGAAGGGAACGGTGCCGCGCACCGTGCCGGTCTCTCCCTGGATTCTCGCGCCGAGGCTGAGCTGCCATTTCCCGGCCATGCCCGTCTCGACCTGAAAACGGTATAGCCCCTGCTGATCGGAAGGCAGCGGGGTCACCTTGCCGGTCCAATCGGCCATTCCTCCCGGCGTCATATCCGCTTTAGTCTCAAAGAGAACGGCACCAGGGACAGGCTTTTTGTCGGGAACGTGGACGAGACGAACCGTCAAGTCCGTTTTGCCCGGCCCGGCTGGCTGCGCCTGAGCGAGTTCAAAACGATAATCGGTAGGAGCCGCAACGGCGGTGCCCGCTGCGAGTATCGAAAACGTGAGCAAGGCAGCACCGAAGACGGTGCGCGTGGCACGGGAAAAACGCATCACGGAATCCCTGATCTGGCGTCAATAGAGAACGCGATTTAGCCTGAAATGCCCGGACAGAGGCCGAGCCTCGCTTGATCCATCATCCGTGTTGCGTGCGAGCACGTTTCCCGGTCCGGGGTTAGACCGGGGGACCAAGCGGATCGATGGCGCCGTTAGAAGGCGGTGCCTTATCTCAGGCGCGAGAGATCGGGGGGCCGATTGCGGGCTTCACCGAGCGACCGTGCAGCGCGTCCGGCGAGCCGAGGTAGTGGACCATTGACCAAGCGGTCAGGGTCAGGAGGGTGGGATCGGGCATCGACGGCAAGCCCACCAGGAAAATGCAGCCGAGGTCAGTCACGCATGGCGACGGCGTGCTTTTGCACGGCATCCTGTCGGTTGGGCCTTCCTGATGGTGCGCCATGCCGGTGCCCACATCGCCGGACATCGCTTGGCCGGGGGGCGCGTGCGAAATCACCGCCGCGCCTACATAGGCGGTCAATATCAGCAGAGCGATGACCCGGCGCAGCGCGGTCAACATGGCGTTAGGGTAGGACGCCCGGCGATGCTGTTCAAGCTGCCCGCGCCGGATCGCCGCATCATTGGCGATGGTGACAAGCCGACAGAAGCAATAAATACGCTTGTGCAGTGGATCGATCGTGAAAACGTACAGATTCATAAATACCTCGTTATATGGTGTGGTCTTCCGACAGGGATTCGATGCGATCGACCGTCAGGGTCAAACCCATCTCGCGTCGGGCAAGCTCGGCCCGCGCATCGGCCACGACGCGCGAACTCCTGGGGCACCGTGAGGTCGTCGTTCGCCATCTGGCGGCTGACGTGTTGCGCCCACTTATGAATGAACCGCGGCCCGGTGATCCTGTGGGTATCGCGCGGAAACCTTCGGGCATAGACCTCGCGTGTGGCTTTGCCTTTGATCTCCGTGTAGATGTACGCCATCTTGGCAACCCGCATTGTACACCCCCATTGTTCACCCCTCGCGGGCTGTCGAATGGGGCAGAAATTCTGGAAACTGGCAGGATGCCTTGTGAGTTCAATATGATTCTGGCCGGGCTTCACCCGGCCATCCACGTCTTCCGACCGACGCTATGTTGCCAAAAAAAGACGTGGGTGGCCGGGTCAAGCCAGGTCAAGCCCGGCCAAGGGGTATCTATGGTTGACGGTAACCACATCCTGCAACCGGATTCGCTGAACCGGACAGCCGTGGGTCAAGCCCGGCCAAGGGGTGGAGAGAGTGGCGCTACAGCGTCCGGGTGCTGACCCGGTAGCGGCGGTTCATCACCCGCAGGCGGCGGGAGATGACGCGCAGCACGGTGATTGAAAAGGCCGGCGTGTTGGCGACCAGCGACAGAAATCGCGGCACGTCGATCTCGACCAGTTCGCAGAAGGTGCCGGCGATCACCGTCGCGCTGCGCGGCATGTGCGCCTCGATGATCGCCATCTCGCCGACGAGGCCGCCGACGCGCACGGTCTCGAGGATGGTGCTGCCGCTCAAGATCCGCAGCGTCCCCTGCTTCACGACATACATCGCCCGCGCGTCGTCGCCCTCGCGAAACAGGATTTCGCCGGGTTTCAACGTAACCATCTCGGCGTCGCCGCAGGCAGCCAGGATTTCTTCGCCGGCGATGTCTTGGATCATGACCGCTGCGGGAGGTTCGCTTGCCAGATAAATGCTCCGTCCGCGTTGCGCGCGCAGCATGGAACATCCCCGGGCGCTACTGCAAGGGGGCTGCGTCGTCGGAGGGAAGCAAACACCTGGCTTTTTATATTTTTCCAACCGCAGCGAGCACGCTCGCCTCGGTCAGGAGCTGCGGCAGGATCGTCGGTTTGCCGGCCTTGTCGTATAGCAGGTAGAGCGGCACGCCGCTGCGGCCGAATTCCTGGAGGAAGGCGGTAATCTCCGGGTTCTGCCGCGTCCAGTCGCCCTTTAGCGCGACAATGCGGCGCTCGGCAAAGGCGCGGCGCACCGCCGGGCTGTCGAGCGCCGTGCGCTCGTTGACCAGACAGGTGATGCACCAGGCCGCGGTCAGATTGACGAAGACCGGCTGGTGTTCGGCGACGAGCAAGTTGAGCCGGACCGAGCTGAACCGCTGGTAGCCGAAAGTGTCGCGCTCGGCCGCTGCCGCCTCGCCCGCCGCCTCCGCCGGCGGCGCCAGCGTCGCCGCGAGGATCAGCGCCGCCGCGATCCCGGCCACGGCGAGACCGGCGCCGAATTGGCGTCCCCGCGGTCCGATCGCCCGAGTGCGGCCGTAAATCCATACCGCAAAGCCGACGACGACCAGGCCGAGCAAAGCCGAGAGCGCACCGCCCGGCCCGACCTCCTGGATCAGCACCCAGATAAGCCAGGCGACCGTGCCGTACAGCGGAAAGGCCAGCAGCTGCTTCAGCCACACCATCCACGCGCCCGGCCGCGGCAGCCTCCGGGCGATCCCCGGGATCGCGGTGGCAAGCACGAAGGGCAGGGCGAGCCCGATGCCGAGCGCGACGAATATCGCCAGCGCGACCGGCGCCGGCGCGATCAGCGCCACGCCGAGCGCGGCGCCCATGAACGGTGCGGTGCACGGGGTCGCGACGATCGTCGCCAGGATTCCGGTGGCAAAGGCTCCAGCCAGCCCCGCCCCGCCGGCGAAGCGGCTGCCGGCGCCGGTGAGCCCGGCGCCGAACTCGGCCACCCCCGAGAGGCTCAGCCCCATCGCAAACAACAGATAGGCGAGCACCCCGACAACTACCGGGGATTGCAGCTGAAACCCCCAACCGATCGCGGCGCCGCCGGCGCGCAGCACGAGCAGCACGCCGCCCAGCAGCGCGAAGCTGAGGATCACGCCGGCGGCGTAGGCGAGCCCGTGCTGCCACTGCTCGGCGCGGTGGGCCGACTCGGCGAGGCCAAGCAGCTTGAGCGACAATATCGGAAAGACGCACGGCATCAGGTTGAGCGCGATGCCGCCGAGCACCGCCAGCGCCAGCGCGCCCCACCATCCGACATCCGGCGCGCTGTCGATCGGCGTCGCCGCGGCACGCGGCGCGCCGATCGAATAGGCCCGCGCCGCGCCGCCGGCGTCGCGCAGCACCAGCACCCCGTCGAGCTTTGCCGGCAGGGTTGCCCTGGGGCCGCTCGCCCGGGGCAGCACCACCGCGAGACCGTCCGCGCCCGGCTCCTCTCGCGGCTCGGCGGCGGCATCGACGACATTGGCGTCAGACGGGAAAAACGACGCGGTCGGCCGGTCGATGCCGGCAAGCGCCGCGGCCGGAACGAACAGCTGCAGATCCCGTGCCGACACGGCGAAGCGGGTCTCGAACTTGGCGGCCTGCGGCAGACGATCGCGCACAGCGGCGAACAGCGCCGCCGCCGACGGATCGCCAGCCAGCGGCGAGGCCGAGACCGGCAGGTCGAGCGCCAGCTTCGCCTCGCCCGGAATGCAGATATCCGAGCAGACCAGCCAGGAGGCATTCGCTGTGAGGTGTGCGGTGCCGCCGGGCTTCAGGTCAGCCGGCGCGGCGATCGGCACGAGCAGGTCGGCCGATCCGTGATATCCGTAATTGCCGATCGTGCCGACGACGAAGCGCTCCGGCGCGGGCCAGGCGATCTCGCCGGCGCTGAACCCGGCCGGCAGCTCCCAGGCGATCTCGGTCGCCAGGCCGGAATCGCCGGGGTTGCGCCAATAGGTGTGCCAGCCCGGGGCGATATCGAGATGGAGATCGACCCATAGCATCCCGCCCGGCACGACCGACCCGGTCTCCGGGACGAGCCGCGCCGCGACCGGCTCGGGGAGGCCGGCGGTACAGGCCGGCCCGGCGATCGCGGCCGCCGCCGCCAGCCCCACCATCACGCCGCCGAGGATCCTCCTGATCCGCATCCCTGCTTTCCCGTCAACCAGGCCCATCATATTAGACAAAATAGGGCAATCTGTTGGCGCGCTGTGCGTCCTTCGAGACGGCCGCTTTGCGGCCTCCTCAGGATGAGGTTCTTTCTTAATACATCAAAAACTTAACCTCATCCTGAGGAGCGCCCGCAGGGCGCGTCTCGAAGGACGCAAAGCGATCCTCCGACTCGAAGCCAAGACACTGCCGGAATGGAGATACAATGGTGGCGAGGTTCACCCTGCGCTATCGTCGCCGCGTAGCGCTCGAAGAGGGGGATCCTCCGATGGACGACCGTCGCACGCTTGCCGTCGATATCGGCGGGACCGGGATCAAGCTGGCCGTGCTCGACGGCGCCGGAAAGATCATCGGCGAGCCAGTGCGCACCCCCACCCCGCCACCGCCGGTCGCCCCACAGACGCTGACCGCGGCGATCGATGCGGCGGCTGCCGGGCTCGGCGGTTTCGACCGGGTGTCGGTCGGGTTTCCCGGCGCGGTGCGCGACGGGCGCGTGCTGACGGCGCCCAACCTCGGGACCGATCTGTGGGCCGGTTTCGACCTGCAGACCGTGCTCGCCAAGCGCTGGGGCAAACCGGTGCGGGTGCTCAACGATGCCGATGTCCAGGGCTTTGGCGCGATCGCCGGCAAAGGGGTGGAAATGGTGCTGACCCTCGGCACCGGGGCGGGCACCTCGATCTTCTCCGACGGGCAGATCATGCCGCATCTCGAGCTCGCACATCACCCGGTCTCCGGCGACAAGACCTACGACGAGTACATCGGCAGGCAGGCGCTGGAAAAAAAGGGCAAGAAAGCTTGGAGCAAGCGGGTCGCCCGGGTGATCGACATCCTGCGCCGGCTGGTGAATTTCGATCATCTTTATATCGGCGGCGGCAACGCCAAGCAGATCAAATTCGCCTTGCCGCCGGATGTGACGATCGTCCCCAACAGCGACGGGCTGACCGGCGGCATCGCGCTGTGGCGGGCTGAGGATGCGGCACGTGGTGACCGGGCCAAGGCGCGCGGCCGCTCCTCGAAGCCGGCCGCGGCTCCGGCGATGCCCGCCCGGCGCACGCCATCGCGGCGCCCCCGGGCCGGATCGCAATCGGCCAGCCATGGCCGGACGACAAAGGCCTCGCAGCCCAAGACCGCGGTCGCGTTCGCCGTGCCCTCCGGGGCCTGCGACTGCCATGTCCATGTCTTCGGCAATGCGGCGGAGTTTCCGTTCGCCGCACGGCGCGGCTACACGCCCCCGCGGGCGAGCGCAGCCGAGCTCCGGGCCCTGCAACGGGCGCTGCGTCTGTCGCGCGTCGTCATCGTTCAGCCGAGCGTCTACGGCAGCGACAATTCCTGCACGCTCGATGGCATGCGCCGGCTTGGGGTCCGTGCCCGCGGGGTCGCGGTCATCGACGCGGCGACCTCGCAGGCCGCGCTCGACGTTATGCACCAGGCCGGGATCCGCGGCGTGCGGGTCAATCTTGAGACCGCGGGCGAAACCGATCCGGACGCGGCGCGGCGCAACCTCACCGCTGCGGTCGAGCGGGTCGCGCCGCTCGGTTGGCACGTCCAGGTCTATACCAGGCTGTCGGTCATCACAGGGTTGCGCGAGGAGGTCGCGCGGCTTCCGGTGCCGATCGTCTTCGACCATTTCGGCGGCGCCCAGGCAGCGGGCGGGATCGACCAGCCCGGGTTCGCCGCATTGCTGGCGCTGGTCGGCGCGGGGCATGCCTATGTCAAGGTGTCGGCCGCCTATCGCAGCTCCGCGAAGGCACCCGCCTATGATGATATGGCGCCGTTGGCGCGGGCGCTGATCGCCGCCAATCCCGACCGCATCCTGTGGGGCACCGATTGGCCGCACCCGCATGCCGCCGCGCCCGGCACGCCGCTCGACGAGATCGTGCCGTTTTATGACATCGATAACGGTCTGGCGCTGAACCAGCTGCTTCTGTGGGCTCCCAACGCCGCGATCCGCCGCAAGATCCTCGTCGAGAACCCGGCGCGTCTCTACGATTTCTGAACGCGATCACCGTGCTCACGCGACGGCTTGGTCTGCTTGTGCTGACGCTCGGGCTGGCGCTGGCGGGCTGTGCTCCCGAGACCCTGCCGACCGGGCCTCGGCCGGCCGGCGGGGTCGAGGACGCGCATATCCCGCCCTTTGCGCGCTGGCCCTATCAGCGCTTCTCGCGCGCCGCGGCGGTGCAGATTGCGCTGCGCGAATGGCGGGCGTTCGGCCAACCCGTAGCGCTGCCGCATATCGAGCTGCCGTTCGACAACGAGCGCGCCGAGGGGTTGTGGCAGCGGGTCGGGGAATATTGGTGGCTCGGCCTGCCGCTCGGCTGGCGGGAGCAGGGCTTCACCGGCATCCACGAGGAGAACGGACGCGTCTTCTCGGAAAAGGAGGACGGCAATTACGCCTGGTCGGCGGCGTTCGTCGATTATGTCATGCGGATGGCCGGGGCGGGGCGCCGCTTTCCCTATTCGCCGACCCATTCCGATTACATCAACGCCGCCAGAGAACATGCCACGGGCCAGCGGACCGACCTGGCGATCGTCGCCGAGCGGCCGGAGAGCTACGCGCCGCAGCGCGGCGATCTGATCTGCATGTCGCGCACCCGCCAGCCGATCCGCTTTGACGACCTCCCGACCGGCCGGTTCCCCGGGCATTGCGACATCGTCGTCGAGCCCCATCCCGGGTTGCTCGACGTGATCGGCGGCAATGTCGACAATTCGGTGTCGATGAAGCACATCCCGGTCACCCAGGACGGCCATCTCGCCGGCCCCGACGGGGTGGTCGTCGACCCGGATTACCCGTGGTTCGTCGTGATCCGCGTCGCGTACGACGTCAGCTAGCCCGATCAACTACCCTGGCGCCAGTCGAGCCCGGCGATCACCTCGCGGGCGCGCCCGCCATCGGTCATCGCCTCCTGCATCGACGGTTCGCGATCGAGCACCCGCCGGTAGATAGCGCCCGCCGCGGCGATGATCTCGCCGTTGCGGCCCAGAACCGCGTCGCCGAATTCGAGAATGCGCAGATTGGGCCAGGCGCGCGGCCGGAGTTGCGCCACCGCGTCGAGCACCTCGGCGGCGGACCGATCGGGATGCGCCTGGGCCAGGATCAGCGCCGCCGAGGCGGTCGAGCGCGACACCCCGGCATGGCAATGAACCAGGAGGTGGTTCCCCGCCTGCGCACCCAGCTCGTGCCCGAAGGCAAGCAGCCGCTCGACATCCTCGCGCGACGGGGCGAGGCGCTCGGGCGTCGGCTCGATGATGTCGTGGAAGCGCAGCGCCAGCCGCCGATGCGGCGGGAACGCGGCGAAGATCGGCGGGTCGGGCCAGTCCGGATCAAGGATCGACAGAATATGGGTGACCCCGGCGGCGCTGTGCTCGTCGAGTTCAGGAATGCCGCAGATCGTCACCCGGAAACGCGGGAAATTTGCTGTCATCCCGGCGATTTGACCACAAGCGACACCGATCGCCAAGGGGCGTGCGACCGCGGCGAGCGGCGTGGGACGCCCGCGTTCACCGTAGAACCTGGCCGAGAATTAAAGCGGATCAAGGCCGATCGCGATTGTCGGGTGTTAGCTAGGCGAGAGCCATATCCGCGGCCCAGCTTGCCGAGATGCGCAGTGGAGTGCGCCCGATGGAAAACCGATCGCAGCAACATGATGTAAAGAGAACGCGATTGATCGACCGGCTCGATCGCGCCGCCGGCGAGATCAATGCGGTGCTGCTGGTCCTGGCGATCGGGCTCGCGGCCCTCGATGTCACCGGGTTTGTCGCCGTCACCGCGCGCGCCGCGGCGCCCTCGGTCGCCCGCGGCAGTGTGGACCCGTCGGACGCCGCCAGGAGGGCGGGGGCGCTGGGGCCATCGGTAGCCGTGCTGGTGCCGACAAAGCCAGACGCGCACGTCACCGGCCGGTAGCCGACAGCGGATTTCGCCGGTGCCGGCTGGCACGATGGAAGCCCGGAATTTGTCCACCTCGCGGCTTTGCTCAGAAAACCTCGTCATTCCGCGGTATCCCGGAATGACGCGGTATTCTGCGGCTTTTTGTGGAAAGCCCCTAACTCGCGGAGCGGCTTTTTGTGCAAAGCCCCTACCTCGCGGAGCGCGTCGCGGCGGCGATCTCCGCCGGCCGGATCGGCGTCGCGTTGATTTCGAGCCCAAACGGAGCCAGGGCGTCGCACACCGCATTGGCGATCGCGGCCGGCGGCGCCACCGCGCCGCCCTCGCCGACGCCCTTGACGCCGAGCGGGTTGAGCGGGGAGGGCGAATGCTGATGGATGATCTGCATCGCCGGGACATCGCTCGCGGTCGGCAGCGCGTAATCCATCAGCGTGCCGCTTAGGAGCTGCCCATCGGCATCATAGGCGATCACCTCGCAGAGAATCCCACCCAGCCCTTGCGCCGTTCCGCCCCTGACTTGCCCCTCGACCAGCAGCGGATTGACGACGACCCCGCAATCATGCGCGATCGCATAGTCCTCAATTGTAAACCGGCCGGTCTCGCGGTCGACCTCGACGATTGCGGCGTGCACGGCGTAGCTCCAGGTGACGGTCGGCGGCTCCCAGTAATAGGTCTCCTCGAGCCCGGCCCCGATCCCCGGCGGTCGGCCGTGGTCCCAGCCCGGCCGCGCTGCCTGGGAGAGCTTGGCGAAGCTGAGCGCCGAGCCAGGCACGCCGACAATCCCGACGCCGCCATCGCGCAGCTCGAGGTCGCCGGCGGCGCATTCCAGGAGATGGGCGGCAATGGCAAACGCCTTCTCGCGCAGGCGTTCGCTGGCGTGGTGGATCGCGGCTGAAGTGGTAACCGTGCTGCGGCTCGCCATCGTGCCGAACCCCATCGGGATCACCGTTGTGTCGGCGAGTGAAATGACGACATCCTCGGGCTTCACCTTCCAGGCGTCGGCGACGATCTGGGCGAAGATCGTCTCCATGCCCTGGCCCTGCGGGCAGGCGCCGGACGAGGCATAGATCTTGCCGGTCGGGTCGATGCGCACGACAGCGCCCTCGAACGGCCCGACCCCGGTCCCCTCGATGTAGCAGCCGATGCCGAGCCCGAGGTAGCGGCCCTCGCGCCGTGCCTCGGCCTGACGATGGCGGAATGCCTCGACCCCGCCCAGCGCGGCGAGCGCCTTGTCGAGGGCGCCCGGATAATCGCCGCTGTCATAGATTATCGGCTCGCCGTCGCGATAGATCATGCCGGCCGAATAGGGCATCTCGTCGGCGCGGATCATGTTGCGCCGGCGTACCTCCGCCGGCTCCAGCCCGAGAGTGCGCGCCACCAGATCGATCGAGCGCTCCATCGCAAAGGCGGCTTCCGGCCGCCCGGCGCCGCGATAGGGCGCGTTCGGCACCTTGGTGGTGGCGACGATCCGGCCCGAGGCCGCGAGGTGCTCGATCTTGTAGGGGCCGGTCAGGTGGACCGCGGTGTTGTAGGCGACCCCCGAACCGATCGGGTTCCAGGCGCCGCAATCGACGATGTAGTCGTCGCGGATCGCGAGGATGCGGCCCTGATCGTCAAAGCCGATCTCGACATCGTGCAGCTGGTCGCGCGAATGCGTCGCGGACATGAAATGCTCGCGCCGCTCCTCGATCCAGCGCACCGGCCGCCCGAGCCGCCGCGCGAGGAACGGGACCAAGAGATCCTCGGGGTAGACATGGCCCTTGCCGCCAAACCCGCCGCCGACATCGGGCGCGATGACGCGCACCCGCTCCTCGGCGAGGCCAAGGATGAGCGCGGCCTCGCGCCTCAGCCAATGGACGATCTGGGTCGACGACCAGATCGTCGCCGAGCCGGTGCGCGGATCATAGGCGCTGACGACGCCGCGGCATTCGAGCGGCACCGCGGCATAGCGGTGGTGGTAGAAGCGGCGCTTCAAGCGGTGCGGTGCGCCGGCGAGCACCCGGTCGGCATCGCCCTTGCCGACCGAGAACTGGCCGATCAGATTGGTGTCGAAACGGTCATGCACGAGCGGTGTACCGGCGCTTAGCGCTGCTTCCGGATCGACGACCGCCGGCAGCTCGTCGAGGTCGAGGGTGACGAGCTCGGCGGCGTCCTCGGCCTGATAGCGGCTCTCGGCGACGATGATCGCGACCGCTTCCCCGACATGGCGCACCTTGTCGTGGGCGAGGAGCGGCTGGCGCGGGTTGAGGAATTTGTGCTGGACGACTGTCGTCCATTTCTTCGGCAGCGAGATCTGCCCCTCGGGTACCGGCGGCAGCATCTGCAAGAGATCGGCCCCATTGAGCGCCGCCATCACCCCCGGCGCCGCCGCGGCGCGCGACAAATCGACCGCGCGGATCCGGGCATGCGCCACCGGGCTGCGCACCAAGACGGCATGCAGCATGCGCGGCAACACGAGGTCGGCGACAAACTGCCCCTGCCCCATCAACAGCCGCCGGTCCTCCCGCCGAAGGAGCGAGCGGCCGATGTAGGGCGGCCCGGTGTCGCTCATCGCCCATCCCCTCCCTTGTCATTCCGGGCCGCCGCGCAGCTACTCGGCCGCTTCCTTCACCGCCGCTGTGCCGCCGATGCCGGTCGGGAGATCGAACAGATCGGCGGGCAGCCCGTTGAAATAGGCGAGAATCTCCGCGGTCGGGACGACGTCGGCGTATTTGGCGTGCATGTCGCAGAGGCTGACCGCGTGGCTCGCCTCGCTGCGGTCGAAGCAGCCTTCTTCGGCGAGGATCACGCGGTAGTTGAGACTGAACGCGTCGACCACGGTGGCGCGCACGCAGCCCGAGGTCGTGGTCCCGACGACGACCACGCTGTCAGCCCCGAGCAATGTCAGATAGGCGGCGAGGTTCGAGCCGAAAAAGCCCGACGGCTTCTGCTTCTTGATGACGATGTCGCGGGGGAAGGGGGCGATCATCGCGACGATCTCGTTGCCGTCGAGATTGCTGCCCGGGCCGCCCCCCGCCTCGTCGCCGCGGGTCGATTTCCAGCCCCAACTGCCGCGGTCCCATTTGTCCGGGCGGTCCTCGCCGGTGGTGTAGATGACCGGGAGCCCCTTCTCGCGCGCCGCCAGGATCAGCTGCTTGATGTAGTCGAGCGCCACCCACGCTTCCGCGCCGCACGAGGTACGCCAGCGCTTGATCGATTGGAGTATCGGCTCCGGCCGCTCGCCGCAGAACGCCCAGTTGACGTCGATCACCAGAAGGGCCGGGCGCTTGCCGAACCCGGCGCGGGCGCCGAACCCGCCAGCGGCGAACACCGCCTTGTCGCGCTCGGTCAAAAACTTGTTCCAGATCGGCTCGCCCATCGGTCGCTCCTCTTGCCTCTCCCAATCCTAAGCGCGAATGCGGCCAAATTGCCATTGCGCCTATCGCGCGAGGGCCACGGGGCGCTAATGTACGGGTTGTGCGGAGTTTGAGGCACGGGCTTGGCACGATGGCGGACTTCGACCACTTCCTGTTCGTCAGCCACGTCAGCGAAGACCGGGCGGCGGCGCTGGAGATCGTCGACGAGCTGGAGCGCCGCGGCGTGCCGTGCTGGATCGCGCCGCGCAACGTCGAGCCGGGCCACCCGTTCGACGACGAGATCGTCGCCGCGCTCGATCGCTGCCGGGCGATGCTGCTGATCTTCTCCGAGCATTGCAACGAGAGCGAATACATCCGCCGCGAGGTCACCGTCGCCGGCGAGAGCCGCAAGATCATCATCCCGTTCCGCATCGAGGATGTGCAGCCGCGGCGCGGCCTGCGCGTCCGGCTTTCCGATCTGCATTGGATCGACGGTTTCGCCGCGCACGAACGGGCGATCGACGAGCTGGTCAAGAGGTTCGCCCCATCGGACGCTCCGCCGGGCAGGCCAGCGGCCAAGGTTTCCGATGCGGCCGGGTCGGTGTCACCGCCTGGCGAGACTTCGACGCCCAGGGCGAAAAATTACCGGGCGGCGATCGGTGCGGTGGGGGTGCTGGCAGTCGCCGGCATCGCCGCGGCGGCGTGGTTCTGGTCGGGCGGCTTCGGCGCGAGACCGCCGCCGGCTCCTGTCGCTGCCGTCACGGCCGATGCGCTGAGCCAGGGCAAAGCAGCCTTCGACCGCAAGGATTATGTCGAGGCGATGCGTTGGGATCGCCAGGCCGCCGACCAGGGAAATGCAATGGCGCAAACCTACGTTGGCTATCTCTACGAAAACGGCCTGGGGGTGCCCCAGGACTACGCCGCGGCGCTGAGCTGGTATCGCAAGGCCGCCGATCAGGGACACGCTCCGGCACAGAAGAATGTCGGGAATCTGTACGAGCAGGGCACTGGCGCGACGCGCGACTACGCCGAGGCGATGCGCTGGTTCCGCCTGGCCGCCGACCAGGGGAATGCCGGCGCGCAAACCAATATCGGCTATCTGTTCGAGAAAGGCCTCGGCGTACCGCAGGACCATGCCGAGGCGATGCGCTGGTACCGCCGGGCCGCCGACCAGGGAGAGGCGACCGCGCAAAACAACATCGGCGTCTTCTACGACAAGGGCTATGGCGTCGTGCAGGATTACGGCGAGGCAATGCGCTGGTATCGCAGGGCCGCCGACCAGGGGAACATCGACGCGGAATACAATCTGGCGCTGCTCTACGCCGACGGCCACGGCGTCCCGCGCGATCTGGGGCAAGCGCGGCACTGGATGCAAAACGCCGCCGATTCCGGCGACCCCGAGGCGAAAAAATGGCTAAGCAACCACGGCGGATGACGCCGCTGCTGGGTCAACCGCGGCCGGCTTTCCGGCCGGTCAAGAAAAATCAACTTAAAATCACCCCGGTGTGACGCACTTCACACGGCGGTCGGGCCCGCGGCCCTATCCTTCGCAAGATAAGGCATGGTTTGGGGGAGTTCGGCCATGACACAGACCCTGGTAAATCGCTGGATCGCAACCGCGGCGGTCGCATCGGCGCTGCTGCTCGGGGTTTCTTCGCCCTCTCACGCCAGCGACGTCGGCAGCTTCATCGGCGGCGTCGTCGGCGGGCTGATCGGGCAGTCTTCGCAACAGGCACAGCCGTATTATCAGCAACCGCAGTATTACCAGCAGCCCCAATATTACCAGCAACCGCAGCAGAATCCCGCTTCGGCGGAGGCGCATCGGCAATACCTGGCGCGCCAGGCCGAGCTTAAGCGGCAGAAGGCGCAGCAGGATAAGGAAAAGAAGGAACAGGAAGCCGCCCGTGCGCAGCCGGCTCCTGTTGTCGGCGACGCCTCCGGGCCAATCGACGTCGCGATGAAGCGCAAGGGCGGCAATCTCTGGGTTCCCGCGCAAATCAACAAGGTCGTGACGATCGATTTCGTCATCGACAGCGGAGCATCGGACATCACCCTGCCGCGGGATGTCTATTTGACCCTGATCCGGTCCGGAACCCTCACAAAAGCCAATTATATCGGCACCGCGCAATTTGGCATTGCCGACGGCTCCGAGGTGAAAGGCGTCAAGTTCAAACTGGCCAGCCTGCAGGTCGGCAACCAGACCCTGACCGATGTGGTGGCGAGTGTCATGCCGTCCGATACCGCGACGCCGCTGCTTGGTCTGAGCTTTCTCTCGCGCTTTCAGTCTTGGTCGGTCGACAACAATTCGGGGACCCTGAAGCTCACCCCCATTCCCGGCAGCAATCCGGCCGACGCCACGCCGACCCAAGTGGCCGCGGCGACCCCGCAGCCGCTGCCGGATCTGACGACCGTCGCACCGCCCGAGCCGCAAACCCTCGCGGCGAGGCAAGTGGCCACGGTACAAGATGCCCCGCGGACCGGACACGTCGCCAGCTCGGCCCTTATCGCGAAGGATACCTCCGCCCCGCCTGCGGCTCCCGCGGCGAGCGAGACGGCCACGCCGGCAAAACCTGAGACCAATGCGACCGTCCCGGCATTCCCCGCGAACACCCCTTACGCCAACGCGCGCCTCGGCCTGCTCGCGCTGGGCTATGGGCCGGCGCCCCTGCCGGACGCGGGCAAATGCGACAGCACCACGGATGGCACCTGTTTCCCCGAACGGGCGGCGTGCACGAAAGCCGAGGGCATCCAATGTGACTTTCTCTGGCGCCGCGGCGAACAGCTGATCAAGGTGAGGACGGTCGCGGTTCCCCCGACTATCTCCTCGGTCGAATGCCAGGTGAACTGCAAGTAACCGACGCCTGGGGGTGATTGGCTGGGGCGCCAGGATTCGAACCTGGGAATGCCGGAATCAAAATCCGGTGCCTTACCACTTGGCTACGCCCCACCGGGGAACAACGTCGGCTTAAACTACCACCGCTGCCCTGACAAAGCGGAAATATAGGCGGATCGGCGCCGGGCTGCCCCGAATCATCCTTTCGGCAGACTGGCGGCAGCCTCGACCGGGGGCGGAGCGGTCATCAGGGCGCCGGCGGCCGACCACCATTGCGGCTCGGCGCGCGCAAGGAGCGCACCGGCGGCAAGAGCGGCGGCGCGATCGCCAAAGAGGGCAAAACACGTGGCGCCGCTGCCGCTCATGCGCACAAGCAGCGCTCCCGGCAATTGCGCGAGACGCTCCAGCACCGGCGCGATGTCGGGGAGGAGGCTCCGCGCCGCCTCGGTCAGATCGTTGCGGCGGCCCCGCAAGATTGCGGCGAGCGCGGCGGCATCGCGGGGCATCGGGTCGAAGCGGCCGCTGGCCGTGAAGGGGCCGCGCCGGGCCGCAAACACCTTGGCGGTCGGCAGCGACCGGCGCGGGTTGGCGAGGACGATGCCGGCCGGCGGCAATCCTTGGGTGTCCTCGATCCGCTCGCCGATGCCGCCGACCCAGACCGGCCGGGCGGCGAGACAGGCCGGGGTGTCCGCGCCGAGCTGCAGGGCGAGCGCCGCCAGCGCGTTGGCATCGAGCCGAGTGTCCCACAAGCAGTCGAGGGCGCGCAGCGTCGCCGCCGCATCGCTCGACCCGCCGCCGATCCCGGACGCGGCCGGCAGCTGCTTGTCGAGATGAAGCGCGGCGCCGCCCCGACCGCCGCGCCGCCCGGCCTCGGCGGCGAGCAGCCGTGCGGCGCGCAGCACCAGATTATCCTCGCCCAGCCCGGCGATCGCACCGGCCTCGGGCCCGCCGACGGTCAGCGACAGGCTGTCGGCCGGCGCGGCGGAGACGCAATCGCCGATATCGGCGAACGCAATGAGGCTGTCGAGCAAATGATAGCCATCCGCCCGCCGTCCGACGACGTGCAGGTAAAGGTTGATCTTGGCCGGCGCGAAGGCGCTGACCGTCACGTCCCCGGGCACGCCCCCCGGATCCAGCGTGCCGCCCGGCTCAGCCGCCGCGCGGCGGGGCGGCGGGCAGGTTGAGGCCGTTTTCGAGCTTGGCTTCGATCGGCTTCACTTCGCTCTCCTGCGGGCCGAACTGCAAGGCGCGGCGCCACTGGTAGCGCGCCTCGACGAGCCGGCCGGTCTGCCAATACGCGTCGCCCAGATGGTCGTTGATCGTCGGGTCCTCCGGCACCAGCTCAGTCGCCTTTTCGAGATACTCCGCCGCGCCGGCATAATCCCCCATCCGGTAATGCGCCCAGCCCAGGCTGTCGACGATGTAGCCGTCCTCCGGCCTCAGCTCGACCGCCTTCTCGATCATCTTGAGCCCCTTTTCGAGGTTCTCGCCGCGATCGATCCAGGAATAGCCCAGGTAATTGAGCACCAGCGGCTGGTCGGGCTTCATCTCGAGCGCGTGCTGCAGATCGGCTTCGGCGCGATCCCATTGGCCGGACCGTTCGAGCGCGACCCCGCGGTCGTAAAACAGCGCCCAGCGCTCGGGGAGGCCCGCCGCGGCGGCGCGGCTGATCGCATCGTCATACGCCGTCACCGCTTCGGCAAACCGCTTCTTCGACCGCAAGATGTCGCCGAGCTCGACCTGCGCCCCGACCAGCCGGGGGCTTTCCGCCACCATCGCCTTGAGCTGGGCGATCGCCTCGTCGCTGCGTTCGAGGGTGTCGAGGTTGACCACGCCGCGCAGCCGCGCCGACCACGAGTAGGGCGAGCCGGCCGGGATCTCGGACAGCACGGCAAGGCTTTGCTCGGGCTTGTTCTGGGCGCTGAGGATGTCGGCCAGCAGCAGCTGAGCGAGCGGGAATTGCGGCCGCACGGCGAGGGCGAAGCGATCGTAGAGGAGGGCCAGATCGATCGTCTCGGCCTGGTTCAGCACGCTGGCCAGATCGAACAGCGCCTCGGCGAGGCCGTCCGCCGGCGAGCGGATCGTCGGCTGCGGCGCGCCGGAAGCCCGCAGCGCGATCACCGACAATGCCAGATCGCTGCCGCTGTTCTGCTGGATAAAGCGCTGGTAAAGCGCCTTCGCGTCGGCACCGCGGCCATGGCGTTCGTAGAAATTGGCGATCGCGTCGGTCAGCCGCCAATTGAGCTGGTCGTTCGCGGCAAGCGCCTTGTCGAAATATTGCTGCGCCTTGTCGGGCTTCCCGGCGAAATCGTAGAGCAGCGCCAGCTGAAACGACTTCAATGGCTGGAAGCCGTTGAATTTATCGAGGCCTTGCAGCGCGGTGTCGGCGCCGGCGAGGTCACCTGCCGCCTTCCGCGTCCAGGCCAGCGCGAAGGGTCCGATGAAGCGGTGCACGCCGTCGGTGGGCAGCGAGGAGGCGTGCTTCAGCGCGCCGGCGTTATCGCCGGCCTTGAGCCGGTCGACCACCAGGACGAGTTCGGCGACGGCATCGCCGGGGTCGAGCTTCAGCTCCTTCTGCGCCAGCGCGCGGGCGCGCTCGAAATGCCCGACGCACACCTCCATCAGAAAGGTCCGGCTGATCAGCTCGGGCGCGTCGGGATCGGCCGCGATGGCATTCTCGTAGCGGCTCGCCGCCACCGTGAAATCGCGCAATTGCTGGGCATGCCGGCCGGCGAGGTATTCGCCGAAAAGGTGGGCGGGAGCGGGTGATTGCGCGGCTTGCGTCGTCCCGGCTGGCGATGCCGCAAGCGCCGGCGCCACGCCGAGGCAAGCCGCCACGATCGCCGGCACCCATCCGTTGCTCACGAACCAACGAGCCCTTACCAAATCTGTCATCGCTACGATTCGCACTCCACGGCGCTGAATATCCCTACATGTTCGGGTAATTGGGTCCGCCGCCGCCCTCCGGTACCACCCAATCGATGTTCTGCTCCGGGTCCTTAATGTCACAGGTTTTGCAGTGGACGCAATTCTGCGCGTTGATCTGCAGCCGCTTCTCGCCGGTGCCGGCTTCCTCGACGATCTCATAGACGCCGGCCGGACAATAGCGCTGCTCGGGCGAGTCGTAGAGCCGATAATTGATCTCGATGGCTTTCGCGGGGTCTCGCAAGCGTAGATGCGGCGGCTGGTCCTCTTCGTGGTTGGTGTTCGAGATGAACACCGAGGACAGCCGGTCGAAGGTGATCTTGCCGTCCGGCCTGGGATACTCGATCGGAGGCGCCTGGCTGGCCGGGATCAGCGTCGTGTGGTCGGGACGGTGGTGCAAGGTCCACGGCGCGCGGCCGCGCAGCACATAGGTGTCGAGCGCCGAATAGAGGAGCCCGCCCCACAACCCCAGGCGAAAGCTCGGGCGGATGTTGCGCACCCGATAAAGCTCGTCCCAGATCCAGCTGCGTCGCAGCGCGTCGCACACCGTGACGCCGGCGTTCCCGACGAGCCGTGCGAAGACCGTCTCGGCCGCCACCATACCGGATTTCATCGCGGTGTGGCTGCCCTTGATCTTCGGCACGTTGAGAAACCCGGCGGTATCGCCGATCAGCGCCCCGCCGGGAAAATCGACGAGCGGGATCGACTGGAACCCGCCCTCGTTGAGCGCCCGAGCGCCGTAGGAGATGCGCCGCCCGCCGGCGAAGAAATCGCGAATCGCCTTGTGGGTCTTGAAGCGCTGAAACTCCTCGAACGGGTTGAGGAACGGGTTCTTGTAATCGAGCCCGATGACAAACCCGACCGCGACCTGGCGGTCTTCCAGGTGATAGATGAACGACCCGCCATAGGTGGCGCTGTCGAGCGGCCAGCCGATCGTATGGATGACGAGGCCGGGCCGATGGCGTTCGGGCGCGACCTCCCACAATTCCTTGACGCCGATCGCATAGGTCTGCGGGTCGCACCCTTGGCGCAGGCCAAAGCGCTCGATCAATCTCTTGGTCAAGGAGCCCCGGCAACCCTCGGCAAAGAGCGTCTCCCGGGCAATCAGCTCGACCCCCGGCGTGTAGCGCTCGGTCGGCTCGCCGTTGCGGCCGATCCCCATATCGCCGGTGGCGACGCCGCGCACCCGGCCCGCGTCGTCGTAGAGCACCTCGGCGGCGGCAAACCCGGGATAGATCTCGACGCCGAGTTCTTCCGCCTGGCTCGCCAGCCAGCGGCACAGATTGCCGAGGCTGATGATGAAATTGCCGTGATTGTGCATCTGCGGCGGGGTCGGCAGGCGCAGCGCGCGGTTTCGTGTGAGATAGAGAAAGCGGTCGTCGCTCGCCGGGGTGTTGAGCGGCGCCCCGCGCTCGCGCCAATCCGGGAAGAGCTCGTTGAGCGCGCGCGGCTCGAAGACCGCGCCCGAGAGGATATGGGCGCCGACCTCGGAGCCCTTCTCGATGACGCAGACGCCGAGTTCGCTGCCCGCCGCCGCGGCCAGCTGCTTCAGCCGGATCGCCGCGGCCAGACCGGCCGGCCCGGCTCCGACCACGACGACGTCATATTCCATCCGCTCGCGCTCGACGTCCGCCACCGCCCACCTCTGCCGCCCATCCGTCCGGACTATAAAGGATCGCGGCGAAAACGGGAGGGAGCCGAGCGCCTTACTCGATCACCTCGCCGGCGCGAGGGATCAAGCGCAACGTGGTAGGGCGGAAGAGCGAAGCGTATTCCGCCGCCTTGCATTGCCGCCGTGGCTCCTTCCCTCACCGGAATGGCGTTGTCCATCGCATGGCGGAATGCGCTGCGCTTTTCCGCCCTACGCGACAGCGACCGTCATTCGATCACTTCGTCGGCGCGGAAGAGGAACGATTGCGGCACGGTAAGGCCGAGCGCCTTGGCGGTCTTGAGATTGATCACCAGCTCGAACTTGGTGGGCTGTTGCACCGGCAGATCGGCCGGCTTCTCACCCTTGAGGATCCTCCCGGCGTAAATACCGGCTTGGCGAAAGATGGCAGTGGCGCTCGCTCTATAGCTGATCAGGCCGCCGGCCGCGGCGAACTCCCGCCAGTCATAGATCGCGGGCACGGCATGTTGTGATGCCAAGGTCACGAGCTGGTCGCGCTGGCTGTTGAAGAACGGATCGGCGCTGACGACGAGCGCGTCGGCATGCCGTTGCACCAGGGTCGCGAAAGCGGCGTCGATCTCGCTTTCGGTGCTGGCCGTCAGGATATGGAGCTCCAGCCCCTTCGCGCGGGCCGCCTCCTCTACTTCTCGTGCGATGCGTCCGGCATTGGGAATGGTCGGGTTCACGAGCAGGACGATCGCGCGCGCCTGCGGAACCAGCTCGGACAGCAGCTCGACCAGCTTGGGCATCAACTCGGCGGCGAGGATGCTGAAGCCCGTGAGGTTGCCGCCCGGCCGCGCGAGGCTGGCGACCAGACCCAACTCGACCGGGTCGGCGCCGACCGTGAAGATGATCGGGATCGTCGCGGTTGCGCTTTTCGCAGCCAGCGCCGAAGGGCCGCCGCCATTCGCTGCGATCACGTCGACCTTGCGGCCGACGAGATCGGCGGCCATCGCGGGCAGTCGATCATAGCGGCCGTCCGCCCAGCGATATTCGATCGCCAAATTTTGGCCCTCGACGTAGCCGGTTTCGCGCAGCCCTTGGCGGAACGCGGCCACAAACGGGGCGCCCGGGCCGGGCGAACCGCTGCTGAGGACGCCGATCACCGGCATCGCCTTCTGCTGGGCGCTGGCGGCGAGCGGCCAAGCCGCCGCCGCGCCGCCCAGGAGGAACGTCAATTCACGTCGCCTCATTCGATCACCTCGTCGGCGCGAGCGAGCAGCGCTTGCGGCACGGTGAGGCCGAGCGCCTGCGCGGTCTTGAGGTTGATGACGAGCTCGAATTTGGTCGGCTGCTGAACCGGCAGATCGGAGGGTTTAGCGCCCTTGAGTATCCTCCCTGCGTAAATGCCGACCTGACGATAGACAGTCGCGATGCTGGTTCCGTAGCTGATCAGGCCGCCGGAAGCGGCGAATTCGCGAAAGCCATAGATTGCGGGAATGTCATGGCGCGATGCCAGCGCTACGAGCTGGTCGCGCTGGCCGTTGAAGAACACGTCCGCGGAGACGACGAGCGCGCCGGCTTGCCTTTGGACGAGGGAGGCAAAGACGGCGTCGATCTCGCCTTCGGTGCCGGCCTTCAGAATATCGAGTCGCACCCGCTTCGCGCGCGCCGCTTCCTGCATGTTTCGCATCTCCCGCTCGGCGTTCGCGTTGTTCGGGTTGACGAGCAGGGCGATCACCCTGGCTTGGGGAATCAGCTCGGACAGCAGCTCAAGCCGCTTGGGCAGCAGCTCGACGGCGAGGAAGGTGACGCCGGTGACGTTGCCGCCCGGGCGGGCGAGACTGGCGACCAGGCCGTTCACGACCGAGTCGCCACCGCCGGCGAAGACGATCGGGATCGTCGAGGTTGCGCTTTTCGCCGCGAGCGCCGAAACGGTGCCGCCGCCCGTCGCGATCAGATCGACCTTGCGGCCGACGAGATCTGCGGCCAATGCCGGCAGCCGATCATAACTTCCCTCCGCCCAGCGGTATTCGATTGCCAGGTTTTGTCCCTCGACGTAGCCGGTTTCGCTCAATCCCTGGCGGAACGCGGCCACAAACGGCGCATATGAGCCGGGCGACACGCCGCTGAGAAAACCGACCACCGGCACCCCCTTCTGCTGCGCACGCCCGGCAAGCGGCGACAGGGCCGCCGCGGTGCCCAGGAGGACCATCAACTCGCGTCGCGTCATTTTATGATCTCGCTATGATCTCGCCCTGCGCACACGTTCCTGCCCGGCTCGTACCCCCCGCGTCTATCTGATTTTGATGAAATCGCTCTCCAAGTCATCCCAGCGAAGGCCGAAATCCATCCCTCCATGGATACCGGCTTTCGCCGGTATGACAAGCAGCAGCAGGGCGGAGGAACGGCGCGGAGTTTGCGGTGCCGCTAAATTAGCCACAATCGCATGATATGCTTTACGCACAATCCAGATTGCGGGTGGAAGCGGGTAAAATGAGCATCTGCTGCAGATTTGTAGGACGGGCATCTGCTGCGGATTTGCAACAGGCACCTGCTGCAGATCCGCTGCAAATATTCGCTGGTATTCCGCCGGCGCTGGGTTGCAAACCCAGGGATTCTGCCGTTCTTGAACTCCGGACGCAACCTCCAGGCGAATTTTCGCTGCTAGATTCTTGCAGGTTCAGCAAACCGGCCCAACCGCAGGTTGGCATCGGCGCCAATCCGGCTTGTGCCGATCTGGCGGCACGGTGGTAACCTCGGCGCATGATCCCGTCTGATCTCTCGGCCCCGGGCCCGCGCCTCTCGCCAGAGGGCGCGCTGGCATTGCTCGAATGGCAGATCGCGATGGGCGCCGACGAGGCGCTCGGCGAGATCGCGCCCAATCGGCTCGCGCTGCCGCAACCGGCCGCCACGCCGCGTCCACCGCCGTCCCTCGCCGCCCCGCCCGCGATCGTCGCGCCGCCGGGCGCGCTCGCCGAATCGCTGGCCGAGGCGGCGCAATCGGCGCGCCTCCTGGCCGCCGGCGCCGAGACGATCGCGGCATTGGGTGCGCTCGTCGCCGGGTTCGACGGTTGTCCCTTAAAGCGCACCGCGACCAACACGGTGTTTCTCGACGGCAACCCGGCGGCATCGGTCATGATCATCGGCGAGGCGCCGGGCGCCGAGGAAGACCGCCAGGGGCGCCCCTTTGTCGGGCGCAGCGGGCAATTGCTCGACCGCATGCTGGCGGCGATCGGGCTCGACCGCGGAAACGTCCAGATCACCAACGTCATCTATTGGCGCCCGCCCGGCAATCGGAAGCCGAATGCCGCCGAGATCGCCGCCTGCCTGCCGTTCGTACTGCGCCATATTGCGCTGGCGCGGCCCCGTGTGCTGGTGCTGAGCGGCGGCACCGCGGCGAGCGCCCTCTTGCCGCTGAGCGAGGGGATCACCCGGCTGCGCGGCCGCTGGTTCGAGCTGGCGGTGCCCGGGCTCGAGGCGCCGGTGCCGACGCTGGCGATGTTTCATCCGGCGTTTCTGCTGCGCGACCCGGCGAGGAAGCGCGAGACGTGGCGCGACCTGCTGGCGCTCAAGGCGCGCCTCGACGCGACCGCCGGCTGACAGCGGCGGAATGCGCTGCGCTTTTCCGCCCTACGGCGGCGGAGTACAGGTAGGGCGGAAAAGCGAAGCGCATTCCGCCTTCCCGCGTTGTTTCTTATCTTTCGGCCATCGGTAGAGGGAGTGAACGATGCCAGGCCGCCTCGACGAAACCCGCCCGTTCCTGCCGGTCAATATCGCCTTGCTGACCGTGTCGGACACCCGCACGGCGGCCGACGACCGCTCGGGCAACACGCTGGCCGAGCTGGCCGAAACGGCCGGGCACCGCGTCGTCACCCGGCAGATCGTGCGCGACGATTTCGCCGCGATCGCCGGGCAATTGCGGGCGTGGGTCGCCGACCCGAATATCGATGTCGTGATCGCCACCGGCGGGACCGGCGTCACCGGCCGCGACGTCACGCCCGAAGCCTTCCACAGCGTCTATGAAAAGGAGGTCGCCGGGTTTGGCGAATTGTTCCGCTGGCTCAGTTTCGACAAGATCGGCACCTCGACGATCCAGAGCCGCGCCACCGCCGGCGTCGCCGGCGGCACCTATCTGTTCGCGCTGCCCGGCTCGCCCGGCGCTTGTCGCGACGCCTGGGAGGGGATCCTCGTCCACCAGCTCGACAACCGCTTCCGCCCGTGCAACTTCGTCGAGCTGATGCCGCGCCTGCAGGAGCATCTGAAGGGCTAGGTCCGAAATCAAAACTCGCGGCGCGGTGCGAGGCGGCGGTAGGAGGCGCCGTCGTCGACATCTTCCAGGCGCGCGGCGAAGCCGACCGACACCCGGGGCGGCAGATTACCCAGCACATCGGCGAGCGCGTGCGGCCCCGACCAGCGGACCGGGCCGAAGAGCGGCGGCAGGCGCGGGCAGCGGCGCGCGCCGATCAGCCAGAACCCGCCATCACTCGCCGGGCCGAAGACGAGGTCGTGGATTCCCAGGAGGCGGAACGCCTCGGCGATATGGTGGGGGGCTAAGGCCGGGATGTCGCCGCCGACCAGCACCGCCGGGCCGGGTGGGCAGGCGGCGAGGGCGCGCCACATGCGCCGGCCAAGGTCGCCGTCGCCCTGCGCACCGATCGCAACGCCGCGCGGCCAGAGGCGAGCGCGGCGGCGGGCGCGGTCCGGCGTCACCGCGAGGCGGAGCCGCCAGCGCCGGTCATGGCCAAGCCGGCGCGTGAGCAACGCCAGCATCGCGCGCTCGAAGCGCAACGAAGCGGCGTCGCCGATGTCGCGCGCCAGGCGGCGCTTGCCGACCCCGTACCGGGGCGCCCGCACGAACAGCACGAGGTGGCGGCGTGTCATCGATAAAGTCGCACAATGCGCTCGGGCGATACGCCGGCGAAATAAAGCGCCAGGCACAGGAGATTGCGCAGCGGCCGGCGGATATAGCCGCCCTCTCGATAGCGCCGGGCCGAGGCGTAGGCCGGCGCGCCGAGCGGCGCCAATCGGCGGCGGCCGAGCCGGCGCGCGAACTCGACATCCTCCATCAGCGGTAAAGCCGCGAAGCCGCCGACCGCCTGGTAGAGCGCACGAGCGATCAACAGCCCCTGGTCGCCATAGGGCAAGCCCAGCGCCCGGCAGCGCCACGCGACGATGCGTTCGAGCCGCCGCGCCGCCGGGCTCGCATCATCGAGGGCGAAGGCGAAGTAGCCGGCGCGGCCCGCCGCGCCCGGGGCCGCGACAAAGGCCGCAACGGACACCCCCCACCCCGGCGCGAGGCGGCAATCGGCATGCAGGAACAGCAGCCAGTCGCCGGAAGCGGCGTCCGCGCCGGCGGCGAACTGGGTCCCACGTCCCCGCGGCGCGTTGACGATCCGCGCGCCGACGGCCTGCGCGACCGCAACGCTATCGTCACTGGAACCGCCATCGGCGACGATGATCTCGCGGATCAGCCGGGTGTTGGCAAGCGCGGCCAGCGTCGCCGGCAGCTCGCGCGCGGCGTTGAGCGTCGGGATGACGACGGACACGCCATTATGTTCTTGTATTGTTCTCATCCGATCGGCATAGTGCCCGGCATGGATATGTCGGGCAGCGTCATGCCGCGCAAGGGACGCGGTGCCGTCAGCAACGGGACCGGCCGCTTCGAAAGTGAGCGGCGCGTCGCCTTCGATGACGGCTGGGGTACGATCGAGGGTGAGCTGGAGGAAGGGCCGGCCCGGGTCCCGACGGTTCTCAGCGTCGACGCGACGCGCACGATCATCGCGCGCAACGACTCGCCCGATATCGGCTTCGACCGCTCGATCAACCCCTATCGCGGCTGTGAGCACGGCTGCATCTATTGCTATGCGCGGCCGAGCCACGCCTATCTTGGGCTGTCGCCCGGCCTCGATTTCGAAACCCGGATTTTCTATAAGCCGCAGGCGGCGGCATTGCTTAAGGCGGAGTTGTGCAAAAAGGGCTACATCTGCCGGCCTCTGGCGCTGGGCAGCAACACCGACCCCTACCAGCCCGCCGAAAAGCGGCTCGGCATCACCCGGTCGATCCTCGAAGTGCTGCGCGATTTCCGCCATCCGGTGACGATCGTCACGAAGGGGGCGCTGATCCAACGCGACCTCGACATCCTCGGCGAGATGGCGCGCGACAAGCTCGCGGTCGTCACGGTCTCGGTGACGACGCTCGATCGCGATTTGGCGCGCCATATGGAGCCGCGCGCCGCCACCCCGCAGCGCCGCATCGAGACGATCGCCGCGCTGGCCGCGGCGGGGGTGCCGACCGGGGTCTTGGCGGCACCGATGATCCCGGCGCTCAACGACCCCGAGATGGAGGCGATCCTCGAAAAGGCGCGCGAGGCCGGGGCCAGCGTCGCCGGCTATACGCTGTTGCGGCTGCCGCTCGAATTGAAGGCGCTGGTCAGGGAATGGCTTGAGGAGCACGAGCCGCGGAAGGCCTCGCACGTCTTGTCGCTGATTGCGCAGAGCCATGGCGGCCGGCTCTATGATTCGGCCTGGTCAAAGCGCATGACCGGCGCCGGGCCTTACGCCGAGATGCTCGCCGCCCGCTTCGACCGCGCCTGTCGCCGGCTCGGCTTCGCCCCGCGCATACCGCATGCGCTCGACAGCAGCCGCTTCCGTGCGCCGCCGCAGAAGGGCGACCAGCTGGCGCTGTTCTGATAGGCTGGCCATGCGGGGCGGCGAGCCCCATGGACGGGCGGAGGTCGGCGTGGCCAGGGAACGACGGCTCGAGGCACGCGATGTCGAGGCGATCTTCCGCGCCTTCGCCGAGGTCATGCGCGAATTGCCGCCGGACACCGAGGCCGGCTGGCTCGACACCGAGGGCGATCTGCGTCTCGCCCCGGACATCGGCCGCAAACTCCGCACCGCCCGCGGCGTCCGCGACGTGCTGCGCGAAATCCGGGAGGCGCAGGGCGAGCGGGATTGCTGAATCGCAGGTCTACCGTCCGTCCGGCCCGGCGGCGATGCCGGCATCGTGGAGGCGGCCGATCTCGGCAGCGGGAAGGCTCAGCACCTGCGCCAGCACCTCGTCGGTGTGCTCGCCGAGGCGGGGCGCCGGTCGGGTCGGCTGACGCGGCGCGCCGCTGAAATCGAGGGGCAGGCCGGGCATTGGATAGCGGCCGATGCCGGGCTGCTCCACATCGGCGAACAGCGGGTTGGCCGCCGAGGCGCGCGGATCGTCGCGCACCAGCCCGACAAAATCCTGAAACGGCCCCCACAAGACGCCGGTCCGGGCAAAGGCGGCGCTGATTTCGCCGTGCGTCTTCCCGGCGCACCAGCGCGCGAGCAGCGCGGCGATCGCGTCGCGCGCTTCGAACCGGCCGCTCTCGGTATCGAGATCGACCTCCATCATCGCGCCCACCATCGCCAACTTGTCGGCGAGCCCGGTGGCGCGGCCGAGCGCGCGCCATTGCCGCGGCGTCAATGCGATGATCATGACCCGGCGGCCGTCGGCGGTCGCGAAATCGCGCCCGAAGCTGCCGTAGAGGTCATTGCCGATCGCCGGCCGCGCCCGGCCGTTGATGTGCACGTCGCCGACGTAGCCGAGATGCCCGACCATCGCGAGCATCACATCGCTGAGCGCGGCGACGACTTCCTGGCCGGCCCCGGTGCGGCTGCGGTGCCGTTCGGCAGCGAGAAGCGCGGTCGCGAGGTAGAGCCCGGCCGCGATGTCCCAGGCCGGCAGCACATGGTTGACCGGCCCACCGCCGGGCCCGGTCACCAGGGGAAAGCCGCTCGCGGCGTTGACCGTGTAGTCGACCGCGGCGCTGCCGTCGCGGTTGCCAATGAGGCGCAGCACGATGATGTCGTCGCGCGCAGCCTTGAGGCTGGCGTAGTCGAGCCCGGCCAAGGGCGGCAGATTGGTCAGCACGATGCCGGAGCCGGGTCCCGGCGCGGTGGCGATCGCGCGCGCCAGCTCGCGTCCTTCCGGCTTGTCGAGGGCGAGGGCGACCGAGCGCTTGGCCTTGTTGAGCCCGGCCCAGTAGAGGCTCGCGCCGTTGTCGGCGACCGGCCAGCGGGTGAAATCGATCGCGCCGCCGATCGGATCGATGCGGATCACGTCGGCGCCAAGCTGGGCCATCGTCATGCCGCCGAGCGGCGCGGCGACAAAGGCCGAGAATTCGACGATGCGCAGATCTTCCAGCAGCCGGTTCATCGCCGCGCCCCGCTTATCAGGAAACCCGGGGACATTGAGCCGAAGCTGGACCGGCGCCGCAATCCCCGGCTGCTGCTCACGGACCGAAGACAACCGCGTGCATGATCCGGCCGGGGAGCAGGGTGAAGGCCCCGGCGATCACCAGCGCGCCGACGAACAGACCGGTCATCGCCCGGCGATGTCTGTCGACCTCATGTCGCCGGGCGCGCAGGACGGCAAGCGGCAGCATGACCAGCGTGAACACCGACAACAAATGAATGGGGCTCCATGGCCCCCACAGCCGGATCTCATGGATGAAGAACGAGGATGCGGCCACGACGAATAACAGCGTCGCCCAGATCCAGCCGAACAGCCGGTGGGGAATCGTCCCCTTCGGCGCGGCGAACTGGACCGCGCCGAGCGCAAAGGCCCCCAACGCGGCGAAGGCGTGCCATTGAATGACCGCCGGCGCGGCCAGCAGCGGGGCAAGGGTCATTTAATCTCACCGGTGTCATTGCGAGGAGCGCAGCGACGAAGCAATCTCGGGCCGGGTACCATCGTCGCGAGATTGCTTCGCTTCGCTCGCAATGACAATTCTTGTTCAAGACGTCGCGGGCTCAGGCGCCGGCGATGAACGAGCGCATCGAACTGGCCTCGAATTCGACCTCGTCGAGCCGGCTCTTGACCAGATCGCCGATGCTGACGATGCCGATGAGGCGGCCGTCCGCGACGACCGGGAAATGGCGGATGCGCCGGTTGGTCATCTCGGCCATCAGCTCGCCGACCGTGTCGCCCGGGTCGCAGGTGATGACGGTGCGGGTCATGATGTCGGCGACCGGGCGCGACATCAGATCCGCGCCGTCTTCGGCGAGCGCGATCACGATGTCGCGCTCCGACAGGATGCCGTCGACGCCCATGCCGTCGTCGCTGACGACAATCGCACCGATGCGCTCCCGGTGCAGGAGGTCGACCGCGTTTGCGACCGTTGCATCCGGCCGGATCGTCGCGACCCAATTGCCCTTGTTGCGCAGGATCGTCTCGACGTTCATGGCAAAACTCCTGAGCGTGGGTGCGGCTGCCCGCCGATGGTGGCGCGCGGCAGCCGCAGTCTGATGCACAAGATAGGACAGAATGTCGCACCCCGAAAGGGGGATCACTCCCTCCGCAGTCCCGGTGTCTTCCCCTCTCCGCCCTTCAGGGGGGAGAGGGAGGGGCCCATCGCGACGCGTTGGGAGGGTGAGGTGGGTGCCCCCTTTGGACCGCGGGCGTCTCGCCCGCATGCGGCCGGGACGGCCGCGGTCCGCGCTCTGGAATCCCCCACCTCACCCCGACCCTCTCCGCCCCCGGGGGCGGAGAGGGCGCGTCGTCGTCAGCCGGGCTGGCTGCCCGGTTCGACGGTCTCGGCCTCAACCCGGTAATAGGCGTCGAGCCCGATCAGGTCCTCGATTTCCTTGCGCAACACGGTGAACTCAGCGTTGCTGATTCCCGCATAGCTGCCGGTCGCCATGATCTCGCCGAGTGCGCGCTTCATCGCGTGGAGCGCGACGCCGAGCAGGATCTGCGCGTCGATGCAGCCGCGATAGCCCATCGCCTTGAGGTCCCCAAGTGGGAGGATCGGGCGCCCGTCGCGGTTGCCGCGGCTCTGCACCCAGACCAGCGGGACGCGCGCCAGCGTCGGCGCCGCCGCGGCCTCTTCGCGGCTGCGCGGGAACACCAGCCCGAGATCGGCGCCAACCTCGGCCGCGGCATTGACCCGCCCGATCGCCTCGTCGAGGCCGAATTCGCGACAGGTGTCGGAGCGCGCGATGATGACGAAATCGGGGTCGGTCTCGTCACGTTGCAGGCAGGCGTATTTGATCTTGGCGACGAAGTCGCTGCGCGGGATCGCATGCACCTGATAGGCGTGATAATGCGCCCGCTTCGGATAGAGCTGATCCTCGATATGGATCCCGGCGACCCCGGCGCCGGCGAATTCGCGCACCGTGCGCATCGTATGGAGCGGCTCGCCAAAGCCGGCGCCGGCATCGGCAACGAGCGGCACGCCGACCGCCCGCGCCACCTCGCCGGCGATCCGGACCTGCTCGTCCATCGTCAACAGCGGCTCGATGATCGCGCGCGAGGCGCCGCTGACATAGCCTCCGGTATAAACCAGCGGCGTCCCCATCGCCTCGGCGAGCCGCCCTTCGAGCGGGGTCGCCGCCGACGGCATATAGAGAAATTCATCGCCCGCGAGCAGTTCGCGCAACCGGCGGGTCTTCGCGGTCATCGTGTCCTCTTCAGCCGAGCGAATTGATTATCTCGCGGTAGGCGGCCTCGGGAAACGCCTTCAAGGTTCGCGTCCGCACCGCGCCCATCTGCGCGAGCAGCAGCGTGAAGCGCGCCGCGACCGCATCGTCCGGCGCCTCGTAGATGACGATCAGGTCATAGTCGCCCATCGTCATGTAGAGCGTCTTGAACTCGCCGCCCATTTCGACGAGCGCCTTCTTGGCGGCGTCGAGCCGTTTCGGCGAATCCTTGACCTGCCGGGCGCCCTGGTCGGTCCAATTCGCGAGCATGACGTAGCTGGGCACGGCGGTCTCCCTTCGCTTTTAGCCGCGACAATCTGCCCGCCCATGATGGCTGAGCGATCGGCGTAGTACAAGGTGAGGAATGGCGCGGTGCTTGCCTAGCAATCGAACAGGCGTCGCGTCGGGGGCGATTAACCAAGATTTAGCGGCTTTGCCGGAAAATGACGGCAAAGAGCGGCAAGGTGGCCGCAGGGGTATGGTCGATGCGTGATATGGTTGCCGACTGGAAGAAATGGAGCCGCGCCGAGCGCGTGTTCGCGGTGCTGGTAACGGTCCTGATGGTGGCTCTTCCGCTCGGATTGATGCTGGTTGCGACCGTAGGCGTCTAGCCAGCGAGCTGCTTGCCGATTGCGGCGAGGCGCGCGTAATCGCCGATCTCGTTGTAGATTTGCGCCGAAACGCGGACCCACAGACCGCCGTCGAGCACCATGATCCCGACCGTGATGCCGTGCCGATCGCTCAATTCGGCTGCAACGCGGCGCGCCGCATCGCGATCGCCACCGAAGCCGCCGGGCAACCTCACCGACACCATTGACCCACAGAATTCGGTGGCGGCCGCCGCCTCGCTCCCCCACGCGCCGCTGAGCATCGCCCCAGCGTCGCGCGCGAGCGCGGTGTTATGGGCGCGCATCGCCTCGGCGCCCAGTCCGTCGATATAGTCGAGCGCCGCCGGCACGGCGAGCCAGGCCGAATAGTCGCGCGTCCCGGTATAGTCGAACTCGGCGGCAAAGCCGTCGCCGAGAGCATGCGAGATCACGGTCGGATGCAGCGCCCTCTGCCGCTCGGGCGCGCACCAGATGACCCCGGCGCCTTTTGCGCCGAACGCCCATTTGTGCAGATTGCCGACATACCAATCGACGCCGAGCCCCGGCACGTCGAGCGCGAGCTGTCCCGGCGCATGCGCGCCGTCGACCGCGACCGGCACGCCGCCCTCACGGCAGAGCGCCGCCATCTCGCGGATCGGCAGGACGATGGCTCCCGCCGAAGTGATGTGGTCGAAACAGGCGAGCCGCGTCCGCGGCCCGATCGCGCGGGAGATCGCATCCAGCAGAGGCGCCGGGTCTGCAAACGGCACCGGAACCTCGACGCTCACCAGCCGCGCCCCTGAGCGCTCGGCATGGTGGCGCAGCGCATTGCCGATCGCCCCATAGACCTGCGACAGGCACAACAGCTCGTCGCCGGGCGCAAGCGCAAGCGAGGCGATGACCGCGTTGAGTCCGGCTGTCGCGTTCTCGGCGAATGCCCAATCTTCGCCCCGCCCGCCTAAGAAAGTGCCAACCCGGTCGGCCGCCCGTCGCAGGAGGCCGGGCAGGTCGCCACGAAAGAAGGTGCTGGGGTCGGCCTCCATCTGGAGCCGCCACCCCCGCGCCGCGTCGAGCACGCCGCGCGGCGTCGCGCCATAGCCGCCGTGGTTGAGGTGGTCGACCCCCTCGGCAAGCAGGAAGTCAGGACGCCGGACATGGCCAAATTTTGGAAAGTTGCTCAACGGTTACCGCTCCAAAACCCTCTCCCGCATTGCGGGAGCGGGGGGACCGCTCGCGAAGCGAGCGGTGGGTGAGGGTCGTTCTGTCGCGACACCCTCACCCGTCTCGCTGCGCTCGCCACCCTCTCCCGCGGTGCGGGAGAGGGAAGCCCCGGCGATCATGCGGCAAAGGAGGGCCGGCGGAAAAGGCCTTGCGGGGCGGCGGCATTGCCCATAAAGCGACGGGACGACCCTCGCCCCCTTTGGAGAGCCCCGATGCCCGACCATCCCGATCGCCACGCCCTGGAGGCGCTGGGCGCCTTTGATACGCCGACCATCTGCAACGCGCTCGAGATCGTCGCGCCGGCGCGCCGGACGATCGGGTTTACCCGGCGCCCGCTCATCGCGCCGTTTCCCGAGCTGAAGCCGGTCGTCGGCTTCGCCCGGACCGCGCTGATCCGCTCGCGCGAGCCGCATCCGCGCGACCGCGACAGCGCGACGCGCATTCGCCTCGGCTATTACGAGCACATCGCCGCCCAGCCGCTGCCCAGCCTCTCGGTGATCCAGGACATCGACGCTCCCGATACCGGGTTCGGCGCGTTCTGGGGCGAGGTGCAGACTCACGTGCATGCCGGGCTCGGCTGCGTCGGCGTGATCACCGACGGTTCGGTGCGCGACCTCGACGCGATGTCGCCGGGTTTCTTCGTCCTCGCCGGCTCGGTCATGCCGAGCCACGCCCATGTCCATCTCGTCGAGTTCGGCGGCACGGTCAGCGTCGGCGGCATGGTGGTCTCGGCCAATGACATCATTCACGCCGACCGCCACGGCGCGGTGGTGATCCCCGCCGACGCGGTCGCCAAGATCCCGGCCGCCGTCGATCTCCTCGCCCGCCGCGAGCGGGTCCTGATCGATGCCTCGAAGCAGCCTGGCTTCTCGATCGAGCGGCTGCGCCAGGCCTATCGGGAGCAGGACGAGATCCACTGAGACAGCTCCGGACCGCGGGCGTCTCGCCCGCCCCGGTGCGGCCGGGATGGCCGCGGTCCGGGTTCGGGCCGCTAAATCTCGATCTGGCCGCCGAGCTCGACGACCCGGTTCGGCGGGATGCGGAAGAATTCGGTCGCATCGAGCGCCAGGTTGGTCAGCAGGATGAAGAGCCGGTCGCGCCAATGCCAGAAGGCGCCCCGCCGCGGGCGGGCGCGCAGCTTTTCGCGCCCGATAAAGAACGATGTCTCCATCAGATTGATGCGGAAGCCCTGCACCCGGCACTGTGCCAGCGCGCGCATTACGTTGGGCTCGTCCATGAAGCCGTAGCGCACGTGCATTGTGTAGAAGCCCTTGCCGACCTCGTTGATCTCGAGGCGCCGCTCGGCGGGCACGTGCGGAACATCCTCGGTCTCGACCTGCATCATCACGACCCGCTCGTGCAGCGCCTTGTAGTGCTTCAGCGCATGCAGCAGCGCGAGCGGCACTTGGGTCAGGTCGCGGGTCATGAAGACCGCCGTGCCCGGCACCCGCACCGGGCGCTGCGGGTTGAGCGCCTCGACAAACTGGGTCAGCGGTATCGCGTCGCGCGCGCGCTGCTCGGCGAGGAGTCGCCGGCCGCGCCACCAGGTCCCCATCACGGCAAAGACCAGCGCAGCAACCGCGATCGGGAACCATCCGCCCTCGGCAATCTTCAGCAGATTGGCGGAGAGGAAGGTGAGATCGACAAGGCCGAACAGGCCAAACAGCGGTACCGCGACCGCGAGGCTCCAGCCCTGGTTGCGCATATAGAGGAAGGCGAGCCCGCTGGTGATCGCCATCATGCCGCTGACCGCGATGCCGTAGGCCGCGCCCAGATTGTCCGATGACTGGAAGCCGAGCACCAGGATGATGACGGCGACGAGCAGGCCGCTGTTGATGCGCGGCACGTAGACTTGGCCGATCTCGGTCTCCGAGGTGTGGCGCACCTCGAGCCGCGGCAGATAGCCGAGCTGGATCGCCTGGCGGGTGATCGAGAATGCGCCGGAGATCACCGCTTGCGAGGCGATGATCGTCGCCAGCGAGGCCAAAATGACGAGCGGGTAGAGGCCCCACCCGGGCGTAAGCCGGTAGAACGGATTTTCCAGTGCCGCCGGGTCGCCGAGCAGCAGAGCGCCCTGCCCGAAATAGTTCAGCACGAGTGCCGGGAAGACGAGGGAGAACCAGGCTCGGGTCAATGCCTGACGGCCAAAATGCCCCATATCGGCGTACATCGTCTCGGTACCGGTCACCGCGAGGAACACTGCGCCCAGCATGATGAAGCCGCCCCACGGCGCGTTCGCCACCACGCTAAACCCGTAGAGCGGGTTGAGGGCGAGAAGGACACGCGGCTGCTGCACGATCCCCCATAGGCCGAGCAGTGCCAGGATGGCGAACCAGACCAGCATCACCGGGCCGAAGAGGCCCCCCACCGCCGCCGTGCCGAGCCGCTGCACCAGGAAGAGGCCAGCCAAGAGGACCAGCGAAATCGGAATGACGTAGGGCTCGAAAAGTGGAGTCGCCACTTTCAGACCCTCGACCGCGCTGAGCACCGAGATCGCCGGGGTGATCACCCCATCGCCATAGAACAGCGCGGCGCCGACAAGGCCTGCCGCCATGATCCACAGATATCGCCGCTGTCCGCGTCGCGTCGTGCGCAAGACCAGCGCGGTCAGCGCCAGCAGCCCGCCCTCGCCGCGATTGTCCGCCTGCATGATGACGAGGACGTATTTGACCGTGACGACCAGCACCAGCGACCAGACGATCAGCGACAGCGCACCGAGAATGGCGGGCTCGCTCAAATCGCCGAAATCGACCAGGGACTGGCGCACCGCATAAAGCGGCGAGGTGCCGATGTCGCCGTAAACGACACCGAGCGCGGCGATCGTCAGGTTCTGGGCGTTGCCGTGCTCCAGGGCGCCCGGCTGAGCGGGTATTGCTGCCGTCAATAACGATGCCCCTGGATAACAGCCGGCCGGTTGCGGATGGATGGATCAGGTGCAACCGAGCGAATAAGGAATCGAGGGGTGTTTTGGTGCGTCGATATAAAGATTTCATAAAGGCACGGCGTCCGAACCGGTGCTCGCGGCCCTTCGTTTATGGCGCCTTTATGCGAATACTGCCCGATCCGGCTCGAAATTTAATCCGCTCACGCCTTGGTATCCTTGCGCATCGCGAGATGGGCGAACGAAGATGGCATGGGTATCGGCCGATACGGAGCAATTCCCGCTCTCTCCGGAGCGTGCACGGCAACTCTATTTCGCCGAGCATCCGGTCATTGCCGCGATCAACCTGATCGGCGCATCGCTGATGGAAAGCATCGGGCCGATGCTTTGGGCCGCCCTAATCCTGATGTCTCTGTGGGCGGAAATCTTCTTGGCCTGATCGGAGCCGGATTCCTGCATCGCCCGGCTGAGGAGACCCATATGGTATAATTGACGCGCAGTGCCGCATGACGAGGGTGCCGATTGAAAGCCGCTACGGCAAAGCCGGATATGCCGATCGCGGCCGCCGATGTGCCCGGCGATGTGACCGGCGATGACGGCTACAAACGGCTCGCCTTTTTTCTGGGCACCGGCCCGGAGCCGGGCAACGCCTTCCGGCTGCTGCCATATCTTGGCAGCGCGGGAGCGGTGTCGCTGGCTCTGGTCTGCGGCTTCCTGATCGAGCGGTTTATCGGCCTGCAAAGCGTGCTGCTCGTGTTTTTGATGGCAATCCTCGCTTCCGCCATCGCCTGGGGCTTGTTGCCGTCGTTGTTTGCCTGCGTCCTGAGCGTACTGGCGTTCAATTTCTTCCTATTGCCGCCGATTTATACGTTTGCGATCGCCGACCCGGAAAACGCCGTCGCGCTGTTTTTCTTCTTCATCGTCGCGGTCATCGTCAGCAATCTGACCGCGGCGACGCGCAGCCAGATCGCGGTGGCGCGCGCCCGCGCCAAGACAAATGCGGCGCTCTACGCCTTCAGCCGCAAGCTGGCCGGGATCGGTACGCTCGACGATCTGCTGTGGGCAACCGCCTATCAGGTGTCCTCGATGCTCGACGCACGAACCGTGCTGTTGCTGCCCGACAAGGCCGGGCAGCTCGCGATTGCCAGCGGCTACCCGCCCGATGATCGGCTCGATGAAGTTGATTTGGCGGCGGCGCGCCGGTGCTGGGAACGCGGCGCCGCCTCCGGCCCGGGTGCCGAGGGCGTGTCTGGCGCGCGACGGATGTTCCTGCCGCTGCGCACCGGCGGCGGGTTGATCGGCGTTATCGGCATCGATCGGGAGCGCTCGGATCTCGTGCTGAACCCCGACGAGCGGCACTTGCTCGACGCCCTGGCCGACCAGGCAGCGGTCGCGATCGAGCGCGTCTCGTTTGCAAGCGTTCTCGCCGAAGCGCGGGTGCTGGCCGAAACCGAGCGGCTGCGCGCCGCCCTCTTGACCTCGATTTCGCACGACCTGCGCACGCCGCTCGCCTCGATCCTGGGAACCGTGTCGAGCCTACGGAGCTACGCCGACCATTATGCGGCGAGCGAGCGAGACGATCTGCTTGCGACGTTGCAGGACGAGGCCGAGCGCCTCAACCGCTTCGTCGGCAACCTGCTCGACATGACCCGCCTGGAATCCGGCGCGATCGAGCTGCGCCTCGATTTCTTCGATCTCGGCGAGATCGTCGGCGCGGCGTTGCGTCGAGCGGGCGAAATCCTCGCTCGGCATCGCGTCGAGGTGGCGATCGCCGCCGACCTGCCGATGCTGCGACTCGACGCGATCCTGTTCGAGCAGGTGCTGTTCAATCTGCTTGACAACGCCGCCAAATATGCTCCGCCCGGCAGCCGCATCGACCTGCGGGCCCGGCGTGACGGCGAATTCGCCCTGATCGAGATCATCGACGAGGGGCCGGGCATCCCGCCGGGCGATTTCGAACGCGTTTTCGACAAGTTCTACCGCGTCCAGGCGCAGGACCGCCGTCGTGCCGGCACCGGGCTGGGGCTGGCGATCTGCCGAGGCTTTGTCGAGGCGCAGGGCGGCCGCATCGAGGCCCGGAGCCGGCAGGACCGCTCCGGCGCGGTACTGGCGGTCCGCCTTCCGGTGCCGCAATCGGCGGAAATCCGCGAGCCGGTCGCCTCGCATGGCTAATGCCTACACCGTGCTCGTCGTCGACGATGAGCCGCCGATCCTGCGGTTTTTGCGGACTAGCCTCACTGCGGCCGGCCATCGCGTGGTGACCGCCGAGGACGCAGCAAGCGCGCTGAGAATGTTCGCCAGCGACAAGCCGGACCTGATCATTCTCGATCTGGGACTGCCCGACCGCAGCGGGCTCGAGGTCATCGCCGAAATCCGCAAGCACTCGCCGGTGCCGATCATCGTCTTGTCGGCCCGCGACGATGAGCGCGCGAAGGTCGAGGCGCTCGACCTCGGCGCCGACGATTACATCAGCAAACCATTCGGCATGGCCGAGCTGACCGCGCGGATCCGCGCCGCTCTCCGGCACGCGTTTCAGGCGCAAGGCGAGCTGCCGATGTTCGTCTCAGGCGATCTCTCGGTGGATCTGGTGCGCCGGCAGGTGACCCGCGGCGGCAGCGAGGTCAGGCTCTCGCCCAAGGAGTTCGAGCTGCTGCGGCACCTCGTGACCCATGCCGGCAAGGTGCTGACGCATCGCCAGTTGCTGCGCGAGGTGTGGGGGCCGGCGCAGGCCGAGGAGGTCCAGTATCTCCGGGTCTTTATCCGCGGGCTGCGGCAAAAGCTCGAAGTCGACCCGACGCGGCCGACCCACATCCTGACCGAGCTCGGGGTCGGCTACCGCCTGCAATTGCCGCCGGAGCAGCGCGCCCCGGCAAATTGATCCCGTCAGATCTCGATCTGGCCGCCGAGCTCGACGACCCGGTTCGGCGGGATGCGGAAGAACTCGGTCGCGTCGAGCGCCAGGTTGGTCAACAGGATGAACAGCCGGTCGCGCCAGCGCCAGAGGGCGGTGCGGCGCGCTCGCGGGCGCACCTTCTCGCGGCCGATGAAGAACGAGGTTTCCATCAGGTTGATGTGGAAGTGCTGCACCCGGCACAGCGCCAATGCGCGCATGATGTTTGGCTCGTCGGTGAAGCCGTAGCGCACGAGCATCGTATAAAAGCCCTTGCCGATCTCGCGGATTTCGAGCCGCCGCTCGTCGGCGACATGCGGCACGTCCTCGGTATCGACCTGCATCATCACGACCCGCTCGTGCAACGCCTTGTAGTGCTTCAAAGCGTGCAACAGCGCGACCGGCACCTGGGTCAGGTCGCGGGTCATGAAGACCGCCGTCCCCGGCACGCGCACCGGGCGCGCCGGGTTGAGCGCGTCGACAAACTGGCTCAGCGGTATGGCGTCGCGCGCGCGCTGTTCGGCAAGGAGCCGCCGGCCGCGCCACCAGGTCCCCATCACCGAGAAAACGATCAGCGCGACGACGATCGGAAACCAGCCGCCCTCGGCGAATTTCAGCAGGTTGGCCGAAAGAAAGCTCAGATCCACAAGCCCGAAAAAGGCAAAAAGCGGGACCGCGTAGGCGAGCTTCCAGCCGCGGCTTCGCATGTAGAGAAAGGCGAGGACCGTGGTAATCGTCATGTCGCCGCTGACCGCGATGCCGTAGGCGGCGCCAATGTGGTCCGATGACTGGAAGAGCAGCACGAGGAAAACCACCGCGACGAAGAGGGCGGCGTTGATGCGCGGCACATAGACCTGGCCGATCTCGGTCGCCGAGGTGTGACGGATTTCAAGCCGCGGCAGGTAGCCGAGCTGGATCGCCTGTCTTGTGTACGAAAAGGCGCCGGAAATGACCGCCTGCGAGGCGATGATCGACGCAACTGAGGCCAGCACGACGAGCGGGTAGAGCGCCCATTCCGGCGCCAGCCGGTAGAACGGGTTTTCGAGAGCGCCGGGGTTGCCGAGCAGCAGCGCGCCCTGGCCGAAATAATTCAGGAGCAGAGCGGGAAAGACGAGGCCGATCCAGGCGCGGCGCAAGGCGCGGCGGCCGATATGCCCCATATCGGCATAGAGCGTCTCAGTGCCGGTCACGGCGAGAAATACCGCGCCCAGCATGATGAAGCCGCGCAACGGGGCATTGGCCACGACTTCGATGCCGTAGACCGGGTTGAGGGCGAAGAGGATCCGGGGCTGCTGGATAATGCTCCAAACGCCGAGCGCGGCGATGACGGTGAACCACACCAGCATTATCGGACCGAAAAGACCGCCGACCGCGGCGGTTCCGCGGTGCTGCACCAGAAACAGCCCGGTCAGCAGAACCAGCGAAATCGGTATGACATAGGGCGTGAATATCGGGGTCGCGACTTTCAGTCCCTCGACCGCGCCGAGCACCGTGATCGCCGGGGTGATCACGCCGTCGCCATAAAACAGCGAGGCGCCGACCAGACCCGCCGCCATGATCCAGAGATAGCGCCGCTGACCGCGATGGGTTGTGCGCAATACGAGCGCGGTCAACGCCAAGAGCCCGCCCTCGCCGCGATTGTCGGCGCGCATGATCACGACGACGTACTTGATCGTCACGACCACCACGAGGGCCCAGACGATCAGCGACAGCGCGCCGAGAATGGCGTGCTCGCTCAAATCGCCGAAATCGACGAGCGACTGTCGCACCGCGTAGAGGGGCGAGGTACCGATGTCGCCATAGACGACGCCGAGCGCGGCGAGCGCCAGGTCTTGTGTGGCGCCGGCGCTCGTCGGTGCGCTGTGCGCGGCGGCGCTCTGCGGCAGGGTGGTATCCGGCATGGGGGGAATGGCAAACCCTCGTCAGCGCAGCGACGGGCCGATCCGCGAATTAGCTCCGCAGAAAATTGCCAAATCCTTTGCCGTGAGGAACGGAACGACTGCCATGCAGCCTACCTCACCCATGCGCCTGTCGCCCGTTGGCCGCCGGCGCCAATCGCGGCCTATTGGAGTAACCAGCCAGCGGCGAGGACGATCCGGCGCCGATCCGAACAGGTGAACCGTGCCCGTCTGGGGCGGCCGGAGATTGCTCGCAACCGCTCCCTCCGTCCAACAAATCTTACGCGACAGGTGGCGGCGCGGTCGTCGCAAGGTCCTCGATGCTGTAGCCGGCGATGCGTTTATACTGGTCCGACAGCGCGCGCAATTCCTCCTGGCTGATGAAATCGTCGAGATTGTCGAAGGGCCGGTCGCCGGTCAGTTCCTCGACCCGGATGTTGATGAAGTCCGGGGGCGCGGTCCGGTTGGTGCGCACGACCCGGGCGGCCGGCGCCGCCCGGGTATCCTCGTAAGCCCGCAAGCCGGCGACGGGGTCGGCGTGTTCGCCCAGCAGGTTGGCCAGGACGCGCGCGTCGATGAGGCCTTGCGCCGACCCGCCCGAGCCGCGCGGATACATCGGATGCGCGGCGTCGCCGGCCAGACTCACCCGGCCGAACGACCAGCGCTCGATCGGGTCTTTGTCGACCATCGGGTATTCGAAGATCGTTTCGGCCTGGCGGATCAGCTCGGCTACGTCGAGCCAGTCAAAGCGCCATGACTGATAGATCCCGATAAAATCCTCGAGCCGGCCGGGCTTGTTCCAATCGTTCTGTTCCGGCGAATTGGTCTCGATCTCGGTCGTCCAGTTGATCAGCTGGCGGCCGTCGCGATCGACATCGTCGATGATCGGGTAGATCACGATCTTGCCGGTGCGGATCGAGCCGATCCGCAGATAGCTGCGTCCGGTCAGGATCGGCGCGTGGCGGGTCACCCCGCGCCAGGTGTTGATGCCGGTGAAAACCAGCCGCTCACCCGGGTAGAACTGGGCGCGCACGGTCGAATTGACGCCGTCGCAGCCGATCGCGATGTCGGCCTTGAGGGGCGGGCAGGGTGCTCCGGTGCTGGTCTGCCGGAAATGCATCGTCACCCCGGCCTCGTCCTGCTCGAGCCGCTCGAGGCGGTGGTTGGTGAGGACCCGGTCGGCGCCGAGGCGCGCCAACGCCGCCTCGTAGAGGATGCGATGCAGCCGGCCGCGATGCATCCCCAGCTCGGGCACCGCATAGCCGGCAAACCGGCCGCGCTTCTCGCGATAGATCAGTTGCCCGAAGCGGTTGAAAAAGCAGCTCTCCTCATTTTCGATGCCGAGCGGTTCGAGCTGCTCCTGCAGCCCAAGCAGCGCCAATTCGCGCATCGCGTGCGGCAGAAGCGTGATGCCGACCCCGAGTTCCCTCACGTCGGGCGCCGCCTCGTACACTCGGCACGTCAGGCCGCGCCGATGCAGGTTGAGCGCGAGAGCGAGCCCGACGATGCCGCCGCCGATGATCGCAATCTCCATCGCTCGCCTCTTCCACATCCGCCGCTATCGTCGGTCGCGGCGGAACGGAGGACAAGGGCCATCGGAGCGATCGGAGAGCGGGTCCACCGCTTGATTGCTTCGCTGAGCTCGCGATGACAGTGTTCGCCTCAACGAGAGCGCGGAGGAAATGGCATGAGCGACACACAACGCACCGCGATCGTGACCGGCGCGGCCGGCGGCATTGGCCGGGCGCTGGTTGGCGGTCTCTTGGGCGCCGGGCTGCGCGTCGCGGCGGTCGATCGGGCCGCCGATGGGCTTGCCGCCTTGGCAGACAATGCCCGCGAGCGGCAGCAGGGAGCCAACCTTCTGACGATCGAGGCCGATCTCGCCCGGGACGCGGCGGCGGCGGAGATCGTGTCGGCCGCCCGCGCCCGGTTTGGCACGATCGACATCCTCGTCAACAATGCCGGGGTGGGCCAGGCGACGATCCGCACCGACAACCGGCAGAACCCGATCAAGTTCTGGGAGGTGACGCCGGAGCAGTGGAAGCTCTTCGTCGCGGTCCACAACAACGCCCCGATGGCGCTGTCGCGCGCGGTCGTCCACGACATGATGCGCCAGGGTTGGGGCCGCATCGTCAACGTGACGACGAGCCTCGGGACGATGATCCGCGACGGCTCGCCGACCTACGGGCCCACAAAAGCTGCGCTCGAGGCGTTTTCCGCGATCATGGCCAAGGATCTCGCCGGCACCGGGGTCACGGTCAACGTTCTGGTGCCCGGCGGGGTCACCAATACCGGCATGGTGCCGCTCACGGCCGGGTATGACCGGGAGGAGATGATCCAACCCGCGGTAATGGCGCCGCCGCTGGTCTGGCTGGTGTCGGATGCGGCCGGCGGCGTCAGCGGCCGGCGCTTCCTGGCGGTGCATTGGGATCCGGCGCTGCCGCCGGCCGAAGCGGCCGAAAATTCCGGTGCGCCCGTTGCCTGGACCAGCATCGCGACGATGCCGATCGAGCCACCCCGGCGGGGCTGAACGGGCGCTTGATGACTTGCCCTCTCCGCCCTTCAGGGGGGAGAGGGAGGGGACCCATCGCGAAAGCGATGGGGAGGGTGAGGTGGGTCTGGCAAGCGCTCTGGAATCCCCCACCTCACCCCAACCCTGTCCGCCCCCGGGGGCGGAGAGGGAGTTTCAGGTCACACTGCCGGCCGCGCCCGGATGTCGTCGGGTACCTTGCGCGGCAGGAATTTTCCGTCGGTGAGGGCGCCCTTCAGTACGCCGTTCTCGACGACGATCTTGCCGCGCAGCAGCGTCAGCGATGGCCAGGCGGCGAGATCGCGCCCCTCCCACGGCGAATAATCCGCCTCGTGCATCTCGGCGGCGCGCACGATGTGGCGCTTGCGTGGGTCGAGGAGGACCATGTCGGCGTCCGAGCCGACCGCCAGCGCGCCCTTCCGCGGATAGAGGCCCATGATCTTCGCCGCGTTCGATGAAACCAGCCCGACGAAATCGGATAGGCCGTAGCCGCGCTTCTCGACCGTCTCGGTGTAGATCAGCGACACGCGGGGCTCGACCCCGGCATTGCCGCCGGTCGTGTCGTCGATCCGCCGTCCCTGCAATTTGAGGCGCAGCGGACAGCAGATCTCGTCGGTCGCCACGGTCTGGATCGCGCCGTGATCGGTCGCCGCCCATAAGGCGTCGTGGTCCTCCTGGAATTTGAGCGATGGGTAGGTGTGGTAGATCTGCCCGTTCGGCCGTTTGTAGTCCTCGGCCGTGTACATCAGGTATTGGTGCAGGGTCTCGCCGTAGATCGGGACGCCGTTGGCGCGCGCCGCATCGATCGCCCTGACGCCAGTCGCCGCCGAGGTGTGCATCATGTAGAGTGCCGCGCCCTCGATGTTGGCGGCCAGCCGGATCACCCGGTTGAACGACAGATCTTCGCTCAGGGTGTTGTGCACCTCGGCCATGTTCTCGAAGCCGGTGCGGTCCTCGCGGAACAGCTTTTCGTACATGTGCATGACGATGTCGTTGTCCTCGGCGTGGATCGCCGCGATGCCGCCCTCTTTCGCCAGCACCTTCAGCACC